>Ga0307512_10000204_pt1 | contig 81867 bp, 72 predicted proteins | sample 14_EM_MG_FD_200267 | JGI IMG/M metagenome (GOLD analysis project Ga0307512, IMG submission 200267) | Populus trichocarpa ectomycorrhiza microbial communities from riparian zone in the Pacific Northwest, United States - 14_EM | ecosystem: Host-associated > Plants > Roots > Unclassified | place... | reverse complement strand
CAACTTGCAAAGTACAGACAACAAAGACAGATGGTGAACCAGTTCCCTCAACCCTCCCGTTCCAAAGCAGTCAACATCAGCTGCAGGTTCTCGATTTCCGGGGCTTCCACAAGGCCCTCCTTGCTCCAGGACTTCAGACATTGCACGGCTGCTATCACATCATCACCTAGGCGGTTCCTTCGGTCAGAGAGCAATATTTTGGAGGAGCTGAATACTCGCTCAACCTCTGCAGACATAGCTGGGATGGAATGGATGGAAAGGGCCATGCGGGAGAGGTGTGTAACTTCATCTGCCAAAACTCCATCAGGTCCGAGATCTCTTCTTCTGGTGCTGAATGTTGGAAATCTCGAAGCTGGCCAGACTGGTGGACAGCTCCAGTATGTTTCGCGCGTTTTTGCTTCCAGCGTGGTACCACTTGGCTTATACTACTGATGGAGCTGCTGGCTAGTGGCCGGGGTGTGAGGACATCGAGATCACTGGCGGTTGTCGAGGGAGGGGATGCACTCTGGTATGTCTTATGCCAAAGGGTCTCAATCTTGTGATGGGCTGCCATAATCCAGGCTGGTTGCTCATTCCACTCATCTTCGAAGTATTGATACTTCATCTCCGGATGCAGGGCAACAGCAGCACACATTACCGGGGCTAGATCAGCGAGGGAGTAGTACTTGTCAAGCACTTGCCATGCATTGCTAATAGAGATAACAATATTCTGACTGGCATTGCTCCCATGCTGATACCGAATCCGGCAGTCTTCCAGGTGTTGTAGCAGTTCGTCCATGGCTGGAAGTACATCAGCAATGTACCCATTTGGTCAATGTGCAGCGGTGCTACTGCCTTCGAGCTGCAGCGTCCAGTATTTGAAAGGACCTAGAATTTCGTTGATGATTTTCAGGTCATCCCAGTCATCAAGGGAAAGTTGATCAAGCTGGATGTGTTCCGGATCTGACTTGTCATGTCCGTCACTGGCTTGTACTGGTGCATTTCGTGGACTGCGAGGCTGCTGGTCTGCTGCTATTGCAAGACAGACAAATTCTTGGATTGGCTCCCGCAGTACAAAGGCCCTTTCTAGCGCATCAACATCTCCATGCCAGCATGTTACATTACCAACCAGTGGTGCTGTGACTTTGGACCCAGGGAGAAGCTGTAGCACCTTTTCTTCAAAGCGGTCCCTGCGTTGCGGTGAGCGGAGGATCCAGACGCAGATGTTGTGTAATCGTCCCAAAGCACCGCGTTTTCGCCAGTCTTCCAGATGGCCTTCTGCCAGTGCTAAGTCATTTTCGCTGCCATCATTGCCTTCCATTGATATCTCGAACAGCGCCGCATCATTGCCCCACAAGAAAGCCTTCACAACAAGGTTGATAATGTGTCCGAAGCACCGAATCCGACTGGAAATAGGGTCAAATGGGATATCAGCATCCTCAAAGTAAGGAACAAGAGCCTTCAGTGCAGAGTCATTGTTTGAGGCGTTATCTGTAGTAAAGTATCCAACTCTCCGACTAATCTTGAAACGTTCTAGAATCTTCCATATGACCGCAGCTTGGTTCATTCCCGAGTGCGGCCCTTTGAAACGCTCCATTCCAAGCAGACCAACTCGAAGCTTGCCATCCACATCCACCCAATGACCAACAAGGCCAAAAAATGCACGCTTATTTGGTGAGGACCACAAATCGAAGCTGAAGTGTACCGGAAAGTCGCTGTCCTGCAAATGCTTCACAATTGAGGCTTCCGCTGTTGCATAGGCAGACAATATCCATGTGCGAATTGTTGTACCACTTGCTGGTAGCCCGGTTCGTAGAGACCCAAAAGAGGATGCCTATAGTTATTGACTATGAGTATCGTAAAGCATATGGCAGCGTGAGCTTGCTTGGGGACTCGGAACGATGTACATACGCAGGCTAGAAGATGTGTCAATATCAGCCGGAATCCAGGTTGTTCAACCACACGGAAACTGAGGTTGTTGCAGTAAATCCACCGGATCAGAATGGCCTTGAAGATATCTGAGTTGAATGACAAGCACTGGATACCGCGGGCAAAGGATGCTGCAATTCGTGATTCCTCTGGTGCAAGTGTATCGAAACGCCCGGCTGGCGAAGGCTCAGTAGGGAATGCTTTTGTAATACCATGTACAGCCTCGAGATGTAGATTCATATTCTTAGTAGAGCCATCGGTATAGGTTGGTGCTTTATACGCTGGACCTATAACCAGCAGGATCAGTTTTTATAGCTGTTACAGTTTGGAAGCAGGGTCCCCACATCTCTTGCATTTCCACTTAGCTTTCCCACCAATCATGATCTCCTCACCATTGCAGGGCAGCCAACAGTGCCCTGTCCGATTCTTTTTCTTCCGCTGGTAGGCATCGGGTAGTGTGGTCTCACTACCAGCTGGGGAAGAGCTCAGGTATGAGGCAGAGTAACTGCGGGGTCCAGAAAAGGTTGGGGTTCAGAGGTCACTAGGTGCGGAACTCAGTGCACAGCTGAGTGGGCTACCGTGGCTGTGAGTAGTAGCAGCTTCATCATAGTACTGATCAAGGAAAGCACCATCGAAGGATGGAGATGTTGGTGCCGTCATTGCCTGTGTCCAGCATGAGGGCATGATTTGACTCTTGGAACCCGGGATTCATGTTGCTGATAATGCCAGTGGTCTCAGTATTCGAGTCGGGGATGTGGTGGGGAATTCTGAGAGGTATCTGAATCTGTATGCAGGCTTCGCAGGTAACCTGGATTTGTATGCAGGTCTGACAGGTAACCTGCCGGCGCCTACAGGTATCTGAATTCGTATGCAGGCCTGACAGGTAACCTGCCGGTGCCTACAGGTATCTGAATTCGTATGCAGGCTTTGCACGTAACCTGGATTTGTATGCAGGTCTGACAGGTAACCTGCCGGCGCCTACAGGTATCTGACTTTGTATGCAGGCCTGACAGGTTACCTGCCGGCGCCTACAGGTATCTGAATTCGTATGCAGGCCTGACAGGTAACCTGCCGGTGCCTACATGTATCTGAATTTGTATGCAGGCTTCGCAGGTAACCTGGATTTGTATGCAGGTCTGACAGGTAACCTGCCGGCGCCTGCAGGTATCTGAATACGTATGCAGGCCTGACAGGTTACCTGCCGGCGCCTACAGGTATCTGAATTCGTATGCAGGCCTGACAGGTAACCTGCCGGTGCCTACAGGTATCTGAATTCGTATGCAGGCCTGACAGGTAACCTACCGGTACCTACAGGTCCCTGGATTAGTATGCAGGCTTCGCAGGTAACCTGGATTCTTATGCAGGCCTGACAGGTAACCTGCCGGTGCCCATAGGTGAGTGCATGCCCGCAGTCATTTCGTATTCCACGCCTGGCCGGCCGGCTTTTTGTCAACCGATGCCCGGCCTAGACTGTAGGTAAACCTGCAGGTGACTGTAGGTCAGCCCGGCCGGTTGGGGACACTGAAAGCACTAATCAGGCCCGAGGCTCGCGGGGAGATAGGTACCACACCAAGCCCGAGGCTCGTGGGGAGATAGGCACCGCACCAAGCCCGCTAAGTCTAGTGTATGCCTTAGTCCCAATGGCCTGCGGACTAAAGTTAGTGCCCGCCTTAGTTCCGGTAGCCTTCGGGCTAAATCCCTTAGTCAACAGGTGGAAAACCGTCCTCGAGTCTCCCGAAGTTAGTTTCTGATCCCTATAGATTCTAGAGCACGCAGTACGCAAGCCCTACGTACCAAGTTTATTCTAGCATCCTTGACCACCCAGAGCACATGCCGGCGTTTACAGGGTGCAAGGGCACGGACGATCCATCTACAGCGCCCTTACAGGAGTGGTTCAAAACACACGAGGATGACAACATGATGAAGATGTCGACAACGACGACCTTCCATGTGTAAAGTGGAAGGTTGGGATGACTCGAATGACACCGCCAAAAGATATCGATATAGTTAATTTGAGCGCCAGAGCGTAATTAAGTTAGCGAATATCGCCAATGGAGACGACATCGGTAAAGTGGCTTGGTTGTGGTTGCTGCCGGAGAAGTTTATCGGTAAAGATAATATGATAGCAATGAGAATGTAAGTCAACCGAACATTCATTGCTAGGAGTATGCGGTATTGATGATCAGGCTACCGCAAACGATAATCACAGCGATGATGACATGCCAGCCCCCCTTCGGGATGAAGAGTATGATGTCGAAATGGAATAGCTGAATACATTCAACGAGGATCCTATCTGGGATGATGGTACTGATATTGATATTGAACGGAACTTCGGATTTCTATCTCCTATTGAGAATGATACACCACCACGCTCTGCAGTGTTCCCAAGCGGCTGGCCGGCCGCCAGGCTTTTTGCGGCGCAGGCTTTTCAAATAGAGCCCAGGTCTGGCTTGCATCAAGATAAGCCTCAGATTTTGCGACCAGGCCGCTTAGGAACATTGTCACTCTCAGGTCATTGCCATTCAATGTAGGAACTCGTCTTTGGGTGACTTCCTACGATCCGTTGGTTTAGCCATGCTTGGCGAGGAACGTTCCCGGATAGATATCTGGCAAGCGTTGAGGGCTGCACTAGACAGCAGAGGCAGAGCAAGAGCAAAGGCAGGACTCTCGTGAAAGTGCTGACAGTACTATTACACCACCAACACCGTTGCCATGTATATAGCATTAGGATTTTCTGAGAGTGACCTGCAGTCACTTCCGCAAGGAACATACAGCAAGGAGATAACAACGGAGAAGAATGCGATGTTGCTTCTCAAAGAGTGAGTAAGGTGGGGATACGGCAGCATGATGTCAAATCACCTATTTACCTCTCTAAGTACAACATCTGGCAAACCACCGCTGCCGAAGCCTAAAGGCGCCCATAGACTTTTTCAATTGCAGCAGCTTCAATTCGTTTTTGGCTAAATACCGAATCTTAGATCTGTACGACGAATCGGCAACATCCATGATCACGGGCTGGAAAGGTATAAAGACCCACGCTGGACAGTAATTCGCGCTGTAACAATCCTAACGATGCGGTGGCTCGAAATAATTAGTGGCAAAGGGCGAACTGCGAACAATTGTACCAATTCATCATTGCGCCATGCCGCGTAGATAGGGGATTTCCAGATTAACAGTCATGGATTTCGATTGTTGACTTGTTTGGCAGTGAATCCCGGCTGAGGGTCGTTATATGAAGGCTGTTGCTAGTGGACAGGTAGTACAACAGGCTCAGCGGAGTGTGAGGTAGCCAACTGGGTTGGGAGTTCCGGTTGGATAAGCATTGACAGTTCGGTTGTGTGATTGATGGGCATTGGTCTGTTTTTTCCATTTTTGTTTACGTTGGGGAGTGAATGTATTTTTTTTACTTGTGTGGAGATTAATGTTTTTTTTTTATATTTGGGGATTAATGTTTTTTTTTTTTGATTGAGAATAAGACAACTGTCCGATGGTTTTCGGTGGCATCGTTCCTAACCAAGTTCTAAGTGAAGTTTATATATCATGAGATCTTCTACAGTTCTATAAGTATCGCAACACTTAACTATCAATATATTGACGGCGATGCTCTACAGTCTAGCAGATAGCTAGAGGCAGTGCTCTAGATTCAAATGGAAGCAGTCTAGAAACAATGCTTAGGTTGTTGGACCAATCCTGATGCAGAGAGAAGCGTACGTCGACTTATGGTGCAGCTGCCAAATTGGTGATGCGTATATTGATTTATCTATTCATCTATTTGACACGTACACAAGAAGTAGAGTAAATGCGGCTCCGCCGCTCAACCCTAACCTAACACCACGTGATGACATCTTACCTGCTTTCTTTTGTCAAAGGGGACGACGGGTAGCAGGAGTGGAGCTCCGCCATCTAGCCGGCCAGCCCCGAGGCGGAGGCGATTAGGGGTCTGTCATACTCTAAATAAAGTGAGTACAGTATGATTAAAACAAAACAAAAACCACGTGATGACCGCACTCGAAAGCTGCCCAACATAGGTGCTGGAGACGAGGAGAAGTTATGAAATGTTCTAGTCAGTTCACGGAGAATGTCATTCCGCGGAGTGACTAGTCAGTTCACGGAGTCCCACCTTTCGTGAATGAACCAGTCAGATCACGGTTCCGCGAACTGACTGGTGCATATATGTGCCAATTAAACCTAACTAAAAATTATCATTACTCTGTACATCATTATCGTTATCCCTTCGAATGCTTGTATCTCTCGGCGTCGTCGTTGTTGTCCGAGCGCAGCGCTGGCAGAGACAGCAGCAGCGGTGGCGACAACGACATCAATTGAGAACTATTGGATTACAGACGACGGAAATACCTCATTGAAGGAGAGTTGGTGCTTGGACTGTGCCCAACCTCTCACATTTGCGGAGATCGGCGAAAGTTCGTACAGTACACGGAGTGCGCCAAGCGAGAAGACCAGAAGATTCACGACATGGCTGGAAGAGTAGTAGGTAACGCTATGGGGCATGGAGATGTACAGTGGAGGCTTCGATTTCCTAGAGGCCGTAGGAACGAAGTAGTTGTGAGGAATGTTTTGCATGTGGAAAGAGCACACAATTCCCTATCACAATCACGACTGATTCATCGGGAATTGCGGATTGTTCCAGTCAACGGCTAGGAATCAAGATATACCACAAAGCGCCGGCATAGGACAGTGGTCGAGGTCAAAGTCGAGGAAGTCTTGTGAGCGTGGCTCCCTAGGTTGGAGGGTAATTCTGACTGGATGTGCAGGTTTCACAAAAGGGATCCGGTTATGGTGGCCGGCATTCTAGAGAATGGTTGTTTCGGAGGAGCTCTACGCACGGTTGATTGTTTAGGAAGATGATTGTTTAGGAGGAGCTTCCGGCAAGGTTCTACGTTTGTTTTTTTCATGGTTTAGTCCTTACGGCCGTGATACCTCCCTAAAAAAGTGTGTAGTGAGAACCACGGGACAGTAACGGGACAGGAATGATGGTCCAACTTCCCATCTGTGAACGGGGTTTGGATGCCGAAAATACAAAATTCCGGGTGGTATTGGTCGGTATTTCGTGTCAAATCGACAAAATCGGCCGCCGCATAAGAAGGGCTTCTCCGAATCAAGATCGGACACGCAGGGCTTTGTACTTGTCAATTAGACTGAGAGATCGTGAGCGAGTTTGCGGTGAATAGAGAGATTCAGCACAATAATTATGGCTAGCTGAGTGCGCTTACACGCCCATTCATGCAGGTATATATGCGCATGCATGAATGGGCAGGTAAGTGTGCAAGGCACTCGTGTACACTCAACGAACTGACTAGTCAGCTCATAGAGTGGATATGCGAGACAATGCTCCGCGAAGTAACAGGTCAGCCCACGGAGTGTGTAGACTCCGTGAGCTGACTAGTCAGTTTGTGGAGCCCAGTTACTCCGCGAAATTGACTAGTTACTCCGCGGTCTAACATTCTCCGTGAACTGATTAGAACGTGAAATACTTCTGACACTGGATATATCCATTCAAGTATAGAGTTCCTATTGGCCCTGGTATCATTTTGGGACCAGTATCGTCGTCCAGGTCGATATTTCTCAAACCCAAACATTGCAGACTGGTTTGGGGCATGACTTTGCCAGCACAGCACTGACTATTGAGAATCCTGTAAGTACGTAAACTGCTCCAGAAAACTGACATACTAGCCTCGATGACCGTTGTAGTAGATAGTTGTTGCTCGTCATGTGTGGTGTTGTTGTGGTTGCATATCTGCATTCGAATGCCTGATATCCTAAGTAAACGAAAACGTAATATCTCACTCCCCCCACACCCCCCATTTCCATCCCGTCTTTCCCCATCCCCACAGCACTAAAAATACTCCCAATAGATTTTCCAAACCCGCCTAATCCTGTAGAAAAGAATATAACTCTTAAAAAAAAGGTCCACCTGGGGTCATGCATCGGTCTCGGAGTCGAACCCACACTCGGCAGCAAGTGTGCTTCCGCTTATAGCATCTGACATTCCGTCTAGAAACAAGTCCCAAACCGTTGAGCTAGCATGGCCTGGTGGAATTGCAGCAGAGGGTCGTGGTAAACCCTCAACGCTGGGGAATGGCTGTTAATTTGCAAATGGGGGAGTTAATTAGGGCACCACATACTGGTGGCTAGAATTAACAATTATTAACAGCAGTTTTTGCAGAGAGAGCAGGTTAACGGAATAATTGGTGTGGCAGAGGTATTCGGAATCACGGCAGCGCTACACCCACCGGACTAAGAGTCTAAGACAGATATTCTCAGCCTCCAATCATCCTCATAGGCCGTCCTCGTTTCGTCTGAAGTTCTATATTTCCATTCCTCACACAGTATCTCAAATACCTACTATCGCCGTCCCGACATCCTCCTCTTTCTCCTACCTCTCCTCAGTCTCCCACACACCTCCAACAACCACTCCCTCCGTATGAGAATTCACAGTCGCTACCATACCTTCGGTGGCACTCACCATTGTCTGTGTATTCACTCGCGTTACGTCTACAACCATGATCATAACTAGCCTCCCATTCCCTTCAATGTTTGAGCCCGGCAGGACCTTTCGACACTACTGCTTCTCATCGTCGCTACGTCGAGTTTCACAACAACAGTGAGTAGCAACAGCAGTTCACACACCGTTGCTCCTGTACCTTCGAATATGGTAACATTGCAGGTAACCTTGCACCTCCTAGTCCGAAACATTAACATAACTTGCTTGGAGTCATACCTTGACACGGTGTGTTGTACTGGTTTGTGTCTACGTTAGAATTGGAAGCTGATTTACCTGAGCCTAGTAGCTTCTTCTGTTGGCTAGTGGTCATTGGTGCATCTGTTTTGTTCGTCAAGATGTAGGGACGAAGTAGAATCTCTGCTGGAGGTTCACAAGGCCTTTAAACAACATTCCAATGACGTTACGGAGCGATGCGCAAATTCAGCACAGATATAAGCAAGCAAGGCTCATCGGTGATAACAAAACAAATGGGTACGGTAGTTGTGCGTTCTACTGCAATACTACTGTATGGATCGCGTGAACTATGTTATACTGCAAGAAAAACTAAGTATTTGGACACGACTGGCAGATGGTTCAAAGCCTAAATTTGCTAACTACTCGCGATCAACACAGCATAGATCCAGATTCACAAGAAATGCCACCAAGAGAGATAAACGCCCTATTTGGGCAATAAATATAGCCAGTCGAATTATTGCACACCCTTAACCGTTGGCAAGTTCTGCGGCTCCGTTTCAGAACACTACTCATGCTGTGCTGCACTCTGACCGCGCTAACGAGCCTGTTTAGTGATCTAAGAGTGCAATAATTCACCATAGCGGTCTGCAGATACTGCATCAACATGACAACATCCGCAACCCCAGTGTTCCTATGGATATATCCCTCTTCGTAACCACCATCTCCGACCCAATCCTGTTTCTGGAAAACGCAGAACCACTGCCTCCTACCCAGATCTCCTGGTATTCCCACAGCCATAAATTGTTCCAGTGCCCACCGGTCAAGATCTGCTGCTGTATCTGGGCTGTGAAGTGAGTGGCAATTGCATGTGAGTTGATTGAACTCGTTGGAAGTAAGGAGAGGCACAACATTATCCCGAAGGATATCTGCTGGAAGAAAGTAAAAACTGGGATGCGGTAATTAGAATGGAGACGCGGATAGAAAGGATAGGGTAGAAGGTATACTCAATGAGGGGGTGGAAAAGGCATTGCTGAGCAGCACTACTGGACGTGATGTACGTTGATTTTGGACTAAATCAAGGCAAGCTGGAACTGTACGTGGACTTATAGGTGCAGCTGCCAAATCGGTGAAGAGTATATAAACTTTCTAAGTAAGAAACAATTGACTTATGGTCGATACGATGACTAAAAACACTAACAACCAGTAATAATCTACATCGTAGATACTTGGAATTGTTGAGATCAATCGAGTACGAATAGAGATATTGAATTGACTATCGTACAAAAGTGATTGTCTAAAGAGCAAAGAGAGAGAAAAAGACAGGCAACTATATGGGAAAGGAGAGAGCATACTCGGCGAAGCCGAGTATCACATCCGGAGACCAATGCCGGGCATCACTGCCGGGGCTGGACCTACTCCTCGGCATGGGGGCCGCAAGCCACCGGTCTCATGCCCGCAGCTTTAGGCCGAAAGCCACACAAGCCATCGGGCCAAATCCCGTGCCAACAGGAATACCATATCGTGACACCCGTACTTCCAATTAGTCCAACAGTTGAATTTATTGGAACATGAAATGTTTGTGAATTACCTGCGTGACAATATGTAGACGGCGAACTGTTGAGAAGCCTGGGTAGCCCCCATCCATACTGTATAGAAGGTATTCTTTCGCTGGTTAAAATGACCCTTTCCATCTTTGTACGCAGCGTCCATATAAAGCAATAGGGTTCTCAGGCATCCAAAGATTGGAAGAGTGTTTACCCCCAATCAAAAACCATATAACTTGCAACAAATTGCCGCATCCCCTTGTCTCTCACCCAGACCTCCTTCTATCATGTGGGTTTTGAGCCTCGTACCTCGGAGTTAAAAATAACTTACGCTTCAGTCGCAATCTTCAGCATAGCGGAGCAAATTAGGGCTAGGGGTTCCGTTAGCCGGGTAGTTAACGTCTGGGTGCGAAACAACGCATCCTCTCTTCTTTCTTTCTGTTGAACGGTGCGTATGGCGGTTATCTTAGGGCAGGTTGTTAGGGCTAGCAGGAGTGTCTTTCAGCACTTTCTGGCGGGGTTCAACCTGTACCTTTACAATTCACACAATTTTCATTTACTCTTCGCTGCGCGTATCTGCAGACGTGAGATTACGCCTAATACTTTCCACTTTGTCGGATCCTGAAATAAGTGCTTAATGATTTGTTTGGTGATACCTTATTCAAATCACGATTCTCTTTCTATATCCCTTTTGCTCACACACAACTTCCTCTACAGCAATGCCTCTGAAGCTAAATATCTGCTCAGTGTTCGCAGCTGCTAGTATTCCAGCCCTGTATCACTTGAAGATTCACTATGCGTTGGTCCAGGCATGGCGTGCGAATGGATTCCACTTTGAGCGAACAACGTTTCACCCGACAAGAGATGAACACAGCATGCCAAAGGGGATGCTAAGAGCTGTCGCGTATGTCTTCCTAAAATGGTAATTTATGTGGATACTAATGGCGGGCGTGCAGAAAGATAGCCAATGTCCAAACTCATTACCCAGTGTTCCTAAGTGGCCTGGCCGGCCGCTAGGCTTTTTAGATATCTGCAGGTCGTCCAGGCCCGGCCTGTATTTTAGAGGACGCCGGTAGTGTAGGCCTGCCAGGCCTGTGATCTAAAAGCCGCACCGGCCTGCAGATATTTGATGGCCGGCCTGCTTATATTTAAAGCCTGCATATCTCTTCGAAGCCAACAGAAGCCTAGGCCGGCTTGCATAAGCCTGGCATAAGCCTAGGCCAGCCTGCATATACCTTCGAGGCCTGCATATGACTTGGCGCCCTGCAGGCTATCTGGCGCCCTGCACTAGCGAAGATCGGGCCCAGCTTCATGCAGGCTGGCCGGGCCCGCCGCTTAGGAACACTGCGCAGCCCCAAATTACTGAAGATGGAACATTTAAGTATTTAATTTTAATCGAAGCGAATGATTTCGTGTACAACAATCTGACGAACAGGATGGGCTTCACCATAAGACGCAGTTACTTATCTCAGCGGAACACTTAAGCGGTTCAGAGTTGTGAAACTAACTCTAGCCATTGTCCGGACCGCCGCCGAAGTCTCCAGTAATTCTCCTCTTTTGAAACTTGCAGAGGGTTCCATGCTTCAGGTGTCTTTTTCAGCAATATCCGGGTTATCTAGTCCTTTTAGTATATATTTTCTTTCGTCACGAATAACAGCTACAATATACGTTGAGACCAATCAAAGGCGAGGAGAGAAGAAAGATAAAGATGATTGAACTGTCTATCGTACAAAGAGAGAATAAGATAGACATAAATGACAAAAGAAACCATACAGCGAAGCACCACTCAAGCCCGAGGCTCACAGAGAAATAACCACCGTATCAAGCCCGAGGCTCACGAGGAAATAGGCACCGTACCAAGCCTGCGGTAGTCGGGGAGCCAAGTGCCGTACCAACCCTGAGGCTAAAGTTGGTGCCCGCCTTAGTCTCGCTTGCCTGCGGGCTAGAGCTAATGCCCGCCTTAGTTCCGATAGCTTACGGGCTAAGGCTAGTGCCTGCCTTAATTCTGATGACCTTCGGGGTGAATCCCCTAGTCAACAATATATCCCGTCGGCGGTAGACAGATAAAAAGATCCACCCAGACCTCTATATTACATCGGTCCAATAGGAAATATCCAGCTGAGTGCAACTGTGAATGCTGTTGAAGCGGGATTTAGCCCCAAGGCAGTCGATAATTAGACTAAAGGTTCATAGGCTTCAGGCTCGTTATCCTCGGATGCGGTACTCGGCTCTCAAATAACCTCGGGCCCTGGGATATATACTCGGCTCCCCGATAACCTCGGCCCCGGTAACTTTGGGCCTGGGTAGTACTTAGCTTTAGGTATAGTATCTTTCTTATATACGTATGTCTACCTCATTCTCTCTTTATACGATAGACAATTCAACATCTTAGTTGATTGTTCTCAACAGGCTATGAGTCTGGCGCTTTGAGTTCTAGTGGAATCGATATCTATTGGTGACTCAGATTTAGCCTAAAAGGCCTACTAGTTGCTGGAAAGTTGCTTGAAGGCCATCGAAGCTGCTAGAATAGACTAAAGAGTGATTGTTAACTGCCTGAAAGCCATTGCTCATGTACTAAGTCATTTGCGTAGACTCATTCAAGAATTTTCGCTCGCCATCGGCACCGGCACTCTCCACTTTCAGTATCTCCGCGGAACATCGTGTATATAAAAGCATAGATTTTCCCTTAGATAGTTTTTGTACGATAGACAATTCATCTCTTTTTGTACATAATTGCTCTTAACATATCGGTCTCCATCTAATATATCGACATCTACCACCTACAAAATAGACAGTGAACCGATCGACAGAACCGCCTCGGAAGTCTCGAGTACCGAACTCGGGCACCGTGCAGACTATTGTGTCGACTATCTCCTTCGTATTGATTCTGTGTCAACTTTGTGTCGATTATTCGTTTCCTCTATTGAAACGGAGCGTACAGTATGTTATCATGTAGCCTTGGGTTAGGGTTGAGCGCTGAGCCGTTAGCGTGTAGATTCGTTACTGACTACGTGTCTCTTTAGACTTAGACTTCGATAGTTCAGTTCGGTCAAGAGAGAGGTTCAGTACAATAGGTTCGGGACAACATCCTCGCATCGACTGTCGATTGCTCGTTTTATCGTCGCCTTCTCGTCCCATATCAGCTACCCCGTGTTATCTCTCGTCTGCAGCAACCTGAGCTGCAATAGCGTTATTGGAATTGTCTCGGTTTTGCAGCAAGCGAAGCTGTAATGGAGGACTTGGATTATTCGGAAATCGCAAGCTTGAAGACGAAAACGAAGTACAACGGGCAAAACTACACCACATGGGCCCCCGAAGCCGAAACCTTACTGCGGCGGCTTGGTCTCTGGCAATATATCACAGGCATATTTTGCGTCCCTCGGCCTCCAGCTGCACCAGGAGCCTCTACCGCACCGGATCCTTTAGACCCCAATTACGACTTTAAGCCACAATCTTCGACAGATCAGGCATATTTATACCAGTTCAACTGCTTCCTTACCGAATGGGGGAAATACCAGGTCAAACTCGACGTTGCCTGGGGATGGATTTACTCGACTCTGGAGCCATCGATTCAGTCCCGTTACAGGGCGGGTACACACGCCAATCCTAAGGAGCTGTGGGAATCGATCAAGGCCGACTTCGAGAAAATGATCAAACTCAATACGTACAACGAAATGGAGAAGTTTACATTGTGCAAGCTTGAGTCTTACCCGTCGGTCACAGAGTGGGTCTTGGCGCAAGATGCGATCATTCGAAACCTGGCCATCTGTGATGTCAAGGTCAATGAACATCTGCGGAAATTCTATATCTTATCGAACCTCCCGAAATCGAACGAATGGAGGACCTTCACGACCGCCTTGGAGCTCAACGACAAAACCGATACTGCTACAAACATCACCATGCATTTGCAATCATTCGAAGTCTCCCTCCGCCGAGATAAAGGCATCGCTCCCGACGCGCCCTTATTCGGTTCAAAGAGGGCCCGGGGAAAGAACAATTCGAAAGGATCCTCGGTATCGACATACACGAACTCGTCTGGTCAGCAGGTCAAGCACACCTGCTTCGGCTGTGGAGAGAAGGGCCATAAGAAAGTGAAATGCCCAAACAAGGATAAATGGGCCTCGTAAGCGGAGAAGAAGTCCAAGAAGGACGCGGCGAACCTAGTTTCCACATCGGCCTCGGCAACCAATTATGTGACGTTTATATTCTAAGGGGGTGTTGACGAAGTAGGGCTTTTGCCCACGATCGTCGACGGGCATTATGTATTTGACTCCAGATTTGGCTGGAGTCAATAGTTTCTCCATTTCTCTCACCATCTTTTTATACACGATATGCTACAAAAGAGTTGCCATACGCAAGTACGTACCTACACCATACCGTCCAACCAACTTAAAGACATTTGGGTAGGTTAGAGGAAGCATTGGTTGAAAGCGTTATTGTGGGCATTTTACGGACGATAGGACAGCCCGTCACAGTATGAAAGGGAAAACAGTGTATGGGATGTTTTTTATGTTTGTTTTAATCTATTGTGTTCACTCTATCTAGAGTATGCCGTGTATGAGATGCTGTTTAGTCCATCGCAGTTACAAGCATTGTTTATTGTCATCTATGTTATAAAGTACTCCTTGAACTACAGTACGATTGCATAAGGATATAAACCGTCCGGTCAAGTTCAAGTCAATATTTTCTGTGAAATATTCGTTTCTCTTCATTTGCTCATCGGCTGAAATATCCCTCTTCCAGCAACATAGTTAGAAATTTCTAGACCTAGACGATATGGGCTAGTCTTGATGAAGTCCGTCGTAACCTCTACTGCTAGATAGTGGTATTTCAACGTTCAACGCTGGCATCTTATGATAATATTCTAACTGCAAATTATAAAACTACCAATAATCAAGTTGCATCCGTGTCCAGTTTGACCAGGATTGGAGTGAATGAGACTTAGTATTACGATATAAGGAGAAGCGCGTGTATAAACTATGGTACAGAGAGTAGAGAACAACAAAGACTCGAAAATATAAAAGAGATTTGTGTGCCTTGTGCCCTACCGTCAGGCCGGCTTGCTGTCACCTCGTGTCAGGTCTATGTTACTAACCCCGCCTTCCACGACTGAAGTTCGTGTGCCGTGTATGTAAGTTGCGTTTGCTATTTTATTATCGTACCTGATATATGTGGAATACGCCGTAGTATACTTTCCGATTCGTAAGTTCAGCACGAAATATGAGTATTCGTGAGTGCCAGTCAGGTGAAATATGTTTGCTAGGTGTTTGGCTCGGTGGCTTCCTTGGCTGCCAAAGCTGGTAGGCTGGAGCCGACAGCTCTCGGCCATGAGACCGGAGGTTTACGGCCCCCATCAGCCGAAGTCTTGCGCTCATGAAGCCGGTGGCTTACAGCCCCATTGGCCGCCACCAGCCCCCATGCCGAGGAGGGGGCCTAGCCTCGGGAGTGATGTTCGGCATCGGGCTCCGGTTGTGATACTCGGCGAAGCCGAGTATGGTGTTTTCTTTCCGTATATGCCTGCCGTTTTCTCTTTTTGTATTGGTAGACAGTTCAGCCTGTTTCTTTGTGCCGGATTGATCTCAACAAAATAAGAATTCTTCGTAATCACGATCAAGAGGCCAATGATGTGTAGCAAATACCTTCTGTATCATAATTTGCAAAATTTGATATAAATACAAAGTAAACATTGCAACGTCTGGTAGCATTGCCAGGTGGAAGCCGCGGCCTAATCTACCCCGTTTGAAACTAAAATTTGTTAGATGTTAATGAGAACAATAACTTTGTATAAGAGGTTGAATTGTCTACCGTACAGAAGTGATTGCCCTCAAAGAGCAAAAGCTATCTAAGGGAAAAATTATGCCGTTATATATACGATGTGGACAGTGGCAGATCCGCTGGAGAGTGAGAATTCGTGAATGATGACTCAGCATCAGAAATCACTCTCCTGTATCTTCGACAATATTAACAACCACTCTGCAGTCCTTTCCAGGCATTTCAGTAACTTGTAGGCCATTCCAGCAGCTTGTAGGTCTTTCGGGCTAAATCCTGAGTTAACAGATGTTAACAGATCATGTTACTTTGTATGATGATTGATTGTATCTGTACAGAATCTGCTGGCCCATATATATAGTGGTCCCGAGTACCAGCACTTCTTCTACCTTTGTCCTACTCAGCCTCCAATCCCGAATCTGTACCACCGAGGCTTCGGCCGAGTTCCATCAGCCCGTATTCTTCCATCAGCCCGTATTCTACCATCAGCCGTATTCTCTAATAAACTCGTATCAGTCTCACGGAGGCTGAAGCTGATGTTCTAAGTATACATGCAGCAGATCATGTTGACTCTTTAATCTGAGCGAACCCCAAATGTAACTGCATTTTATCGTTGAACACAATTAGTCTAGATTTGAATTAACTTCGTTCAGTTGCTCGCATATCCTCGACAAAGGTACTCCGAGTTTGATTTGCGGTATGATTGCCGAAACGGTGGGTTGATGACTCGGAACATATGGAACAGTGTATCTAGGTGCTTGTTTCTCGAGTTCACAATTCAACATCCTGAACCTACTCCTTCGTCAACGTGCCTTAACACAACTCAACGGTGCATTGCGAAATGATTCGTTTCAAGCCCAAATCAGCCGTCATTCAATCCAAGAAGGACGCAACTTCACAAACAGCGGGACCTGTGGAAAACAGTCGGGCGAGAAACTGGCTGTAAAGCGGGAAGGTACAGGCACGTGCAAATAATCGGAGCTGTTTTCCCTAGAAATGTGTAATCAAGTGGTGGTGGACTTCCTAACAGCGACAGAGGTCGGGAAGTTCTCACGCCGCTGAGCAGAGTAGTGTATGTAGCAATCTTTCGTTTCGTTTCGTTTCCTTCTGTTTCAGGTGCGATCATTCGTTTGCCTTTGTTTCATTGTCTGAGGGGAAGTGGGGAATAGGAGAAGAGAAGGAAAGAAGGGTAGAGGGAGGGGGAAGGGAATTAGTTACTGCCATTCTCAAGTTAGAGTGAATGCAGAAAGATTAAACCAAAGCAAACAAAGAAGGACGCAACACCTATGCCATTTGTGGTATATGAAGTTGTCTGCTCATAGGGATGTTAGTATTCATATTCCTGCTGGGGCTTGTGTTGTTTGTGAAGTATATTAAGTGGACGATGGTTTATACGGAGCGTACGAGTAGCTTTGGGCGAAGACTGTTGTGTAAGAAGGTATGGTTAGTCTATGCAACATCATTCAGCATGAAAGTTAGAGCTGGGGTTTAAATGCCTGGAGATTGTTTCAAGCGTAAGTTGTATACGCATCGTGGAACTTGACAATAACAGTGCAACCGCACGTATGGTTCCATACTGCAGTATATGCTTGAGCCGCAAGGTAGGTCAAAACGAATCAGTTGAGAGGTGGTCGAGAATACGGTAATAGTGTGTAGTTGATCGAGACATATCGGTACACACAACGAATTTGCGGCTCTGCGCTAGACACCGGAACAGCGTCTGTCCAATAGTGGTTGCTGGGCCACCACAATACACTTGCATACCTCACGCTGGATCTATGAACTATTGCCAACACAGCCATCAGTCAGTCCCCCATCCCAAGCTCAGAACGATCAACCAAATCATCCATTTACCTTAAGGCTTAACTTTAACAGCATGGCGTTTAGACACAACCTCCAATGAAAACACTTCGAATTTCGAAACCAAAATGATCCGTGACACATCTCCAGGATCCTTCAGTATACGTTTCAGAACTCGCTCTTAAGGCAACCGTATTGTCCAGGAGTCATCCATTTACTATTTCCTTTAGCATTTTTACAAATCTTCGTTTCTAAAGCTAACTAATATGTTTAGGATTGATGATCGAAACTATGCAAGCACGTCCTACAGAATAACGATACATAATCCTTTTTCAGTCAACAGGAAACTCCTCGATGAGACTATTGTGTTTGTGCTACTTATCTCCACTGTCTATATTCAGGTCCCAAGACATAGAGCTACTTGGACAATAACCAACGTTCGCTCCAGCTTGTTGCATCGATTACTCTCATCTGAATACGCTCACTTGGCTAACTACATGTCAGGATCCGAAATATATCTCACACACGACATTATATCTGCTTACGAAAGTAATTTGCACAGCTTCAGGCACCTAAATCCATAGTATCGGCTGAGTGCTTCTACCGTCTGTTGGGACGAATATCCAGGCCGTTTCGAGCAATCTCAAACTACCAGATGAGCCCCATCATCACTATACTGACAAGTACAGAACGCTTCTCGATTTTAGACAATCATTTATCCGTTGTTTAGACTGTTTATAGGGATTATATCAATGGGTTTATTTACACTCTGGAAAGCCAGCGGAGCAATATTAGTTTCTCCAGTGTCATTTTTTGTCGACAACAAAGAGTTATTCAAACATCTTATCAGCGTTTAATTAATCACTGGAGTTAGTTTGGTTGATATTAGCAGATGTAATTTCGCTGTCTACGTGTTTGACCATTATCGAGGCAAATTGACGAGCATGAAAGCTACAAGTATTCCCAATATTCTTCAGTGATATAATCGGTTGGGGTTACACCGCCAGAAGCAATATCCTTTGCATCAGTCAACTTGACATCTCATAAATGTAAATATTGTGCTGCCAGCCGAGGGGTGGCAGGACGGATATTGTTCATTAGCAATATCTCTAAGAACACTAGCTCTATATGGAAACAACCATAAGTTGGAACATGCAAAGTGGGCTCATGAGTCGGTGTAGAGTATGTACGTAACTCGGCAGTTGGTGAGCATAGGCAGTTCGGAGCTAGAGAACAGGGGACACTAAAACATCGGGGAGACAGGGTGGGGCGAGCAAGAGGGCGGATGAGTACCTTAGTGCTAACACGGTAAACGTAAACATGCTTCTACGAGGCTTTATCGGCTTTCTGGCTTCGCAAAGTCTTCGCAAAGTCTTCGAAAAGTCTTCGCAAGTATTTTGGATATACTTCAGGTAGGCTTTAATGGTAAAGAGTCGTAGAAGTCTTTATGTATTTGCTGTATCGACACAAAGTTAGGCTGAAGGAACACGCAAGAGGATGGGAGAAACAGGTAGCTACATGTACTATTCATAGAAAGCAGAGGCAGGAGCACGCTTTGTCGAGAACAAGCTGTTTCTAAAGTTAACCCTGCCACGTAGCCAGAAGTCATGACACCCGTTCAACGAGTGGTGTGAGGCCGCAATCGGTCAAGAGTGTGGGAGGGCGCCGATCATTGCGAACATGTCTCCCCGAAATAGAGTGTCTGCTTTGCCATGCTGCCAATACGCAGAGATCCATGGCCCGTCCCGCCGACAGAAGGCAATGGAAACATGCTCCACGTATGCTATGGTGCCCCAAATGGTTAGGACGCTGATCGCTGCGAACAGAAATAGATTGTGACTGCCTTACAAGACTGCTAGTACGTGGGCAATTTACTGTGTAGGTAGCTGTAGAGGGTTTGTAGGTACCAAGTTGAAGAGCGGCAGGTTCGACCACGCAGTCATTGTCTATCGTATGGCGCAGTTGTAGAGTCGAGAAGTCGAGAATATCACCAATCCCGGCATGCACCTGCGTGCTGTCTTACTCTGTAGCTCTATCTTGTTTCTTACATGTTTGACGGATTGGTTGTGAGAAGGATCGGAGTCGCTAGGTATGTACATACACAACCTGAGGACGAGTTTAGTCTCCGACTCCCACAACAGAAACCATGAATGAACTAGGGGAGAGCGCGAACACATCGTATAAATAGTCTTCGGCCAAATTCGAACACACTAGACCCCAGTGCCAGCTCACCCAAGTTGCAGTATAAACCCGCCGTCTCCCACCTTCTTTCCTTCCTTTCCTTCCTTTCCTCTACACACCACTGTTCTGTGACTTTTGATCCTGCGATTTCTTTCATCATGCCTTCTCAGATTCAGTTTTCGTGCTCTTCTCGATCGGTTTCTCCTCGTCAACTATACGAGAGACCTGGATGCATCCCACGGGTTAGATCCCTGATGTCATCCTCGAGTTCCTCCTCCGCGGCAGGCCGGTTTCCTGGGTCCCGTGGAGAATCGTCGGTCTTACAATCTTCACCGACAACCCAGAGTCCCGCTACCTCTCACTCTGGGACAAAGGCTGCTGCTTCGAAGCAGGTACGTTTCTTGTTTTGCTCTCTCTTTGTTCTCTTCTTCATGGCTTTGCTCCTTCTTTGGATCGCGATACCCTCTTTGTTTTGTGTACTGTCTTCTTTTCATGACCTTCTTCCCTCTTTGTACAGTAATACCTGCATTTACAGTGTGCTGACTGCTGGTTTTCTTCACTCATAGCCAAAGAATCGGCCTTTGCTCGCCAAGTCGGCTGCTGTGGTCACACAGGTATGTTTTTGAGCCTTTTCCATCCACGATTTAATTCTTTGAAGTAGTGTTTTATGATATACTAATATGTTTTTTCTGTTGCAGCCGAAGACCCAGTGCTCCCGTTCACGGCCTGGGTTCAAACCCACCACACGGCCACCGGTGGCCAAATCTCCTTTGCCGGCTGTTGTTGCACCGAAGGTATGCTTCACATGTTTCACATTCCTAGCAATTTACTTTTTTAATTCATGTCGTGCTAACTTGGGTTTCTAGCGCAACCAGCCTGAGAGGAGATTGCCTTCGGTGATCGTCAAGAGGCAGGCAAGGGACACTCGTGCTGTCCAGCCTCGCCCTGCATGGAGAGTCCCAGGCGCCAAGGACTCTACCTTGCAGCCAATGACACATGGCCGTGTGAGTGTCAAGACCCCCCGCCCCCGTCAAGCCCCTGTTGTTCCCAGGGGAAAAGTTGGTAATTCCTGTGCACAGGTTGCCAACAAGAAGGCTCGGAGTGGCCCTGAGGTCTTCCGGGATGTCGTGTGCGCTCTTCGCTGGGATGGTCCAGTTGGAGGGTGTGATGTCCCGGTGGACTGGGCTGCCGAGCCTTCCACCTCCCACGATCTTCCTTGGGATGAAGATCGATGGGATGAAGAATCGGCCCTGCGTGCTCCTCTGAAGGCGCAGGTGCCGATCTACCCGGAGGCCTTTGGGCTTCCTATGCCCGATTGCAGTGGGCACATTCGGTCCTTGGCGTGAGTTCCCATCTTTGAATAATTTTTGTTTTTATAGTTCATGCTAACGTCTTTAATATCAGGGCCATCTTGCCGGAGGAGTTGCCGGCCATCGAGGAAGTGCCGCCAATGAGTACTGCCTCTTCCAGTGGTAGCGTGTCCGGAACGCTTCCTGCTGATGAGGAGTCCTCATCTGGTGGAGCCCCGACCCAGGATCGGGAACCCTCGGTGACTTGGTCGCGACTCTTCTCGGGTTGCTACGGCTTTTCGGCGCCCAAGGCCGAAGGGGATTTGGACGCCCAAACGTCCAACCAAGAGGAGCGCAACGTCCTCTTCGCGGCGGGATTGGCCCAGCTGGAGGCCCAGTTCGACCTGGAGGACTGGGACGACCTGGACGAGTCCGTCGAGATGTGGCTCAGCAATGTGCCACTCTTCCCGGCCATCGATTTGCACGAGGAATCGGAGGCCGAAGCCAGCCTTGTGGGTGCCCTGGAGAGGGACGAGGAGGCTGGAAATATCCAGTCCGCGAGGAAGAGTTCCGCATGGTTCCTTGCGTACGTTGCTGGTCTGGCCGCTTCCGAGGTCAGCAACGAAGTGAAGGTGGATATGGGGTTGGGAAGTACCCCTAAAGACACCGAGGAAGTGCCTGCCCTCACTGATGAATCACAGGGCAATGAAAGATGCAACGGGGCAGCTCGGACTACCAGGTGCAGTTCATCTTGGTTCCTGGCTTATGCCGCCGGTCTTGCTGGTTCCACTGGGGTAACCGGCGAGGCCGGAAAGGAAACCAGTGTTGAACCTGGTATGGTGAGTATCCCCGATGCTCTTGATGAGGTGGCGGCCACTGCCACCTCCACTGATGATTCGCAGGAGGAGGCATGGGAGCCGTTTGATCCCACGGAGCTGGCGATGGCAGGAAAGCTCCACCTTCTCAACGCCATCATCGCCGAGGACGACCTCATCACCCAGAAGCAAATTTCCTGGGACTTGAACAAGTCTTCAGAGGTTCGGGAGGAGGCTCGTCAATTGGTCGAACATCACCGTGGATACGTCGAGACGGTGTTGAAGTATACCGGGGACCTTACCTGGTACGACAACTTGGCGAAGATCCCGATGGATCTGGCGACGGAACTCAGCAGCTGGCGTGACACGCTGGACGAGCTGAAGGAAACCGAGAAGTGGTGGGACGACTGCTATGCTGACCACTTCTAGGTCACGGCACCATTCCTGGACTGGATTGGGTAAGTACTGGTAAGTTTCTTTGTTTCGTTTATTTTTGGAGTTGTTGTTTTCTGGAGGTTTTTCTTACGGCAAGTGGCAGGCCGTTCATGTATTGGGAGTGGGTTTTGTTTTGCTTTCTTGTTCGGGTTTTATACGGCTTGACCGTACCTGTATGGAGTTTTTTGGGTGGTTTTTGAGTTATTTTTTTACGGCTTAGCCGTACCTGTAGCGTGTTTTTAATCCTGGTTTTTTTTGCTGGTCTGACTGTACATGTATTTGAGTTTTTTGATTGTTGGGTTTGTTTTCTTTTACGGCTCGACCGTACATGTACTGGTGTTTTCGTTATCTTTTACGGCGTAGCCGTACCTGTATTCTTATTTTCAGTTTTGTTTACTTTACGGCTTGGCCGTTCTTGTATCAGGAAGTAGTTTTTTTATTGTTTTACGGCTTGACCGTACCTGTATTGTGCGTTTCTGGTTGTGTTTTTATTGAGGCTTGATCGTTCGTGAGTTGGGAGTGGGGTTTTTTGGTTTTTTATGGTTTTTTTGTTAGTTTTGTTTGTTAGTTTTGTTTTCTATACGGCTTAACCGTACCTGTATTGGGTGCTTGATTTTTGATATTTTGGTTTTTGTTTCTTACGGTTGGTGGAAAGCCGTACATGTTTTGGGTGGGTTTTGTTTGTGTGGGGTTTTTCTTTTGTGAAAAGTTGAGCTTGTACCTTTCCCCCACGGGAGATATTGTTGTACCGTGTTGGGTTTTAATGGCAAGCAAGAGACTTAGAACATTTGGATAAGAGTGGGTTCGGCGGTATTATGGTTACTGTATTGGTTTTCGTAGTTATTTTGGGGGTGAGGAGTTCAGTCACATATCGATGGCATTGTTCTTAGGTAGAGGGGAGTTGTATTATGGGCTGGATTGAATGGTTATTTTGCTGGAATACACGGGAACTTCATAACGTGATTCTTCAAGTGATGGTCTTGGCCTTAAACTTTGGGACTGATCTGACGGAGAGGTGGTATAATGAAAAACAGCTGCATGCGAAGAGAATACTACGGAAGACTACGGAAGACACCATGCGCAAACAGTCTTCAGTCGTGATGTGACTAGTTTGGCTACTCCATGCCCTGACATTGCGATCAAAACTTGTCACAAGCAACTATGTGCAGTCAACGAGTTGCACATTTCGTACAAAAGGTGGCCGTCGTAGCCAGATACAACGTCACTCGCTATTCTGCCCCAATCCATATCTTTGGCAGGCATCCTTATTTGCTAGTAAATACCTGCCAACTACGATTCTCCGTTCGACAACCTCAATTGCGAACAAGCGTAACGCTGTCCCACATCGAGTTGCTACCATGCAGCGACGTTGATAGAGCCCTAAGGTTAGTAACAGCTCTTTGAGACTTCACACTTTACTCTTCCCTTCCCTAAGCATCTTGGCCCTTTATATCTGTACTTAGACAGTGCACACGGTTCTCCCCTTCATAGTTTCAACAACCAGGGCGGAACTTCCTTGGACTAGACCCCTACAGGGCTCGTAGTCCCCGTGACATACAAGTTACACTGTGAGAAGGACCGAAATCATGCTGATTTATACTACTACTATTTTTCACATTCAGGTTTATCCCAGGATTACAGCATCCACAGCCGCTTGTTTGGAGGCCTACTACCGCTAGTTTCGAGGCTTGATATGGGAAATTTAAGGCTAACCTCTGGCATCACGATATCTGCCGCTGCCAATTTTAATGCCCACCGCTGCCATCACCACCGGAAGCAGGCCTCCGGTAGCCGCCCGCATCCTATAGGTACACATACAGAGCCCTAGGGCTAAGAATTCAGCACCAGACGGACTAGGTCGCAGAAATGATACCCTGGGCGGGACCGCGAAAGACTAGTCGCCCCGGTGCCGTTGAGATGCCTAGCCGGTCTACGGGTGCAGAAGTCTTTTGTGGACAACGTTAATGTGATCCAGCAAGAGGGAAGGGCTTCCGCCAGGCTGAGAACCTAAAGCGGATGCATGAACAATTCCATGAGTCGGCAGCATACAAACTTGAGAACCGCGCCGAGGGCGCATTGATTCTGCCAATGGACGAACACACCGTGACAGTTACTGCAACCGCGGATAATGAAGCCGAGCGCCCCCAGGCAGGAATTAGCAGCCGTAGAGGACACAGGATGATGCAATGTTGCCCATCGAAGAACACACTGTGCATTGACACTCGCAAACGGGCAGAGGGAGCATGAGAAAGCTGAGAGGGAGCACGAGCGGGCCCAGAGAATGGGTGCCGAAAAGGTGCTCGCCATGGTGAAACGGCAGCTTGCTGCGATTGGGAAAAAGCAGGGCTGGGATGATGATGAAGATCGGCAGACTCCCAAGCGGGTAGCCCTGGACTTTTGTAACAAACCAGCATGACTTAGAGGAAGAGAATCATTTGTGTTTCTTTGCTGTTTGTCCCACAACCAGTGGCCAAATGGAGACAAGGTGATTTACTTTCGTTTTCTTTGGCGTTGTGGTAGACTAAGGGTGTTTTCATTTTTTCTCTGCTCTTTGTAGAAGTAAAGCATGTCAATGTTTTAGTTTTTAGCAAATGGATCGGCGTTTCGAAGGTTACGCAGTGAAGTCAACGGTTCGGTAGAGGACCAGTGCGAGTAGCCAGTTTGCCGCCCAGTTCCGAAATGATTCTTGGACTAAATACCTATAAGGCCCCTGTAGTCTCCGTCGTGTCATGACATACAAAAATCAACCATGGAAAGCGGTTCAAACCATTTTGTTTTATACTATTATTCGTACTCTGGCCCTCCACCGGCATTGCAGCCCCAAACCGCTCACTTTAAGGCCCACTGCCATGAGTTCCACAGCATCACGGCACCTCCACGGCTAAATCTGAGTCCCATATTTGGCATAAATACTAGCACCACCACCAGATGCCTACTCCCAATAGCCGCCAGACCCCGATAGGTACCTATATGGGGCCCCAGGGCAACCGACACCTGCCCCGGACGGACCAGTCCACCAAAATCAGGACCGACAGGACCGTGATGTCGGACCCCGAAAGACAATAGTCGCCTCGGATAGTTGAGACTCCTGCGAACGATTTCAACGGTAGTACCCGTGCACCAAGAGGGAGAGAAACGATGAATCCTTGGCTCTTCCACCGGTTGGACTATCGTTCATGCTACATCCTTTTACGTTTGAGTCGACACTGACACTGCCAGGTGGTGTTTGCTACGTCGCGGTTAGGCTTGAATGGCCGCAGTCGAGGAAGAGTGTTTGAGTCAGTCCAAATTGCTCTCGACGGTGAGATGAGGGCTTCTTGGTATTTGGGATGGCTAATTGGATTCAGGGATTCATACGGTTGGATAGATGGGTCGGTTGTTCGTGAGCTGGAGGATTTACACGTTGAACTTCAATCGGACTACACGCCGGGCTGATAGGTCTTGACTTCGTGAAACGGATACACCCTACGTTGAAGTGGGGGTTAATGCTTTGCTTTGCAACTGACGGATTATTGGGAGGTGGTGTTGTGTTGTTTGGCTTGGTTAAGGCGATTGATGGTTTCATATGGTACGTAACACTGCTTCTTTACTTCGCATAGTGCAGGCTGGTAGAATTACTGATATGACTGTGGTGGCAGTTGTAGAACTTCGATAATGGTATCAGTCTATCGGCTGTTCCACTTCAGAAGAGTCGCTCAAACGTGTAAAATTGCCCTTCAGGAACTGACGTTGGAAGATGCTATATTGGACGGATACTTTAACAGGACCTTAAGAAATGAAAACAACTGCCGGCGAGGGTTTGAATGAAATCAATAATATGTGGATGGTACCAAAGATTGGGCTCTGCTGGATGAATAGCTAATTAGATTCAGGGTTTCCAGCAGTCGAATGGTCAATACTAATTCCCGGGCAGACAAATATTCCCCTTGCATGAATGTGGGAAATTTAGCGTACCTCACAGCCAGTTTACAGGCAATAACGGCAGGATCAATGATTCAGTCAATTCGACGGCTGACGCTTCGAGGGTGAGCATCCAAGTTTCAACATTCTACCTACTTCAGCTGACGGGATAAATGGAGTTATCGTGTTTCATTACTCGACTGCACTCAACGTATTATATGGTAACACTATATCCTTGCATCTACATTGCTTGTGCTCTCCAACGGACGAATTGTTTCAGGTTGAAGCTTTGATTCTGACAAAGTGCATTCTATGACACCATCGTTTAGATCCATTCTACAACACCGTCTTCCACAACATACAGGTTGACCGATTTGAAGCCTTCCAGGGGAAGTATTCCAGATAAAAATGGTTTGGATACGAAGATTTTTTGATCGAAACTTGAGTTACTTTAATGTCTAACTATGCTTCCAGGGTGAATTACAATAACTTGTTTAGCATACATCTGGTATAGGATTTATACAACTCACATTGGCAAGCTCTGAATTAAGATGAAAGTTTACAATTACACCACATTACACAACGCATCTAAGATTTTTAATCCAATTCAATTTCTTAATACTAACTATCCAAATTCTAGAATTCAGCATTTCTACCGCGAAATTGTTTAACGATCACTTCACGTTCATCGGCTTTATCAACGAACAACTGAAACCCATTCCGTCGAAGTTTTGACATATAACACAAACGAGCCACAGGCCATCATCATTGGGGCCCGTATTACGGAAATCACGCTTTAAGTAAAGACGGGCAGGATGAGACGCCCGTTCTGAGTGCATGCTGAAGTGAGTTCATAGTAAGGCGGGATTTTTAGGCTGAGGGCGTCCGAGCAAGATTTCTCCTCCCACACCCCTCCAGCAATGTCGTGAACTAATGAATCTTGAAATAGAATATTTACTTCGAAGAGATATCTTTTCACACTTGTTTAATTATCGACTGCCTTCAAGTGCTTCCTACGATCTTTCTATATCCCAATACTTGGTACATCGATAATAGGACTGCTTCGGGGTGGTGGACTCGGGACTGTTTAACAGAAGCGTGAGTTCAGTAAGTTTCTAACTCCTTCAATAGATTTATTCTATTAATTAAACAGAACGCAACACTTGGTCCTGCGCATAGCACGCCACGATCGGCATCCCTGTGCTACCATTGGCAGAGCCTTGGGACAACGTCAGACGTCATCGCTACAGCTAGATAACACATTATGTCGCCCATGGTTAACTTTGCTTTGTTCAACGGCACTTTGTTGACGAGCAACATGATTCCTCGAAGTGGTATGTCTCATCATTTACAGCCGCATCTCCCATTAGGCTAGGGATGATTTCCTGTGTAACTAGCAAGGCGCAAATCGCGGTATTGACTTTTTTAATCCAGGGAGGCGCTTAACACGATACGGGAGAAGGAACAATAAACTCTCAGCATTTTAAACAACTACCGACCGACCGCATAACCCAGCCCATCCCGTACTTTCTATCCTGAAGGGTCAAGCACTCAAGTCCATCAAAGAAAGGGTTTATTAGGCAACAGAGGCTGTTATGCGGACACGATCGCTATACATACGGGAAACAATTTTATGAACTAAGAGCGGAACATGACGGCGCAAAGGGATCCCGGATTCGTCTCACTATTAGAGACCTATAAGATCAAAAATTCGTGGTCGCTATAATTTGTTAATGGGGGCTCTATAATCGCGATCACTTTGTGGTTGCATAAGTATTTCGAGTCCTTGTAAATTTCTGTATACCACTGCTACTCATGATTTAAGGTTAGACGATACAAATGCTATAAGCAAAAGTTCCTGACTCGACCTAAACGGCATTTTTTACATTTCGGCTCAACAATGAAGATACCTGGTAGTCAAACTCTAACCAGACGTCTAACAGTTCCATCTTCCTTAGAGGCAAAATCCTTTGGAAAGGAGGTAGGTCGTCCGTTATTTAGAGTGTTGTAAACAGTCACTCTTTCTAACACTTAAATTAGATTTAACTATCTAAGGCGCCTTGAGAGCGATGAGTTCGACTAAGGGCATCTAATAGTCAGCGGGATTCAAATTTGATACATTGTGCTACCAACTTCTGTCATGCAGTACGCGGTTATTTTCACATCCTATATAAAAATGCGACTACCAACTCACAGCATCGGTACAGCCCACTCACATACTTGGTATGATATAGCTGGAAACATAATGCTAGAGTCTATGATACGCACAAACGTTCCGGCGACGATCCAGGAAAGATTCACGATTTGGATCCAAATGAACTTGCACTAGAATGTACATCCAATGTACAACCCGAGCGCTTCCCATCCCTGATATATATTCCCTCTTCTATATAGCATCTACTAAATAAAATTAATTCAATGGAAGCGCGGGGCTTGGTTGCTATATCTCTGATCGGATCGTGAAACATGCTTAAACTCGTGAAAAGATCTATCTTTATCAAATTGACAGCATGATATTTTTCTAAAGTACTGGAGTCAACAGTCTATGATTATCAAAATCTCAAACTATTGTAACAAGTTTACATCGTGTCCTCGGAGCTCAGCCGCAATGGCAATGCACCACCTGGTTGAGTACGCTAATGAACTATCGCTGCTTCCATACATATCTTAGAAATGCTTTCTTTCGGAACTTTAGTCTATATGTCATGATTGTGCTACGGTCTAATAGTTGCTGGGTATTTGGAATCAAGCCTAAGAGATCTATTGAACACCAAATCACCTAGCATGCTCCTCCACACACCGACAACAAAACCTACGATGAGTGAGAGACCGCCACTGCCGCCAATTCAACCAAGATGGCCTGACGATAGTTTACTCTTCTTTTGCTGTTCTGCACTTTGCTGGGCCTTTACTGACCACGATCTTCACCATTCAGTTTCAACCGCAACTGCAACCAGGATCATTCATTGGTATCAAAGCAGTTTTGCTCAATACGAATTGCTTTATCCTGAGTAGAAGTCTAGGAGCGTAATGTTAATAAGCCACTAAAGATTTAAATGATTTTATGGTTTTACCCTCATTTGAAATTATTATACAGAATACCCCCTCTCTTATGATAAAAAAAAAGCTCCGAAAGTGTAACTGATAATTTCATATTTCAGTAAGGTATTTAAAGTTCTAATTGCTATGTGGTGGTACTAGATTCATAAAGTACTGCACAAATTCCAATGATACATGGTAGTGACATCTGAATGACTCAATGTCGTTGCAATCACATCTATCCGCGATCGAGAATCATCTCATTTCACGCACTGACCCATTATTCTTTTATTCAACTTCAGAAGACCACAAACAATTATAGCCTACCACAAAACGCACAAGTCATCAGTTACCGCTGCTATCACTGGTTATTTTGCTTTTTTTTCGTCACTTTTGTTGGGGAGGGGTATTCTGTAAATGTTTTCAAGGTGATAGTATTTAGTATAATACTGCGTCTGAGAGGGCAGTTCGTATAATAACCAATAAATTTGAAAGGAAGAATGACTTGTAACTAAAGAATATTGTTAATGCTTGTTCTCTTTGTCGAGGATGACCATTGCGGTGCTGAGTAGCCAGTTGTCTGATCTGCAACTGTACTCTTTCTTCGACGGAAGAATATCTGTGAGGTACTCTATAGCACGTTATATACGCTTTCAAACAACTTCGATATTCCCAACATGGAATCCGTCCCAAGAGCCCACCAACTTTCTGGTGCAAATTCCGTGTTATCAACGTTCCCTTGATCGTCTCAAACGTTAAGCCATGCGTCGCCAACAAACTAGTGCAACTTTCATACCACTCCTTTAATTCGTCCAGGCTTTAACGATAGCGGTAAAACATTCATGATTTAGCAAGGCCTCGAGGTAGATGGCAGTGACGGTGGACGCGCCGCAAACAGGGCGGAAATCGAAACGGAAGAGGAACGTATAGTCAAGTAACGGCGAGGGAGCTAGAATCATAATCGAAGTTAGCAAAGGAGATTCTAGTAACGGGAAGGTTAAGACCGCAGCTAACGGGGCAGACTCACAGATGAGGGACAACCTCTATTGATGAGGAAGGCCGTGGCGGTGTGAGGTTTGAAAAGAGAAAATCAGGTAGGGTGGATCCATGATTGCGCTGTACGCGGCAAGATCTAATGTCGGTGACAGTTATTAGTTCTGCATGTCATGTTAGTTTGCTGCCGGAAATCAAAGGACGACAAAAGGGGGCGGTAGACAAGAACGGAGTTCAAGACAGAGAATGTGATCTTCGAATGGTAAACTGTGATACTGGATGCGAGATGAACGGCGCTACTGATCAAGAACTAGAGGGAGATATGTCAGTGAGCAACCCTATATACACGTATTCGTACCGTAGTGATTGGGCTTGGACTATGCAGGAACCCAACGCGAATGAGTTGGTTATTAAGGACAACACGGTACACAATTGATCACAGAGAGTGTCGTTGCCGAACGTGATACTGCAGCTAGTAGCGTTGGTAAGTTTGAAAAGGGTAGATCGCGGTTTGTGGAGTGAATACGTGATGTAAAGTTTCTTCTAGGCGATGGCCAATGAGCGAAATAACTAAGTTGGCGTTGTGATGCGGTAATTCGAAACATCTTATTGTGTATGCTTAGCGGGCCTGTGTACTGTCGTTGCATAAGTGGCTATTCGCGAGGGAATTTCTTCCAAACTTGCATGATCACTCTTTCGAAGAATCACAATCAAGAGATCAAGTATATGCCCAGAAACCATAAAGTAATATTCGCGATAGCAAAAACTGAAACCCAAATAATCCAGGATTGGAGCCCAATTAATGATGCAACGTCTTCAAAAATAAACCCATACCCGAAGCTCCAATCCGAATACCAAAACCAAATTCCAAAACGCCCCAAAATAATCCTCCATGCAAAAAATAATGATCGAAGCCCCGAATAAGCATATCATAACCCATAAACCAATAACCAACAACCGAAGGGCAACGATCGACCAAAAACACCGTAAAAATACCAAAACTCCAATCCCCCAACCCATACCCTCATCCCAGCCCACATCCAAAGACCTCACCAGGCCAGCCGACCAAGCCCCAGACGACCAACGATCCTATGGAGTGCATTACGTTCATGCACCCTGGCGCTCCTTCATCCGACGAATCGCATCCTTGATGCGAGTCATCCGTTCCAAGGGCGATTCGACAACCGGGCGTTCGATCGATTCGGGTTCCCGAACCTGTGATCTATCAACGCCAGCAGCTGCTTCTTCAACTACTGGAACAGACGGAAGAGGACTTGCCTTGCCAGAATCGTCGTCACCTTTGCCCGGACGAACGACTTCTTTTTGGGCCTCACCCGAAAAGACCCGCCAAAGAGACAACACCGATGTTGGCTCGGGTTCCGGTTCGTCCTCGAAGATGCTGGGGTAGATGACCACGGGGACATCAGAGTAGGCCGATTCCGAAGACGTCGACCGCCCTGAGAACACCCCATCCTCCTCGGACGAATCCGTGAGGCGGGATGAATCCCGTGCCACACTCCCGGCAACGATTCCGTCACCGTCCTCCTCTTCAACATCGGCGCCATCGTACTCGGCGTCTTCGGCCACTGAGACCCACCCAGTCAGAGCGTCGACCACCCACTCCGGACCCAGAGTTGCCAGAGCTGCCGGTGACAACCCTTGGGAGTATCCGAAATGGACAAAGACCTCGTCCTTGGTATCCTCGTCCAGTCCAAATGGATAACCGATCTCATACTTGAACCGATGCAGTCCATTCTGGTTACGTGGAAGCGGTGCGCCTTCCTCGTAAGTGTACCGCGAGATCGGATCGCAGACTGGAGCGTGGAGGCAATTCCAGAACTCGTTGGCGAAGTGGTCGAAATTGGCCTCCAATTGGGCTTTGCCGAGCCGCTTGGATGATTGTGGCCTCCTGATGGCATTCGAAATGCCATGCATGGCCTCGCCAATATCCAAAGCGGTCTCGGCACCGGTGGCATTGGGATACTCCTCCCAGCAAAGATTTAGGACAACCTCTCGGAAGACCTCGACCCCAGAACGAGGTTTTGGCCTAGAGAGAAGTTGCCTCCTCATCTTCGCAGGGTCCGTTACCTTGGCAAAGACGGTTGAGGGAGGCAGCGAATCCCGATGGCGCGAAGTCGAGTCGACCGGGACACTTCCAGGAGCCCGCCATTGGGGACGCTTGGGCTCCTTCCGTTCGTGACGAACCATGGATGTGGCTCGCCGGGGCATCTTGACCTGTCCGTTAAAGACAGGTATCCTGGAAGGCCGTTGACGGCCTTCAACCCTGACACGAGCAGGGATAGAGGCCACCCTGGCCTCTGAGTCTCGGATGGGAATCCGAGATCGGGTCTCAACAACCCACCGTGAGGCGATGGAAGCCTCGACGCCCTATTAGAAACAGTTAGCCATTATAGGTTCATCATGAAGGGACTGAAGAAAATACCATGTTCGACTCCTCGACCGTTGCGTGTCGATGAGACCAATCCCACTGAGCCAGCCAAGGCATTCCGTTTCTGGCAGGCTAAAGTACAGTTAGTAACATTTCGTAGGCTCCGATGAGGATTATAGTACCATTCTCGCTCCTCCTTCAATTCGGACTGTATCGTAGCAAATCGGCACAAAAGGTGCCTGCTCGATCCAGTCCTCCTCTTCGGAGACGGGAACCTGAGAAACGGCCAGTGGGGAGGCCGCAACCGAACGCAACTCAGCCTGCGGAGCCATGTCAGCGTCATTCCTAGAGTTATAATTGAGAGGACTCTGGGAAACTTCCATCTGTGAAGATTCACTCTCACGCAAAGAGTAATCCTCATTCTCGGCAGCGGGCACTGCGACCGAGGACTTCTCGACCGGAGTAGCCTACAAAATTAGGTGAGCGGCATTCACAGACTGAGGAAGGATGGGACTGAGGAAGGATGGAACTCTGGGTGACTACCTGTTGTGGTACATCGCTGACAACAGGTGTGCTTTGGTGCGAGGAAACGAAGTCAACCAAAGCAATCGATTCCTCACGTGCAGGAACCGAAGATGCAAAGCGAGGGGTGCTAGATCTTTGCATAACTTGAACTTGAGCAAAAGGCCGCTGGTAGAATTGAAAGGCAGCGGTGAAAGAGCGGGAGAGAGCGCGAACGAACAGCGAAAACACCTGGGAAACCATTGCGTCTGGTACCAGTACAGTGAAGAGAAAAGAAGAAGAAAGGAAATCGAAAAAGTGGGGGGGGTAGCCAGTTTATATCCTTCGCTCCCTTGGCACAGCTTCTGGGTCTATGTACACTGCTGTTCCCAATTGAGAGCTACCCATTATCTAGCGCACCGAACTCACACTAAAAATACCTGTCTGCTTTGCTGGGTCCTCCCGATTCGGATTCGTTCCAAATGTATTTAGAAACCAATGGTACTGACGGAACAGACCTCCAGAAATGTTATGTTGGATGTTCCAGCTGCTCTCCATACGAGCATGCGTTGCGTATTCCAGATGGACTGTCTTCAACTGATAATGTCCTTTTTCATGCTTATAAAGACCGGAATACCTCACAGTCCCCACCGGTGATTCCATTGAATGATATTGCTTCTGGATGTTATTGCTTTGAAAGTCCATCCCGAATGCTCGGGAGATCGTCCGCCGCACACCATTTCATTGACTTAGTCTCCATGGGAAACAGGTTTTGGATTATCGCCCAGCCCAGTCTATTCCCAAGTTACCACGGAACAACCTATTTGGCCGACGCCATGTTCACACTATCTCCCAGAAAGCGGTGTGAAGTGACCCACACTTCCTATACATAGATCTAGCAGGCCACGTAACACACTGGCCATGCCTGCCTTCTACTTACCTGCCCTTTCGATGAATGCATCATCCATGCCAGCCCCATCCATCGTCGTGTGCGAGCTTCCACCCCAATGTCCCACATAGCCGTGGATGATGTGTACGGAGTTAGTCCATATGCTGGCTCGCTTTGACTAGGAGAGGTCGTAGACAACCCAATATCGAAGTGGTGGAGCCCCTTCGGTGCCGAATTTTAGAAGAAAGCATATCCCAATTACCTACCAGTGCTATACAGCTGTTGCTGCTGCTCTCGCTTTATTCGTTCGTCCGTTAACTAACTACTTCAATACCAGATACCGTTATGCACGTTCATTTACACGCATAACACTACACCGGCTCCAAAACCCAACGCCCTGAAGTTTGCAGTACATCTCAGCAGTGGTTCCACTACCCCGGAAACCCCATGGCCGCACTCCCTCGACACATCACTCGGTATAGTGCTACCCAAATCCCAAACAATGAATCGGAGGTCATCTGCAGATGCGGAGGTAAATACCCATATTCCTACCCTCTTCAACTGTTTACAAACTGACCCAAATTCCATTCAGTGGTCTTAATAATGGAACCCACGGACGCTTAGTGGCCAGGTGGTCCAAAACCCAAAGCCGATACTCAGTGTAAGCGTCTGACTCGCTGGCAATCTTTGAAAGCTTGAGTTGCACGCGTATCCTGTCGCGCCTTCATCTTCACCGTTTGTTACCTACCACCAGCATAGAAACATCATCGGGACGATAACTAGGAATCTAAGACCAGGGGAGAAGAAAGGTCGAATGCCGTCATGAGACTTTGGCAGCACTGCACGTAAGTACTTCCTACCGGCCGCAGGCTCAAGATCGAGGTCAAGTGTATTTCCAATACACAAAGCTTTTATTTGTTTAATCATATTGTATTCGCACTATCTAAAGTATGACAGTATACACAGAAGCTTCAGGGCAACCTCCGGTCACATTCAATCCCGAATGCCTTTCCTAACTATTAGAGGAATATACAAAGCGCAGGTCTAGGTAGCATTTCAGGGCAAAAGTTTAGCTAGGGGATTTTGGGTTGTTGGTTTTAATTTTTGACGTTTACACTGACACTGCTACCACTATAGTTGAACTATTGGCAGCCGTATTTTACGTTGTCGTGATCCCCTGTCCTACGAAACCTGGTACCAGTTCCTACACACCTATCTCTACAAATCTAATACACCGCCCGACGGAAGACACCCGTGTTCATGTTTTTCCCTCAATATTAGAACTTCACTGGGTGATGTGGTGTTGATTTAAGCTTCCCTCCTTCCCCTCCTTGCAGAACTGCGGGGTTATCCTAGTTGAAGATCCCCCGCACTTAGCGTCACGATCCCTGAGCGACGTGTTTGCTTTTTCTCCCATCCAACATCTTCCTTCTTTCGCCCGCAACCGACTGATGGAAGTATAGAATTCACCGCGCCAATACGCTCGGGAAACGGCAGTCTTCTCCGGCAGTTTTTTACACCTTCCAGCCAGGCAAACGGTCACCTCCGCGGCAATTTACGTAGCGTAGCAATCGGAGGAAGTATGTTACAATAACTGACGGTCAGGAAACAGGCACCGCAACAAAGAAGAAACGTAGACTTGCAATAAAACAAACATCAACGAACGATAGTAACATTATATTCATGGGTGTCAAACTACAACACTCCAGGTCTTCTCCAAAATCAATAATCACAGTACCATGAGAGAGAGCATAAATTTACCTTATTAGCTAAAGTCTCGCCGTTCAAAAACTTAGCCAGCTTAGAAGGGAGCTGCAGGATTTTTATACCAGTTATCCAATTTTGATCTAGTGCTAGTCCTCTGGATTCATTGTGCCATAGAAGACACAGTACCATGACATTTTGTTATCGTCAGATGTTGATCGTTGTGGTGAAAGAAACGAGAAGTGTTTGTAAGGGTTGATATTGTTGAAGTGAACCTTGATCAGGCAAAAGGGGATTTATATTCTGTTTCCGGAGGTAAGATGGGATTCTATCCCACGTGGCCATGCAATGTATAGTGTTTATTAGTTAATAAATCTCTTCGAGGCTTACTTGCAATCTCCCTATCGGTAAACATCCGCAGGTTTCTTTCATCAGGTATAAAACTGAAATTTACGGCTTGCCATAGCTTAATAAAGTCCTATCAATTTGTTTCTATCATGTCCAGTGTGGATGCGGAGTATAAACATGTCCGTCCCTGTTAGTCTACTACAGATGAGCCATTCCGTTAATCTCCGCCTATTCTGAACAATATACAGAGTGTATTTTAGCACGATACGTCCACTCTCAAATATAGGATATGCCATCATTTGCTTAAGCTTTGTATTTAGGTACTGAACCTTTCTAACGTATTCTATTGCAATCCTCGATCGATACAAGTACATGCACATTAACTACCACTCAATCAATAGCTGTATCAGATTCCATATCCCTTTCCTTCCGTTTACTCCCAATATCCGATGCTATGAATGAATCTATCTCACAGCGTGCCTAGACTTCTCAAGATCTCCCTGCGCCTGGATTTCCATGTTCTTGTTCGATTTCATGATTTTCTTGATGAGGCTTTCAACAACCGCAACGTCGTCCCCGGGAACCAAGTGGATAGGAACTCCAAAGTATTTCTGGATCTCCTTCAGTTCGACCCAGCTACGCTTGTCATGAACGAAAGAGATAGAAACTCCACCACGTCCATAGCGTCCGGTTCGACCAATGCGGTGGAGATAGGTGGTGAAATCCGGAGTGTCATCGATGTTGCGCGGAAGATCGTAATTGACCACCATCGAAGTAGTAGCGACATCGATTCCCCTCGCGAGAACGTTTGTAGTTATCAGGACCTGCAGCAGAATATTAGTATCATACCTGGATTGGCAGAGGAGTTCATACTTTGCACTGGCCAGACCTAAACTGATCAATCACAACGTCGCGGTCAGCAGCAGTGTCCAACGCTGCATGCAAGACTGCGACCATATGACCGTCAGCTCTCATACGTTTGGCGATAGCATCCGCTACTATACGCCTTTTAACAAAGATGATACTGGAAGCCACTGCCATGGTGTGACTAGGACCCGTCAGTGACAACTTCTGAAGTAGACTAAAGAAACAAATTCATACTAAAGTTCAACCAAGATTCGATACTTCTCTTCTTCATTCTTGCAATCCATGTAAATTTGCTTAATGCCGCTCATCGTCAACTCGTGGCGTTGGAGTGTAAGTTTGGCGGCCTCGGGACAGAACGTTTTAGCGTAGTTGAGTATCTGTTACTCTAACAGTAAGCATAAGGCACCCTCGGTATAGAAATTTAATGGGCGTTTCCACCTTATCTGAGAAGGTAGCACTGAACAATAACACCTGAACGTCGGAGGGCATAGCTCTCTTGACACGAATCGCCTGGTCACCAAGACCCTGCTGATCCAAAAGAAAGTCGGCTTCATCCATGACAAGAATCTTCAGATGTGTGGTATCGATGACCTTCCTACGGAGAAAATCTTGAACAGTTCCCGGAGTTCCGACGAGAATGTGCGCGTTGAGTCGACCTCCCTTTGGAACGGAGCCCGGGATGGCAAGTCCAGTCTCGATTTCGTACATGAATTGCGCAATCTGGTTAGTGTAACTGACAATCTGGCGAGCCAGCTCCCGGGTAGGAGCAATGCAAAGTGCTTGTGGAAACGGAATGTTGGGATTCACGCGGTGGATCATCGCAATGCTGAAGGCGGCGGTCTTGCCGGTACCGGTTTGACTTTGACAAATGAGATTCATCGGCCTCTCACCCAGGAGGAGTGGAAGCACGGTAGCTTGGACTTTTGACGGCTTCTTGTAGTTCATACGCAACAAGGCTTGGACGATGGGTTTTGGCCTACTCTACACATTAATTTGTTTCTGGCAGCGAAATATATCCAGCAGAAAAAAACTTATGAAAGATAAAAACAAACTGGTAAACATACAAGCTGAGGTCGGAAAACTCCATGGCCGACGCAATTCTGTCGTACTCACCACCCCCGGGACACTCGACCTTCACTTCATAGTCGGATTCTTGCAGAGTGTTCAGCTCTTTCTTGAAGAACCGATCACTGTCGTTTTGAGTCATATCCATGTCCATGGTCTTCGTAGGTAAAGTATGATGTGGTGTGATGGTTTGTTGAAGTTTCGAGAAGTAATAGCACAGCGTAAAGGGATGAAAGGGGTGACGAAGGATAGATGTCAAACAAAGAAAAGCGATGTTTGATCCTTGATTGTTTGCACCGGTGCCAAGACATTCCTGACTGGAATGCCTCCCTCGACTCATCCATACTTCGCTATATCCAATACCTCGAGGCGCATCTTGGGCTCATCCCATCAGAGTTGTTTACCTGGTGTTCGAGCCTAAATCCAAGATTTGACAGCAAACCCGTGCACCGATCGAGTGATGTTCAGTGACCTCTAGCATGTGCGACGCCACACTCTGCACCTCACCTAGCCACCCTCCACCCACGCCACATCACCTAGTCTTCAAAGCAAGAAAGTGTCTGAGAAGCTGGGCTGTGAACACTGAGGGATATACTATGAGCCCTTAACTACAGCGAAGGTTCAATTGATTGTTCAGATCACCGAAAAAAATTCTTTTCCCCTACACAATATGCAATTCATAAAAACTTTCCCCTCACTTCAATTCCTAAAATAAAGTCCTCAGCCGCTATCTCTTCCGTTTACAGAGCTGCCTAGCTAACATAACTCCTCAAGGTAATTTTCTTCTAAACTTCCTCAAATTCGTGCGTGAGTGACACCTAAGCTACAATTAACAGCAACAACAGTTGCGAAAGAGTTACAAGTCGCTTCAGGGTATCATAGCTCCTATTGCTCTAATATTAACAGCAATATACTACGTTCAAAGCTACAAAATATCAAAGTAAAAACACCCAACTATCCTATATCCATTCTTATGCCCCCTCTTTTCTAACATAACTGAAATTACTAAATAACAACCCCTATCAAGATTCTATCGATAGCAAAACATAGATGATGCATTTTCCATCTGATCATTCTCGTACCCACCACCCGGTTGTCTGAATAGACCTACCCTCCCATGATAACCGCCTATCCGGACTATCTCATTTGTCACTAAGATCATTCACTCTGCTAAAGATTTCCTTACCACCCTCGACGTGATCGTATCAGATATCCGGAAATATCATTTTGTCAGTTCGCTGGTGCCCGGACTGTAACACACCTTCACAACTCTATTCCAAATTACTCATAGATTTGACCCTAGCTAGAGCTTGGAAACGGCAGGTTTGTATCGGCGGAGTTGATAAAGAGCTCTATGTTTTTGAACTAACTGGGTTGGCGACTTTTAGCACCCACTTTGTGATATCGTTGGTATACTCAGAACTGAGACATAGTTGATGATTGTCGTATGCTCTCTCGACGGGACGCTAGAAAGCCGTGTTTCCTCGTTCTGTATGTTGTCAATAGTTAAATTGAGAATTGAGGGTAGATAACAGCATTTACTTTGCACTCGAAAATCGTACCGGCAATGCCGTTTTCCTTCGAAATAGCGGGATCTAATGAATCGGTGAGTATGTATAGCAGCACTTGAAATGGACCTCGGAGAGACGTACCAACGTTCTAGTCGTCAGTCAAGACCTCCGAAGTAGCGAGATCTATGAAATGCCCAATCCATCAGCACTCATAGCACCATAGAACCATAGCACGAAACGATCAGGATAGACGAAACGGCACCGGCACCCCCGTTGACCTCCGAACAAACAGAGTCTATCAAATCCATCAGAAACCTGTACCAAAATCGAGCCGTAGGCATACCATCATCTCCCTTCTTCACAACGATACCCAAAACAGTGAAATCTATCCATTCCATCAGCACCCGTGTGCTGTGGCGGGAAACAAATCAAATAGTCGAACCGGTGTTCTTGTTCACCTCCAGTGTAGTAAGACCTATAGATTCCATCAGTACTCGTAGCAGGAGACGACTCAGACAGACAAATCAGCATTCTCATTCACCTCCGAAACGGTAGAATCTATCCCCCATCGATTTCTGTAGCAGCAGTGAGTTGAATTGTTGAATTTGATGATAGAGAAGATTGATTGGGTCTATCTAATTGAGGCTCAAAGAGCCGTATATGTACGATCTCCCATATGCGTATGCATACACACTTTTCTGAGACGAGTCACATCTATCTTGATATAAGCCCATATTCTTATGCAAGCCATAACCTCATACAAGGCTGTTACAGGCGACCCAAGTATCTATGCAACATGAGCTATTGCATGTGTACCTGCATCGTGAGTCCCAGCTCCGTTTGCGTGTGTGAGTCTCAGCTTCGTTTGATGGCGGCTTGTATGAGGATGTGCATAGTCTGTATCAGGATCAGGGAGAGCGTCTCATGATAGTGCAAACGTGTATGCAAACAGATATGGGAGCTTGTACATATACGGGCCTTATGCCCTAGAGAGAGATCAGCCATTCAACCAAGTCAATCAAGAAGTCACCGAACCATTCAAAGTAACATGAGCTGTTACGATATGGAAGTTGGGGGAAACCGTGTGCGTGTATTCTATGGTACAGAGAAGAGAGAAGGAGAAAGACTCGAGATATATACAGGAGGCATCGGCCCCTGCAGCAGGACCGTGTATCAGACCTGTAATATCATGTACATCTGTAACATGAGCGTTATTCTGTCTTCCGAGTGATAATCCGTAAACCGTCAGCAGCGGGGATTCAGAAACGAAAGGATACATACCTTCCTGATCGTCGGTGATGTCGTAGTTGTCGAGCCTAATAGTTGTAATAGAAACGGTAGAAACAGTAGAAACGGGGACCTTTTCCGAGCGGGACCAGAGTGACACGATAGCTCAAGCGATCGACTTGTGCAAAGCAATGCTGAAGTGACCAAACTTGTATGAGGTGCAATTGCCGTTGTATGACCTTGCGCAAGACGATAGTCTAGATCTTTCTGTAGTATGAGGAAGTCAGAAATTTAATAGTATTCCACATCCCACATACTCCGAGGTTATTTCAGGCATTTATTACTCCAGCGTGTTCAAGTTGAGATTCATGCTAGCCGAATGGCGGACTCCGATCACCGATAATTACTCCCGAATCGTGGGTAGCACTGAAAGTCAAGTTGGGATCAAACTATATTTATATTAAACGATGATTTCGTTAGCTGCAGAAAAGCTGATGTAGTGACGGGCACTCTCCCTCAGCCGTATTATACACTTTCCTCTCCCGTAGCTCCTTCATCTCTCTAACTACCTCCCACACCTCACCCACAATATTTTCGATGCGATTTCACTCGGACGTGGCCTAGATAACACCCCTAATAATGCTCGTAAATGTAACTGCAGTCACTAGGTATCACTCTTGGAGGCTCAAGATCGCAGTGTTGCATGTGTACCTGCATTGTGAGCCTCACAGCTCAGGTCCGTTTGATATGCAGTTGGTGTATGAAGATATGCCTCAGGAGAGCGGCTCGTATCAGTACAGAGTGGCTCATATCAGTGCAAACGGATGAGCAAACGGAGATAGATATGGAGACGAATATGGCTGAGAATATGGGAAACAAGTCTGTATATATACGGGCCTTCTGGCCTCGAGAGATCAGTAAATAAACAAGTCAAAGAAGCATCCAAAGTAACACGCAGTAAAGATATCTTCTCCGAAGGACAATATAATCCGAGTCGAGCTGAAAATCGCTTCTTCCACAGCTGCCCAACAAATACAGTCGTCTCGGCAATATAGCGGCAGGGCGTGATATTTTTGGGTGCGCAAGAGGATCTGTCGTCGAAAGCCGATCCTCCGCTGAAGTACCACAAACGCTCTCAAAATCGGACCTATCTCGACGCCTGTAGTTGTTCATCGTTGCAATATCGAGCACCGAAGTCGTTTCCGTTTGTCAGCTGTATTTCTGCCGGTGAGTAAACTGCCGACATGGGTAGTCAGACGGGGTCCTAGCGCTCTGATACACATCAATGAAGTGACAGAGATTTATGAGTTAGTAGTGACAAGGGCATCGCAGCGAGTTGGAGTTGAGATGGTGATGTGTTGAAAGATCATGATGTACTGTTGTAGGAAGTACTTGGGCATCGTTCGTACTAACGCTTTCGGTCTTAGTACATTTCTACGCAACATGTCGTCTTCACATCTCTAGCCATCCAACAGTAAATTGATATACAGATACGTGCAATAGGCTATTTGTTTCCTTGCCTTTGGCCCTGAAAAATTAGTCGACGTCAAATTCTGTGCTCTGACGAACGCCACACCCACCACAGGGCGACAACAGGGCGATGGCTATCATTCATGAATCAACCGCTAGTTTCTCCTTTAGAGGAGCTTACGATCGGCAGGGAAACCTGAGAACGAGAGCAGACTTTAATGCAGTATATTCATAAACATATCATTGTCATAACAAGTCCATCCATTTCCTCGCCACATAAGACGAGATTCGGGAAGGCCCCGGAACATCTCTCTTGGAGCATAGAATCACTACCTTAGTAGCTCCAGTCTTTCTTTACGGATGCTCCGCCCTGCCCTCCGCAACCTGTTCATACCGTGTCGCATCCTCTAGTTTCCTCGTCTTTTCCTCGACATCACCGACATCACCCGCGGCCTTCGCCAACTCGAAATGACTTCCCCTCTGCTCGGGCCCACACGCCGTCCAAATTATCAGTAGCACAAAGATGATACTCATCATCAACGCTTGCGTCCAGCCATAGTCTGGTCTTGCTTTGCCATCGACGTGGATAATCCTGTGCTCCGAAACCGTAGAAGTGATTTGCGATGCTGGGGATGCGAGCATATTACCGAGCTAATGGGCGGGGTGTTATCACGCCGTGAGAATAGTAGAAAGGTATGGAATACAAACCTGGTAACAAATCCCCGGGAACGAAGAACGAAACTGCGGCGGCGACAATTCCTGTGAGGTGAATTGATTAGAAAACATTTGGACGCGTGGGAAGACGGGGTACATTAAGATGGATAGGAATAATGCCCCAGGCACCTTGAATCATAAACTGAATCAAGAATGCACCAGCTGTAAGAGTACCCCAGGAGTTCGGGAGGATCCAGAGGGGGATCAGACATGCCCCGATAGATGCTGCGGTGATAATCGCAGCTCTTCTTCCAAAGAACTGGGAATAGTACCCGAAAAACTAATGCACGTAAGAGATCATCCAAGTGGTCAAATGTGACGGCGGGAGCACTGACTGTTCCACCTAAAATCGCACCAGTTTTAGCGATCATTGTGGCTTTGGATGCATTTTGCTGAGAGAACCCTTTTGTTTCGTGCATGTATGTAGGATACATATCCTTCTCAGCCCATTAGCAAGTGTATGTATGTAAGACGATTTGGCGTATGGAAATTTACCTGACTCGTGTGGCTGAAATCCCGGAGGTCAGTATATCAATAGATGCCATAGTACAGCGGCGGCATACCTCATCTACTTCCGTTAGTTTGCACACAGTAATTGAGAAACAAGTAGCACATACGTAGATAAAGAGCATCAACAAGAGGATACTATAAATGCACCGCTTCCAATACTCCTTGAAGATTCTCCTTGCGTCGGCAATGAATAACTTAGTTTTGAGCTTCCCACTCATCTCGTTATTCTTCCTAGCTTCTATAAACTGCTTCGATTCCCCAAAAAAGAGTCGAGCCACGGCAACAGCCGCGGTTAGGCCACCTCCAAGATAGTAGAGCATCTTGAATCCATGCTTAGAATTGGGAACGATGCCCATGTTGAAACCAGCCGCAATTAGATATCCCAAAGCGTACCCCTATTGAAATGTTTAGTATTGCTATGTCATTTAGCCGCAAAATTGGGTTAGGGAGGAGTGCAGAAGTGGTATAGGAAACCCGTCCGATATGGACGCGCTGACAGGACTACTGGTAGCCGAGAGCCGGCAGTGCGAGAAAATCTCAAGAGCAGAGTCATTCCCCGCGCGTACTAGCGAGTCACTATCCGAACCCGTCTTGCAGCCATCCGTTCTCGTATCCCAGCAGAGTTTAGGGGTTTGAAGTATTGCTTACCTGTTGAAGAATGCCGGAAAATAAGCCACGAGCTTCCATAGGCATATCTAGATGCACAATCAGTTATCACTGCAGTTAGTATGGAATGATGTGAATACTTTCGAGGGCCATTGAGGTAGCGAGTCCCCAGATTCCTATCATAACGTAAGCACTGGCCCGATTCGCACCAAAGTTGGCACGCTACCGCCCATCCCAACTCCAAACAAAGCTCTGACAGCGAGAAATTGTGAAAAGGTCCTACAGGCCAAGGTCAACTCTCGGTATATCGATAAGTAGACAGTGTAACGTACGTGCAGTACGCTGTGCAAACTTGAAAGACTGCGATGACCAGAAGGTTTATAATCATAGGCCACTTTCTGCCGTAAAGATCGCCTGCAATTCCAAAGATGATAGCACCGACAGAACTGTTACCGGTTAACCCGGCGTGCCCATAAGTGAGGGACTTCCGTCATGCTTTTTAATTCATACCGGAATAGTAAGGTCAAAGTAATAGCCGTTGCAATTCTGTCACGATCTGGTTTGCGTCGGTGGTCAGAAGATAGCCGTAAGGACTCTGGTGGTAGCCAAACCGCGGTCATAGTACTTTGCCAGGTTGGATATCGAGACACTAATGCTATGAAAGTCATATCTATCCCACAAGTTTAGCATGGTCTTCGCTCAAGCTTTGCCGTGGTTACCAACCCATCCATTGTCCAAGCCATCCACCCAACAAAGAAGTAAAGAAAATCTGTTAGCATTAGATTAATTCATTCTGTCAAATGAGTGATAGGCCCCAACTCTTCAGACTTAATCGTCGCACAGTTTTCAGCGGATTTTCGACCTTAGTGCGAGGTAGCCTTCCGTAAACCGTTTCCCCACGTTCATTGATGAAGTATCCATCGCCGGTTGTATAAATTCCCTTAAGATGTATGCGGATTCTCCGAAGGAGCGGCATGTTGCAACCCTGACTGCTGGGTGTTCAGGTGGATGCAATCGAACCCTGATGATAGGGACTACCGTTAAATATGAACCCCGTCTTCAATAGCAACTTGCTTCCAAGCCTCTCCTCATGTGCCGCCTCAAACTGCCTTTGCACTTGCAGCAGAAACCGGGTGGTGGAGGGCGGCTGTCCACTGCAACTGGTTATATAAATCGAGGCATTGCACAACCGCTAATTTGGGGTTTTTCGGGTACTAATTGGCAAGAGTCTTATTTACCCACAGATCTCAGCAATCCATGGTTTCCAGATTCGTCTTGCAGATGTGATAGGCGCGAACAGGGTTATGGAGAATAAGGCTCCCATTATGAATCCATGTCAGCTTTGACGTTGTCTCACCGGAATGTGAAACAATGATAGGCCTGCAACAGAAATGCTTTTTCGCGGAGGAATGCAACATCGGGGTGTATGGCCAGTTCACTGCATCTGGAGGGTTCTCCGTTCAAGTCTTTCTTACCTGGAAATTCTCTTGGCCTGAAAACGGCGATTATCCATGCCGGTAATGCACTATATGCTGCTTGCCGATGTAATTTGAGTTACCCCGCACGAAGATACCTCTCACGACCGCTGTGATCCCCAATAATTCTGGAATCTCGTTTGCGACGGATATTGAGGTGCAGTCGAGAATCGGATAACCTCCAGTATGAGTAGTCTGTAAGGGAACCTGAAACGCATGTGATCAAAGTCGATCATGATGCGCATGCCGTCAGCATATTTCCGGGACAAAATGGACCATGTTGCTGCGGCAGGAATTTTTAGCCAATCAGTCCAAGAACAGAGAAGGGAATCTTGCAAGGCATGCAATACTTTGTAACCAACCAGTGCAACACAGCACTCCGGCCAACGGTGAAAACCCAATCGACACAGACAACATCGACAACATGTTGTCCAACTATAATTGCCGAGTCCATTCATCCCATGTGAAGGAGCTCCGAGCTGAGAACTTTCAAACGCAAATCTATGGGTGAGGGGTAACTGTTCGGACAGAGGGTCGTCTTCGAATACTTACAGATGTCGCCAAGAGCCTTGGTAACACTACAACTAGGCAATTGGTCATGTAATACAGCATTGGCGAGAAATATGCAAATATAAAAACGATATGTACGAAGTAGTTTCCACCCGGCGGATATACGAGTTGCGGTTGTCCAGGGAATATTGCGAAGTCGGTCGCCAAGAAAATATATAGGAAGACCGTCCAACAAAATTACCGAGATTATGCAATGGAGCAACTGCTGTCGGCAGCAGATATATACTGGATCCATTGGTTGGTCAGCTTCATTGGCTCCAAGAGGGACAGGGAAGATGAAGAAGTGGTTGGGTCTCCAGTTCGAATGTAAAGATAGAGTCGAGGCCTTTGCATTGCAGTGAAGACCCGGCATGGGAACCGACGTCGGGAATGCTAAAGTGTCGAATAAGTAGCAGGAGCAGATGGTACTTTAGCGCATAGATCCTAGGGTCTAGGGCTCCGTAAACAAGCACATAAGCCGAATTCCCAACTTCACTTACATATCACATAACATCTGCAAAGTGACAGAGAGCATGAGGTTACCGTTTTCCTGACGGTACGCGCCGGTGATGCGGTCACGGTAGCCTCGTCCGTACGCAGCACAAGACAAGCGGAACAAGAAGAACTTGAATCCCATTATTCGGCCAGTATGGCGGCGCAATATCGTCGTCTTTCTCGACTTCTTTTATTGTTGAACTTAAGCTAGAAAATTCCATTGGGTGGTTCACAGATTCTTATCACGTCTTTAGTCCCTGAACCCTGATGGGCGCATATCACACTCCGATACTATCACGTCTTGGAGCTTCTCGATTTAAGCTGGGCGTGTATCACAACATCCAGTGACTGTCATGAATCAAACGATCCAGGCGCCCAAAACTTTCACTCCCTGTATCCAATCGGTGACACTGCATTCAAATTCCTACATTATATTTCGTGTCAAGGGATAAGAATTCGAGCCTTGGCGGGTTTGCATATACTGTAGTGTCACACGGTGAGGATGGGAAGATACCCGACTGGAAGAGATGTGTATGAAGTGGCAAAGACTATGGCCCGCATTATATCCAATATAGACCTTTAACTTCAAGCCGCAGATGTAAGATCTTGGCCTACTCAGATCTTGGCTTGCGGGGTAGCATCTGCATCCCAAGAATCAGGGTGCTTCCGATAGCTGTTTCCGGGATCTCGTCGGACAAACCATGGCGTAATTAACCGGCCACCTTGATGCACAAAACTCTAAATTAGCCTTATGAAACTTGAAACAAGTGCGTATTTTTATCCCGAGGCCTGTAGTAAATCAGGAAATACAGTATTATCCCAGCATTAAAGGTGTGCTCGTACGGGAGTTGTGCGCTCGACCTCATCCCCAGATATTTACCGGTCTCGCAGTTCGATATAGGACGAACCAAATGGTCTGGTATATGAGAGCATCGGATTTATGATTTCTCAAGATTAGCTACAATTTCAAGGTTTTATTTAGTCAAGGCATCCCGTACTAGCTCACACTCCTCTTTCAAGCTAACCATTGAAATTTTTCATCTATAAAATTAAAACTGAGAAGCCTTGCAATTACCCACCACCGGAAGAATGATGAGGCGTCCATATCCAGCTATCAACGCTTGACCTTTGGTGTACTTTCGCTATTGAACGGGGTCAGACTTGAAATCCCACTGTTACTATAAGGTCTAGAATGAGGTCTTCTAGAATCGTCGATACACTGAACTTGCCCGAATAGACTCATCCTAATTGCTCACTCTCATCCGCCATATCCTCCACTTACCACTCCGAACACCACTCCACCATCTACGCGGTATCTCTAGACTCTCCTTGTATATAAAAGCATAGATTATACCCTTAGATAGACTGATTGACTTCGTCTTTACCATAGAAAACAACTCCCACTGTTACGATATGTAGGTGAGAACCGTGTGCATAGACTGGTACAGAGATAAGACAAAGAGAAAGGCTCGAGATATATAGTACAAGAGAGTGGCGACTGTTGCGTGACCTTTTGCCACCTTTGCCACCACCACCAGATATGCAGCACCCACTGTTGCATCTATGCATCACCACCATTTGTAAGGTTTATGGGCTGACGGTCATTCGGGACTCAGCTGAATATGGCAACTGAGCCATCTATGCGTATAAGGCGTACACTAAATTCTATATAGGTAAGCATACAAGCTCCCACGTAGATACAATCAATTATTACAAATTTCAACACCCACGATATCACCATATTCGAGTGATAGGTGATGCTTATGCACTGAACATCCTTTAAACTCCACATTAGTAAACCTTAACACTCGATCGAGAGAAGCCGATAGCAAAATGGGCCACACAGACTCGAACTACGACCTCTAAGATACCATTTGCACCAAAAATACTTTGCGTATGCAAGCCATTCGCCATGCTTCGGGATGGTATTCACATTCCACCCTGGGAAATAACGTAAGATACCGTGCACGTGGTCGAGACCCCCGCAAATCCTTCCTAATGCTGTCCTTTTCTACGGCTACGTTCTGGTACAAAAGTAGACAACCAGAGATCTCATCCCTCGGAGTCAAATCTCTAAACTCAAGGCCCTGATTCCTTGCATGTTCGGGGATATAAAATGAATCTAAAGCAGGTACGGTGGGTATGCCAATGCTCTTTGACTTTTTACAATGTTGCCATGCAAAAGTAGTGTGAAAATAATGAACAAACGCACGAGTACGTTGTATGCCTAAGTTTTTGCGCTCGGGGAGATGATGTACGACGAGGACGAGTAACGATCATCGAAACACCTATGGTCTACAAATTAATATGCAACAGCCACATAACCTTTCCCAAGTCCAAAGACCGTGAGACCGAGAAGGCCACTCGAGTTCCTCACCCGATAAGTCAACTCTCATGCGGCAGGGGTCGTAGATCTCGAAGACAAAGTAGCGTATTCGATGATTGATCGGTGAGTGAATACTGAAAGAACGAAAGAGGAAGATAGGTAGTAAAAAGAAACAAGAGATGTTTGCAGGGCAGTTCCCCTCTGGCTGCTCGTTGTCAAACCGATCCCTAAATGCAGTAGTTTCCGTGGTATGTCCGAGGTGTTAACTACTTCCCCCTCACTCTAATATTGGAGATACCGGTAGCTTCGGCTGTCACAATCTAGAAACTGTGGGAATTTGTATCGTGAGTTGGTACTGACGTTTCGAAAGGCGGAAGTCGAGTGATCAGCAGAGTAGAACTGGCTAGAACGGGACTAGCTTTATCCCACCCTCGTAAACGAGTGATACTCTGGGTACGATACAAAATTACTACACTTCTTCGTTAGCGATAGGCGTAAGATGGCTCGGCTCGGACCAAAGGCTCCAACCTCGATACGAGCCGGCCCCACCGAAAAGCGAGAAGCATGAGTCGTTTGGGGCTCGCAGAATCAAAACCTTGAGATATGACGTGAGTTCCCAGGAATCTTCGCCGCCAAAAATTTGATTCGATCTACAATAGGGGCACGAAACGGCGGGTATAACCTCTTCATAAGATTTCTTTATGATGTCTTTTGAAATGCGCGCGAGAATCACAATCTATTGATTGAGCAGACTTAAAGTAAGCAAAAACTTTGATCTGATTTGCCATCCCGTACTCTCAAAAAGTAATTCCTCCCGTCATAGAGTATTTAAACACACGGGAAGCAGGGCTGAAACCAAACAATTCATTCGCTACCCTGACCGTCTGTCGCAGTTTCCCCCGTTTATGGGAACAAACCTCCATTTTCCCCTCCAAATACAGTCTTCTCATAACACCAATTGACCCCCTCGTTCTGGTTGTTGGTAGAGAGTTACCATGTCCGACTTTTGCGGTATCATTTCATCATCGCCGTCGCAAACAATCAGTTCTGGGTCAGTTGTAGCACTCTGCTCCGATCTGGCTTCGTTGACCAGTGTCCACTCGTATTTCCCGAGTGAGCTTATTAGTGAGTACTGCGATGGTTTGGTCAGCTTTCTGACTAGTGGGGGGTCTCCCTCTATAGCTCAGCCTTAGTAACACCATGGGCAGAGTGCTCTTGCTCCTAAAGTCGGAGTGCGAACACTTTTGTCCATGTGGAAGTTGCTGGGAAAGTATGAACTGCATTATCATCGGCCAGTCAGAAGAGACACCTCACAGCTTTAAAGTACTTGGCATGGCTACTATGTTGGGGGAAGACGATTGATGGCGGGGCATTGGGAGCCGGGACGATATATTTGAAGGACTTCTGAATGATTGGTTAACGTTGGTTGGATACGTTTCGATCGGTGATAGTGGTTCTGTGATCTATATAGTGGGTAGAGGAACATGCACCTAGTGTAATGAGGAGAAAGTAACCGAGAAGGATGAAAGAAGTAGTTCTTATGTTGAGAGAATCAGCACGGAGACGAATTGAAGGTGTATGGATACCAAAACGAAACAAGACCAAGACATCGAATGTATCTAAACGGAGAGTGAAACCAAAGAACAAGCTAATCCCCCACCAGTAGGAGGATAGTGTTGCACCTGAGAGGTCAAGAAGAGGACAGTTGAGAAACTAGTAATGTGAAAGAAGCCTTGAAAGTTGGTCCCCCGTGTCCCAAGACTGCGAAACCGAGATGGCAAGCGAGGAAAGATGCCTCAAGTCCCTCTCCTGGTATCCTCCCGAGTCGACTCTAGCGGTTGAAGTTAAAGACAGAAAGGCGTATTCCGACAACAGATCACGAGAGGCCGGAGGACAAGATGCTAGAAGTAGTAAGGCGAAAGGGAGTGGAGACGTTTAGACCCTCTTATCTCATCGAATCCGTTCCAATACATAGTTAGCCCGAAGAGTCTTCCATCCTATCCAACGAGAGCCGTATCCTTTGTAGTGGGTTCTCGTTTTCCAGAATGTTCGGAGCAAAATCCATTGATAGGTCGGAAGATGTAATGCAGATAGGCCAAATATCAGGGATCCCGACACTTAGGTTGACGTTCTTGAGTTCAGAGGGCGGTGGAAACCTGGTGGCATAGTGTGGTGTTGACGTTCGGAAGAGATATTTGGGTTGAATGGTCTCTGCGGATAGCGACAAAACCACCATAACCTCGAACTCTCAACTCTCAACTCTCAACTCTTAAATATGAGCTCGGCTGTGCAGCATCCCAGTGTTCTTGACACCTTTTGGCTTTGCAATATGATGAGATGAAATAAAATAGCTTCGCTTTGTTAGGCACACAAAGAGAGTATTTATTAAAATATACAGATGGCATTTTGGGGGTAGTCTGATCATTTAGAACCCTCCATCCAAAAGGTGTGTTTTGGATGGTGTTTCCTTCCTAAAAAACCCCGCTCAACTGCCTGTCCACCTCCGAACACAACCTTTGTTTTAATCATTCTGCATCCACTCTAACTAGAGTATGGCAGTACCTAACCCCTCCCCCTCGGGTGACCGGCAAAGTGGGGGAGCTCCCCTCCTTCTACCCTTCTTCTCCCTTAACAAACGACAATTAGAATGAACGATCAAGCACATATGAACCATAAGAGCAAGACAAACGCCACCACAACTCTGCTCAGCGGCGAGGGAACTTCCCCACCTCCATGGTTGCGAGGAAGTCCATCACCGCTTGATCGCGATCTCCATCGAAAGAGCTCCAATATCTGCACTTGCCTGCACGCTCTGTCTTTCCACCTCAAAACACAACAACCACCTTCAAAATGCCCAAAGCTATTGCCTACTACGACATGACTAGAAGGATTGCAGCTCAAGTTCCTACTGGAAATCACATCTAATTCAAAACCTGGGTTTGACAGTATAGCAGTGGGAGTGCAACTCCACGCTGTAATTCCCAGGAGGAACTTGAGCTGTAATCCTCCTAGTCATATCATAGTAGGTAAACGCTTTAGGTATCTTGAACGAGGTTGTTGTGTTCGGAGGAGGAGGAGAGGTGGACAGGCAGTAGAGCGGGGTTTTCTTGAATGGAAACACCACCCAAAACTCACCTTTTAGATGGAAGGTTCTAAATGATTAAACTACCCCCAAAAGCATCTTGATATTATAATAATTCTTTCTTTTATGTGCGTAACAAAGCGAAACTATTTTGTTTCATCTCATCATCTTGCAAAGCCAAAAAGTGTCAGGCACAGAGGGATGCTGCACAGCCAAGTTCGTAGTTGAGAGTTGAGAGTTGACCGGCCTCGTACCCGTATCCATAGTCTCTTCCATGACGGCAGTCACAAAGTAGTCAGTGCATCGGCGATATACAGACAAGTGATACTTAACATACACACTTCATTTCACAGACGAAGCATCTCCCATCCCAAACACAACTTCCGGTTCCTCGTCCTCCATATCGTGTGCATACATTTAAAATATCATTGATCATCAATTCATAAAACCAATCCCGCTAATAGCCTCAAAAACAAACTTTTAGTCCTCGCATATAAAATTTCCCGTCAATAAAAAATCGTATCGTGTCATTAACCAAACCATCCTCTCCTGTACCCTTTACTCCTCCTCAATGTCCCGCGCCTCCGCCTCCCATATCCTTTTTGCAGCCTTACTCACCAACTCCGCCCTTCCCTTCAGCCTTTTCAACATGTCCTCCCTATCCCTCCCCCTCACTCTCACAGGCAGCGCCATAACCATCACCTCCTGCAATCTCTCGACCGGAGTCTCCGCAACAATCTCTATACTCTTCAACCCATTCTCCCAAAAGCAGCGCGCAGTCGCACTCTTAACCCACGGTAACCGTGCCAAGTTTACCAGCTCCTCACCCACGCCCAAGTCGAGTCTCCAACTGAAATGCTCCACTAGCACTGCCAACCCCGTCCATCCCATCACCTTGCAGAAGGCCGCAGTTGTAGCTGCGAACCCGCGACAAGTGGTGGCAAGAGATTGCACGTATCCTCTTGCGACGCCGAATTCTCGCGCAACTTTGTGTACGGGCGTCTCGTTGATGAGTCTTCGTAGCATGAGGCAGACGTAGAAGCGCCTGTGAACCCGGCCGCGCTCCTTTTCCGCCACATCGCGCTCATGGAAGGTGGTGCCTTGGGCGAGTTTATTGATGAACGCAGGATTTACGCCGCAGAAAAGCGCGGCGCAGAGAGAGGGTTCGTCGAGGGATTCGAGAAGGTCGCGAAGGTGCTTCCAGTCGATATCGAGGGAGAGGGAGAGGGAGTGCAGAGGAGTGAATGTGTAGCAGATATGTAGATCAGTTTCGAGGTTGAAGGCTTGGAGGGCACGGGAGAGTTCTTGGTGGAGGAAAAGACCGTCAGCAGGTGTAAAGCCGGCGGTGACTGTGGCTCGACCCATTTTGGTGGGTTCGTAGTAGCCTGAGATAACAGGGGTTATGTGGCCTTGAGATTCGAGGGAGGAAAGGGTGGACATTAGAAGCTCGGAGGTTGGGGTGGAATGGGTATAGTGGAGTAAGGTGGAGGCGAGGAAGTCTCGGATGGATTCGATCGAGGTGGCGAGGCGTGTGGAGATTATTTCTAGGAGAGCACGAGAAAGACGGGTGTGATCGGTAGCTGTGATGAGAACACTCTTCACAGACGGGAGCTCCTCGGTCAGACGCTGGTTGACTGCTGCAACTTCTTCTTCCCGGCAGACGATGTAGGATTCGCCGTGAGTATCTTTTCCCTTCCTTCCGGCGCGGCCACGCATTTGTCGTCTGTAATAATTAGTCTGAATTCCCAGAAACGGTACGAGGTGGCTTACAGCATAGCGGCAGAAGCAAAGTCTCTTCCCATTTTTGGGGAAATAATGACACGCCTGGCGGGGAGGTTGACACCTGCGGCCATAGTAGCGGTGCAAAAAATGGCCTTTACCGATCCATCATTATACGCGGCGGTAATAATGTCTCTTTCTTCAGTGGTGAGGCCAGCATGATGAAAGGCCACTCCAGCAGGCAGTGTCTTTGCCAAAACAGGATCAAGACCGGTGGCGGTGGTAGCAAGGTTTCCAAGAACATTGATGCGCTTTGATTGGAGCTCATCTGAAGCGGTGACCATGAAGGTTCGCAGTAGAAGTGAAAGATCTTCGCATCGCCGGCGAGATTCGCAGAAAATGAGGACGCCGTGGTTTTGATCCGCCGCTTCCCGAGCAAGTGTGATCAATGCATTTGTGATTGGGTCTTTCAACTCCTTGATGTCCGATGGAGGAATTGTACTTTCGAGCGTGTGCGAGTGAGTATAGACAGCGGAATCGTACACGATGTGTTCGGACAAGGGCACCGGGCGGTAGGTGCATTCGTAAACTTTGGCATTGAGCCACTTCCCCACCGTCTCGATGTTCTACCGACATCAGTTCGAACAAGATTCCGGAGAGAAAAGGGTGTACACTCAGCGTAGCCGACATTCCTACAATCTGTACACGCTGTCCCAGACTGAGCAGTTTCGCCGCCAATATCTCGAGTAAGAAACCGCGGTTCTCGTCCTCAACCATATGCAGCTCGTCTAAAACAACCAGTCCCAAATCGTCTATCGTGCGATCCTCCACCGCCATATTTACAAGTGTATTTGCCTATTCTCCTATCAGTACGCCTTCCAGCCCCGAGTCGGAGTACAACCTACCCACCTTCTCAAGCGTACAGACAGCGATATCAATATCCTTCCACCTAGTCCTATTCCTCGCACCGGAATGAAACCCCACAACACAAACATCCCTCCACTTCTTCTCTTTCCCCGCGGCAACCTCCACTCTAATCCCAGTCAAACACTTCTCCAAAAACCTTGTCTTCTCTTGAACAATACTGATGAACGGCACCACGACTAGCGCCTTCCTTCGCTCACCCAGCACCCTCCTAACCATCAACACATCTGCCACCAATGACTTTCCTGCGGACGTGGGGGCGGTGTAGACGACATTATGCTCTCCCTCCAGTACGCCCGGTAGCGAAAGGCACGCGCTCTGCCATGGATACATATCATTCAGCCCGCCCTTTCGTAGCCCCACCACCGCCTCCATGCTCAAACCCCATTTCCGATGGCTTAGCGATAGAGTGTTCAATTCGTCTCTGTCGACAGTAGCGGCGCACGGCGCCGGCGGGATCGAACTAGGGAGGTTATCATAGGGCCCGGGTGTTGACTTCCATGACGTAGTTTCGTCGCCGCGCCAGTCTGGAGCTGCGCGGAGAGACTCGTCGTTGCGTTGGCGCTTTGCTTCGGAGGTGGGGGCAGTAAGGTTACGCTTCGTAGGTTGGTTGACGCCGATGAGCTGGTCGCGGAGGAGGTCTTCAGTTGTGCGGCGGCGGTGTTGGTGGGACTGAGAGGAGCGGTCCATGAGTTATAGGGTGGAGGGATTGTGAGACATGAAACACGGCACGGAAGGAGCCGATACTTGACGCTATCAATAACAGGTAGAAAACCAGGATGTATAATATTTCCAAATACTACATTCAGCTCCCATCTCAAAGAAATTTTGCAAGCAGAAATACAGATTCATTTGTTTTAATAAGAGTTTTATACATAAAAAATTAATCGTTGTAGTATAGACAAGTCAAACACCTTATCTCACTCACCAATCAAATATAAAGCCGTGTTTAACCGAAGATACATCACACCTCCGCTGAAAGTTAACATTCTTTAAAGACTCTGGGTTTGATAACAACGCCGAACCAAATATAAATCGTTGTATCACTACGCACATCCACTGCGAACTCTCCAATCCCAAATACCACCAAGTTAGATCCCTTATCTCTAACCCGCAATTTCGTCTCAAGCAAATCTTAGAATCTGTCTAGATCAACATTTAGATTTCTAGAGACCAGATAATTAATCAATCGCCTCCACTGGAATCGGTACAAACCCCAGTAGCACCACAATAAAAATTCTGCACAGCTGAGCGTAGCCGCTTCCCTGGACTGAGCCAATGAACCGAATAGATTCATATATCAAGTAAACGTTCATAAAGCGGAGGGTAGTGTTTCTCCAGAACAATAGCTAGGTGAAGTTGATTATTATAGATCCACTTATGCTATCGTGGATAGTGTTAACAGCAGCGGGAGTGAATGATCCAAGACGATGGCTTTCTTCCTTAGTTTTACTATCCCTTCCTAGATCTTAACTATAAGTCAATCCAAAAAAGCATCTCAGGGATAGCTCACAACCCATAGAAGTCAGTTCCAACCTCACCAATGCACAAGACTGACTAGAGTGTGAGAACCCATGACCCACCTGCTACTACCGTACCCAGCATTGTCGGAAGGGTTTTAAATGCAGTTCGTATCAGTGTCCCTCAAATTGCGTCGATGTGGAGAAGAGCCTTTGAAAAATCCCTATTATCATGGAACTACGTCTACGACGCAAAGCTTGTCACTAATCATCGCAACGAATGATTGTCTTATATGGTGCCACCAGGTGGCAAAAACCTGAGCTTGATGGAATACACGGCAGAGTAGCACGAGGAAAAAGGTGGAAGAGACGGTGGCAGCAGGGGTGCAGTGGCTATATCAATGTAGGGCGTCAAGCCCCTTGCATGAACGCGACGCGGACAATCTTCTCTCTTAGAGTTAACAACATCCGCGACTCGCCTGCCGTCTGCTCGAATGGACAAAGCATACCGTCTTAAGTACCTGGGTGTCCAAAGTAAGTTACGAAACCAAAATCAGAGGTGTGAGTAGGTGGTAGTGGAGGTGCCCGTAGTAGCGGTCGCGGTGGCGTTCTTTACCGGCTCTAAAATCCTGCCATACCGAAGCCAGATAAGAAATGCAACGTAAGATCGGAAAGAAGGGTGGGCTTAGCAGAATACAAATTGTGGAGACGATCCAGCTGGTAGGGGCTGTGCAGCTGAGAAGCACGGGAGCGGTAAGTTGATGGTGACGACAATGCGCGTGTACTCGAAGTTGAATACGATCCGAACCGCAAATGGCAGTGCAGTGGGAGCTATGTATGCACGGGGAAGGAAGGCAGCAAGCATGTGCATGTCAACACCATCTGAACAAACGAAATGCAGCGATCTCGCACCCCCGCCCCCACATTCCACTCGCAAGCACACTCACCGCTACCGAACTCTTCCGCTAAGTTAATATCTTTCTACAGATTCGTACCACAATCGTTCACTTCCGCAACCAAGCCTACGAGAGAATCGATCGACATTTACCACGAGGAGAGCAACAAAATGAACGGCCCCGCGCAGACCGGCCCTGCGACCTCCAAGTATACTTTAGTTAAAGGATACTTGTTAGGCTTTTATCCCACAGGACCTTTGAGATATTGAGATGTTCCATCCAAATTGAAAAAGCCAGCGTCCTTCCCTCCAATATATCTTCTCCACCGCCCAAGTCATCAGTCAGGGAACACCGAAGCTGCGTTCAACATGACATACAGTATGAACTAATGCTCAGGATACCTATGATCCTGTGCTTTGTTTCTGCCGAAGGAAAGGATTCACGGGAGGATTGGTCAGAGAGAGAGTTTGTGGTGGTGCTGGGAGAGGTTCCAGTGGCCTGGAAATCATGACAAGTACATGGAAACATCCGGGGGTGTCGTTCTCACCGCTAGGTTTTACATCTGTGCATCTCTTCTAGATACCTCTCTATTTCCCAATCCTCCGTGGTCGCACGCAACACCTTCTATAGTGCAATAACCTATTCCTTGCCATAACTATGATGGGTCATATCCGTGGTGATCATAGCCGGCGTCCGAGCAAAATATTTTAGAAATTTCCAGCGTAAACTGTAACAACAACTCTCGAGTACCAGAGCAACGAAGAATGGCCCTACGTAGATTCGAACTGCGATCTCTAAGTTATGCTTAGGTTAAGAATACTGCACATACAAGCCATTACACCACAGGGTGCTTAGATGGTATTTATGTTCCTGCCATGTTGATAGACTAAGATACGGAAAGTTAAAATATAACTCAATGACTTTCCAGGCTACACTACAAGGAACTAAATTTATCTGTAGCTTAAAAGAAGTCGTGTCATTTTGCCTTCGTTCGGAATTCAACGACCAAATTAGCATCATCTGAATGACTCCCCAGTTGCACGAAAGGATCCCAGACCAATTCATCATAGGAAATAGAAGTGCCCTAGAGTTGCTATGAGTAGTAGGAACGTTCTGTGATGAGAGTTCTGTGGATTTGCCTGAATTAGAGCTCGAATAACCAGTGGTTGCCTGTGGTACACCCATTGCAGTCAGTATAGTATCTATCGGAGGGTATAATTGGGGGATTCCGTACCTTCTTTTTCTGGCCTACCCATTTCCCACTCTTTAACTTTCTCCCTCGATGCACTGATTGTCCCACTTTTTTAGAGCGGCGTTGTGCCTCCGATTAGTGCCATGTTGCCGGCTGTCGATGAGGGCCAATATGGTTTACAAAGCCATATCTTTTGTGAGTACCAGATCCCCGTTTACTACCAATATTTAATATCTTTCCACCTACTCATGACCTAGAACGCCGTATGGACATGGTATTGACGAGTTGCCTTGTTTTGTACAGTTATCCAGGGATTATTAATATCGAAAGGGGAAGGTATCTTGGCTAGTTTAGAAGCAAATTTTGAATGAAGTTGTGAGTAGTCCTAATCCTAATCCTACCAAAGAACAACTATTCCTCGTGGCATTCATGCACCCGGTAAAGATACTTTGACTCATGGAAAGGCAGACCTGCCACAGGCTGTATGAGCTGACATCCGTTGATCTACCACTGACACCTTCTTGGTGTTCTTTGTGTTTTGCTCCCCCATTGAAGTAGAAGTAGCCTGGATGCACATCTTCAGATTTTGTATCAGTTATCAGCTACTGGATTTCAGGCATCACGCTTGTCTCCTGGATCCTGGAATGCAAAGTGCAATATACCGGTATTTATTTATTCACTGTAACTCTTGGTAAACTAGATGATTTAGTCTCATTAGTTAGGATATTCAGCTTATCATCTCCCCAAACTTCCCCAGTGGACGTGCAGAACGATGATACTTGTGATGACCGCCGTACCGATGAGTGAAGGTTTACCTAACTTACCATAGATTATCATGAAACAATTAACTCCACCGCAGGTTTTCTAGGCCGGGAATGTTTACAGTGGCTCTCATTATGTCGATACCTGGAAAGACACGAGCAAGTACCTCCGACAGCAATCCGTTGTAAACATTGTCGACTGGACTTGACGTCATCTGAGCTCAGGACAACGACGGTGAGCTTTGTGAGACGGACTCCGGGGAGGGGGAGAAATCCACACACATCAAACACCCTCGGCGACTCTAAAATTAATTGATGTAGGGTGCCGAGCCATATCCGGAACTGAGAGAGGATGTGGCCTAGGGAAACCCTGCGATTGTGGCTTGGTCTTGAACTCCTCGGCAGCGATGTTACACCCCTCGACCGTAATCCAACTAAGCAGTAGCAGCCCAACGAGACCCCAACACCCAGAGGCCGTTGCTGTTGAGAACTATCTTGGAGACTCGGACGACCATTGACAGCCATGGAATCACTACTGACACACCAGGGATAGAAAACTTAGAATATGAATGACTACAAGCCCATTGTGTCTTTGAATAGCCAGTATAAACATAATAATTCCGTCGTAGACAGACACCTTTCTGCCACCACTGATAATTGGGTTATTGTGTGAGATCGCCAGCCTCCGTCTGCCTGACGGACTGCCTTCAAGAAGGTCGAAGAGTAATTAGGGGTCCTCTCGGCCTAGGTTTGAGACTCGTTTTCAAGATTTAACTCTATCGATTCTTAGGATGTTGAAACCGTTGTAACGGCATCGGGAGCCAGTCCAGAGAACCATTTTGCAGCACAGCTAGTTCGAAAATTCGGTTCGGAACGAATTGTAAATTGTAACGAGTCGGTAAAACGATAGCGTGGGCCCCTAATGCTTCATCCGCGCACAATAAACCAACCAACATCGCTGCCGACTTTATGAGCTCGGCTTCGCTTAGGGATCTATCGGGGAGCTAGTCGCTTGCGACATCGCTCGACTTGATTGTTGAGATCCTATCATGAAGTAGTCGAGACTACACCGCTCGGATTAACATGGTTATGGAATTAAGTCTAGATAGCTTACATTAAGGGTCTTCGCGGCTATCGTTTCGTCGACCCGTTGAAGTGGTTTCTAAGATGAATCCGCGTCGGCAAACTGGTTTCTAGACCAGATACTTAGGTGCGGTTGCAGCAGTTTTAACGGCTTAAGTACCACCGAAATCGAAGGCTTTGAAGCGGGTGCTGTGAAGAATCCGTATTAACACAACGTTGATCCCAATCGATCATACCCTGTGTTGGACTGGGAGTTGTGGTGGCTGGAGGTTTGTCGACCCGAGGGTGTTTGGGGGAAAGATGGTGGTTGTGGGTGTTGAAGCTTCGCCAAGATGTGAAGTAATCTAACACCTAGTTTGGACACAACATATCACTAGCCGACAACAAAATTTGATATTCGCGAAGACCCCAAAGACACTTGAGCAATCGTCTGGAATGCGGTGGCACAGATATTAACTGGTGAGAAACTCGATGGTTTTGACAAACCCAATCTGCTGCCAGAGTATGCCCACTCGCGTCAAGGGCAGCAAGTAACACTCGATTTTGAAACGTTATTGGAAGGAGGGGTAGGGAGCTGGCCGGAATCTAGAAGTAATGCAATATCTTACCATCTACCGCTCGCAAACTCATTGTTTTGCCTACTAAAGAACCCCGGTATTTCGACCACGATGGGGTGTCAGATATGTTCTAATGCCGTGGCAAATAATACAACATAAGTGGCGGGTACGTGTTAACCAAGCAACCGGAGTCTCGCCGTCGGAAATAACCACCTATAGCTCAGACGGTGGTAAACTGGGAGGTACAGTACTAAACCGAATATGAATTAACATTCTGTCCAGCGTCCTGAAGATTGTCTAGTATGAACTGTATCTTCAGTAGCGATTAGTTTTCCTCGACTGGGTGTGGCCTCGAATCAGGCTCTCAAATATATTTGTGTGGCATACACTAAGATGAAAGTGAAAGTGATAAAAAGGGAATAGTGTGGCAGGGGTAAGGAAGGTGTGTGAGAGAGCCTGAAGACTTCGCTCCACACAAAAGTTCACGGGTCAACCGGATCAACATCTCATCAACCTGGTGAAAATCTCAACACCATGGGTTTGTACCGGATTTGGATGGAAAGAAGAGTTTAGAGTGGGGGGAAAAAGAGTTTGTATGGGGTTCTAAGCAAGCTGGACAAACCTACATGTGCAAAGGTGAGGAGTGTGACTGGGAGCAGGTGGCCACAGCCCAGATTAAGCCCAGATCAGCTTTGGGTTAAGGCTGCAGTGAGTGCAAATGTGGTTGTTTTTTTTTTAAAAATCTCGGCATTGACTTGGGTAGATATAAACTAATACCCCCCAAAAGCTCAGCTCTCTGGAGGTAATTTGAATTTTTGGTGGAGTGATGTCTCCAGGCCCTTTCACCTCACTTTTTTCATGATCCCAGTTTTGGATCAGACTCACCATTTCGGTTAGTATAAAATCACGTGAGATCAAGGGCCGGGGTACGAGGCCAGACTGGGTGTTGGTGCTCTGTCGAAACCGGTTACGGTTTTCGGGAGTCTGGTATTCAGGTACATGAGCCTAATTATCAATTTCAATCAAGCTCGAACTAAAATGATAGCTGACAACCGATTGCTAGCTGGAAATTAACTCTAGGTTAGCTTAGCCACCCAAATAACTTCGCCATAAACATAATTTCAACCTCGCCTTCCCCAACGTCAACATCGTTCGTCAACATCGCCATCATGTTCGACCTATTCGCCTGCTTTAAAGATATCTTCTACTTCTTAACCGGCCCTCAAGCACCGCACGTTCGCCCCTCCCCAGAAACTGTGGCACAGCTTGTAGACTTCGTTATCCATTCGGACAACGACAAGCTACAACTCATTGTCACCAACCACTCCGTATCGCTGCAAGTGTTCGGGGACGACAGCTGGATGTCTATGGCGATGCAGGTATTTGTGTTGGGGTTTCTTTCAGTCGTAGTGGTTGTAACGTGTTTGGAGGCGGTTGGGGTTTTGCCGAAGGTTGAGGAGGCTTCTGGGACGACCGAGAGAAGGAGAGACAGGGAAGTTAGGGTATCGAGGTAGCAGATAGGTTGGATCCGAAGTGAAAGATAGACAAATTGAGGGGAAGGGAGCGAGTTTAAAGCCGTTTGTGGAGTGTAGTTGAAGAGAGAACTGGAGGTATGACGTATGCCAAGGAGCGTCGATTTTGCATACCAAGAGGTGAAAGTTAATCCTCCCGCAACACGCAACAGCAGTCAATCCAATCTCTGTGCTTACCCCCACTACTATTATTTTCAACACGCACAGGCATTGAGGCCTCCCATGATTCTTTTGCACACCACAACCGATCTCGCAACCATGTCACAACAACCTGATCGCTTTCTACCTAAAGTGCAGCTACCGTTACACTTAGATAATTACTGTCTCGCCGCCCCTATTCCAACAACGACTTCCACCGTTCCTCAAACTCGCACTCTAAGGTTGAATGCCCATCATTACTGGAGGACTTCACACCGTTCTAAGGAACGGAATCGTTTGTACTTGATGATAAAGGCCCACTTAGTGGGTAAGTTTTGCCCTCCAATGCACAGCTTGATTGTGGTTCCGTGGGACCACCCGGACCTACGAAAAGCTAACAACCGCACTCTAGATACCTCACACAATAACTTCGATTAAGTACGTTGCAAATTTCTGATTCGCCTACTTATCTCTCTCCTCTGATCACGAATCCTCAGAAAGCTTCCACAAACCACCCATGCCTCACATCATTCTCAGCCGTATGAAAGCCACCAAAAGAATGGAAGTATTGATGGCGTGCTAAATGCAACTTGCTGGCTGTTGAAGCTTGAGTGGGTCTGTATTGTCTGGCAGCGGTAGGGCGTTATGGGGCGACGAGAGAGAGCTTGGAGAGGGAGTGAGTGTGGGGTAACCACTCTCTTGGTGCAATGTTGCTAGGCGGTCAGGTCGAGCCTCGGAGATCATGGTCGGGCCGGCTTGGACCTGTATACGACCGTGGCCAAACCAATCTCCCAGCTTTTTGCAGCGCCGAATTTTGGAATCGGCCATTCCCAAGTCTGCACCAAATGTGACCGGGATAATTGCGGCCAGGAAGGCCTGATCTGCAAGCCGCAATACAGTTGAGCGGCCGCCATGCCGTATGATGACCTGGACAAAGCTGTTGGGTAAGATAGAATCCGAGAGGTTCCACGTGCTTGGCCTTGCGGTTTGCTATGGAGTACCCACCCGGCAAGCGGGGACGGACTGCAGGTGTTTCAGGATTTGTACGGCGCTGAATTTATTGTTGAAAGTACGGTATTGAAGGTGACATAGTAGGTACTGAAAAGAAGCTGTCGTTCGTTTGGAATGTTACTGCCATTTTCTTGCTCCCCTCGCCTAGCCATCGACATGAGCTCCGATATGTCCACCTCCTGCTCCGCAAAAGCTTGCAGTTCTCAAATATAAACCTCGCACACTACGGTCACAGCTACCGTGGAGCCTCGGCAAGAATTGACCGCCACCTCCAACCACAGGACTGGTGCCTTCGGGCAGTGCCCTGAACATCTTCGCCGTTTCGAAGAATATACTCATATGGCATTAATTTTCCTAGCGTTTCTCATCGTCTATATCGAGACCTTTCGTTGCTGTCTCGATCCCGTGACTAGGGGTCGGCCGTTGTTGGACGTTTTAAAAGACATCAGAATTCAACAAAGCCGCAGAACCGTATGGTACTGATTTTCGCAGGAACACGATAGGCCTTACGTTCGGTGTTGCCATCGAGGATTTGGCACACCGACAGATTATGGCTTCGATTAATGGAGGGAAATTATCACCGTATATTTACAGGTCGGAGGTCGAACTTGCGCAGGGCCATGCTTTTTCTGTTGTTCTGTGACTTGCTACAGCTTTAAGTTAATCTCTCGCGGAACAAATCTTGGGAGGAGAGGACTAGTACGGTTATGGATTGTGGAATTGTAACCTCTTATACTGTAAACTACTGAAGTACCTTACTCCTTATTTAGTATAATAAATGAACCGACCAGAGCTTTCGCATAATTTTGAACGGAACCGCGGCGGGGGCGAGGCACGGTAAAAGCACAGGTGCGGGCCAGATACTCCAATGATACCCCGTGAAAAACCGACAGATGAGGTCCGTATGGCGTCTGTGATCAGCCCTTTTCCGGGGGGAAAATTCCTGTTTGCAAATAAATACAAGTACTTCGGTATCACTCGACTACCGTCATTTACCTCGGTCCCTCAACCAAAACACTAATGCAATCTGTCATTTCCAGACAGCCGTACAGACTTCATCTGTAACCATTTTTATGGTTTCCCCGGGTAAGTATTGAAGCAGTTGTAAGTAGAGACACTACTGGTGCTCGAAACTGAAGCTTCTCTTCAGACGCCAATGTTCTTACTTCATGATGAAATAACTTGGTAACTGCATTTCTAAGCTTTTGGGGTGAGCAGTCACAGGCATATACATTTTATGATAGGACTACATAAAATAGTACTTTAAGTAAACATAATTCAACGAGTACAGTAAACTAATAAACGAATAGCCCTCAACGAAAACAGACAAATAAATACAGGAGCACCCCCAAGCACCCGAAACAGTCCGCAAAACAGTCAAGGCTCGCCAAAATCGACATCATGACCATGGTATTCCTTTAGCCATTTTAGGACTCTCGTTGCTGGTGTTAGGAACGTAATCTCCATTCCCGGCATAGGTTAGTCCGGGCTACAAGCCTGCACACAACCCCCAAACATCATACCGACTACGGTATGTGACCGGCAACAGGTTCCTGACGAATGAATAACGACCTGCAATCTCCCTTCTCCGAGGTGGGTAGATGGTATGGACTCTCTGATTGACCGTCCACTCCTGCGTCTCGATCGGTGTTCGGTTACGCAATAGCGAGCAGACCATACCCACATCAGCAAGGAAACCGTTGATGGTTCCCTTTGCTTCTCCTGTTGTCCTACCAGCCGCTTTTAGTACGGCATGCCTTCCTCGATGGTAGCATGTCCGTCGACCGACTTATCAGAGGGTACTGACGAAAATTTTGATGGCCCCAATCAGCCTGAAGATGTTAGCAGCTAAACTTGCACTGGGTTCCCTCTAAACTAACTATTTGTGACCGTTATCAGGCCGACATCTTTCCAGGAACCCCAAAACTTGCTCGTTTTGCTCCAAACCGAGCTCTGCTCGTGAGACCACCCCGAAGTTCCTCTTCCTTGCTGTGGTCTCGCCCAGGACCTGCTTTACCTTAATTGCTCTCTCCTTGAGTTTCGGTATGCAACCCTCAACATCGTCAGAGGATTTCTGCGCCTGTATCTACTGCCTCCTGACATCATCGATGATACTCTGGTGGTCTTCGTGTGAATTCTGATGCATAAGGATGCGGTCTTCGTCAAGCAGGAGGGGCAACGAGTCCACGGCGCGCATATACTGGACGCCGCAAACGTGCGCATTTGTTATCCCATACCTGCCCCCCGTTTCCTTTTCATATACATATCCTCCGAGGGTCATTACGCTCGTCACCTGGATCCTGGAATGTAGTGTCTGCTCGTAGCAATTGCCAAATGCCAGCATTTTTTAACTGTAACCTAAGTAAATTAGAGGAATCAGTCTGATTGGTTAAGGTCTTCGTCAGCTTATCATGTTCTTAGGCTTTCCCAGCGGATGTACTGAACAGATGATATGTTGCGGCGACCATCTTCCTGGTTACCTTACCTTAAGGCTATGAAGGAATTAGCTCTATCTTAGGGTTTCTGGGCTGCTAAAGTTTAAGGTAGCTTTTAGGACGTTGATACTTGGAAAATAATGATCCATTGCAGCCAATGTCGACCGGCACCGATGTCATTTGAGCGTACATAGTAATGGCAAGTGCGAGTGGGACTCAAGAGAATGAATCATGCGACACACGATATAAAAACACCATGTGAGCCGGTAGAGTGCGAAGCCATTCCCGGAACTAGTAGTGGGGTGGAAACTATCGATTTTGACTTTGTCCCAAACTCTTCAGCCGCAATGCTACATCCCTTGACCGCAACCCAACTAAGCACGATCTGTTCAACGAATAATCCCAATACTGAGGGGCTGTTGTTGAGAACTACCTTGGAGGCTCGGACGACCATTGACAGTCACGCTACCACTACCTAGACGCCTCCGGGGGAAGAAAACATAGAACATGAGCAATTGCTAGCCCATTTCGTCTTCGAATATGCAGTGACAAATATGATTGTTCCATTGTAGACAAACGCACTTCTGCTAGCACCGATAATTGGGTTACTTGTTGCGGTCAACAGTACCTCCGTCTGCCTGCCGAACTGGTATCCGCAAAGGTGGAAGATTAGCTGCTTTTGGGGTGTTCGTCTATGAAGAAGTCGGTGAACTGTTGGCAACTACACCTCTCGGATCAGGACAGCTGTGGAGATGATCCTAGACAGCTCACATTAGGAGCCGCACGGCTATCGTTTCGTCAACTCATTACAGTCGTTTCCGAGACAAATTTTCAAACCGCCAATGATAGCAAACCGATTTCGTAGACCAGGTTCTTGGGAGTGGTTGCGGCTATCTTTGTTGCCTTAAGTACCGAAGAAGAGGATACGTGTCGTGAAGATCTGTATGAACACGATCAGCACTCGCCGTTGATCCTACTTCATTACATCCTGTGTACACTGGAGCTGAGCGTTGGGGTGAGTGTTGTGGTGAACTGAAACTTGTCAATGAGGGTGTTTGGGGGAAAGAAGGTGGTTGTGGGTTCTGAAGCTTCGCCGAGATAGGAGATAATCCAACACACACTGATGGGTGACAGAACTACGCGACCAGATGGTAAGCGGCTGCTATAGAGTGATAATCGGCGATACATCAAAAGCTGTTGACTCTGTCAATGGTTGACCCATTTTTCTTGATGTGGGAGGATCATTATCGAAGTGACAACGGTTATTGCTTGTAAAAACTGCGGCGGCCTGTGCAACCATACCCTGCTGCAACGGCGAGTTTGAGCAACACCCAAAAAAGTTCGCTTCAACTGTAAAAGAAATTTGATAGAGTGGTTAAGAGGGTAGTTAAATAAAACATAGCCATGTTTTAAGAACTCTTTAAAAAGGGTGGGTGGTGGTGGTGGTGGTGGTGGTGGTGGTGGTCGGTTCAAAAATGTAGTACCATCACCCAGCCTGTGCTCAAAATCCAGCCGCTTCTTTTAGCCTCTGGCAAGCAGCTTGCGAGCGACGACCTACGGAATGCCTATCACCTCATCTGGATCAAAGAAGGCGACGAATACAAGACGACTTTCGAGAAATCTGGGAACGAGAGCACACCCAGCCAATCACTGGTCAGATATTCAAGTTTCCGGAGAATTCACTGTAAGCGACATATCATATTACAATGATCAAAAATTCAATGACTACTCATCAAAGTTAAATGACTACACATTCAAAGTTGAGTGACTACGAAATCACAATCAAGTGTGAGAAGAAATATAGTTGACTTACAGAAACAAATACTCTACCAATTAAGCGGAAGATTGACTGGTTTACCATCAATTGATTCCATTGCAGCACCCAACTGCATGTCTCAGTGTGAATATTGCCGGTGGCCAAAAGTTTGCGTGCTGTGCAACCATGCCTGACACCTACTTTCGAAACTATTTCTCTTGCTCAACTAAATAAACACAATCACCATCACTTTCCCACAAGTCAAAGTACTTGGAAATTTGTTGCTAATTATGAACTAGACTTGTGCTCAATCTTACCCACAATGCAGTCAAAAAGACAAGCCAAAAAACATTGCGCAACGTGATCTTGGTTGGACAATAAAGAGCTATTTTTTTTCCTGCAGTATCAGCCTCAAATTCAATTGAATTGTTAAATACTGCTAAGGTGAACATTTCTGTACCATTTATTGATCAGATAGGTGGGTGGGGGTGGGATTTCATGGTTTGTGGAGGTTTTTTTTTGTGGAAACGGGAAGTCAAGCACGGTTTGTTTTATTCATACTGTATTCACTCTAATTAGAGTATGACAGTGTCAAGCACGGTTGCAGAGCACAAAAACACGCATACTTTTGGCCACCGGCAATAACCACTGACAGATATTGTGATCAGTAGCCAAAGTCATACGGAAATCAGTGGCCATCATCCCTGGTACCACCCCCATTATTTACCGCCGCCACCTGAACACCGACCCACCTTCTTAGAGAGTTCTTAAGAGCTGATTATATTTTGTTTAACTTTCTCAATCAGTCTATCAATCTTTTTTTACAGTTGAAGCAAAAGAATTTGAGTGTTGCTCTGGGTGTTGCCCAATCCGAGCTGCAAGAAAGTTGCGACGGAGATATGAAAGTTTTGTTGCTCTAGGCCATAGGACACCTACTGTATCTACAGATGAACAATGAACGTCTCTGTGATCGGCTGTACTGGTATGCTGACATAAATTACCATTTGTGGTTGGTTGATGACAGTTGGATGTCTACGGCGTACCTGGTCTTTATGATGGTTCTTCTTTCGTTCGTTGTGGTTGTCATGAGTCTGGAGGCGTTTGGGGTTTTGCCTAAGATTGAGGAGGCTCGAGGAGAAGAAGAAACGCAGGGAGCAGGGCTAGATGAAGCATGCGCAAGGGATCGAAATAAGTACCTAGTACGTAAGCAGGTAGTGAAAAGACGTTGCAGTTTGTTTGAAATATTATTACTGTTCTCTTGCTCACCCCACCCTATCATCGAAATGAGCTCCAACATGTTTACCTCTCTACTGCCCCGTAAAGATTTGCAATTCTCGAACATTACCTTTGCACACCACTGTACCGAGCACGATGCTTCAGAACGTAACGCGAATGCCCCGTCCGAAGAGATTTTATTCGAGTTTCCACCCACTCTTGGGTATTCGGTATTGAAAAAATCTGTCACAACCAAAATCATGTCCGAACCATCGCACTCGCTACAGCATGTCCACAACTTTCGCAAAGCTTCGGCGGAATTGACTATTGCCTGCAACCACATGACTGGTATCGCAGGATACCTTCAGGCAGTGGTTCTGAATATCTTGCCGTTTGGAAGGACAATTATGTCCGCATGGCCTTAATTTGCCTAGCCTTTCTTCTAATTGTCTATATTGAGACCTTTCGTTGCCATCTCGATCCCGTGGCTGGGGGCGGGCCGTTGTTGGACGTGTTAAAGGACATCAGAATTTAATATATCCATCGAAACATATGATACTAAATTGCGAAGGGGAACTATAGGCGTCACATTGTATGTTACAATCGAAAATTGGGCCCACCGACCGACTATGGCTTTAATGAGAAGAGGAGGTCTACAGCCGACAGCACCCACCCCCGAGCCAGCCAACTCCCCTGAGGCCGACGATAGCGACGCTGAGACCGGTTCGGGCCCGGACAAGAACCCCGAACCCCCAGCTGGCAGCCCCGAAGGCTCAGATGGAGAGCAAGATGAACAGCATCTGGCGAGTGGCAATCCAGCCCCAGGACCTACGCTGCTGATCGAAACTCCCAAGAACGGTTCCACTGAAGGTGAGGCAGGCGAGGGAGTTCCTGTTTCTGCTCCTATCGATGCCACCAATACCGATCTCCCAGAAACGCCCCTGGCAGCCAGTGCAGCCGACGACACCCGCACCACCACCACCACCACCACATCAACCCACACTGCGCAGAGCGAAGAGGATAATGCCGAATGATGGATCCCCGTAACCAATAAACGTAGGAGGAGGGAAGAAGGAAAAACTACGGCGAATCTTTTCGGCCAGGGTACCTGCAGGCACCTACAGTCTTTGAAACAGGTACCTCTATTTATTCAGTCCGGCTAGTCCAATGCTCGAAAATCCCGAACTGGACTGTTGAGAACACTAACTTTGTCATCCCCCTTTCAGCTCCGAGGGGGTGCCTCATTACCTTTCTCCTGTGACTCCACTATGCCACTTTTACCTTGCCGCCTTCTCTGCTGTTAACATCTTTGATAACGCGGCGAAATTGCTGTTGTACCCACACTCGAGGGTGAGGTCGCCTGCTATGATACGAGAGCTAGGAAGATAGTGCTAGTGTGGATATACTCAAAGAAGAAAATCGGCAGTTGCCACATCTTACCACAGAACCGCAACTCCATCGCCATAGCCTCCTTCGACCGCACCGTAAGCTATTGGATCTCCGGAGTGTGGTAAGCTAGTGGCATCCCAATGATCCCATGACTCGCGCATCTGTCTCCAGAGCGATGCGGAGGGGGACTGGCTACCTCTCATCTGTTTATATCTTCAATCACGACAATTCAACCTAAGAGGCTGTGTTGGAACCAGAGCATGTCATGTCGCATTGTAGAATTCGATTATTCAAAGTTTCCGAAGACACCGGCCTTCGGAGATACAGAAGGACGGTGTCGATGGCGATGGTCAAGAAGATCTAGTTGCACTTGGTGCCGCTCGGGAGGGAGAAGGATGCCGATAGAGCAGGAATGTTATCAAACGTCCTATGCGGTGCTAATTGATTGCAATGTTGCTAAAATATAAAGAACTGGGTGAAATTTGCGGGATGGGAACTAAGGTCAAATGAAATCCATACTACGAGATCTCGAATCAATTATCAGCCTGTGCCGGAGGAGATCCAGAAAAACACGTTGAGAAAACTGTTGCAATATGGGGAGGACCGTGTGCGTGTTTAGACTTAGATACAGAGAAAAGAGAAGGATAAAGACTCGAGTTATATATGAGAAGTGTGCCTCTTACTACCAGCCCCGCTAGCAGTCAGTGCTATATATACATGCAATAAAAACAAGCTTTCGACTCCTGGCATGGTTTAGTTCCTCCACCTATCTATCTAGAAATTACTTTTCCTGCGCACAAAATTAATTGAAACTTATTTTGTAAGCCCTTCAACTACAACAACATCCATTCAGGTGCAGAGGAAAGTTTATATAATTTTATTCCTCAGTCTAAAGCCATCCAGCTTATTACAGAGCTCCAACTGAAGAAGCCCTGTCTCAGTGGTGATAACTTCTTTAAGGATCCGGCTGCACTCATCCGCAAAAGATTGGCCGTTCGGGAACGTCAAGTATCCACCGCCGAAAATCTCCACGCCAACCACACAAAGACCGGACTTAGGCCAGATCGGAGTGCTCTGGTAGTCGTTACCCAACTCAAGTTGGATGCACAAGACCAACATGCCCTCGCCAAAGGTCTGGAAAGATTGCGCCGACAAATTTTGAGCCTTTTTATGCACCCGATTCTTCGCCTGAATCAGAAAGGCCGACATCTTCTTAGGATCCACTCAGGGGGTCTCAACGGTCCGGGGCGACTATAGTCTTTCGGGGCCCGACATCGCCGTCCCGTCCCGGTCCTGATTTCGGTGGACTGGTCCGTCCGGGGCAGGTGTCGGTTGTCTTAGGACCCCATACAGGTACCTATAGGGGATAGGGGACTGGCGGCTACCAGAAGTAGGCATTCGGTCGTGGTGCAGGTGTTTATGCCAAATGTGGGCTTTAAAATTAGCTGCAGGGTGCTGTAATACCGTAAAACTAGTAGCAGTGTGCCTTAAAGCGAGCGGTTTGGGTGCTGCAATGCCGGTGGAGGGCCTGAGTACGAAAAAGTAGTATAATGTAACATGAGAGTTGAAGTTGTTTGTAATTCCTTCGGAGCTTGGGGAGAGCCCACCCATATAGTTTCCACATAGGTATTTTGAAAAAGAGCCCTAGCCATATAGCCGTCTCGCCGTAGCACTGCCGAATGGATAAAGTACGGTTCCGTAACGAACAGTAGGAACACACACCTTCGACAACCACACTCTCCGCTTAAGAACGCGAAGAATTCGTACGTGGCACCAATCACATCGATATCTACGGTCGCACTTTGGCTTCATGAGTTTGGTCGTGTGTGTCCACTCGCTCTAGGGAGTGTACTGACTCAGGATTTGGGATTTTGGGATCTTGTGACTCTACACCACTCAGTATCGACTTTTGGCCGGTAGTCTACCCAGCAACTCGCCGGAACAGATGTTTTACACCAGTTGTACGATCAGCAAACTCTTAATCTCTCCTCCTCCTCCTCCTCCTCACCCTCGGCACTCGCACCCCCGATGATATGCGCAGTACCACCCCCATCTTGAAACAACACATGAACGAACAGACTCAAGCAATGCACGCATACAACCTCTACTTCCTGGGACGGGTAGTGGCCTCTTCGATAATGGATAAGGAATGCTGGCTTCAGTTAGCCGGTTGGGGTATTCCACTGTGATAATATCATATGAAACCCTGCATTCTCGATCCTAGAGGAGACAGCAAAGAAAGGCGACCCATGATGCTTCGGTATGCACACCTGTTGCGACAAACCTTGTCGGGCGTTAGAACTAGGGCTGCGGTGGTGGTTGTGAGTGGAAAGTGTGAAGTGAAGGATGGGCTTATGAATTTCCTTTGTTACTTACATTCATTTTAATGGAGGGGAGGCAGATGGGCTTTGAGGCCGTGGTATTGAAGTGAAAATACCCATCATGCCCACCATTGTGTAGTGGTAGTAGATGGGGAAGCCACACCTTTGAATTGATGGGTTTTCCTGAGGGTAGTGGCGTGGAATTTAGGGTACTGTCATACTCTAGTCAGAGTGAATACAGAATGAATAAACAACAACAACAACGAACAGTAGGACAGAATGAGCATGAGGCGTATGGGCAAGGATATTAGGAACAGGAAATTGGTATATTGGACTCTGGTTATCAGCCTAAATCTGCATCACCGTCAGAATCAATACAAACTCTGATGTGTCGACCTATTAAGTTGACGACAAACCTAGTCATCAGTTTTCCATCACAGTTTTGACCAAGGAGATGCTCCAGAAGCCTCGCCTACATTCCATACCTCGTCACCTTACTCCATTCTCTACATCTACCGTATCCGTTGACGTATCGAAACCTACGTGGTCTTTACGAAGGCAACGGCAGAAGCAGAGCGTAATGAACAGAGGAGGCATCCAACTACATTCGAAATCTTCGTCAGTGTCTCGACAATACAGACGGTCGGGCGGGGAAGAGGAAAAGGTACTACTCACACCAACCGACAGTAGAACACCGCAAGGCCTAGCCACCCAATGCACACCGCTATAAATCACAATGACACTTGTAGCTGTAGCTCGGCAAAGCGTGCTGAGCGAGTAGCTGAGAGCGTCTGGAAGTTGTTGTTTGGCTTGTTGATCGTGACTACATCCCGTCTAAGGTGCCAGGATATAAGGAAAGTATGTAGAATGTAACAAAGACAGCGACGGATAGCTGTAGATGAGTCGATCCCAGAGGTGTTACACCGTGGAAACGGGATACCTGCGGAGGTAGTGAGACAGTGATGGTAGTGACAAGGAAGGGATGGTCACAAAGGGCAACATAGCCTTACACTAAGTTGAGTCGTGAGTGAGTGATCCTTGAAATTAAAAGGGAGCACCAGTCCAGGGACAAAGTTATTCGAAGCGTAGGTTGCACAAGGAAACCTTTAGTCAATCCCCTCAGTTGCGAGCGATGATACACTAGATCAGAAACAAACGCCCATGAAGATACCAAGAATGTGCCAAGTGAAAATTGATGCGTGCTTTTGGGCATTGTAACTGGGGTGGGCATGATGTTCTGCCGGGGTAGCAATGATTAATGCTTTTGTTTGCGCTTGGAGATCTTATGGTGGGGGACTCCTTAAACCGGAGTGCCGGACATTTAAAAAAATTGCTTAGTAATACGCTAACCATACCCTTTTCGGCGCAAGTGGCAATTTTTATTATTTTTCGTCTAAAAAATGGCCAAAGAATTACCCGATTTAGTAATTAATTTCCCGTTGCTATGGAAACATTGCCCTTTTAGGCAATAAATAAACATAGACATTCATTCCCTGCCCATACTTCAACCCACATTTTCAAATGCTTATTCCTCCACAATCACTGCCTATTTTAAAAATTTAGCTCTGTAGGGTGATAGAGAACCATCCAAATAGTCGTTCTACAGTGTTAAAATATTTTTTCGACTTTTTTTGGTGGCATAATTAAGCCTCAAAAATGGTCGCAGATCTTGGCAAAAGTGCTCCAGTTTAAGGAGTCCCCCACCATATGCTCTCGCTTGCTTGAAGTCCCACTAACGAGATCCTAGTCACTCTACTCTGCCGACGGCTGATCATCCCCTTTCTCCGAAAACCCTAATCACTCCACGACAACTTCACAAACTATCTGTTCGCATTGCCCAAATTGTCAACAGCAAGTATGTCGTCTCAGTTGACTAGCTGTTGAATAAAGGTTTGATCTCTATCCTTCAATATCCAAATTGGAATGAAAACTAGCTCTAGAGTAACTACTCGTCACTAGTGAGGAAACGGCGTTGTTTGCTAAGCCCTACACACGTGGACAGATCTCCTATTCAATCTCGCTTACGAGGCGATCTAACTACTCGGAGAACAGATTCTCTACCAAAAATCAAGACAAGTTCGAGATTCTGGAAGCGTGGATAGGAGTAATACGGCGTCATTAGTGGCTGGGCCTTCTTACCGCTCCTCGAGTTTGCTACGGGCGTTGCGAAACATCTCTTGCGTATGGGACTGCGCATCTCGTACCTGAGAATCTGTCGGCTCGGAAGTCAAACCTGCCCTCGTGGGCCGTCGGGGAACGGTTTATGGCTGCGACTGTATAGACTTTGGACAACAAGGTTGTAACTTGCTCCACTTTAGGCGCTAAGCGAGTACCGCCCAGTGGTGACACAACGGCGCAGCCGATAACAACTACCATAGCGGCTTTAATGAGTCTCGACTCGTGAAATGTGGAAGGCACTCAGGCATGGCGACAAATCAAAAGCCATTTGGCATCGATGCAAATAATAGAATCCCGACTTTTACCAGAGTGCCTAGTGCCTGCATATGCGATAATTTAGTGGGAGTGAACAAAGGGGGATCCTTATTTCCTCAACGATTTGAGTATATAAACAGGATAACCTACCTGCCTTCCATGACCTATCTTCAATAATGATCGTCGCAATGGCACCGCTCTTTCTTCTACTTCTCCTCTTCGGAATTGTTGTTACTGCACAAAACAATCAAGGCATCATCGGCGACATTCCTCTGCATCCGGCAGGGCAACGAAACGAAAAACGCCAGGAGGAGCAGCAACAGAGTCAGTACCCCACTCATCCAGCTTCAAGGAGTGTTCCTGTTTATCACAGTGGCTAACACACATACTAAGTCGCCGAATGTGAACAGGTTCTCCGCCGGAACCATGGCGAAGACTTTTGTTACCGGTACTTGGACTCTCCCCGCACCAAAACTGTGTACACCGCCATGACCACGACGAAATACGGCCGCCCAGTCATCAGGACTGTGAAGGAGGCTACAACTACGACCTTTACTAGGACTCGGACTGTGACGGAGGATGTTTCCTTCACGTACGTATCTCTGACATTCTACGGTATATGTAGCTATATATGCTGATCCCAGGACAGCACCACTACTACCACAACCACCGTTACTGCTCCCCCTACTTCAACCATAACACTAGCCCGCAGAGACGGTGAGCCACTTCCTTGGTATCTCCACCGGAAATACAGCCCTCGCCATATCCGCGCCGCATGCCGCAACTTCATCAAAGAATACCCTCCTACCACCGTCACGCGCACACGCACGCGTACCGCCTTTGAGCGCCCTACAATCCTTACTACTCGCACGTACATCCACCGGCGCATGACCAAAACCACAACAACCACATATCTATCTACCTCGACAGTCACCGCCATCGAGACCTCCACCGTTCCGCACCCCTGCGACAACCCATCCAATACCCAGCGCCGTGTCGTGGGCGCAGGTGTTTTCGGCACGTCCTTGTCGCTCTACGAGAGGAACAGCGATGGTGTCGGTGAAACCGAGTGTTGTCGTCGCTGCTGGGACGAGAGTCAGTGTAATGGCTGGGCGTACTTTGACGGCAATACTTGTTACAGACTGGTTGCATTAGACTGGACAGGTGCGACTGAGACATGTCCTAAAGGACTGCCGACTTGGACCGCCCTTGTGAGTCTGGGGGGGTTAGAGAGGGATGTGACGGGACATGGGTCGTGTGGTGTAATATCGATAATGGGGAATTGAGAGTGAGAGTTTCCGGGGAGAATAAAGGGTTAATACATTTCATACATCTCACTATCTAATTGGACTTTGTTTGGACTTGCCGAATGAATAAGAGTCGTATGGTGCATTATCGATAGAGCAGGTTTGAGAGCGAGGAGAGTTATGGGGAGAGTAAGAGGTCAATTTATATTATCTGATGGCGGCTTTGCCACCCCTAGGTGATCTGCCGACCCGTTTTGGAGCGTATGGAACACGGAAGCCAGGACAGGTCTTTGACAGCCTCTGTAGCAGCTAATGTCAACTGCGGCTGCAAGTAAAATGCATCGAAACTCTATATCTATCGCCTACTAAATTTCAGTACGGAATGTGTATATGGTGTTTACCACCTAAGCTTGTAACCCAGCATTAGATTCTAGCCCTCGGGTTTTCAGAATGTAATCGAAACGGGTGAAAAGTTCACCGTTTAGCTACTTATGTGAACCTAATTTGTGATGTCATTGTTACAACCGCTCTATCACTTTCCGTAGGTGCTCACAGGGATGGAAATAGTCCGGCTGCCTGCTTGTCATTCAAGGCTCGATGTAGTCGTCCAATCACGACATGATATTTCAAGACCAGGGCCCGACTGGAGGTGACGGTAGGTTTGAGGTTCCTGATTAACCACGCTTTTTGCATTAATTTGGCCTAGAATATCATCAGGCAGACTCTCCCATCGCTACATTGCCATGTGTATGAGTTATAATACAGTGGGTGTGTGATTGATGTGGTTTGGGGTATGTCGGAAGTCATCACTCGGTCACGAGTCATCACTTGCATCATGAGAGCATCACCCGGAGGACCGCAGGCACTTATCGCCCTTCAGTTTTAAAAATTCCCAGGACGACAAATCATAGTCCAACTCGGAGAAAGGCACACACTTCCGACGACACACCACACCCCCTTTTAGTTTTGCCAAGACCGATTTTAGCCAATCAATTTTAGCATCGCGAGAAAAATTTAGCTTCGGTTTTTCTGTTGAACGTGGCCTCGAATCAGGCTCTCAGTTGTGTACATGTGCACTACGATGAAAATGGAAGTGACAAAAAGGGAATAGTGTGGCGAGGGAACGAGGTTGTGAGAGAGCCTGGAGACCTCGCTCCACACAAAGTTCTTAGGTCAACCTGGTTAAAATTTTAACACCATGGGTTTGAGCTCATCAGCAAAATGTAAAACGGTCCGGAAGCCACATGCAAACCTCCCAGACACTCCGGTCAACCTCACCGTCTCGCAATGCGACTGGTATTCAGTCTTTAAAGTGCAGCCACCAACGATCCATCTCATCCTATTGTAGCAATAGTTAGTAAGACGATGCATTCCTAGTTAGGTGGGACAATTACTTGCGAAAACCCCGGGGTCAAGATTATCCGCTCTTCCCCAATTTGACGGTACATGTCATGCTCCGCATATTCGTAATTGCCACTTGCGCTCCAGACATAATAGTGCCGTCCTTGGATCTGCTGAATGAAGTCCAACGCATCAATTCTCTTTTGAAGGTTTAGACTAGTCACCGTTTCCGGATTTGTATCCAACGCATTGAGCTGGTCAACCAAGAAATAGAGCACCTCACCCTCACCTCGGATATCATTGCATAACTCGTAAATATCGTTGAGAGATCAATGCGATGCAATTCGCTGCTGAATGTCGTACTTATCGGCATGTGAGTAGAAAAGCCGACCGAATATACCCCTGCAAATCTTTCGCCATTATACGGCAGTGTGGGATGTAAACAACCAGCTTTCCCATCCGCATTAATAGAATCGTGAGTGCAGCCATCATGAATGACTTTCCATACCCCAGAATTCCTTGAAGGGAGTACGTTCGGTTTTTTTTATACAACTCCATACTGACCACTGCTTGGTATATATCAAGGAACTTCCTTCTCCCCATGTAGTCAAAACACTGGTTGGTGTCAAGCTTGAAGCGGTCATAAGGGTGTTCTTCGTAGTTATTCGAAAATGGCAATTTTAACAAATTTGCTGGATCGGCATGACAGTGGGGTTGCTGTAATCCTTGTCACCTCCATCCGGGGTGTGATGGATCCTGCGCCAAAGAACGCCGTACCCTGACACCTGTCAGCCTCGGCTTTGTGGAAATTGAGTATACCCAAACTCGCCTTTATCAATCTGAATGGTACTGCGGTTGTGCACTTTCGATGAGAATGGACCGGGTTGAGCAAGATTGGCTTCGTCGGAAGTTCCTGTTAACCAAACTTAGTTATACACGTTTTATTGCCCTTCAGGAGCGAAATACGTTTAAGCTTGTGACTCCTGAGCAGTGTTCTCAACCGTCCCGTCCGACGTCCGGGGACGGTAGTGCCGTCTGAGATCTCGCCAGGACGGACAGGACGGCACTAAATCCGTCCGTCCCGTCCTAGTAGATAAATGATGGTAGGACGCCCGTTGTCTGCCAGGGACGGTGAAAACACCGTCATCGGCGGTCATCCGCCGTCCCCGGCCGTTATTGGGTGGTTAGAGGATATATTTAGATGATTAGCAATTGAGGCTTGAGAGCGCGCGGTAAGTGTTATAAATCGATGAATCTAGGCTTAGTTCATAGATCTATTGTGCTAATATTTTTAAGGTCAAGCTTGCCATGTCAGATGAACCAGAACATGTATTCAGTAGTGCAAAGTTGCTGATCAGTAACGTAAGAACCGCTTGGGGGATGATATCATTGAGGCATCTGAATGCCTAAAATCATGAATTCAACAGGGCTTGATCTTTGGAGCAACGGGGTCAGACATTGTGCGGATGGAGCAGATGCTGAAGGATCTTGCTTCACAGTCAGGGTAATTGTAATGAGTTTTATATGAATATTATTATGTACTTTGCGAAAGATCCATGGATGTCGACCGTTGACGTCCGGGGACGGTGAAAAACCAGTTGACGGCCGTCCTTTCCGTCCGTCCCCGTCCTAACTCGGACGGGACGGTTGAGAACACTGCTCCTGAGTTCCTGGATCTTCAGAGTGAAGTATTTCGCAGGTCCCATTGCTAGTCCTGCCGACATCAACTCCGCACTCGTAATTTGGCCATCAAGGAGAGTTTCGCGGTTGAGTTTGAGCTTCTCTAGAATCGAGAAATCATCTTCGTCTAGGCTGCTAGAGTAGTTCGATCGCATAAAACACATCAGCTGATCTCTGCTCATGCTGCGTGGGTCAACATTGGGTGTCGTCGACATAGTAGCTGCGGGGGATGGGAGTTGAAGGAAGAACGTTGTTACAGGAAATCTAAACCGTGGCAAATTCCGGGTTACCCCGCTTTGATCGCCCAGCAGTCACAGGGTTCAAGAGCCGGCACTGAGAATACGGCACCAAGTCTCCTGCAGAACTGCGCAGAGGTCTCAGCTGCTCTCAAAGTCTCCCGCAGACCTGCGCAGAGGTCTCAGCTACTCCAAAATTTGACTATCCTATAAGTCAAATCTCGTAGCATTCTGAATGCACCTCTATAACTGCAGGTGCTTTCAGGAGCACCTGAGAATGCTCTTGTAGAGTCTGAGAGCACTTTGCTTAGCTCCAGGGGGGCCTGGGAGCATCTGGAAGTACTTAGGAGCACTGGTGAGGTCGACCGGAGTGTCTGGGAGGGTTGCGTGTGGCTTCCAGACCGATTTACATTTTGCTGATGTTGTGATTGAATCTGCTAGCGCCTGCATAGGTAATCGCTAATCAATCGACATGCAGCTCAAGTGTAATTCCACTAAAGATCACTTCACTGACAAACATAGTGTTGCACCGCATTAAGGTGTTATGCATTAATCAATCACATGATATCAAAATGTTTATGCTGCAATCCACATAGGTATTATTACCACTATTAGAGGAGATCCCCTAACAATATCCTTCCAGATTCTTTGCCAGTGCTTCCCAGGTGCTCCTAAAGGCCACTGTATCGGTCCAGTCAACTTGGGGATTTAACCACCCTGGAATTCTAGTCCGACAATTCTCAAACACTGCCAGAGGCTCCCAGTGACAAAAATACATTTTGCTGATAAAGATTGTTTGTCTTCCCTTCATTCTCACGATTACGAGTTGACCCCTGAATGTACTGTCAGTTTCCAACATGTCTCCCTACTGACCAACCGCCACCAGCCAGCTCTCCATGGGGGTTTCACAGGTAAAGTCAACTGGTCACATTGCCACGGTTGTGAGATAATGAATGGATAAATAGCATCTCAGTACTAGATGCGCCTTCCATTGACTACCTCTAGATTGACCACTTCCAAGTTTGCATCCTATCTCACTCGATCATGGCCTGGACGTGTATCACCAAACTTGCTTGATCATGGTCTCGAAGTACATCACTATGTTCATTCAATCACAGCCTCCAACTGTATCTCTTAACTTGCTCCATTACAGTCTCCAAGATCACACAATCATCGCCTCCAAGTGCACCAGCAGACTCACTCAATTCTGGCCTCCACGATCACATTATCATGGCCTTCAAGTGCTATCGGCAAAAGTGCAAATCGACTATAGACAACATGTGCCGTATTTCTGCCAAAATACTCCGTGTTACAACCTGGTGTCCGTTTTTCTGTCAAAATACCCTGTGTCACAACTTCGTACCCCGTGTCCGTGGACAAAGTCTAAACCCTAAAATTTGACTGTTTAGAGTCGCGACCGAAATCTCTAGTTTTGCAGTTGCAACGGAGTTCTTCTGTGGATGTTGGTTACCAATTCCCATACTCAATATTGATTTTCGTCATACCCCTAATCTGTCATACCTACGGTTTCATTGCACACCAAACTACCTTAAAAGATATAGACTAGAAAATTTTGATTGAAACTGCTATACACATCAGTAAAAATGACCTTACGCGATGCGCAGCGGTTTTTCAGATGGTATTCCATTGGATATTTTGCGTGTGGGCTCTATGAAGTCCTATCGCCTACTCGTGGACTAGATAACTATAGTATACTAGCAAAAACCTTCGCTGAATACCATGTACGGCGCTGGATACTATACTATGCTCCATTCTCCCAAGTGCGCTCTGCTCCATGCACCCAGGTACACTTAATTGCAAGCTCCCAAGTGAACTTGATTACATGCCTTCTAATCGCATTCGACTCCATCCTGCATGTACACTCAACTCCATGGTTACAGCTGCGGTCGATGCCAGCTACACTTGACTGCACCCTTCCGGACCCAGACCGCTCAAAAAACAAGCAAATAGCCGCCGCTCGAGAACTGCTCAACGGATTCACAATCTGAGAGTGCGACCATTTAGAGCACAACAAGTAGATTATCTAACATCTAATAAGTGTCTTAATCAGACCACAATTAATGGTATTGACATGGTATGATGGATAGTTATACCAGGGAAGGATTCCATCAACTACACTATCCACCCATGCCAACTGCATCAATTGCGGTCCGATTAAGATACTTATTATACTTTAAATACTCTACTCGATGCACTCTAAGTGGTCTGGTTATGCTCTTAGATCATAAATCTGCCGTGCCGTTCTCAAGCGGCAGTCAATTTTGTTTTTGGAGCAGGGACACTGCTGAGGGCGCGATGTTGCATATATGGTTTATCTCCTGTCGTATGGCTTCAGTTGGGCTGATGCATAATCTCTCTAAGATGATGGTCATTCCATACTCAGCTGGAGATGCCACTCAGCTGGAGATGCCAGCTGAGTGCG
>Ga0307512_10000203_pt1 | contig 81948 bp, 92 predicted proteins | sample 14_EM_MG_FD_200267 | JGI IMG/M metagenome (GOLD analysis project Ga0307512, IMG submission 200267) | Populus trichocarpa ectomycorrhiza microbial communities from riparian zone in the Pacific Northwest, United States - 14_EM | ecosystem: Host-associated > Plants > Roots > Unclassified | place... | reverse complement strand
TTCCACACAAAACCCGCTCCTCAAAAGTCAACATTTCTTGCTCCAATTAAGTATTTGAGTTCTGATCGTATCACAACATGAACAATACGTATATTGTGCAGTTTTAGTCGCTCCTTCACCTCCCGCTTTCAGATTTGCGATCCGACAAGTATTCATTGAGTCGCGATCGAAAACCCGCCAATTTCGCTTAAATTCAGCCTTTATTTCACAGCCACTCAACGAATATCAGTTGGATCGCAAATCTGAAAGTGGGAGGTGAAAGAGCGACTAATGCTGCACAATTTACGTACTGATCATGTCATGATACGATCAGAACTCAAATACTTAATTGGAGCCAAAGTTGTAGGAACCGTAAAATGGAACCGCGGTCCGGTTCTAACCCGTCCCCGAACCCGGTGGGTACCCCTGTTTTCCGGGTAACAACCCGGACGGGACCATCCGGTCCGGTTCCAAACCCGGACCGCAGCCGGGTAACCCGGAACCGTTGCTAACACTACCAGTGGTCGGCCGGCTTGTGGTAACTTAGCTGCCCCTTCGGGGTGAATGCAAAAATGATTACAAACAAACAAACTCTTCATTTAGGCCCCTCCAAGACCGGTGGTGATACCATCTGCTATGGGGAGTTCATGTCGAAAGAAAGACAGGTGTCGATTTCCTCTTTGAGAAGATTGAAGGAATGTCTTCAAAAGCATCTAGATTGAGGAAGAGGAAACGTACGAAATCTACATGAAATGATGATATGCAATAGAACAACTTCACGGTGCTGAATACGTTCGTTCATGGTGACATTTATAGTAGCATATCATCATCTTCTATAATAAGGATGTTAAAGTTGATTGATTCGGAGAATTCTAGTCCTATCAAAAATTTCAGGATTGCGGATCGCACATGCAAATTTTTAACAAGACCAACATTCGCCTGGTCTTCCGTAAGCACAATTTGCTGAGTTTATACTCAAGGCTTGGGCTCATCTCCTTAATGGAGTTCTTACAAGATATGGGAATTTTGCAAATTTTCGGGCAAATCTCGGTTCTCAGATCTGAGGGATCGTATCCCAAGATCACCATCCCAAGATCTCAAACCCTAAAATTATTCTTCATTGCGGTTGACCGCAGTCTGGGGCTTGGTCCGGATTTTCACGGAAAGTCCTCCTATTGTCACAAAGAACGATGACGTGAATACTATAGTTAAAACGTATCCACAGCATCAACTGTGACTATGTGTTGGAAAAATATGGGCCATTGGTTAGATGTTGATTTGTCGCGTTTCCCTTTGCTTATATTTTTTTCTCTCGTTCCCAGTTTTGTCTAGCCACGTGCTCGCAAGCTCACGCGCAGCTAGCATTTATTCCGCCACCACACTAGCACGAGAGAATATATTTTTCTTCCTTCTTTCATGTATCTTTGTCTGAGATTGAGTTCTTGGGCTAATTTGATGTGTGGTTTACGAGCGCCTCTATGTATGATGGGAGCATCAAGTGATAGAAAATAAACTTATAGCGCGGTGAAGGCTTCAAAATAACGACATCCCTTTATCTCGAGCATGGCTGCCTAACAGGTTGCTTAACCCTAGCATCCATCGCCACAATCTTTCTCGGTCGGCGTTTCTGTTGGTGGCATGCACTTGCGACATGGAACTGAAAGTAGGGGCGAGCACTCCGGACGCACCTACCATATGGGGAGCTCAAACAGGAAGCGGGGTTGCTAATAGGAGGCTCTTGGATGGGGTTTGTCTGGAAGGCTTAGATCGGGCGGCGGGTTTTGGAAGAGCTACACGTGTCTCCTACCACATGGATAGACACCACCGGTTGCGTCCGACGCGCAGGACCCCAGCTGTCGATACTATTCATTAGATGGTGCCACAAACACCATCGTCGAACTTAGGTTTGATAAGCTGAGGGAATTCCCTCGCAAGTTTTTCAGAAAAGCACAACGCGGTGAGATGAGAATATTATATAGCGTTATCTTTCGCACTCTATTTTAAGAGTCTTCTACAACGAAGTACAGTAACTTAATATTATATACCATATCTACGCTTAAGCCTCTCCGTTATTTCAATTCAAGCTAGAAGTACTGAATAATAGAAGGTATTCGAATGAGCATATGTACTTCTAGTCATAATCATAGTATCTATAGTAACGTTAGGAACTCACCACTAAGGGAGCATGTAACTCCATTAACGATTTTCTGCAAGTGAATCAAAGTTTCTTGTATCCAACCCACAATTACTCCTAAGTTCTCCAGTGTACCGAGCATTAATTATATATAAGGTACGAACTAGGTTCCCAAAAATTACGCCATAGTGGAAAGTGACACTAATAACAATTGGAATGTTGCCTAGCGAACTAAAGGTGGGTTGTCTCTGAAAAATACGAAACCAATTATTCATACCATCTTTTCATCCTATCGGTACTGCGGTGTATCAGAAACAGCTGCGTTGTGCTGAAATTTGTTAGTTGGTGGGTATGTGATATGTCCAATTAGTAAACCCCCACAGAACTAACTTCCAAATTACAGGCTGAATTGCTGGATGACGCAATATTAATCTGTTAATACCTTAATGTTCGGTACAGTACAATCCTTATAATCCCTGGAGATAGTGTTGTGATTCCGCTGCAGCCGAGGAAATTCGATCATTGAAGGCATGTGTCTTGTTACATGTACGTAAATCGACGCGATGTCTCTTGCTGCTACCAATGCGAACAGTGCTGTCGGCTTTTCTAACCCTTTAAGCTATATGATGTAAAATATAGGCTGCCACCTGTGTTGCCTCAAGTTTGCGCATCAAACTTTGTGTGCACAGAATATTTGTTTTGCACAGAATATTCCAGCGTCAGTGTCGTGCTTCATTCACCCTGTGAACCAATGCTTTCTCTGCACTGAACATAGCCATCTGTGCTTCTCCGTTAACACGCAAATGTTGGAAGCAGGTCGCGAACTACCGAATAATATAATTGAATCACCCATCAGGCAGGCGACCCATGGTGTGTTGCACTGGCGGGATAGGCAGATACAATCATGAGAGCCTCACCATATCACAGCCTATAAAGCTAGGAATAATTTTGCACAGCCCATTAGGCTGTACCAGCTGCGTCCCGCAACGGAAAATCTACAAGTCATACCTCCTACAAGTGTCCAACCACTTAGGAACACACGCGACGACGTTGAACGAGAAGAGAATGAATCAATTGCAATTGGTGGAACAAATTGTGGAAAGCCGTTATTTGACCCAAAATCAATTGGAGTGTCTTCTGCGTGACTTGTTTGGCGAGGGGCAGGGGAAATATTTCTACAAGGTGGGTTAAACACGGTTGCGACTAATAGTCATAACTGTGCTTTCGTTATAAAACTCCATCAAACGAACTCGTATATGCTTACGATGTCACAGGAATCGCAAGGAGAGTGGATACTTCAAGTTCCCAAAGAACTATCCCCGGTTAGTTTGACTAAGATGGCGGAGAGAGGGGAACAGAAGGATTGCTCACTATAAGTGATAAAGAGACAAATAACATCCGCTCGCAAGAAGTACCCGAAAGAGAAATGATAGCTACACACATTCTTTGGAGAGGTGGAGATGGGAAGAAACAACTGCTGTCGTTTAATTGAAGTGTGCTATTTCGTGTTACATCTTTTGTTTATGATTAGCTGAAGCTTTGCAAATTGTTGGACGCAGTTCTGCGCATGCGCCCGAGGGATTTTGAGTGGAGGGTTAATTTTAAAACCATATTCATTCTCCGAGTGTCTCAGCTATGAGTGATCTTCGATCTTTGTCAGTGCGCTCATGGGGAATCTCCAACTGAGCAAGCATATCCAAATCTAGCTAGCTAGGTGGCGCCGTTGGGCATGAAGAGAATACGATGCGCCCCGTTAGCCGCAATAGAGTACTAAGGAGCTGGGAACAAGTGTGCGCTTCGGGGCTGTGCACCTACAATTAAATAGCGAAAAAGTTCCAGGTATGGTAGCAAGTCAACCCGCTCAGACTTCGCAACCAGACACTTGTCATAGCAATGGATCCATGGAATGATGCTGAACTATATCCTCAAGATCATCTCTCTCAGAACGCCATTCATGGGGATCTTAACTTCTATCGGAGACGACTAGTAAAAGAGTGCGAACAATTATGCTTACAGGTGGATTATGATGACGATGTTGCTGCTCTGCGTGACCACCCAGTCACGATTATTGACGTCCCCAAACGCGGGAACAACGCACAATGCCGGACAAAAACAGTTTATGCAGATGCGGAGAACGACAAGCTTACAAGCTGCCTAAGAGAAGTAAGTATTGAATTTAAATATTTAGTGGAAGATTTTGCTAATTATTCTGGATTCGTAGTTTCGTGATCCTTCTAGACACAGCAGAACAATGTAAGAAATTACAGAAAATTTTATACTTGATGCTCACTCACTGACCATTTTTCAGTATAATCAAGCCTTCGGATCCAGAAGCGTGGTCATGGTGTCAAATCGGCATTACTGTAGACATGCTGAGACAGATTCTCACAACATACCAAGTGATGCCTGGCTTTCTCGACTATGTTCACATGTTTGGGGAGAAATCGAAGAATACCGACAATTCATTTGGAGGTGGAATACACGAACTACATTTCGCAGAAAAATCTGGGCAATTGGATCAATATGGTGTGTATATCAAGCCACTGTGTACCTGAGCGGTCTAACTGTGATTATCAGAAATAAGCTACTCGCTGAATTATATGGTCGAGAAGAACGACGACAGTGATCCTTGGAAACGGTGGTCCCTCCGGCGGACAGCTGTATATCAGAAATTTTCCTATGATGATCAATCCAGCACATGGATTCTACTGACCCCGTCTGAGAGAGCCAGCCAGTGGGTGCAAGAGTCACTCCATACTCAGTCAGAAAGAACAAGCATCAACCGCGCCCAAAAGACATTAGAAACACACTTAACACTCTTTTCCAGTGCCGCTGAAAATTGGCGTTCTTATTACAACTCTCTCGAGGCATATTTTAATAAAAAAGTAGGTTATTTTTCTGCCCCACCACAGAACAGTATGACTGATATGTTGGTGCAGACTTCATCGGCCTTGCATTATGATTTCTCCACTCCTGACAAAGTGGGATCGTCTGCACCCCAGGCATTTGATGTCAAGTTCGACGATCTGCAGAAAATCCAAAGATTCGAAGAAAAAGTGCACGAATTCCAGCGCAGTCTGGACGCAAACAAAGAGGCCATTCTTGCACTGGCGAGATTGAATAACGACATCCAGGGTTTCATTCCAAAGTCAGAGAAGGATGATCAGTGTTGGTACAGAGTGGATCACGCCCTAGAGAAACACCGCCTAGAAATCGATCTTTGGCAGAGAAACATTGATAGTTTTCTTAAACGTATTAGCGGCCGTTCACAGCTGGTATTGTCAAGCTTCGTCATTAGGTTTTCTAACAAGAGGGCTGACACTCAACTTTTAAAGCTCTATAACATCCTGGATCTTAAAAACTCCACCCTCGTTTCATTTTACGAACAGACACAAGCCGAAATCAATGCTATTGCTCGCAAAGATACCCTGCGGGCACAAGAAATAACCGATGACATGCACCGTCTCAATAAGGAGATGCGAGATATGGCCGAACAAACCAGCAAAGATGCTGTTAGTATGAAAATAATCACATTAGTAGCGATGATCTACCTTCCTATCACTTTTATTGCAGTGAGTACCTATACAATTGATATTTGTACGCTAGAGCTTGCTAACGTTGGTCGTCCTACGGACCTTCCTTAATTCAGGGATTACAACATTCCAGCATGATGATTTCATAGAGGTGAAATCCGATGCACTGGCATTGAAGGCGAAAATGGGTTTTTCCAGGGAAGCGTTTGCTATGTTCATGATCATGTCAGTCCCTTTGTTAGCTATTACTATGTTAGGATGGTTTCTCTTTGATAAACGCGTTCGGAAGCAACTTAAGGAAAAGGCTAAGAGGATTAAAAGCATGGTTAAAGAGACAGAGACGGGCACAGAGACGGGTAAGGATATGGACAAAGAGATGGCTAAGGAGACGACTAAGAGAGTTGAGGACATGGTATAATATTCTAGACTGGTGGTTAATATTGAACATTCATTTGGGAGGAGCGAACGCAATGCAATGTAGCGTATCCCTTTGTCGGTAGCGTATCCCTTTGTCGGTAGCGGGCCCTTCGGTGGGCCCACTATCGGGTCCTCGGCGCCTCTTTTGTTATTACACCACAACCACCCACTAAGAACCCCCCCTAGAATAGCACCAATTGAGAGTTAACTACCTGGAGCTTCAATATGTAAATTCTCAGCCAGTGTTTGGCAATTCTGTGTTGTTGAGTGTCAGGTAAATCTGTTGCATTTGTGCTCTAGTGGAGCTGACCAGGACCAAGATTTATGATAATTAGCCCTCCATTTCCCACGAATAAGTCCCAATGTTACAGGCAACAAGCTATAAGCTATTCGGGTGTCTATGGAGTCGATGAGTATATCAAATATTAAAAATCTCGCCCCCTCACCCTAAATTATCTTCATGAAATATCACTCGACCAATGCGACCGGCAATTACCACACCCCACAAGTCTACCAGGCCACAATGAGCCTTATAACCTCTGAATATGGTACTTAGACATGTGTGTACCACTTGGGTAGAAAATTGGACAACTTGTCCCCACTCAGGAAAGCACAGAAGTTATGGGGTTGGTTGAACAGGGGTAAAAAATGGCAGTTTACAGCTCAGTGTGCAGCCAAGCAGTGCTCTACACACTCACAATCTTTCTTTTTATATTATCTAGTGTGTGTAGAATTATTTTATTTCTTCTGGGCTCATTTGACTGAGTTGTGGTTGTGAAAATGGGATTTTACAAGCGGGCCCATTGGTGGGTCCAAACCCGCTTACCGGCAAAGGGATACCATTCAAGCAGCAGCTCCGGTGCGACTCCATCACTACAGCCTAGAACAACTCGAGGCGTGTTCAGGATTAGGATTTGTTGATCTACTTCAAGTCCATTGCAGCGCTGTCGGCGCGATGTTGTGTAACATGATATGCATATATGTGGTTGCCTGATTTTGTTTGTTTTGTGGCAGTCTATTTCCCCTCTCCTCCTAGTGGAGGTGGAGCATTACTTTCACCCCCAACTCTTCGACGGCCTTTGCTCAATTTCTTCCTGTTACTTTTCACGATCGCAAGCTCAAAGTCCCTCTGATATTCTGCGCTTGCTGTCACGTTTAGCTGTACTTCAACGCTGGTGATAAAGCTCTGCGAGTGCTCTTCCACCGGTACACGAAATTCCAACCTACCAGCTTCATAGACACCGACTAGTGCTGTGTGTGTCGCTCACGCACCGCAATTCTTAGCAATGTCAGGGCGCGACCGATTACTGAGGCTACTCTCTGACCTCGAGGAAAATAACGTCGAAGGAACCCCCTTCATTTCTGAGCGTGGGGTTTTGGACAAATTTAATGAGGGTCTTCTTGACGAGGTATTGGACGAATTATACCACCATGCACCACCAGAGTCGGGTCTCGCTCGGAAGAGTTATCATCAGCGCATCTTTAAGAACTGTCGATTATGCCTTGCGATACTGATTAAAATTGGACGCTCAGAGTTTATCTTTCGATTCTGCGAATCTCCTAGATTTGGAGATGACAAGCTTCCTATTTCAAAAGATATTCTACTGGACATTGCGGATTTAGACCGATCCGAGAAGCAAATATTTGCGACAGTCTTCTACAGAAATCAGTTCATGTTCAAACCAGTTACCTTCGATAAGACTATGGGAGGTGTATACACCGTTCTTCCTCCGGAAATAGTCGTACCAATCATACGGAAAAAGGCCCTCAAAGACGGTGAAGGGGGTTGGAGCATTGTATATGAAATAGAGATCCACTCAGATTATGACAAATTAGGCCACTCTCCCCAAGACGGTGAGATATCAGTGAGTTTATAACCAATTCCCAGTAACGTTCTATTATTGATGAATGTCAGCACGTCTACGCTTGCAAGGAGCTACGGATATCCGACGAGCTTGGGGAAGAGGAAGCTGCCTTCCGTCGTGAGATCAACATTCAGTACGCCCTCCAGGGCCTGTCGCCAAATATCCTACCACTCCTGACTGCCTACAAACACAACGATAAATACCGAATGATATTTCCGCAAGCCGATTGCAGCCTCCGGCAACTTATGCGGGAAGAAGATAAACAACCGAAAACACCAGACGACCAGTGGGCGTTTCTAACGCAGGTACAGGGCATCGTAGACGCAATCTATGCTATTCATGACTATAAAGATAAGGATGCCAAAGCCGAAGTATGTATCATAAAGAGTCAAGATCAGTCAAAGACAATTGGTTCTCATCGTGACCTTTCGCCACAAAATATTCTACTGAAAGGGGGCCGTTTACTGCTTGCAGACTTTGGGGAGGCACAGGTACAATCGATTAAGCCAGGAGAAGATACGGGAAGTGAGTGGGTCTGGGGTCCTTCAACCTATCGAGCACCTGAATGCGTACGCAACCAAAAAGTCGGTAGGGGTGGGGATATATGGTCATTAGCGTGCATCATAAGTGAAATCCTCACTTTCATACTGCTTGGCAGCGAAGGTTGTCGCACATACAGCGATACGAGAAATGTCGACCGACGTGATATATTTCACGATAACTTCAACATCAAAGAGGAAGTGATTAAGTGGTTCGAGAAGCTGGAACAAGTTTCGGGGCAGTCGAAAGCGGTGGTGGACATTCTCAAGTTGTTGCTTAAGATGTTGGAACAGAACCCGAAGAGCCGTCCACCTATTAGCACTGTTAAAAAGCAGCTTTCCGAAATATTGCAGCATCAGGGACCGCTGTGTACCACCTACTGCGATGACAACGGAGTCAACGTCTTAGATCAGTTAGCACCCAGGACATCAAAAGATCGGCATTACATTTTAAGCAAGCTTTCCATCCCATTTACGTATACGAGTTTTACGGCGCCCTGGCCATGGCCTTGGAGTCCGGCTCCGATAGAACCGCCAACCCAAAAGGCGGAGGTAAATGCGATCCAAACAGGGGATTCGCAGATTCCCAGGCACCCTCAGCGTACTCAGTCACAACCTATGACCAGCAGACCATCTCCTCCGAAGTTAACTTCGCAGTCATCGGAGTTTGCGTCTGAACGTGGTTCAATGACTCCTCAAACACCCTTGAAGGATAATTTAGATGGTCCTCTACTAGCTCTCAGAGGCTACGATACAGTCAGTATTCCCGCTTCGTTGAAACTTCACCCGTTTCAAGATTTTATCTCTTACTGATTGCCTCAAGGTTTTCTTGGTGGACGATTCTAAAATTGATGAGCACCACTGGGTCCAGATGGGACAAGTGCTGATTAATTTGGCAAGTGTGGCTACCCAACTGGACCCCGATGGAATCGATTTATGCTTCTTGGAGTCGGTCCATTGCGAAGTGAACGACATCAAGACATGGAAAGAAGTTGCAGATACCTTCAGCGCAGTCCAACCGTGTACAAAGCGGTTAGTCCTAGGTGACCGGGTAAGCAACATCCTGGAATCTTACATCAGGACACAGCCCCGAATAGAGGAGACTCCTAGGCACGGAAGACTACCCAAACCCAAAACCCAGCTCAACCTTATCGTTCTGACCGACGGCCAACTAGACGAGGACGACAATATTAGCGAGGTTATCGAACATTGTGTGAAGCTGCTCGATGGACTTAGAGCATTTTCCGGAAGTATTGGTGTCCAGTTTGTCCTTTTTGGTAGTAGGGATTTGCCGCGCTCCAACCTATTTAAGTTCCTAGATGATGAGGTGGCTTCCGAAATCGGATCCTTAAGGTAAGGGTTCTGTAATGGTGATTGCACTAGGGTGGCGGTAGGCTGATAATGCCTAACAGGGACATTGTCGATACGACAGAATTTAATCTTAAGATGCTCGAAGATCCAAAAGCATTCAAAAAGATCTTGTGCGGAGCAATTAATAAGAAACTGGACGGTTCTGGCCGGCCAGTCCGAGCCAACCGTAGCTCCTCCAACACTGGGGACTACTTTACGAGCCACCCAGCTATGTAGGCGGAACGTTTTTCAGACGCCCGGAATGGAGGCAATCAGGTTTTTCACTTTGGCAGTGTCCGATTTTTGTATTGTTTGAGACTTGCACTGATGCATGTGGGCTACGCATATGTCGGATCAACGTTTTGGGTTTTAGTATAATGTTCTGCCTTATAGGGTTGTAGTTGATGGGCGGAATGATTCACACAGTTGACGATTTAATGTGGCAATATTTACTGAATAATATATAACTACTTCTAAGAACACTCCTTCACTATTATCTCCTCCGAGAAGCAGAACGGACAAATATTGTTTGCCATGGAATGAGATGAGACGAGACTTGGGAAGGTCCTAGATCGGCATATCTCTTCTCTTTTGCAAACAGATCCTAGGCCCGTGGGACTACCTACCATCTCGCCGAGAACTGAATTGACTTAGATAGCAGCTTGACCAATCTTCACATGCATATGCCTCGATGACTTCCAAGGATCCCTAAAGCCTTGATATCTATACATATGTCTGTCATCACCCAGTGAGCTAAAGATCTCTTCGGAAGCGTATCACACTGTTCCTGGTAAGATAGAGGCGAAATTGTGCTGCACCCCCATCGGATATCTCTCACGAAGTCCTGGACGTCCTTGTTGCACAAATATGCGCGTGGGGTGCGAGTTGCTACTTTTAATCTCGCGATGGTTTGGGCGGGTAGTGTTGGGTATCAGTAGCGCAGCCGCAGGTGCATTAAATCTCTACTCAGTTCGTAAGTGCCCTCTACTGCAATTCTCCCCGTAATTTTCGGTGCGACGGGATCGATGGCGAGTACCGTCCGTAACACGCGTGGCAACGCTAGCGGCGGTGATGAGGTGGTGGTGGTAGTACCCGAATTGGGGTTGCTAGTGGGACGACACGGCAGCGACCTTCTAAAATATCAATATTACTACTGCCACCTCCGCCTCCACCTCCGTCGCAGCTCTTCCAGCGCAGCAGGACTAATCCGGTCGGAAAAGACGCATGTGTTATCAGGTCGGCCTCTGAATCCTGTCGCATTCTTGCAGTAGCGGATGTGGTTGTACACCTCTGAACGCTGACAGCCTTTATGCCGCAGAATCAGAAGTGGGTGGTAGTGTGCGCGATGTATGATTGGCAAAGGGTGGGGTGCGAGTAGAAACATGGTTTGAGCGCGGTCTTGGGATGCTGGTTGTAGAGGCGCTGGAGCAGGTGGAAGCAATAGGATTCGGCAGCTAGCTGGAGGAGGGGTGGTGTTCGGGTACGAGTTTGCTAGTCGGGAGGAGAAATGAAAGAGAGAATATAGAAAAAGATTTCTGATAGAATTAATGCAAGTGTGGCAGGCATCTCGGTGGCCGTGAAAATGAAACGGGAGGATATGGAGAGATGAGGTTGAAAGATGGTTGTGGGGGGGTCTCACGGGTAAGGATTGCTCTAGGACCCTGCACCCAGAAACCCCCACGCTAGACGTCGATTCCCTTCAGCCCTGCGTTGCCGTGCCGTCAACCCCTGCTTGGGACCAATTCATCGGTCTTGGCCTGACGTCTACACAAGTACCATATAATCTGGTCTAACTCGTAGTACGTGCTCCGTCGCCAAACAGTAGCTTTTATTCGCCCTTGACGCTTGAACCCAGGTCGCAACCTGACAGAATTTGCAACCAAACGAATAGAGACAACGGATTAGATCTCCAATACAATCTGCACGTACTACAAAGTAATGAATTGGACTAGATTAATTGGTATTCAAAGAGGCGTCCCATCCACCGATAGCGCTCATAGGTAGCAACCAGCTTCAGCTACCATCACAATCACCAATGCTGCATTCTTTCCGCCTTGGTCAAGGCTACGTTCATTACTCCAACCCTTGCAGTCTGAAGTTTTTAATAAAAACTCGCCAGTTTCGGTGCATTCAGATTATTCTTATTTTCGCAACGTACGGTTCTTATACGAGATCACCCAGATGTCGTCCTGGGAGGCTTAATGCAGAATGGATCCCTTACTGTGAAGGATTTTCTCTAATACTTAACATCGTCCTTGTCACGACTGCTCCGATCCATATCTACGCAAAGGCTACTGGGAGGGTTGTCTCGGTGGTTGATACTCGTCTCGATGTGGGAGACTATATGGTCAGTTCTGAAGGTACGATCCCATGATATTCAATTATAGTTAGACTTCTGACACTAGGGTCTCAAAGATCAACTCTTGCCAAAATGGGCTTCTCATTAAGGCAAATGTTCACCAGCTGTTTGATCAATACCTTTATCGGTCAATCCGGATGTAAGCTCACTCTCCGATTAGATGAGATACATATACAGACACTTGTCGAAGGACATCTACAAAATCACAGTGTTTGATAGCGATTTCTTGGGGTTAGATGGCTAGACTCTCGATCCCGTGTACCACGATCCAGCAGATCCTCATGGAGCGTGACTTCCTGCCGGGATAGATATGATGGTTGGGATTCAAGAAGGCCCGCTTGCACAGGAGAGGCTTGAGTTGGAACTGTCTTATAGACTGAGAGAGGTTCTCTGAAGATTCGACATGATTTTAGAAAGGAGTTTATTTTTTACAGCAGTTATATAGGATGACCTCGTCCCGGACGATATTTAGTAGAATAACCTCGTCCGAGTTTTTGTCTGTAGGATGACCCCCAGGTTCGGTGGGATAGAAGAACCAAATAAATGGTCGATTACAAGTTCTATCTATGGTACAATGTAGTCCATCCGCTGTCATCCGAGTCCCCCTCCCTTTACCACTCTTATCGCTGACTTCCCAACTTCCATCTTCCCCCGGCTTCCCCCTTGCCCTCCTTTCCTTGCGCTGAGTCCCCTACAATCGGCGTGACCAAAAATGTGCGCTTCACCGCAGCTAGGTGTATAATCATCGAACTCCTGCCCTAATACCATAGCATGAATCGAAGGATGTTGATCTGGGTGGGCATTCATGGTGACGAAGGATCCTGAAGCGGCGAGATTAATAGACTGACGATGGAGAAAAGACTTCACAGCGAACAGAGAAAGGGGTTGTAGTTATTGTAAGCGGTGAGACATACCAGCCGCTCCAGAGAAGGTCATCCTACAGACAAAAAACTCGGACGAGGTCATCTACATAATTGCCGTTATTTCTAAGAAAGGGTTTTGTTGTACATTTTACAGTTTGTATTCAGAGTTAAGTCATGAAAATTATTGTTAGATTTAATGGAGGGCAAAGCCGATAGTGACTGGCGATGTAGTGCCATCCCTCGGTTCCGGCAGGAGGATAGCATAATTTCATGAACGAAATGTGAAACGTTCCTCCTGGGAAATGATCCTATAATTTTATGTCTCCTTTCTTCCCAACATTCAACAACTACCTGGGCAGGGATGAGGAGATAGGTGGAAGGCTGCAACATGAACCTTCCCTTTGTTGGAGATGGAGCAGCGGGGAGTTTAGGAAGATATATGTCATACCTGCAAGTGGGTGAATACAGAGTGGTTACAAAAAACAACAAAGTAACTACCTGGGCTTGTGGGCATCAGCGAACAGATTAATCACAAGGCGTTGCAACGAGAGCCATGTCACAACCAGATATAGCATTTCAGTCGATGGTGTAAGAAACAAACGTTGGCCATCCAGAAATGGTACCTACCAACCTTCTCACAGGTTGACTTCCGCGGAGACTCGCGTATCGTTGTGTAACGGCGTATCAGGTATACAAGGCGGATTGCAGGCGGCCCGTTACTACAGTTGGCCGGCTGAACCTCCTTTTCGACTAACTCTGTAGAGTAACTAGCACGCACGTACCTAGGTCCATAATCTTTTTGCTTTGCATCAGCAGTATATAGCAAATGTACACTAGAACTAGATTTTTAGTTATCCTAGCTATCTATCCCGGGGACTTTTTGGGACCCTGGTAACATGCCGACGAGCGGCGCTACCTCAACATACAGCTACTACAATAGACAACGCCGGCAGACGTTGCTCTGGAGCAAGGTCATTTTCGTGACTGGGGAACTGCGATTTGACCATCAATGCCCATAATGTACGTATACCCGATGGAACGGAGGTTTCGGCTCTGCATTCTTTCTCAAGTTTGTGAAGGCATCGACTATACGAGCCCACCGTAGCGGTGAGAAGTGCCCTATATGTAGGTCTACAAACACATCAAGGACCTCAAGGTTGAATCCTCTGATTGAACCTTGATATTGAATAATTAATTACCTCGTCCACGATCCTTTATCATACTTACGCGAGGGATGTCGCATTGCTAACTCCAGCCAGTAGGGATGGAATGAGAGGAACTTAAGAACTGCCAATGAGGTTGAGCAGGATGGCCCTTCCCAATCCGCTGTGGAGGAACGACCGCTCTGCATATATTGTTACTCGATACCGTTTCTGAGACAGTTGTCAGGTTCTTTCGCGGTGAGATTGAAAATACTGCACTGTGGCCATGCCACCGCTATTTTTACACTTTGGCCTACCAGAATTATGAACCCTAGAGAGCTGTGGGAATAAATATTGATCACTTGAGGCACTGGGGCTGTTTCTTTTAGCCTGGTCTACCTGAATAGCAAACGGAAAAGGTCTCCTGGAAAAGGCCATGGTGGCTATCCCTTCTCCTAGACGTCTAAATGCGACTCCAAAAGTTGTACAGTCCTCGCTCTTCAAAACTGGTGGCGCTGTGATAGATAGTGCATTGGTAGGTGTTGGAACAAAAAGGGGTTAGCCAACTCAAGTAAAGATTGACAACCACATCTGCTGCCTCCTAAACAACAACCGATTGGTGAAGTTTTCTGAAACTCAGTAACTACTTAAGTACTATACAAAAAGGTAAGAGTTTTTCAAAACAGGTGCTTTCCGTTTTACCAGTAAAACGGTTCGGCAACGCTTCAACAACAGTCTTGGCTTTTAAGTCACCGGTTGTATGATGGTTGGAAAACGATTTGGTGAACAAAATGGAATACCCCCTTGTTTTGGGTAGTAAGTGAGCATTCTATCCCGTCATATTATTTCAAGTTACTTTGTCATTCTCCAAGGCAGACTCTGCCATTGTCCGTGCGGTGATAAAGTTACCGCTCCACTACAGTTGTAGCTCAGTGGCTTCGCATACCTTGGTGAATGAGGCTATAATTCCGAGCTGATATGTCATCTTGAAGTCTCAATCTATCTACAGTTGGGGGAAGACAATATCATCAAGATTCTAGGCTGGTAGCTGTATATAGACAGTGGACCCGGAGACGTTGGCTTCATGATCAGAATAATCCTCCCAGTTTGGAAGCGGTCGACCAAGTCTCTTTTGTTAAGCAGGTGATAGAAAGAAGGAAATACTTAGTCATAGCCGCATACGAGTCCGGACGTAACATCATGATTCAACCAAACAAAAACATCGTAGTGGCGCAGCGGAGGAGGAAGTTATGTACTGACGCCGCAACTTTAGTTTGCGTAATTCAAATGCCATGAGGGTGGGTCTGATGGGGGTTATTGCGGTGAGTGTATTTTTTTAATCCATGTTATGCACCACGGTGCTGGGCGCCGCTGGTCCGCAGAGCGCGTGATAGCTTATGATCAACCTTGCTGGGTACAGAAGACAATTTTAGTGTGCGTCAGCGTACCTATAAGTTAGTTATATCACCCACTTCTTACTCAGAATTTAAGCAGTTTTGAATAGGACTGATAAGAATAGGGTAAGTTACTACTGGAGCTACTGTGCTATTGAGGATCGCCGGTGGTACTGTATAGATCTTTTGCTTCCGTGCCCACTTGTGCAACATACAGACACCTTGGTATTTTTCCGCAGCCGGCCTGTTGTACACTTAAATCTGGTTTTGAAACTAGCTGCGCATGAATTGCACACTGTACGCGTACATATTGTTTTCCCGGGGGGGGGCTATAGCTGATATACAGAGGCGTTGGACACCAAAACTAGATCGCCATGTAAACGACAATCGAAACTACAAGGTACCATTTATGCTTGCAATGTATAGCATACCCATGTTGCCATCATGTTCCAGCACATTTGCCATGTAGTGCCGCGCAAAATTGCGCGTGTGTCTAACGGCTTGCAGACATGGATGGGTTTCATCATCGTCAGATGCGGGACATGTCATATCCCCTATGGAATACCGCTCTCTCAGACGTTTCTGTCCCAAAAAGGCCGTCATTGCGGCTTTTCAATCACGCAAAGCCTGCTATTCTTGGGATGCCGTAGGGACCGCAGCTCGTCCTGTGGTATTCGTTTATGAATTTTCCTGAGACATACTCAGGTATGTACGTCCAGCTAGGCCCAGTGAAAAGTATTGCCTCAAAACTGCCGTGTACGCCCAAGAGCTGGGAGCAGTTGTGGTGGCTTGGTCGAACTGAAGGTCGGTATGGAGTGTACTGTTAAAAACTCTGATATCTAAGCCACCACGACTGATATTGAGCTGTCTTGACGGCCACTATGAATATATAACTGGTTCATCAGTCTATTGGGACCCATCTACTACTGCCGTCACCACAGTTTACAAAATGCCGCACACGTGTATCATTAGCAGTAACCCTGATGTATCTGGGATTGGTGTGAGCGCTCTGAGCCCTTTCTCTCTTCCTAGAACAGACCAGCAACTAACCCACTTGTATAGGTCCGTATCTCAATCTACGTCTTAACCTCCCTGGCCATCCTCCTCGATTATTTTGATGACGAAAAACAATACGCCGCCTTCTGCTTCTCGAAGGGCCTCGCCGGGATCGCAATACTTCTTACCGCCATAGTGCAGTCAGCCTTGAAGAAGCTATCTCTATTCCACCATCACACTCTAGTCCACTACCTCCTCCTCATCATTCTTCCCTTCTTCTGCAGCCGGAATCCCACCCCACGGTCAACAAAATTCTTGTATGTGCTGCTTGGCCTCGCATTTGAGGTATGGGTTATCTACTACATGTCTGCATCCGAGCACGGAATAGTTGGGGGACCGTGTGAGGAGAGCACAGAGGCGACGACATGGATGGGATATACGAGGATGGACAGGAATAAAATCAAATGGCATGTTGTCGGCATAACAGCAGTAACTGTGGGGCAGCTGGTATATATGTTATTTGTGCCGATGCTCCCCAAGCGACTGTTGGAGAGATGTGGAAGTTATCGCTGTGTAGAGTGGCTCTGGTTAGCGGCGCCAGAACTGCTGGAGAGATGGGAGCATTATTGCTGTAGAGTGTGGTTAGTGTTCCGGTGGGTTTTGTTCGCAGCGGGGGCGATATTGTGGGTAATATTTGTGACATCCACCGAATTTATGATTGCGGCAAATCAGGTGGAAGATGGGGAACGGGAGTGGTCATTTGGGCAGATGTTATCTGTCTCGATGCTCTTGGCACCTGCCTTTGATTGTATTAGAGTGGTGATAGGGGATTGGTGGACACGAGAAAGACAGGTTGCGCAGAGGGATAGGAGTGTGCTGGAAGATGGAATTGAGTTGCAAACCATCCGCATCGATGCGGCTTGACCAAAGTGTAATTTACTCGCTGGAAACAGTGGTCCCAGTGCCCCCCAAAAATGATAGACTGTAGATTTCTTTTGAATGACTGTCTGCTTTAGCGTCGAGACGGATGTGAAAGTGCTGAAGTATCCTTACTTATCGACGAGGCTTTGGGATGATCCGCTATTGTACTTCGTGCTTCGCTGTAGGAGTTACTACTCAGTACACATACTACTCTTTCTTGATAATTGACAACAGAAACCGAGGTCGTCATCACTCCAGCGTAGGGCTAGGTCAATAGCCACATTCCATAAATTCTTCCATCGATGCATTATCCTCTTAACAAAGAAGAGTTGCTAGTTCAAGTATTCTCCGGCCTACCTAACTGTTATACTGCCTTGGCCATGGGGCTTCAGGCCCAGAGCAGTGTTCCGGTGGTTACGTTACTGTCTCATCTGCGAGAGACCAGTGATTTCGGTATTAAGCGCAACAGCCGCCCAACTATGAGTCCAAGACATTATGGCGGCTAGGTATACTTAGACCGAACCACCCCATGCGCTCTCTATGTATCACAGCCACAACAATGGAGTCCCTCCCAGTGGAAACCGTCAAGGATATCTACCACCACCACATCGATAAAATCTCATCGCCGTCTCTCACGCGTTGTTCGTGCTTTCTCCACACAGTCGACAAGCGTTACATTAACCCCTCTATTCTGCGCGACGACCCACGACTGAACAGCAGAAATTGCTGTTTTTATGACGATGCAATCGAGCTAGTTATTGCCCAGAGCTAGGGCGGTGAGACTTTTCTCTCTTCTTCCCACTACTTCATAACAAACGACATTTAGATGCTTTTGATGGCTCCGAAATCATCAAGCAAATTCTCTACAATACACATATAATCCGCCGTACAGCTTAAGCAGTTTTTACTCATCTCCACGAGGCCTCGGTAGCCATCTTGACAATAAACCGATTCGACTGTACGGCAAGCTGGGCAGATTATTCTTGGAGTGTGATAACTCGCGGTCTGTATCAGATATAGCTAAATCTAACAAACAGCAAAATATATCATCTGGATACAGTTTTCTGCACCACGCTATGTGCTTTTCGCAGTTCCGGCATCTTGGTTTTCCGGATCTGGGGGGAGCTGACCGACCGCCAAGCTACTGTAGTATTGGGATTAGTAGCAATGGAAGCGTATCAGTGTAGAGATATTGGGGAAGATGCTTGAGGACGGATGGAAATTCTTCGGGTTTAATGTTTGCAGATGGAGATCTACCCTTTAAAGTATCACTGCCGTCAGGATTTTTAGGTGATAACAGGTTTCAGATGGAGAGTTACGCATAAGTGCTACATGGCGAGTACGATGTGAGCTAAGGCCACAACGTTAGTACATACTCGGTACACCAAAGTCCTACATACTCGAGTACAGATGCACAGCCAAATAACAGAAAATTTTGGCCACTACTATACGTAGAGTAGCGAGCAATAGAAACCCAACCCACTTTATCCCCACATATCACAAGTCCAAATTTGCGTTGTGTCAAAGCTGCGCAATGATATTTTTTGGATATTACGTGGGTCATATTTTACTTATATGATAGGAGAAATGGAAAAACACCGCTTCAGTCAGAATCAATTTCACCACTTTCTCGTAAATCCTGTAATCCAATTGCAATCATCATGTCCATTTCGTCGTCCCCCGTGGACGAAAATCCATACTCTTCCGCAAGTGCCTCTCCCCGGGTTTGCCACAGACCAGCAGGTAAGCTTGGACTCGGGGTCGGACCAACTCCAGAGCTAACTTTGACTGTCCCGGAGGTAACCTTGGCGGCCCCCGAAGAAAGAAATCCAGCATTTAAAGACTTCTGTAGGTCTTTACTTCCAGGGCCATCGTATTCGAGCTCATATGGGCCCTTCGGCATTAAGCACGGCGGGGATGCCGCCGGAATGAGTTCAAGTCTCTCGATAGCCTTCTCCATACCTTCCCGTTTCTGGTTGCGGTGCACCTGTCAGTGACTACACCAGCATCACACTCACAGCACCACCTACAGTTGCATCCTTCGCATACGCATCGGCCTCATTGTACTCCCTCGGGATCCGCCAGAACTGGACTAACACGCCGTCCCTCTCGACTCTCCTCAGCTCCGCGCGTAACGCCTCCCACAAGTCGCGATTCTTGACCTCCTCGCCGCGCGCCGTCTTCCACCCATTCCGCTCCCACTTTGGCAGCCACTCGGTGGCACCACGCACCACGTACTCGCTGTCGCACGCCAGCACCACGGTGTCGAAGCCCTCGCCACGCCACAGCCGCAAGCCGATGGCCAGCAGCGCCGCCCGCAGCTCTGCGCGGTTGCTCGTCTGCACCTTGCCGTCCTTCTCGAGCGGCAGTGCGATCCCCGAGGCCTCGTGAATGCTACTATAGACGACCCCGCATCCGCCGCGTGGTGAGGCGGCGCCGTTGTTGCTGCAGGCCCCATCGATGAACAGTAACACCTGTTTGCGGTTGGTTTTGCTAATGAAGCGGAAGTTACGGAAGGAGCAGATGTTGAGGGATACGGAGAAGAGGTGCGTAGGGTGAGCGTTAGCGGGGGTCGGGTGGAAGCAGCGCGCTGCGTCGGCGGCGGATGGAGCGATCGCCGGGAGTTTGTAGATGTCGTTCCAGTTGCCAGACGGGAGCGGGTGGTGCTTGGTTGGCAGAGGCTGCTGGGAGAGCTCACTCGGTGTTAATGTCTTCGCCATGATTTGGGGCGTTGTGGGTTGTTTTCGTTGGCGAAGCGTTGACCAAAGGCGAGACGGCTGAGCTAGTGCGGGGTGGAAACACGTGATTCTAGTTAGTCTTTTGCACTGGGAAATTGGGGGTCGCAAGAGCAAGACTGTCTGCGGTGGGATGAGGATGGGTTGGTGTATTATCTACTAATAGTGGAATATAAAAGCCTTGTTGCCTCATTTCATTATTGAGCATCCTCAGATATTCGTACCATAATCCGTTAAGCATCCATGCTTTGTAGTTCAGGTATGTCGCTTGCGGACGAAGATGAGGATCCAGACAGACTCTAGAGGTCGGTTGCATCGGTATCGGGCCAACATCAAGGCCAACGCTAACCGCCGCCATCTGCACACGCCACGCTCTCCGCTCTTCCATTTTTCGTAGGTTGCGACGCTTGGATATAATGAAATGAAAACGACTATTACATTGCTCAAGCTCAAGCTCAAGTTTTCAATTGTTCGAGAGATTTACCTTGGCCCACAATTGTTGACAGCTTGACTGCGGGAGGGTTGGGGTTATTTGCCATTGGTGCATGGGCAGCTTTACCCCGCATGCAACATCAAGCGTTCTCAGCCTTGTTTCGTGACCTCAGCTCCTTGAGCGCCATCGACCACCACCACCTATAAACCAAAAACCATCCCCCGTCGTTCCGACTCATGACCACCCTTTCCTAAGTACTTCTCCATACCCAGCCCGGTCGCCTCTCAGCTTGGGGTCTCTGCACCTCCCCATCTGCCAACAGCCATCCCTGACGTGGCAGTTCCACCTTACACCTCACACACCCTAGTCTTACGCCGCAATTTAAACTCCATTTCCTACCCATCCCACTTAATGAGTTGGAACTTTCGTGAGCTAAGAAATATCTCCTTCTACCGGATGCAGAAAGTGACGAGGGAACCGGACATCAGGGCCGATTCGGAACCACCGCCTGACCTGCGCTGGCCCGATATCCCGCTCGACGTCTACCGCTTGATCATCGAGGAGTCGTCAAGGGAAACTCTCTGCAACTTTTGTCTCGTCTCCAGAATTTCTCGAGAGTTTGCGATACCAGTTCTGTATCGTAATGTAGAATTGAAGCTGGAAGAATCGTCGGGAACAGCATTTGCTTCATGTCTTCGTCACTTGATCAGGGCGAATGCGGCAAAATATTGCGAGGACCTGCGAATCCGTATTAGCAAAGACTGCTACGCTGAAGATTTTGACGAACCCCCGGAGTATGAGTTGCCGATGGAAGCAACAGTCCTATGCTTAGTAGAACTTGCGCTGGAGAAAATGCCGAAGTTGAAGTCGTTCAGGTGAGGCGAGAATAATCACCGTCAGTTCTAACAAACTGACATCGCGAGCAGGTGGGATTCAATGAAGTTACCCAACGAAAACTTCTTGAATGCATTAAGGGATCGCCCCCTTCTTACCAACCTCAGGCTGGGTAATGATGGGTGGGTGGACCGCCGAGAGGAAATATTCAGAGTCGGAGTATTCTCTCAACTTACGTCCCTACGACTAAAAGAGATTGTCTCACCCGAGTTGGTGCTCGAGGTTCGGCGCGCCATCGACAATTGCGCAGCGCTACGTTTTCTCCACCTTACCTTTGTCGATAACTGGGCCGAACTTGAGGAAGAGATCCAGCTATTTGATGTCCTGTTTGCTCCTTATCCTGGGGATGAACGGAAAGGAAAGAAACCACCCGGACATTCTCTGAAACAACTCGTCATGCGCGGTCTTTGGGGCGATATGCAACTCGGCGATTCATTCTCTAGCATAATGTCTGCATCATTCTCAAACCTCGACTGCCTAACACTTCTCAGCGTTGAAGAGCCGCTACTAGAGGAGTTTGGAAATTGCGACTCTCTACGTCTTCGTAAATTCCGCTTGCGATGCGGCTCTTGGGAACCGGTGGAAGGCATTTTGCGCAATTCGAAGTTGGAATTGCTCCACATTGATCTCTGGCGAGTTGGGGTTTATCGTTATGACAGGCTGATTCCTCTGATCTGCAAAAGCGGAGAAACGCTGAAAGATTTACGTCTGGAATGGGATGATAAGGGAGTAACCTCCGCATCATCAAAGGGGAAGCTGGAGATCCTTACCCACGTAGTGGCGACGGAGCTAATCACCAAATGCTATGGACTCCAGCATTTAAGTCTTAGAGCAGATTTTGAGGATGATGTCTGGGTACGTCGAGATTATGTTGGCTTGAGTAAGGAATACATTTATTGACTGAAATATAGGATAGCCTGTTACACGTATTTGCAGTGTGGTGCGTTGACCTTGTCAGCTTCAAACTGCAGAGAGTCATTCCTCTTCCTCCACCATCACCACCTGCTCCTAATACCAATGCTGCTGCAACCGCTCCCGGTGCGCCACGACAATCGCCACGACCGTCGCCACGCCCCCTGGTCGGCCGCAAAGATTCCCTCACCATGAAGCCGCAAGATGCCGAATCGAAAAAGCGCCCTCCCTGGGCGGATGCACAAGACTTTGCCAGTTCCTTCGTCAAAGCCGCAGAGACAAATGCAGAGCTGGATGGAAACCCAGACGCGACCATTTCCATCAATCTCAAGTACGTTGCCTTCGACGGCAACTTCTGCGAGGTGTGGAAGCAGGGGGGCGAGTATGTGTTTAGCGAGATGAGTGCTGAGGAGGTGGCGGGGGTAGAAGAGGGGGTGTTTAATAAGGATCCATTGAGCAAGAAGCATAAGTTTGGGTCGGTATTTAGGCTTTCTCGGAATGATTAGGACATCAAGGCGTTTTGCTTGGGACGGATCTGTGACGTTAATTTTTGCTTTTGTGGAGTTGATGACTTATGAGATTGAAATGGACGGCCTTTTGCTTAGGTTGCGAAAACAATGTAGATAATGCTGCTGCGGGTATTACGGTAGCCGGATTGGATAAGGGCTGGGGTTTGAATGAGGTGACTGGCGCAATGGGTTAACATTCTTACATCGACTTGAGTGAGAGCGAGGGAAAATGAGATTGTCTGCTGAGGGGACGTTAAGCAGATAGTGTCTGGTACCATTGAATTACGAAACAGTCCTTCGCAAGCCAAATGGGACCGAATCTCCTATTATGATAAAAGAGGGGAGAGATCTAATACATGACGTCGCTCGTACCGAACCTCCAGAACGCCGCTTACAGCCCATTGAACAATATTGCCTAGATAGGGCCGGTAGAGTACAGACTTAGTGAAGCATCCCACTAAACGGAGGCGGCCCGCAAGGGTAGGAGTCAAGCACCAAAACAAGCGCTGCCATGCCCCTATCTATCAGGACAACAACCAGCACGACATATCATCACAAATAAATCATGCTGCAGCAATTTCCAGTCGAGATTCAACGCCAGATCATTAGCCACATCCGACGAGCATGGGACTACGACGATAGTGGTGATGTCTACGGCCTGCGAAACCTCCGGCTCGTCTCATCGTAGCTTTCCGGCCTCGCCGCCGAGAGCTGTTCAAACAAGTTAAGTTCTTCCACGACAACGATAGCGCAGAGAAGTCTGAGGGGATACTCAAGTGCGACAGTTTGCGGAGGCTTGTGGTGTTTAAGCTAGGTATGTCTGGCGCAGAACAGCAGCAGCAGCTTCAAGACCCATGATGGGGTTGGCGAATTGGCAAAAACTGGACGTCTTCCAGTGCTCTTTTGTCAACTCGGCCGCAGATACGCTCGAAAAACTGCACCTGTTACTAAACCTCTCCTCGATGACCGTCAGTTTCGGCGACGATACTATCAACATCGCAATCCCGGTGCTTGAAGACTTGAAATTCCGCTGGAAGGTCCTTGCGTACGTCTTCGACGCACTCTACTACGACGACATGTGCAATCTGCACACACTAACCTTTACCACACCGCGGCCGATCTAGACATCGTATCCGAATCTTCGTTCCAGAAGATTATACAAAGGTTCCATACCTTCCGTCTACGATTCCCGCAGTGGGACAACAACGAGCCTTAGTTCCATAGATCCCTCGAGTCAATCTTGAAGCTGTAGCTAACACCCCTCGCACAGAACCTGATACGTCTTAAGCTCGGCCTGGACTTTGGGTGCTTCATACCTATGATGGAACTACACGAAGACGAGTTGTTTTTTTCTGCGGCTGGAGGAGCTGCGGTTGACGGGGTATTGCTTCCGGTCTCACGCGCGCATGGAGTGGATTTGGGACATGGAATAACGCAGCGATCACTGGAACTGAGGATGGCAACGATTGTATACTAGTTTAATATGAAACACCTGGAGGAGGATGGGCAACTGTATGATCAACCTCTGTTGATCAATGCCGAGGAAGACACTGTTACTTGTGTACCGCACTCCGAGACTAGCAAAGTTGTCTCCTTGGAAGTTCCCTGGCAGGTGGCATGAATATTTTAAAGACATACCCAAGAAACTTCCGAAGCTGGTGACATTCTAGTTAGGAACTTGAAGGAAGGCTGCTGCTGCAACTGGTACTATGGGATTTTGAGAGTATGTATACGATTTTTGATTCGATGGCCGTGTTGGATGAGTTTGACAAACGAAATTACTGTGATGAGAATGGTGAACCACTGAGAGTGCATTATCCCGAGGAGACATTTGGAAAAGATGCAGTGGCACTGGAAAAAAAGCTGCAGACGCATTTACAGAAGAGGAAGTGGAAAGGTAACTAAGGTCGTTGTGCAAGGAACGGGGAGTTGAATGAAATTCTGGATGTCTTATTTTTGGGAATTGCACAGACTCTGTCGTTAGCGCGGCCCGGTTGCTCGGGTTATTTAAGCTTCTTTTTAACGACGATCTGCAGGCACGAAGTTTTGGCAGGGGGCTTCTGCACCTCTCTCCCCTGATCTCAACCACCTGCAAACGATATTTTTTCTAACACAGAAAGGGATATCACCGACTCGATACAGACTAAGACTAAGCTGACAACAGCATAGTGAAGTCACCCTGGCCGCAGCAAGCGTCCCAATGCGAACACCGCCAAAATAAATACCGCTGGCAAGGACCCCCTATCCATCCACTACGGAAGTTACCTGACACCCAGGAGTGCCCGGCCGGGAGAGGCATTCTATTTTCGACAACAGATCATCAATATCCCTTCCACCCTATCTTATTTGTTAACTCTGGATCATCATAGCTACAAGCCCTTCACCTACGCCCGGTACCCATGTCCCATGCTGCTGTAAAGCACCTGTGGAAAGCCAGACAGCTCACTACAGTTTAATGGACTTCTAGCTACTAATCGGTTTTTTTAGTTGGGTGTCTCAGTGACCCGTCCGACTTTTTCTTCTCCCTTACCTTCATCTTAAATGGCCAATGACTAGACTTCTTAGATAAGAGCATGCACAGTGCCACAAGCACTTATGTTACGAAGGCATGAACGGAACTGAGGCTGAGAAGCACCCCTGAAGACTAGAAACCGAGCTATCCGCCTTTTTCTGGCTTCTCTATAGCCCGTAGAGGGCGCCGGTGAAGCTGCAAAGTCCATAGATAGAGTGATATGTCATGAAAAACGTATGTTTGCATCACGTGGCGCCGAGACAATTTCATCTGAAAGTTTGCGTAACAATTCTGGAAACTTTTAGGGATGTTGGCTGGAATCCGGTACTTGGGATGATGTTTGATTCGGTGCTGAGTAGGCGAATTCCTGGAACAAAGAATGCGGTTACCGCAAGGACCGCAGAGTACACTGCCCGGCCGAATGGTGTTGTGCACACCAGTCACCGGCCGAGTGATGGTGATCGCCTGAAGTGAGCTGTCGTTTCGCGCCCTAGCGTCCTGATGTGCCTGTGTGCAAACACCACTGTCTTGCTGCGGCTAAAAACCCAATGCTCCTCCACCCGCCTGCCTCGTGAGATGCTTACGGATTCTGCCTTGTAGATCGATCTGATAAGCCACGTGAAAGCTGCATGGGTCGTACCTGCGGCTAAATTGCAGCAGGTGGGTGGGTGGTGGGCTCGCTTCTCGCAACTGGATTTTGGTGACTGGACAAGTTTTGTATTTCGCTTGCGAGTGGCGGTGAATACGGGACACTTTAATACTGTCTCAGTCTCCTTTGGCAAGAAAAAGCTTGTAGTACAACATACGTTTCGGACGGGAATGTCGGGTTACTTGGTTCCCCAGATTGTTGAGGCTTTTGAGCCGGCGACTTCCGGTGATTCATCCTGTTCTCTTCCCCCGCCCATCGACATGGAGACATTGCGCCCTACCCACCACACATGCCTCGCAAAAAACTCTCTTCAAACCAGATGCCACACATCTTACTTCTCCCATAGTGCGGTGGGATGAATAGATAGGACCGTGGGAACGTGGGACCGTCATCTGTCGGATCGCTGCCAGTACTCAAATGCAGGTGCGAATGTCATGGCTTGTGAGACGAGACGTCTGCAGGAACTTTTCTTCTTAGTGGTGTCGTCCGTCATCATCGAGACGACTAGCTAGTCCATTTAGGTGGTTGACTACGGTTGACTATCACGCACTTGCTCCGGTTCCTACTCTAATTTTGCGTAAGACAAATTCAGCGTCTGAGCGAGAAGGCATTTGCACATCTGCAGATGTGGTGAGTCTTTTGCCATTCACAGCCATCTTTTCCGTCCCTTTTCCCGCATTCATTACATTATTTAAGCCCTCCACTAAGCTCCAATAATAATTGAGCTGACAGTGTGCCATTCGCACGACTCCAGTTCTGTTAACGGGCGGTACCTAGTAACCCTTCCTCGGGTTTATCGGCGGGGGACACATTCTCAGTCACCGTGTGCCTTGACCCCACCAAACTTCGACACTTACTCTATATGACACCACCTTTTTACGAATTGTTAATATAAGAAAAATCCGCTTTCTCTCCCCAGACTTTGACACACCCGTTTATAAAGAAAGAACACTACCGACGCTCCGTCTTCCGCCACCCTTTTTAGTGGTGCTTTTATAGGGAAAAAAACTCAAGACTCCACATAATCACCACAACTAGCTACAATGATCCCGCCTCTTCCAAATATTCACGATTATCAGATCTCGCCGGAGAGTGGCTTCCTACCAGCCGAACCACCACTCTCAAGACTACCAGACCCGTACTATGATCCGTGGGAAGATATTACAGCAAACCTGCGGTCATTGATCGTCGGCAAAGAGATTCGACTAGCTGTTGACGATCTCCCGATTCTGTCGACATCAAGGCTACGGACAGAGGCGGAATGGCGGAGAGCCTATGTCGTGCTGGGGTTTATCTCGAATTCATACATATGGGCGCTGGAGCCAGCTAAAGATGTTGGCCACTCTTGATTCTTCAATTGCTTCTCTGATTTTGGTATTAACTTATTCTCCGCAGAGAATACCACGATGCATTTCGATTCCATTCCTCGAAGCTTCAGAACACCTCGAGGTTCCACCTGTGGTCACCTATGCGGCGTGCTGCTTGTGGAACTTCCAGCCAATCTACCCGGCGGGCCCAATCGACTTGATTGAGAATCTGACGACGCTGTGCACTTTCACCGGTACAATGGACGAATCATGGTTCTACCTGGTGTCAGTGGCCATTGAGGCGCGCGGAGCCCCAACTGTACCTCTAATGATCGAAGCAATGCAGGCAGCACGGCGAGGCGACAGCCTGACCGTTTCCGATTGCCTCGCGGTATTTGCGGAGCGGATAATGGATCTTCGAGAGCTGCTTGGTCGTCTGACAGAGCGCTGCACTCCACATGCATTCTATTTCCGCATTCGTCCGTTTCTAGCCGGCTCAAAGAACATGGGCGAGGCAGGTTTACCTCATGGGGTGCTGTTCGAGGATGGAAGCGGCACAGAAAAGTATCGGCAATACTCGGGTGGCAGCAATGCACAGAGCTCTCTCATCCAATTCTTCGACATCGCATTGGGCGTGCAGCACCGGCCAACAGGGGTAAAGAAGGAGACGGTCCCGGTAAATGTTAAGGGACATGCGCCACCGCCTAAGCATAACTTTATCGAGGTACGCACACCCACCCACTTGCACTTGCATGGATTATGCTCGGTTTGCGACGGATATATAAACTAACGGGTAACCCCACATGCAGGAGATGAGATCATACATGCCTGGACCCCATCGCCGGTTCCTCGAGCACCTAACCAGCGTCGCAAACATCCGAGATTATGTTGAGGCGAACCCCGGAAACCCGACTCTAGCCACCGCATATGACGAATGTCTCCGAGCGCTCTCAAGCTTCCGCGACAAGCACCTGCAGATCGTGTCCAGGTATATTGTCATTATGTCACAGGAATCAAAAAGGAGGTCGTCTTGTGCTGCCCCCTCAGCCCCCCCGGCTACACTAAACATCCCCGGCACACCGTTGGGGCTGGCGAAAGGCGAGGCGGCAAAGAAGGGTCTGAAGGGTACAGGCGGCACAAAGTTAATGCCGTTCCTGAAGCAATCGAGAGACGAGACGATGGAGCCAGCAACGGGGGCGTGGAGCAAGACCAGTTCGAAGTTCGAGAGCTACCAAGCTAGGTCCAAGGGTGGTACACCGTTGACTACACCACGACCTAGCAGCCCGATCAGTGGCTTTGCAGTTAGGTCATGCAAGGTCAATGACTTTGAGGACATGCCTACGCCAAGGATTGGAGTGGGGTTGGCAGGCGATTGGGAGATGGATGATGTCGGTGGGATTTGCAACTACTAGATATGTTAAAAGCCGATCTTTTTTGTCTTTGGTTTTGATGTCTATATTGAAGGTTAGGTACTTGTTAATGTTTATTTCGGTGTTTTCTCATGGGCGTTGCTTTTTGTTTGGAGGGTTTAATAGTATTATTTGGGTGGGTTGATTGCTTTTGCTTGATCTTCTTAGGGTACGAGAGCAGTACGAAGGAGAGATAAGTGTGTATGTACATGTGTATACGAGGCAGGCAGCTGGCCGAGGGTGGATATGCATAGGCATAGTACATAGAATATAAGGCATCTTTTGGGATTTGCCTGCCTAACCTACCTACCTACTTGCACCAACTAGAGATTGTGGATCGATTGAACTGGAGTACATCGGATTCCCTTTTGCCCATGTGGAGTGCTCCTACGACTGGCATGGGTGGGGTGATGTGAAGTGAACTTCGGATGCCGACTGTGGCCGCGTTTTGTAGGGAGCCTGCCGAGATGGTTGGTGTTGAGTAATAGACATATGTGCACTCGTGGACGGATCACGCCAGCCGGTCGGTTTATCCGGCCATGGGGGGGTAGTGGATTTGAAATACTGGATGCATTCATTCACCCACGTACGCTCACTCGGCTGGCGTGCGCAGTACTCGGTACTGTGCATGAGGGGGGTTATTCTCGGTACAGGGGTGGATGGCAAGCGCGGGGGCGTGCTTTCCCGTTACACATTTGAAATGTTTCGGTTGCCGCCCAGAGCTTTGAAGTGCAGGTACTGGGGCTGGGAACAGCACGGAATGTCATTACCAACCGGCGATGGGCTTGGGCCTAGTGATGGTGCTCACTAAGTACCGTGCTTTTAAGTACCCTCCCTTCGTCTGGATACGAGGAGATATGTGGATGTTAGTGTTTCTCTAAGAGTATTTGGTTTTTTGGGGGTTCATAGAAAATGGAAAGATGGATTCCTTGTTGGCGGGCGGTTTGAGAGGAGGGGGAGCTGGATGGCGGGTTCCATTCAAAGTCATTACAAACTACTGTCTCAAAGTATGGGGCATTAACAAGCCGTATTCACACGTATATCCAAGCCCCTTTCAACCGATCCAGCCTATGTCAAGTCCGTTCGAATCATGGAGAATCCACCCACCTTAACCTTCCATCGCGTGGCCTCCAATGACTATTATCGTGCATAGTTAGCCAGTGATGGTTTCATCCACCTGACTGTCCTCCGCGGGTATCCTTTGCAGCAGCAGGGGCAACTTCTGCTTTCCAACCTTGTTAGCACCGTCTGTACCAAGGCCATCCCAGTATGCCAGAATCTAGCCCCAATGAAGCTTTCCTGGTGATCTCAACGCAGGGATTGAAGTAAGCATCCTGGATGTAGCCTTCACTTATTAGGGGCAAACAGAAAAGCTCGGCTTGTTGATACCTTCTTGAAGTGCAATATTCTCAGACACCTTGAGCCATGGGTTCATTTCGATATGAGCGGCGACATTCTTTCAAAGCCCGAATCTTCCATGGATATGTTGCGTTTAGGCTCTGCTCTTTCGAACCTAACACCGAAGGTAGTGGCCATGATGTTGTTGAACGTTTTGCTCGCTATGGTAGTAGTGCTCGCAAGCCATCAATCTAATCACGGGGCCTAACACCACCCTACTCGTGAGAAGGATGGAGTATGTTTTTTTTGGCCTTTAAAACCCGCTTGAGGTGAGGATTCGCCATTACGACAAATGGGTGATTTTTGGCAACCCTCGAACAGAACAAGATATAAAAGTCTGGGGCTTGAGTTAGCCTTCTCTTTGTCTGTACCCATCGTTTTGGCACTTTGCCACGCTACAAGTGATTGAGTAGACTTAAAAATTTCCTCAAGCCCAATTTATAGAGGTTTTCCTATTCATCTTTGCTCGGGGTATGATGCTAGATTCAATGATATCCTCCCAGGCATCATATTTGTCAATGACTGTAGCGGTCCCTTTGATGATAGCGATCACCCGATCAATTTGGTAAGGTCTATTCTCGAGATTTGATTAGTCTCCAGGCATGATTGGAGTGTGAACGTACTAAAATCCATCAGCCTTATACCCGGCCATAATACACCCTCAGTACATGCTTGATCGATGCTATAATAGGTATTAGAGAGCGGCAGCTATGGTCACTCCTACATATCCTATCACTCGCAATACAGGCATATTAATTTGCTATCTATGACAATGTTCTCTTAAGTAATTACTTCAAGTCAAACCCTTCATCCACATATCCCTATCTAAAATCCCAGTTAAGTACACCTTCTCACTACACAATCCCTAAGATGCAAGAACATCATAAATGGCAATCTTCCCAATCTCCGCATCCCACCCAAACGCCAAGCTAATCCTCGTGAAGAGAAAGTAGTCATCAAAGTACTGCAACGCCTCCTTACTAGTTTCCTCAGCTAGCTCTCGTACGCTTCTCCCCAACAGACTCTCCCACGCTCGTTCGGACCAGATGAGATGGCCGCCGGAAATACAGCCTGTCTCGTCGCTGACTCGCCCAATGATATTTGGGTTGGGGAGCATAACCGCGATTGGTTCTTCGCATTTCTTGCAGGTTGCCGAAAAGGAGTTGGTGAAGACTGTAAACCCACAGCTTGGTTTTGTTAACATATGTGAGATGAGAAGGGATAAAGGTGAAGATTACCAGCTTCCGCAGAGGAGCATATTTCTCCGATATCTTAACCATGTCAATATCAGTCCCTGCTCATCATCGTGGGATCTAGAGGTTTCTTACAAGGTCGCAACATTCATCTCCACAATTACAACATTCAACCATCCCACACACTGCCCTGTTGGGAGATGGTCCACGTAAGTCTGCACATTCCTGGAGTACTTGTCAATATCTGCAAATGTATACTTTATTCTTCGTTCCCCGTACAACCCTTCTTCCCAATCGAACTCTGTTGCGGGAAAAGGCTGGCAAATGTCTGGCTTCCGGAGGAGCTTTTTAGCGTAGTTACGGAGCCACTGAGAGTCACGGTGGATGGGGTCGACTTCAACAAGAGTCGAGTGACCGAGAGTGACCTGTACGTCTTTCCTCCAGAGCTTTATAGTAGGAGAAGTCAAAAGCAGGACTTGAACATTAGTTAGCTTGGGTGAGAAAAATAAGTTCGTTTCTTACTGGTCTTTGAGATATCCCAGGTGTTGGCAGATGCCGTTGTTGATCCCCAGAGCGTCAGGGTAGCTTCCATGGTATCGTCAAATACACCAATGTCGCGCTTCTCCGCGGTCCCTCCGTCTTTACGCTGAACTACGCTGCTGGTAAGCAGAAACCCAACCCAGAGCTGTTGCGTTGCGGGACACCCACTTTGTTTCTTTGCCCCCTTCTGCACACCAGTCAGTCAGCCTTCTTCACTGTTTCTCATCAATATTTCTCAGACGTACCCATTTAACGCACACCAGCAAACGCGCATACGGAACATCCGCCCCACTCTCCACAAAGACCTTCAGCGGCATCAATCCCTCCAACGGCGCATCTCCGGTAATCCCCATCGGAATCCGATAGTCCGCCCAATTCTCATCGGTATCCTCGTGAAACTCCACATGTGCACTAGAATCCGTATCCGAAACGCTGACCATGCACTGCGCAGCGCTAGATTCCTTTTCAGTCGGTGACAGCGCCGCCACAAACGTTGTGTGCACTGTTGCCAGCGCTCCAAGCTTTAATAACGTTGTAGCAGCTGGTGAAGGACGGGTGAGCCAGAACTTGATCTACTTCTTCCGTCAGTTCTATGAGGGGAGGAGGGTAGGAGGGAAGACATCAATAACGCCAGTATCATCCATCAATGCCATTCGCAAGAGGACCTTAGCAGCTGTAGCCGCTCTTGGGTTCCTTTCTTGCTCGCGGAAGTTGGCGACTCGTCCGGTGAAGGTGATACGGCCGGGACCTGGTTTGATGGCGCCGATTTTGGCGGCGGTGTAGTCAATGCCCGATTTGGGGGTCCATGGACTTGGAGGAGCAGGAGGAGGTATATCGTCGAAGCCATCGTGAAGGTGCTTTCTCTTTGCAGAGGTTGATTTCGAGGGAATGGGCGAGAAGAATGATTGAATGGTTGGGTGCGGGATTTTGGGCATTGTGAATGGCAGATGGGTGGAAGTGGTTTAGATGATAGAATATACTAGTATGTAAAACCGAAATTTTGTTAGGGTGGTTAGGAGATTGGTGAAGATGGTAAAGATGGTTGGATGTAGTGGAGTATGGAGCTATAGGGGAGGAGAGTAAACGAAACACTCATTGAACAGTTCCCGTACTCAATTCCTGTGCTCAATGGTCCCAAAATTTTCCGTTTGACTGCTTTATAATGGCTACTCCGCTACATTGTATTATGTCTCTGAAACGACCAATCCATTTTTCTTCGCTCTTCAAGAGTCATTTACCCCGAATAGCACTCGACAACCAACCACGAAATGTCCACGGCATCATCCCCGATCGCTCCGTCGCCAAGCCACCCTAAACTCCAACCCTAGCATATGGCCCTTGCTCGAAAATTTCCCAGACCTCTTCACCTCCGCAACTTCACAAACCACATACCACCATGGGCCGCCAACTCCAAAAGAAAAAGAACCGCTCCTCAATCCCAAAAGTAACCCGCCGCAAAAACACGCGCACCTTCAAAATCAAATCCTTCGGCAACTCCATCATCGAGCAGAACTGGTTTTTCTCCCCCCTTCCGCCGGGAACCTTCCACTAATAATCCAACCCAGGGACAAAACCCAAACCCTCTCCCAAAACTACCAACGCCTCGGTCTCTCCAGCCGCCTCAACGCATCTTCGTGGTGCGCCCCGCAGTCCGCCGCCTTCACTCCCGCCCTCGCGCCAAAGGTCGCTCAGAAAAAGCTACAGCCTGGAGAAGCAAAGATTGTCCGCGACGATAATGGCGCGGTGGTAGGGATCGAACATGCGCCTAGCGCCGAGGAGGCGCTGGATGAGGAGTGGGGGGGTATTATTGAGGATGCACAGGTGCCGGGGGAGACGCATGTGGTGAGGCAGCTGGAGGCGATTGCAAGGAACGAGGTTAAGAAGGTGCGCACACAGAGTGAGCGGGAGCGGGAGTGGATTGAGGCGTTGGTTGCGAAGTATGGGCGCGATTATGCCAAGATGGCAAGGGATCGGAAGTTAAACCCGTTTCAGCAGACGATGGGAGATATTAGGAGGCGGGTTGGGATTTGGGAGAAGAAGTATGGTGGTGCGCAGGAGGGGGAGGCGTAAGGAAAGAGGGGGGACATATACCAATGCTGGCTAGGTATATGCTGTTGTGTAAATGGTTTGTTCGGGTTGCTAGATTCATGGCGTTTTGGGTTTGGATTTTGTGGAAAAAGTTAGTTTATTGTTTAATGCGAACTAAGTTTAATGAAATGTGGGATGTGAAGGGCACTGTCCCTCAACACAACCTCTACCAAAAATCACCCTTACACCCGCCATTACTCCCCATCCACCCACCCACCCGGTACCGTAAACCCCCCCTCCAACACTCCCGCCAGACCAACCAACAGACCCCCCAAACTCTTAGCCAGCGCCTCTATCGCCGCTTGGCCCCCATGTGTATGTCGTTCCAGCATCCTAGGATCAAACGCGATCGGCGCATCCGGCGTCCTCTTCAGCCCCACCAGATATTCATGTAGACTGCGCACGCCACGCGCGCTCATTCCCAGCATCAACCGCTCTGCATCAGCCCGGATCCTCTTCGTCTTCTGGGGCGAGTGTAGACACTTTGAGTGCTGCGAGTATAGCGAGAGGTAGTGGACCATCGTATCTACCACCTCTTGGGAGAGCTGCGGGGGAGGGTCGGGCGTGAGGAACGGGATGGACGGGAACGGGATGGATGGGAGGGAGGGGAGAAGCGCGAGTAGTTTGTTCGGTGCGCTTGGTTCTGCCTCTCCGGGCGCGGGCGCGAGGATGAGTTGCTGGTTGTTATGGGTTGGGTTGAGATGTTCTCCGCCGGAGTAGGAGTGGATGCGGCGCGGGTCGTTTCGATGACGAGGCGGTGGGGGAGGCGGCTTCTCTTCTGCGTTGTCGCCGCGGCCCAGGAGCTGCTTTAGCGGGTCTACGAAGGATTTTAGGATTCCTCCTGAAGCGGCGGATTTCTCTTGTGGGGCAGGCGCAGGCTCGGGGTAAACGAAGTAGCCGCTTCTATCAGAGCTGGTGGCATGGTGGTGGTAGTAGTGCTGCTGGTCTGGCGGGTCAAGATAGTCGAAGATGTTGCTGTCGGTTCGGGCTCGATGTCTGAGGTGTGTTAATAGCTGCGAGTTATGAGGAGGCTTGTGGTTAGGTACCTGGAGAGCGAACGGCGGCGGGGTCGTGGTTGTGGCGGCGGGGGCGCGGGAGCGTTCAGGGCCATTTTAGTTACATGGCGATAGATAGGTGGCAGGGAACGCGGTGGATCTTAGGTACTCTTGCAATCAGATTTCATGGGGCTGTGCTGTATGTAGGGCTGCTGCATCATGTGAGGGAGCGGGGTTGTTTGTACAACTCTACTCCAGAGCATTTGGTTTATTTCGCACATAGAAACTGTACCTATGAAATGAGTAATAGGACGTACGTATCTCTAGGAGCCAAAGGTGAGCTTTCTTTTGTGTTCTAGCTTCACTCCTAGTTTCCAGAATCTAAATCTATTCCTACACTCCTCATTTGATAGCAACCAAAAACTAATCAATTGCAAGCCAGACCAGACATTATGATCAGTGTTATAAAGCGGTCAGTCCGACTAGATCTGTTCCTGGCCTGGACTGGCCCAGGTAGATCTGCGTCGGAGTACGGCAAAATATCATCATATCAGGCAGCAAGCTCCTCCTAAACCGACACGGACTGGCATGCCAACATCAGTATCATATATAATACAGTTCTCCGTGTCATTCCGCATTCACTTGCATCCATATATTTATCCTCGCTCATTGGACATACGCCTGTGAGCTCAAAATGATCTTCTAGGCTATCTTTCTCAACTCGCATATGACACGCAGAAGCCTACCACATCCAGACGTTCCGGCCACAGTTCAAAACTCATATACTTAATGACGAGATTGATCAAGAGTTTGGTGATACTCGACCTGGGGGAAACCGCAAACCCCAAGGAATGGCAACTTTTAGCTCCATCTCAGTGTACTATACCCCAATGTAAGCCCTCTACTTGACAGTCCGTAGAGATGATGTTAGCAAGCCTCAACAGATCATCCCCTCGCTATCGTATCCAGCAGCCGAATTTCTCCTTCAGTTTCGCTAGAATGACATTCTGTTCCTGCTTCAATAATGGGAATAGTACGATGATTGTGTAGTTGCGATTTTGCAACTCTCCCGTCAGTTTAGAAAGTGTAGGTTTCTATGACACTACCTTCCACCGTTATCATGCTGAGATTGAAAAGTTGGTCTCTCCCGATTACCATCCTACTTATTCTCCAAGATCGTTGAGTATCGGATCTCAGGATATGGATAATTTACTCCTCCATCCCCTATCATACGGCGAGGGCAGGAACACCGCCCTAAAGCAGACAACGGCGAACGGGGGACGTAGTGCTTACGCCGTAGAAACTCAGGGCAGTAATAGTCAATCTAGCGCATTCCTGGACGAAGATAGGGATACGAAAGTGACATTTTGGTATACTTCGCCGTCATCTATGAGAAAAGTTGTGTTGTTCGCGGCATTCTGTGCCGGCCGGGAATCTCAGCAAAGGCTTTTGAATCTGGGGGGATGACATACTACCCCGATCTAGACATCGGCATGTCTACCTTTGTTACAATCATTGTGAGCAAGACACCGATTCTAGGCGTTGTATATGTCGAAGATTAATGCCTGTACTGCACATACACATTACGGAAACTCTGGGATGTTTTTCTAGTAGACAAATCTGCAATCTACAGCCTATTACTACGGTCCCCATCCAAACGCCCTTTGGCATGTAGATGGACATCCCAAATTGATCAACTGGGGCTTCATGATTCATGGTGCGATTGACGGGCATTCAAGACGAATCATGTTCCTACGTGTGTCAACAAGCAATTATGCATCCACTGTTCTCGATTGCTTCAGTTCTGCTGTCGAAAAGTTTGGATAAGCCCAACGAATACGCACAGATAAAGGTGGTGAGAATATCCGCATGGCTGAAAGAATGTTTGAGCTTCGGCTGAATGTCAGCCATCCAGAGCTCACTGAGAGGTCAGTTCAAACCGTACGGATTAAGTGCCTTTGACTGAATGTATATAGGCCTGTTTCACCATTTAAAAGATCATTCGAGCGAATGGAGGCACACCAAGGGTTAGACTTAGATTCTGACCTTGGTTTGTTTGTATCCACTCTGTACTTCTTGGCCGAATAAAAAGAACGCTTGGTACGTAATGGGTGGCGGGCGAGCATGAGTTACGGTGTTGATACCAGTACCGTATGAATGCAATTGCAGATAGAGTTCGAGAATCGTGGGACCACCACTCAATGCGCACTGAAAACAACAAAACACAACACCTCTTCGCCTCCGGAATGGTGGCGATGGGTGACACACTCCACTGGCAGGATCCAGAAGACATGGTTAATCCTATGGAGTACGGTGCAGACTATAACTCGCCTTTGCCGATACAAGGCAAAGCTTTCGAGGACCGGCTGGCTCAGGTTCATGTTGATGTCCTGTGGAATTCTACAACACTCTCTGAAGAGGAAATTATAGATCTGATAATGTACCTAAATGTGAAGTGCCGCTCAAACAGAAGCAAGCAGTTGGGCGAGGTATTCAACAGCTACACTCAAAATACCCACATATAATTCCAAGTAGTCTACATACTTTAGAGCATAAATGGGTAATAATCTTCATGACCAACAATGGCTATTGGGAAATATGGATCTATAGACAGATATACCCGTCACTGCAGTGATATGGCCCACGTTACTTCATCAAAGACTCAAGTCAATGTATTGGAGCGGGAGCATTGAGGCGGTTCGTTGAACGAGCGGGTGTACCAATATTAGTAGGCACAGACACTCCCAGAAGTCGGTCTCGGTGCGTATATCGTTACCGTGGCTAGCTGGTGCAGAACACCGCTGTAATAGAAACTTCCGGTCTACATGATTTCTTCGTGGTTAAAGTAAAGTAGAATTACACAGAGTGAACCACTTTCTCTTCTACTCTCATCTTCGGGAAGTGCGAATGCGGCCACAAGGAATTCCGGAGACCAGCGTGATAAGACATGACGCTAGCCGTCATCGGCGTTGCAAGCCGCTGCGCATCTATGAAAATCGAGCATCCGGCAAACACAGTATAAGCTATCAGTACATTCTACGCACAAGGAGAGCCCGAATCATTTAAAAACAGGACTTTTTTGTGTTGTAAGAACGCCAGTAGGTATTAGCAATCAATTGATTCCGACACCGGGGAAGCTTAGAATCCCCTGATCCCCAGTCAGAAAATGTCACATGTGCGGCAGCTATGACGATGTGTCGGAGGTTGCCAGTGTTCTTTTTAAGACAGCATTGCCCACGTCCCTCTTGCATAGCTTTTCCTTCAACTTCATCAGCACCCAGTCCTTTCGCAAAAACTCAACCAGTTCGAGCCCGTAACCACGCACAAAGGTTTCTCACCTTACTAAGAACTAATCGGCAGTATTCTTCTTTAGGGCTTCATTTCTCACACACCTCTTCCTCAATTCTTCCTTCATCTCCATGAGCAACCACTGCTAGTGGAGGTAGCGGTGGCCGCTCGGGGACTAGACCACGACGAACCAATAGCCGTGGGCGAAGTCCTTCACCTTCCGCAGGTATTTCTCTGGGTAGGTCCTCCGGCCTGACCGAGTATGGCGTCCGCCAATACTCGGTCAATACCTGTTGTCACATGGGCATTAAGCTTGTGAGAGCTTTCCATGGTACGCTTCAATCCATCCTTAAAGATCTTTTTGATTATTTACGCATCAATACGGTATATAATTCTATGAGGGTTTCATAAGTATCTATAATAGCAAGCAAAATAAAGGAAAGTCTTATAGTTTCTCACTGTCTTCAACTCCATCAGCAACTATTCCTGGTGAAGGTAGTGGTCCCGAGAGGACTCGCCCACTGTAAACACTCCGGTGTGGAGAACACAAGTACTCCGTGGTACCGGTAACTCAAAATCGACATTGCTATCTACTAATGTGGACTTCCTCCTCCTCCTTCAACCTCGATAAATCCACCTCCCTGCTTGCTGCACGCTAGCTAGTGTTGCACACGAGACGAGACGAGACGATACCAGTGGAGAGACTCGGTTTCAGAAATTGAATCGAAAAGGAGTGATTCCGGCTTTTTTTTTCGGTACATTTACTAAGTCTGACATGCAGGCTCGCACCTCTGACATTGTGGCCATCTCGGTCTTGCCCGGAGGGTGAGGATGAGGAGGTGGTGGTGGTGGACGAGGACGAACACGAGGAGGTGTTGTAGTGGAGTTTCGAAGAGCCGTATCAATTGGATGAGACGACGTATCTTGTAATATTATAGAAGCTGTAGCAGAGTATATCGGTGGTGATAACAGCTACTGTATCGGGTATTGAGCTTCGGATAGGGTCTATTAATTTCAACTGTTTTAGTTATAGACAGGATGTAATTACAGATCAGTGGATTTCAGATGTGGTCAGGGTAGAGGTTCAAATTGTTAGTAAGGCCGAAGTATTTAAACTGGTGAGAGGTCTCAGACTTAGCAATACGGGTTGAAACCACTGTTGAAAAATACGAGCCAAAATCGGCAAGATAGCTGTATCATGCATAGGTACTGATTTTTTGAGTCACAAGGTATCACTCACATATAGTTCTGATTTCATGGTTATTCCATCTGGGCACTCGCCTGGTTACGATTACAGAAACATACAATGTACCAATGACCATTGATTCCCTAAATGTATACGCGTAGTTTCCATCCGCTAGTTAGAGTACTGTTATCTCATAAGCTATCACTCGAGACGTCTTTACTGACAACATCGTCAGTCACCGTGACCGCTCAATGGGCTGACAGGAACCCGATACACCACGCGCACACATTGCTACCTTCATTAGGATCAAGCCAGCTGCAAAAAAGCCAAGATTGCTTACACTGTAGTGTTTTCTACCTGGTGAATTTAGATTTAGAATTTACCCAGAATCAGAATTCAAAATCTTGATATATCCCTGTCGATTGCCAACGAAGCAGACATACAAAGTGCCTGTATATTGGGGAGGAAAAAGCTCCTCCTATTCTTACGCCATAATGACAAAGAAATGACAATCACCCTCGTCATTCAATATCCTTAGATGTCTCTCGCCAGTCTCGGGATCTAAACTCGGGTGCAACACTAATAATAGTGCCCATCTCCATGGTCGGCCCGCAGTGAACCAGGGGGCCAACTCCAGCGAAACCGGGGTTTGCCCTATTCCCAGTATCTAATTCAATCAATCTAAATAAAGCTCCCAGACACCCCCAAATCTACCATTTGTACAAAACCTATAATCCTAAAGGTGAAGTGGCAAAACAAGGTGATGTACTCGGGTCTGGCAGCAGAAGATCGGACGCTCCTTTTCTAGCAGGTTACCACAACAAACTGACTAGATATGATATAGCGATGGGTATAACACGATCTGAATATTAACAGAAAGGGCAAAGCCAGTGTGCTTTGACCTTATTCTTAGCTTCACCCCTTGGTCAATAGTGACTCAACACCCTGTTCCCACAGCAAAACCTATTGCCAGAAATGGGGTGTCCGATCTTCTACTGCCAGACCCGAGTAATTGTAATGCATATGGGAGGCGAAGGGTGCAAAGGGGTAGATTTGAAATCTTTAGTCTAGACTACAGGAAACTCACTCTGTCTATAACACTATGAAGGGCTCAGGGCGAACCGACTACTCTTCCCGTGACACTAAAGTCACTCCCGAGTTCGACTACCTGTACGTAAACTCAATAATTCAAGTGAGACCGAGTGACCGCAAAGGCCCGGATCTCCCTCCCCTCTAAATATGTACTCTACGTTTCCCTGGTCTGGATCCTTCTCTATCGTAAACCGATAGATTGTTCCTTACAGATCCCTCGGACTCCCATGTGTCTCTACTTCGTTCGGTTAAACAATCCCAGTTCGAGTGACCGCAAAGTCTCGGACCTTCATATATGTACTATACGTTTCCCGGCCACAGACCAGCATATACCATATTAAAAAGGGCCACTTTAGCGATGATTGTAGTTGCATCAGTCTGGATGGAAATCGTTTCCAACCCAACCGTTTCCTTGCTGCTGATGGTTCTAGAAAGCGATTGTATCCCCAAAATGGCCCTTTTTACAATAATCACTGTAGAGGCTAGTTTTTCCCTCACACGTACTGGCCGTCGTGGTTAGCATCTGGCCTCAGTCAGCGTCCCTTGTTAACATGATTGTGGCAAGAGGCCTCCGTGCTCCCCAGCTTGTATTATCACCGCTCTCATGATCACCACCCCAATATTAACGATTGGAATTCCGTCCTCATCCCAATTTTGTCAGCATGGGGCCTTCTCCGAACCCACCTCGCATCCCCCCGTAAATCATAGAGTATGACTCGCCTCCCCAGGAATCTTGGCACATCGAGATAAGCTTCGCGCGTGACACCCTACGTGCACAAGGAGAAAAACAAGCACTCGGGTATCTCGTCTCGCGCATGGGAATCTGTGGGTGGATACCAATACCTCTGGCGATGGGTCCGGGCTAGTGAGGTTCAATGACCTAACTCATGGAGAGAAGAAATTCCCATTTTGATAACCTTTGCAGATGCAAAAAAACTCAAAACGGGTACTATAATTGCAAACATCCCACCCATTGTTCAACATACACACAAGCTGATATCCTAAACATAGAAGCAGTAACTTACACCCCTAAAACCCGCAAACAGCAGACCCATTCCCTAAAGCAAAAACAAAAACCAGGTATACGCCGCTCTCACCGGCTACTCCATAACATAACAGACATGAAAAAGTCAAAGCAAACGCTAAACAAAAGGAAAAATGCTAACGATACTCATTGTTGAAACAATGTGAGGGATAAAGATAAGCAGACATCGAAACGCAAAACGTAAACTACCCATCCCAAAGAACTCGCAACCCAATCCTGATCCCAAGATCCCAGAACGCCAGTCTCAGCTGGAATCCCGAAGACCGCCGACAATTGCCTACATATCCATCCCCTCAATCTCCTCGTATCCGGCGTCATCACCCCAGATGCTCTTACTCGCCCACATGTCGTCCTCATCACTACTATCCATTTCCTTGTCTCCGGGGTTCCTAATGCCATGCATACTCCACACGCTAGTCTCCACCGGCGAGTGGCTGAGCGCCGATATGCCGCGGAGGTAGAGGTAGCACACTCTCTTCTTGTGCTTGTTGAAAAAGAAGTAGATACTACTCCAGATCAAGCCCTCCTCTCCATATGGATCATCCGAGACATCGTCCGGTGAGTAGGAATAGATGTTGCAATGTGCAAGATCCATCTCGGAGTCTATGGTATCCCACATCCGCGGAAGACTTTTGCTAACACTGACGCCTAGATTGAAGAGGGTGGTATTAAACGTATTGATAACAGTCCTCAGATTCCGCTCGCGCCGGAAGTCGGTCGGTCGCAGCACACTCGAGAAGTCGTAGTCTGGGTGCGATGCGTTGAGGGTAGCGATGAGGTATGCGAACGTCTTTCGCGCAGAGATTTGGTCGAGAGGGCCAAACGGAGAGTGTAGTGTTTGATACACCGCTTTGCTCTGCAGCTTAATTTTTGAGGGCGGCGACAGCTCCTCTGATAGGCGCAGGTCCGTTTCATATCGCGAAGACAAGGTGTTGGAAATTGACTTGTACAGCTTTTTATCGCCGCCGGCCGCCTTTTCCGAGTTACACAAACACTTGTCAGCGCGCATAATTATATCATGGAAAGCACTTCGCAGCTCTGCTGCGAATGATATTTGTATGCACCTTTGTCGTGTAGATTTCGCACCCGCCGACTATACGGCAGTCCGGGGTGTCAAAGACCAGTGCGCGATTTATCGGATCGAGTTTGCGGAGAGGTAGGAACTGGGAAGGGTTAGTGCGCCGTCCTCTACTTGCCAGTACCTTGCTGGCGATCAACCTGTAAGGCAAGGATGAGAGTAAAAAACACGATACCTTCATCTTTGAAGTTGTTTCAAAATATTGTTTCTGGCGATGGAATTGTTTGTGTAACACTCTCGGGTGTGATTAAAGCACGTTCCGAGGTTGAAGGAGGGAGCTATTCGAGATCGGAAGCTATCAATAGCTAGAAGGTACTTAAGTAGCTATCAATCTATCAAGCTTGTACGTCGGAACAACTGATAGAGTCGAGGGAGGAAGTGATGTTTCACCACACAAAAGGTGTCTGGGCCTGGTAATGGGATTGTTGGGAGAATATTCTTGGGAGAGCACAGCGCGTTGTGTCTGTAATATGGACAGAAGCAAATAGCCAAAGGGTTCGCCGGCAGGTTATTGCGGGCGCTTTAGCAGACGGGCGTGCTGGAAACAGTCGACATGGTTGGCTATGGGTATGAGCTTGTACTGTGCGTGGTTGTGGAGTGATGATGAAGCGAAATTTCAGTTCAGGGGGTGGTGGGTGACCAAGTACTTGTACTCTGTCTGTCAGCACGGCACGAGTACCCCGCCAAGCGAACTCTCCCCAAATGGCAACTCTATATTGCCGTATACGGTGGTGCAATGACGATCGCTGTCAGAAACCAAGAAGCAAGAAATGGTCAGCGAATTTTCCCCACGGTGTTTTGCTCTGAGCGATCTCGACCAGTAGATACTTGAGTATCTCCCTGACAAAAAATACGTCACGCTGGATTGAGTGCGTCCCCGGATCTCGGTAGGGTAGGCGAACCACCTAATACCGGTATACTCGGTGTACCAGGGATCCGGGGCGTCTCCTGGGTATTCAATCTTCCACTGCCCCCGCCATTCGGCCCCGCCATCACAGGATATCACTCGTGCGGCAATGGAGCAATCTATTGCTTGAGCGTTTTAACGTTTAAAATTAAAGACAAGGGGAATGCAGAAGGCTAGATGGTGCTTATATCAATGATTGCTACTTCAGAGTTGATTCATAACGTTATGGGGTCGGTGACGTTGGAAGCGGTTGTTGTCGAATCAACGGGAGGGCTCTCTTGGGTGTAGGCGGTCTTAGCTTGGACGTCAGTAGACGGTTCACTTGGCCTTGGCAGTGATCCCAAACTCTGCCTGTGGTCTCGATTGTGATCTAATATTCTGATAGATGCATACTTGAGTAGGTACGAACACGGCCGCCATGAAAGCAATCACCTTAAAGCCTCATCATTCATCACTTCTCTGCAATTAGAATCCAATTTAGTAGAGCGCTATTTGTTTCATATGTACCCCCACAGAATCGTTGTTCAATCTCCATTCCAAAGTTGAGTCCACATCCACCTCCGCCGTGCATGGTTCCTGAGAACGGGGTTAAGGATATCGTATATCCGAGAATTGATATCTCCATCACAATAAGTGATCGGAAACCAATATAGACTCGGCATGGCATCTTGACATCGCTAAATTTGCTTACTTAAGTAGGTACTCGATTGACTTTGCCTTGGGTTCGTTTAATAAACAAACGGTTGGGTTGTTGTGCCAATTTTTTGCCTGGAGTCGTGCTTGGTCACGTTTATCGAAGGTTCACACTACCATCTTCAAACTGGAAAACTGATGAGACACAGAAACTCAAATTCCATTATGATCTATGAAAACCCCGGTTTGGGCGATAGGTAAGCTTGTTTCCTGCTGTAACATCAATCCATTGTGTCCTTTGAATTCACCTCTAAAATGAAGAGAACCATTGCTAGTAGTTTGCTATATGCACTGGTATCGAGTACCCAACTCCTTATTCCTGGTATATCTCCTCGAGCTTCATCGGGTGACAATTGCCCCAGCTCGAGCGGATGTGACAGCAAAAATCCATCCTCGGGGTCAGATGCTCCAATACAGCAACAATCACCACAGGGTTTGCTAGGTCAAGGCCAAGTCCAGTATGATACTGTTCTCTTCATGTTGCTTGCCTTGATATTAACTATAGTTAAAGATACCCGATTGAGCATGGTCACTGCCACCCAGATGAGGTCACCCTGGTTTATTATGATGACTATGTTGGAACGTCCTCAGACGGTATTATCCCAGTCCTCCGTAATGACGACAAGATATATTGAAAATCAGTCGATCGTAAAGGCGGTGACGACTGTTTAATATATCCCCAAGGAATTGAGCGGTGCTCTCTGTATGTTGAAATACAAATCTCACGCAGGGTCTGACATGAGATACTGTATAGGGTTTCAGCCTGTCGAGGGACATATGTATGAAACTGCTGGTGGAGACGAAGTCGCGTAAGTCAAAGTCCTGTACGATCTTGACGTCGATACTTATTCTCCATAGATATCCTGGGTATGTACCGTCATTCCATAGGGGCGGGGTGCCACTGCGGAGCCTGCAGCCCACACAGCGTTCAGTCTCGCTGCCAGACGGCGGCCAAAATCCCGATATACAGGACAATAACTACTTAGGGTTTCTAAGACCTGGAGTTGCTGCTGGACCTGGCCCCGTGATTCCCCAGAACTTCCCTCCAGGAGTGGAGACAAAGCCGCTGAAAGACATGTTAATTGAACAGAAGGATGGGCAGAACGAGGGATCAGGTGGCAAAAACGACTCTTCCAACGATTCTGGAGATTCTGGCGATTCTAGCGACGAGGAGGAAGACAATTCCACAGCGACTTGCCCGACCATTGTGAGTTCAGGGAGGGAACGACGGTTGTCCCAAGGTGATCGAGAGCGGCGGTGGGTTCTCTTGCACCAACCACTCATGTGATGCGGCACCATTCGTACATTACACCAAACCCGGGAAGCGGCCTGGGTTTAAGTGGCGAAACGAGTGATAACTGGATCCGAACCACAAATCAAGAATGGATGTTTCGGACTCGTTGTACTCTTTGCAGCAGTTTTATTGGTATTTCGAAGAAGTACTCACGATACAACAACAGCTATATAGACACAAATACTTGTATATAAAAATTGAGTTGAGTTGTAGCTGTTCTCCGTTCATGCTGAAGTTTGCGCGTGGTATCTGTAGGGCGCGTCATGGTTGAGGCCACGACCATCCATTTCATAGTAGCAAGCAATATTCAAGCAGCCGCACGCACAAATAATATTATACATCTACCTACAGCCAACAACCCTCATTCTTTCCTGTGACCAACCAGCCCGCTGCTCATTCTAACCATCCGCTTCTTTACGACCCTAACGGCCTCTGGTTTCGCTTGTTCCTCGTACCGTCTTTTTTGGCTTCAACTAGTTGCGAGGGGGTGCTGTGTGGTGTTCTTTGTTCAATTCACCTCCTTGCTTACTATCCCATCCCATATCTCTCGGCTTAATCAACTCCCTTCTGCCGATTACCCAAGATGCAGAGCATGCTAACAAAGGCACGTCCAAGAACTTCCGGTCGCATTGTCTCAGCTATTGACGCACCTGTAGTTCGAGTCCAAGTCATCGCGAGCGAAGGGCATCGCCTTCCATCCAAAGAGGTACGATTTTCGAGTGGTGGGAAGCACATGGCAATCGCTAAAGTATGATGGTTAGACCCTGGATTCTCGTTTCGCTGCATTCGTCCACCATTCAGCTATGGGACTACCGTATGGGCACCTTGATAGATAGGTTCGAAGAGCATGACGGCCCTGTACGAGGTGTCGACTTTCATCGTACCCAACCTCTGTTTGTATCCGGAGGAGACGACTACAAGATTAAGGTCTGGTCGCTTACCACACGTCGTTGCCTGTTCACGCTCAATGGACACTTGGACTATGTTCGTACAGTATTCTTCCATCATGAGCTACCATGGATTGTGTCTTCTTCGGATGACCAAACTATCCGTATATGGAATTGGCAGAATCGACAGCTGAGTACGCTTAATACTTCCCAGGCAACCGCCAACATGGTGCGCAGGAGTGCTGATAAGCCGGTGAATTTCTAGTTTGCACAATGACCGGGCATAACCACTATACCATGTGCGCCCAGTTCCACCCCAAAGAAGACCTGATCGTCAGCGCTTCCCTCGACCAGAGCGTACGTGTGTGGGATATCTCGGGATTGCGGAAGAAGCACTCGGCGCCGACATCAATGACATTCGAGGACCAGATGGCCCGTGGGAATGCGAACCAAGCGGATATGTTTGGGAATACGGATGCGGTTGTAAAATTTGTGTTGGAGGGTCATGATCGGGGCGTGAATTGGGTATCTTTTCACCCCACGCTGCCTTTAATCATCTCCGCTGGTGACGATCGTAATGTCAAGCTGTGGAGAATGAGTGGTAAGTGGAGATGAACGGGCTCCAATACGTAGATCCTGGATGCTGACCAATGGTTGGTAGAAACCAAGGCTTGGGAGGTTGATACGTGCCGGGGTCATTTCCAAAATGCCTCTGCTTGTCTTTTCCACCCCAATCAAGACTTGATCTTGTCAGTTGGAGAGGATAAGACAATCCGAGTGTGGGATCTGAACAAGAGGACTTCCGTTCAGTCGTTTAAGAGGGAAAACGACCGATTTTGGGTCATTGCAGCTCACCCGGAGATTAACTTGTTCGCTGCCGGTCATGATAACGGTGTTATGGTATTCAAACTCGAAAGGGAACGACCAGCATATGCTCTTCACCAAAATCAGCTATTCTTCATCAATAAAGAAAAACATGTACGGATGTATGACTTCACCAAGAATGCTGAGAGTTTATCGATGTTATCACTGAAGAGGTTGGGTGCTGCCTGGGTACCGTCAAGGACTCTGTCTTATAACCCCGCCGAACGGGCAATCTTAGTTACATCACCCACCGATGGCGGTGTCTATGAGCTTATTCACTTGCCCAAGGACGCAGCCGGAGCAGTCGAGCCTACTGATTCGAAGCGAGGACCTGGAAATTCGGCCGTATTTGTTGCAAGAAACCGCTTTGCAGTATTTACATCGAACAATCAAACCATCGAAATCAAGGATCTGTCCAATTCTACGACCAAATCTATCAAGACTCCAACTACTGTCAATGAAATCTACTTTGGTGGGGTCGGCTGTTTACTTCTTTGCGCTCCAACGTCAGTCATCCTCTACGATATCCAACAGAAAAAGACTGTTGCAGAGCTCGCGGTGCCAGGTGTCAAGTATGTTGTTTGGTCGAACGATGGTCTACATGCAGCACTGCTTTCCAAGCACAATGTTACTATCGTTACCAAGAGCCTAGAACAGGTTTCCTCGTTGCATGAGACTATTAGGATCAAGAGTGCTACATGGGACGATGCCGGTGTTCTATTGTATTCTACCCTGAACCACATTAAATACACTCTTCTGAATGGCGACAACGGAATCATCCGTACACTCGAGGAAACTGTGTATCTCACCAGGGTCAAGGCCAAGAGTCTTTATTGTTTGGATAGGCAGTCCAAACCCAGAGTTCTAACCATCGATCCCACAGAGTACCGCTTTAAGCTAGCATTGATCAAAAGGAATTACGACGAGATGCTGCAAATCATCAAAACCTCCAACCTTGTCGGACAAAGCATCATTTCCTACTTGCAAAAGAAAGGGTACCCAGAGATCGCCCTTCAGTTCGTTCAAGACCCGCAAACCCGGTTTGAACTCGCCATAGAGTGTGGAAACTTGGAGGTTGCTGTCGAGATGGCGAAGGAGATCGACCGACCAAAGTTGTGGACTCGTCTCGGTACTGAAGCACTCAACCAAGGCAACCACCAAGTTGTAGAAATGTGCTATCAGAAGCTGAAGAGCTTTGACAAATTGTCTTTCCTGTACTTGGTCACCGGTGATGCTGAGAAGCTCCAGCGAATGGCCAAAATCGCCGAGCACAGAAATGATTACACCGCAAGGCTCACAAACGCGGTTTACCTTGGTGACGTGGAGACCCAGATCCAGATGCTCAAGGAAATCGATCTATATCCTCTAGCATACGTGACTGCGAAGGCCCACGGATTGACGGAAGAATGCGAAGCAATCCTGGAGACATGTAGTTTAACGGAAGAGCAAATCTCAGTGCCAGAACTCGGAACGCATGCCCAAATTGCTAAGGCAATTATCCCCACCCATGAATCCAACTGGCCTTTACGGGCAGCCTCACAGTCCTTCTTTGAGAAGGCACTTCTTGGACAGGTCGAATCGTTGACTCTTGAGGACGAGCCTGCAGCTGCATCTAACGGCTTCGGCGAGGAAGAGGTGGACGATAAGAAAGATGCACTGATGGATATCGATGGCGAGGAGGAAGTTGCAGGGTGGGACATGGGTGATGATGACTTGGACCTACATGAGCAGGCCGATGATTTCGTGGATGTCGCTACCGATGTTGCAGGGAGTAGCGAGGCGGAATTGTGGGCACGAAACTCCCCGATTGCAGCAGACCATGTTGCAGCAGGATCTTTTGAGACCGCAATGCAACTTCTCAACCGGCAAGTGGGTGCTGTTAATTTCGCGCCTCTGAAGCCCAGATTCTTGGAGATCTACCAGACCAGCAGGACGTATCTGCCAGCTGCCCCAGGTCTGCCACCGCTGGTCAATTATGTGAGGCGGACAGTTGAGGAGGCGGATTTGAAGAAAGTGTTGCCCATCATTCCCCGGAGTCTTGAGAGCATACGTACGACGGAACTACAGAAGGGGTTTGCTGCTATGAAGGCCAACGACCTCGAGGGCGGTGTGGAGATTTTCAGAGGCATTTTGCATGCGTTAATGTTGACTGCCGTTGACGACCAGAAGGAGGTTGAAGAGGTATTGTCCAGTTCTTTTTAATGGTATCTCTAACTGCTCACAAATTTAGGCACAGAAAATAATTCGGACAACAACAGAGTATATCCTCGCCATGTCGATGGAATTGGAACGCCGAAAGATCCAAAACGACGAGTCGCAATTGAAGCGCAATCTTGAGTTGGCAGCATACTTCACCAAACCCCTCCTTGAGCGACCTCATAGACAACTCACTCTCATGAACGCCATTCGGCTATCTGCTAAGCACAAGAATTTCATCCATGCGACCCATTTCGCCGACCGAGTACTTGCCAACAATAGTACCGGCAAGAATGCGGAAATTGTAAGAATCACCCTACTTTTCCCACTTCGGGTGATGCTCACTGTAGTTGCAGGCAAGAAGCGTCAAGTCCAAGTGTGAACGTACACCAACAAACGCCGTTGATATCGAGTACGACCAGTTTGCAGACTTTGATATCTGTGCCGCAAGTTACACACCGATTTATGCCGGACAGCCATTCGTGCAGGATCCATTCTCAGGTGCAAAGTATCTGCCCGAATATAAGGGTCAGATCTGCAGGATTTCGCAGGTCACAGAGATTGGTGCGCCTGCGAGTGGATTGCGGTTGAAGGCGTAGGGAGGTATGAGGTATGAAATGACGGGTTGGTTGGTTATCTGACTTCTAAGCGCGTATGATATGATATGACTATGACTACGGACGTCCCCAGGGAGGTGGGATGGTTGGGTGGGTGGCGATAGAGCAGTGATATAAAATGCCTGCTGTTATCTGTTAATTTCCTCTGATTTTGCGTGCTGTTTTGTTTTGTGTTGGTTAAAGAAAAGAAATCTTTCGTGTCCCGCGTTATTGGGGTCATCGTTCGTTATAATCGCCATAGAACACATGACTTATCTGGGGCAGATGTCGCGAATAGCCGTCTCATCTCGTGGAGGGCAACTGTGCATCTAGGTTTCTGCAGCTTAGTTTATGAAGAGTGATGAACTATGATTCTTGGGGCATCTGCCACGTTGCGAAATTCAGAATTTCCCGCTAACTCTGCCTCCCTGCCGATTATGGTAGTTATTGGCCGTTATATTCACACCGGAGTCGTATTGAGCCGTAGTTTATCGGACTAATTGTGCCGGCTCAGAAGAAGTGGTTCCTTGTGTCAGCGTTGTTGCGGCTTCCAACGTTCCGCGGCAGTCTAGGGAGGTGTAGAGCGGCGCCTTGAGTACCAGCGGCGCCTTGAATACCAACGTCACTGCTGTTTTCACTTTTCAACTCCTAGCCTCTTCTATCATCGCGTCCTCCAGCACTTTTCTCCCTGTCGGCGAATCTTCTCGCAACCAGAGTGAGTCGAGTCAGCCATCGATCCTTGCTCGCGCAAATCGTACCTCTTGGTTTTATCGGCCGTCTCTTCAACTTTTTCTCATCCGTTTGCCGGCTTGCCGACAGCGCGCACTACACGGTCTTTGTTCTCACCCCCTTTGTGGGACCTTACATCGCACATCCTGCATCCTATAAAACATGGCGAAACCACGGAGAAACGTCAAATTCGCTCACAGATCATATCTGGCTACATCAAATGAGTTTGGAGGAAGGAGGGATAGCATGTCAAGTGTCGGGAGTGATGAAGCAATGATAGGTGGTGCAACATCGAGTCCCTCGAGGTCACTATCGGAGTTGAATGATGGGAATCGGTCTTCCGTAAAGGTGTGTTCCATCCTTCAAGGCCTTACCCCGATCTCGTTTCTGACTTTTCTTTTGCTTAGGAAGAACCCCCACTCTCGGAATATGAGAAGAAGAAGCAGACATTTATAACGCGAACAATATGGACTCTAGCAATGATAGCGCTGTTCTTTGGATCTATGGCTGCTGGACATCTGTATATCATCGCCATTGTGACGGTAGTGCAAGTAATGACCTTCAAGGAAGTGATTGCGATTGCAAACGTTCCGTCCCGCGAGAAGAAGCTGCAGTTTACCAAAAGCCTTAACTGGTACTTTTTAGCAACTACCATGTACTTCCTGTACGGAGAGAGCGTTATCTACTACTTTAAGCACATTGTCCTGGTAGATGCGTTTTTACTTCCCTTCGCGACGCATCACCGGTTCATCAGTTTTATCCTTTATATCATCGGTAATTAATGATCCGACCCTTGTTTCGTGGATCGCCACTAACCATTATTCGCTGTAGGATTTGTGTTCTTTGTTATGTCTTTGAAGAAGGGTCACTACAAGTTCCAGTTCACCCAGTTCGCGTGGACCCACATGGCACTGTATTTGGTGGTTGTGCAAGCGCATTTTATCATGAATAACGTATTTGAGGGAATGATTTGGTTCTTTCTGCCAGTATCGCTAGTCATTACCAACGACATCTTTGCATACATCTGTGGAATCACCTTTGGACGGACGCAGTTGATTAAGATTTCGCCAAAGAAGACGGTGGAGGGATTCGTTGGTGCCTGGTGGATGACTGTCTTGTTTGGCATGTTCATGACAAACATCCTGATGCGGTATCAGTATTTCATTTGCCCGGTCAAGGTTAGTAACCACACTTTACGATTCATTCCCCGCCCGCCAATATGATGAGATTAGTGTTTTTTTTTTATAGATGTTAGACTTCTGAGTGCTTTGCACGACGAGGAGCATCCCACTTTCTGATTTGACATCCTTTCTCGATTTTCCTTGTCATCAGTGTCTAGATTTCGGGATTGGACTGACCATTAGCAGGATCTTGGTGCTAATATTTGGACTGGGCTGGAGTGCACACCCAATCCCGTCTTCCTGAAACATACCTATGATGTCCCGTTCTTCCTGCAGCCGGTACTCGGATCAGCCGTCAGTATTCAGCCCATGCAGTTCCATATCCTAGCTATGGCTACCTTCGCCTCTCTTGTCGCTCCATTCGGTGGCTTCTTTGCTAGCGGGCTGAAGCGAACATTTAAGATCAAGGATTTCGGTGACCTGGTGCCTGGACATGGCGGCATGACAGACCGTATGGACTGTCAATTTACCATGGGATTTTTTGCATACATGTACTACCAGTCCTTCATTGCGGTGCACAATGTGGCCAGTGTGGGAAGTGTCTTAGACACCGCCATCAACAGTTTATCGCCTCAAGAACAGGTGGAAGTGTTGGAGCGGTTAGGAAGGTATTTAGTTGGACAGAATATCATCCGAGACAAGGTTAGTTGCGGATTGTTTACTCATTATTTGGTTGTGCTGGCACTAACGATGGTGTCTTCTAGGTCCTTGAATGTATAAATGGGGCACTATCATCACCACTTGCTTGATCATTGATCACAGTTCGGATTCACGACCTTCTCCGAATAATATAATTGTTTCTTGGGGAATTGTCACGTACATTTGCAGCAGGGTAAGAAGGAGTTCTCGTGCGTACCTCATTCGGTTCTTCATTTATCAGCAAGAGCCAGGGATTAAGACGATCATCCCTTTGGAAAATTGCTGTTGTAATGGGTTGGTTGGGTTGGGTTCGGTGTTTCATTCTGTTTAGGGGTTAAAGGATTTGTGTGTTGTCTATTAACGTATGATATCTTGACAGCGTTTTCTTTTGGATTGCTCTCCTTATCTCCCTTTACTCTAGTCGCGTAATTGCTTGAGCCCGAGGGTTCAGTCTGGTTTGGCTTCTTGTACAGCACCTTTGACCTGATCATGTATCTTATTGTTTTCTTTGATTTAGAGTACTGCCATGTGGCGCGGTTGCACTCTTAGCAGTTTGTTGCACGAGGGACTGATGTGATGCAGCTGGCAAGCGGATAGCTGTTGTACCTCGGCTGTTCCGAACACTATAACATCCGCCGGGTTTCTCTAGCTACATAACTATACCTCCTCCGTTTTACTACCGCTACGCCCCCATTATCACAAGATCCATCCATCAAGATCCTTGTCCTAAAGTCAATCCCTCCTCTTCAGAAATGACAGCCAACAACCCTCTAATAAAAGCAATCTTCTTTGATATCGGCGGCGTCTGCGTACCTCTCCCTTCTCCGGAGGATTGCTACACGTATTAAGAGTCCCCCAGGCGGGGTCGCCCATGCTCGCGATCGCCGAGTACGAAAGCGCAAACAACATTCCAAAGGGCTACATCAACTTCGCGATCGCTGCCTCCGCGCCAACCGGCGCCTGGCAGCTTCTAGAGCGCGCTGAAATCCCGCTCGATAACACATTCTACGACGCCTTCGCGCAAGACATCTGCAGCCCCATTCATTGGCGCGAATTCCATGCCACACGCTACATACCCTTCCCATCGCCTAACCCGCCTTTCAAAGTCGATGCCGAGCGCCTGTTCTGGAGTATGATGGAGAAGGGACGCACGCTGGATCCGGTCATGATGAAGGCGGTGGATAAGCTCCGCCTAGTCGGGAAGGAGAGGGGGTGGAAGATCGGCGCGTTGACGAATGATTACCGGTATCCCAACGGGCACCCATTTCTTCAGGGGAAGCCGGAGTTGAGGGAGAGGTTTGATGTGTGGATTGCGAGTAGTGAGTGTGGAATGCGGAAACCCGAGGAGGGTGTGTATAGGTTTGCGATGGAACAAATGGGGGTCGAGGATGGGCGGTGTGTGGTGTTCTGCGATGATATTGGAGCGAATCTTAAGGCGGCGAAGAGGATGGGGTGGAGGGGAGTTAAGGTTGCGATTGGAAGGGTGAGGGAGGTGGTGAGGGAGTTAGAGGAGATGACGGGGGTGGAGTTGTTGGATGAGGGGGAGAGGAGTAAATTGTGAGGACCTAACCGTTCCTAACAGATCATTAGAGTAATCTCGGACACAGTACTCTGCCATAACTCCGAGGCTAGGAGATCATATAAGAACAGGCAGCCCGATCCCGACGGATTCTTATAGAGAGAGAGTTGACTGCTATGTTTCCTTAAGGGAACTGACCGACCTTTTGTTGTAACGTTTTCGCGCTGCAGCTTGTAACCAAAGTTGACGATACACGTCGCATGCCAAAAAGATCACAGAAGCGATTAGTCGTTACAGTGTGAAGAATAGTCAACGGTCACGACGCTGTAAGGGTCGATGAGGTTAATAGATGAGGTAAGAACGAGATGGGACGCTCGCTGAGGTATCTGATCGAACCGTTGATGCAGATCGCCTTCGCTAAGGAATGAGGTGCCACATGACCCGGCTTTCCCATCTACACAAAACCCTAAGCTTCCGATTCCATTTGACCCCGCAACTTATCAGTTAGCACCGTCATGACTTGGTTGCAGCAGAAGCTCTTCGGTGTATCTTTGGGTTTTCAGCACATCCACCCTCTCCTTCAGCATATCTAGTTACCCTATTTTCTGAAGAACTCGGGACTCCGTGAGTGACGACTCATGACCGGGTTTTTCGGCCGAGAGCAACTGAACGAGGTCATTCCGCCATGTTATCTTCTCACCGGACCCCTCATTTCTTCTGGGGATTTAGAGATTCGTACCGAAGCAGGAGAGTTAGTTGGTGAGGAGACTAGACATTGGTTGAGCAAGATCAACATACTGTGAAGTTTGGCTAGACTATGTACCGAAAATATAAACGAGATGTCCCAGCACCGCAAGGCTTATTCTTCGGTGGGACAAGATGTCCTGGGATCTACTGAAATCTCATCCCGTGCAGAACACTACTACACATGCAATCGACACCATGATTCCTGGATATTCCCGGGGAATAGAACTCGTATATGAATCTTAGGCTCTTGAGAATCATTTGTCCTGTTGGATCCTATTCGAATTTCAGTATGGGCGATTGGGCGATACACATCCGCGACTGTGCACAGCGGATTGTTGTTTTCTTTAGGTAGTGGAAGGGGGGTCACGACTTTGCTTGCTTCCTTTGTTTGATTTCGAGAAGTGGCAGGGAAATAGAGGAAAAATGTATGTCATAGCCGCAAACGGCCGAATACAGTATGATTACAAACAAATAAACGGCGGGTAGTACTTCCGTTCTCAAATATTATACATAACTAATACGGCTGCAAGATCCGGTTATGTACGCTTTTATAACGTCGTCTTCACACAGAATTTCACCAGTGTTTCACGCAGTTGATCTTAGACAGCAGATTGCTGTGTTCGTTATAAATCTGTATATGAAGAATACCGTCGAAACAATCTAAGGAGGCATTTGGTATCATCCTTGACGACTTCGAGGAATGACCTTTTGGATGGGCTCAGACCCCCTCGCACTGGCTACTGTTATGAGTGAGAGATAGAATAGGAGGGAGTGGGGAAGGGCGCTGGATAATCCGCTGGTAAGGAAGGGAAATGTATAGATGGGCACGGTGATGAATGAAACGTACACATCAGTTGTTATTGCATTGTTCTCTGGTTTCTTCTCTTGTTCTTAGAGGTTTTATGGGTTATCGGCTGTTCTTTCTCGAGTTTTATGCATAGCTCATCAGCTTTTGCATTCTCTCTGGATGACGTTCGGGCCGTTATGCAGTCGTCTGGCGGGGTTGAATCTTCAATTTTCGGCTATGGGCTTGGTTCGACGTATATTCTGTTCAAGCCGCGCGGCTTACCCTACTCCTGGTACTCTCGAGTTAATTCGTGGAACTTTCACGGAATATCACTCGTTGCATATGGTATGCAACTCCGGCTCGGCGGGTTCGGCGTTCACATATGCAATCGGGCTTGGAATGACAGCTGTAGACGGATGGCGGCGTAACGGTGAAGTTGGAGCTCTCCTAAGAAAAGCAACAGAACCATGTATCGCGCATGCTCCCCCCAAGCAACCATGGGTCTCCCTTCCTCGGAAATCGTATGTTATCTGCGAGTAGCCAAGGTCTCTCTTTTCGTTACCAAGAACTTCGTTTTGCTAGTTAATCACAAGGCCCACTCTATTACGTTGTAAGGAGCAGCTGTCCAAGGTACTTGTACGAGGTTGATGCTGCCGGGACATCCGGGGGATCATCTTGGCGGCTTCTTCCGATTGTCGCCAGTTATTGAGTGTAAAAGAAGTTTGGGGAACGGTAGCCATACGTTTTCGATGACGTTGGGAGTGGCTGTACGGGTTTACCAGCCACGAGAGGTTGTGGTTGGAGGGGGGGATATCGATGGCGAGATGCAGTTACATAGTAGTGCGACGTCATACCTTCTCGTAAAAAAGCATTGAGGCCAGGTTCGCCATGCGACTCCTGCGACATAAAGGACTCGTACATCCCCCTCACCAACTGCTTGCTTCTAGAGATACCCCGACTATTTGAAAATTACCTAGTAACACCAACATTTACCATCTACCATCTACAACCAATCAACTACTACTACCACTACTACTACTTCTTCAACCGATACAAAGCATTCATCGTCATGCCTTTCACCGCTAGGTACGCTGTTGTCTTCCCATCGGGAGTGAGTTACTGACGAGTTGCGTTGCATTACAGTGATATCTGCAAGATCGTACGGTTTGCGCCTTTTGCGGTTCTGCTTCTCAGCTAATACCGGCCTTGCTTGTAGATACTCGCTATCTTCCTGCCCCCCGTTGGTGTATTCCTTGAAGTCGGCTGCAGTGGCGTGCTCCTCCTGAATATCCTTTTGACCTGCTTGGGATACATACCGGTTGGTCTTACCCTCCTCATTCTTCCCTCCACCATCCCTGTCTGCGCTTTAACCAACAGGAGGTTCAGGGAATTCTACACGCTTTATATGTCATTTTCAAGTACTAGCGGACGGGGTAATAGGGCAATGATGTTGTAATGAATATCACGGTTGATTTACGGGTTTTCTTTGCGTTGTTGGTTTGGGCGAAATAATTGTATGCTTTGAGACTACGAGGGAGCTTGATGGAGAGGACGGAGGCTTCTAGTTAATGTTTGTGACTTGTTGAATTGCGGAGCTCTAGCTAGAGTGTGCTTGACGACAGATAGCTCAAAAAGCTCTACGCGGTATTTGGTACCTGAAATTGCTCGCTTCATCGTGCGGAGTGCCACCAGATCTTATCGTGCTTTTGTGGTTACCCCAATGATAAGTTGCCGCTGGGAGCAGGGGCTGAAGCGAACCTTGTCAGCTCAGCTCCAACCTAAGACTGTCTATGAGCCGCACAAGCATCAACTTTCCCACGGCAGGAAGGAAACCTCACAGATCATTTATACTCCACCTTCAGGTGACAATATTATAACCCTTTTCTGACTGTAGAGTTACGGACATCACCTTTGTGCAGCGGCGAAATGGCGTCTGATTTGCACCCCTCCCCACACATACACTCTAGAGTCTGTGCTGATTCACATTATGAGAACCCCATTTTTACCCGGATATGTGGTAACTACACTTCATTCGAAAGTCATCGGAAATGCAAAGAGTGCTCAGGCGCGAGGGTGCTGTTTAATGTTGCTGCCGAGGAACGGGATGCAGTTTTTCTACGACGCCCTGAGGACTTGAAGAAGTTCCCATTGAATTACCTAGAGACCGACTGAGGACAATTCCGGCTATCTATTATGAAACGGACGAGAGGAACGGATGAAATTGCCTGACCGGTACTTTGTAACGGTTGGTGAAAGTGAGACTCGGTGTTTCTCCCGAGGAGACAGGTACCAGTCGGCATGCTTCCACTCCCGTCTGGGCAAAGCCATTGAGTTTGGACTCACAGAGAGACAGCAACGGGCAATAGAGTACGGTTGGGAGGCTAGATCTGCTCAAAACCTTGGTGTTGTTGGATGCCCAACAGTGATATCCCTCGATATGCTCTGAACGGGTAAAGATTGACAGGAATCAGTTCGTTCTCTCGGATAACTTCAAGTGATGTGGCTAGATAAGCAAAGAATCCCGTTCTCAATGCCGATTCTGGCGCCAGTTACCCAGGTAGTTTATACGGCTTCGTTTGGGTTAAACTTTCCCTCCGTAGCTTTGCTGAGCGCCGGATCATCATAAATAAAGCACATACCAGTTGAATAGAACGTGGTTGAGTTTCTGCACGGGTTTATTGCCAGAATACAAAATACCGGCGATACCTCCTATCCCTTGGTACGGATCTGCTCTAGGGGATGGCGTTCGTCGGCTGAACCCCTGCTCCGCCTTGTTCCGTCCAAACTCAATCGCTACGTTTTCTCAAGATAACTACCGCCGGTTGATAGGCGCACGCCAAAAGAAACCTCTTGTTTTTCAGCCTCGCTCACCTCCGCCCCAAATACCCACCCATCCCCCCATAGTCAATGCAACAATGACCTCGTCAGCCCTGCTCTCGGTTGAGCTTCTCAGCCTCTTGCTCCCGTTCACCGAGCCTTTCGCGACGACATCGGCGCGCTTTCGCTCCCGCCTCGCCAGTGACGATGAAGACACATTTCCGCGCGTGTGCGAACTCCACAACACCCTCGACCTCCTCGCGGAATCAAAGAAACCCATAAGTCATCTGTGGGATCTTCGCGGGTCGGCGGCAGCGGTGACAGAAGTCGGGGGGGATCGGAGTGATAGCGATGACGTGGGTAATAATGTCAATAAGGATGCAGAGGATTTGCTGAGCTTCATGCTCAACTCTGAGTTTGTGCTGTATGAGCTATATCACGAGTATGAGGTCTCGCTGAACCCGAGTCTGGCGCATTGGGTCGGTATCTGCAGGGAATTTGATAAGTACACGAGGGAACATGCTGAGAGTAATGCTGAATGGGGTTTGAGGGAGAGGGTACTGAAAATCAGGGCTGCATTTGTCAAGGGCATCTTGGGTGATCAGGGTCCGAACGTGTGTATAATCTATGGTCCCCCCATGGCTTGCAGAGAACTGATGGAAACTTTGTTTACGATGCGATACAGTTGGCAAAGATTACGCCTAAAGACTTTGCGATCCGCGGTCTCGACTTTAACGTCAACCTCGATTCCTTCCGTGATGCTCTCCGCAGTCAGGGAATCTACGACGAGCACGATGTAGCACTAGAGCGGGAAGAATCGCCAACCTCCCCAGCCTCGGAAATCTTTCGGGACTCGACCAGCAGCCGCTACAGCCAGACCCGTTCGGAGAAAACACGCACGCCTGCAACCCCATCCATCCACCAAGAGGCACAGGCACAGATTGCATCCATCATTTTCCAGGCCACTAGCGAAGAGCTTTCGTCCGAGCTCACGGACCGGCTATTGGCCCACCTTGCAGCAGCCCCGGAACTGATCCCTTCCTACCCGCTCGACATCGTCACAGCATCCACCCTTGCCGCACTGTTCGCCATAAACCCGGCCCTCACTCGCGGCCTCGTCTCGGTGTTTCTCGCCCACGGCTCAAAAATCCAGCGAAGGGAATTGATAACCTCGCTCGAGTTTATTCCCATCTCTTTGGGCAGCCTAGAAATGTTGAATGACCTCGTCAGCAAGACTACGCTGCTTACCGGAGATGAGACCCAGCACTTAGTCCACGGCGCATTGTCGAATGGCGTGAGAACCGCCGAGGCAATGGAAGATGGTGGGAGGGGACGGCAGGCGCAGGCCAGGCTCGTGAGACTGCTCTGCTTGTTCCTGCAGAGCATCCTCAGGAACGAGGTCGTCGCGGAGAGAGATGTGTTTTACGTTGTCCAGGACTTGGGCGTCAAGTTTATGTTTGTTAAGGAGGCGAGGGAGCTTTGGAGGGCATACTGTGCTGTATAGGTCTCATGTGTCATCTTTTTCTGAATTTTTTTCCTGCATTTAATGCAAATAGGAGGCTTGTTTTTTTTTTTGCATTGCTGTGATTTTTTCTTTCATTTGTGGGTTCTCGATTTGAATCTTTGTCATTTTTTTGGCGTAGGAAACTGGGCGGGGGCTGGCAAGCGGCGTAGTTTTCTGGTGTTTCGGGTCTGCTTTCTTGGGTTCCTTTTCTTGGTTTTGGTTTGGAGAACAAGAACAGAGTGGGGGGGCGTATACTTACTTTCCCGTACATAGGGAAAGAGGGGATATAAATGCCGTATCTGTGTATTGTTTTTTTCTCATATCATGGGGCGGAAAAAGGAGTTTTGATTTGTTTTTTTTGCAAGGTAGTTAGATGGGAAACTCATGTGTGCGTGCGTGTATGTGTGTGTATGTGCGTGTGTGTATATCTCTGATGGATTCTTGTAATAGGAAAATGGTAATAACTGAAACTGAAATTGGTTGGTGAAAGGGTTTTCATTATTCCCGGAAAAATCACTCATTGATTCTCGTGTATTGTGGTAAACAAGTAACTCTAAATACACCCAAAACTCCAGAAACCCGACTTTTGTTTGCAGATATCGAATCGTTACAATATGTCTCTCTTTCTTGCGGTTCTGAAGGTAGTGTATGTTAGCATCATGCCTCGTCACTCGCGTGAGAAACGGTTGGATGTGAAGTACCTTGTGTAGTTCGCGAGCCGCCATTCGTAGTCCGCATCTTTATTATCGACTGTTCCTAATCGAAGCTCAAACAACTGGAGAATTATTAGCTGTTGTAGACCTCGTGAATGTATCAGTCCCCCTACCTTCATCTCCATCCTTGGGCCGACCTCCGCAAGCTCCACGCTCTTATACCCAGTCCTCACGTAGACATGATGTCTCACACTTATATAATCTCCCTCCGTCAACGCAAACGTAATGACTCTGCTCCCCTCATTCATCTTCGCCGCCTCTCTCGGAGGGAAAAGGTGTTTTAAAATAGTCACCACGCGCTTCCCGAGTGGCGTAGAGAACCCCTCAAAGATCAGGTGCGGATAGCTCTCGCTGACCGTGCCCCTTTCGCTATTCGGAATGTCGTGTCGTAGCACAACATTGTGGAGCGAAAACATCGCTGTGGGCCCGTGCGGGAAATGCGATACGGTGATGGATGTTGGCGTACCGCGGTGCTCGTGCAGAAGCACCAAGTCGGAGGTGGAAGTGGAATGGCATGACTGACAGAGCGTCGGTAGCACGGTGTTACCCCGGTTCAGCCGGATTGAGTTCGGAAGTAGCAGCCGGATCTCTTTAGCGAACTGCATCAGACGACTGGAAGGGTCGCGGGACGTTGTGATGATGATCTTGGGATCTACGATTCCTGAGAGCGCATCATATTCATCATCGATGAAGGCGCCTTCTTCGCCGCTTACTAGTGCAGATTCGTCGTATTTGAAGTCTTTGCGAAGTGAGACGTCATCGGCGATTTCTTTCGGGAGTGGCTAGACGGGTCAATGGCTTAGTGGAGTGGTGGGAAGCAGGCGCGGAGTGTAGATACCTTTCCGCTGGCAAGGGCCGCCTTCAGTTTTGCGCGCTTCTCGGCGACTTGTGCGTTTTGTAGCTCGAGCTGCTTGCGGTAGAGGAAGTCGCGCCTGGGATGGTTAGCATGCTGTCTGGCTGGCTTTTGGCAATTCGGCTAGGTTTAGGGCGGAACCTTTCGCGGGCTTTCCGGCGGATCTAGAGAAAATCAGTCTATGTATCCGCTGGAGTTTGTGGCTGGATTTCAACATACCATTTTTCTGAAGTAGTGGTGGATAGAGGGTGAAGGTGCGGCTTTTCCTAGGTACTGGTGCAGAAGAATCAATTTCTGGACCTTGGCGCTCATAAAACTGACAATTTATTTTGAGCCGCGGCCGCATATCTATCCCCACCATCACCACCAGTCTCTAATTATTGATACGGCAACTCTGTTTTGCCAACCCCCTTTATACACCGATATTTCATCATTATAATGTTGCTTCCATCCCGAAGATTGCTTCAAACCTGCAGGCATAACGTTAACCAAACATTCTTTGTTCTCATATCACGACAGGGTAGACCCAATGGGTCTTGAAAGACTGCATAGGACTTGGCCTTGGATGAAGCAGTCGGACCTGAGAATATGCCGTGGGATCCCCTAACCGCTGACGAAAGTAGCTAACCATGAGCACAGTGGCTGCTGGCGATGTCGAGAGTAACCATGTCCGCTGGCTGAGCACAGTGTTACACAGCCCAACTACGTCATCAACACCATTATAGGCCTTTGGAGTGACAAGTGTGTGCACTTTTGAAGTACCTTTTGCAGTAATAACCACCAAGAGATACTTGATCGGTAGGCTGAATTGTCACACCAAAGACCTGTACCTAGTAATATATCCGCAGCACAGTTCACTATGAGTTCGGGCCCAGCTTGACGTGGTTATCTCGAGTTTACACTGCAGGAGGAATATAATACCTAGCAAACCGTATATAACTCATACACACTCGGCATCCGACATATCCAGAGCAAGCAGTTTACTCGACAATGTCCTTCCCTCCTCAACTCGCAATGCTACGGAAAGACTTAGAGGGCGCCGTTGAGCGATACATTGCGAATTTCTTCGGCTCAAATTACTAGAAGACATCAGTGGAATGCAAGGCATTCAGGGAAAAACTCCAGAATGCATCAGCGGCAGGTTTTTTTAGAAGAGATCCGAGAAATAGAGACGAACTTTTCGAATGCCAGTCGATTCAAGAAGCTGGTAAATCGGGTGGAGCCATGCGTCAAAAGAATACAGCGGTTCTCGAGCGTCATAGATATCGTATTGTCGTCTTCAAGGTTGACCACGCCAATCTGGGGTGCACTTAAGTTTCTTTTCCAGGTTGCCTTCATCCCCTATCATTCAGGAAGCCGGTGTCCTGACAATTCTTCTGTAGTTGACGAGCGAATTCACCGACTTTTTCGAAAGGTTCATCCGGATGATAGAACAGATGACGACCTCACTGCCAGATTTGGAAACAAACGTCGCCCTCTTCACCGCCGATGGAAGCCTACATGCGTTACTTGTCGATGTCTATGAGGATATCCTGGAATTCTGCGGCCAAGCTACTCATATATTTGTCAAGAAGGATAAAAGTATGTTCTGGCCTTAATTTTCTAAATTTGTAACCACTAAGAGGAATTGCAGGACCGCGTTGTACTGCGTCGATGCTAGCTGCTCTGGCCTGGAAGCCTTTCGACGAGAGGCTCAAGTCGATCATCCAAAGGTTCGAAGACCACCGAGAGTACCTATCTCGTCGGGCGCAGACTGCATCAAGAGTTGAGGCAGCACGAGAACGCTCAGAGGCAGCAGTTCATCGGAAGATGCTCGAAGACTTAAGCCAGGACCTTCGAAAAGAGTTAAGAAGAAAGCAAAACGATGCCCTTGGTGAGTTCTGCCAGACGTTCTGTGATTTTCGCAAGCTCATAGAACATGTACAGAGCAAACAGTGAACAGAATTCTGAGGTGGCTTGACCCTATTAGCTGCTTAAATACCTACCACCATACCTCGCGGCAGCGTCATCCTGGAAGCTGTGAATGGATAACATCTTCGACAGCATTCCAGGCATTTGTGACAACACTTGAAGACGAAGTCCTCATTGCAACTGCGAAGACCAAGACCGAAGCTACCCCCAAACGGCTAGAAAAGTTTGAATGGATCATTGATAGCAAGGAGGACTCCGTAGAGAATGATGAAACACTCGCAGGACAATCGCTACTCTGGTTGAATGGTGACTTGTCTCGTTAGTCCTATCATCATACGTACTGATTTTAAGTGATCAGGTAAGCCAGGCTGTGGCAAGACATTCACCACGCCACTACTAGAGACTATTCGAGCTGCCCATGCAGAAGAGCGTCCATCTGAGAGACCGATAATTGCCTACTTCTTTTGTGACTACAAAGAACCGAGAAGACGGTCCGTTGCGGAGGTCTTGCGATGTCTTTTGAGCCAAATCCTTAAGGAAAACGTGGCAAACAACGGGCTTGTCGATGTCTTCACGTTTATACAGAGCGGGTCTGCAAGTGCAACTGCCTCATCGACGGTAGAGCTTTGGGAGCTCTTGCAACTGGCATTAGGGCAGTTACCAAGAGCCTATCTGGTCATTGATGGAATCGACGAGTGCATTGACAGCGAGGACCTCTCAGGTAATCTAAGGAGACTATCTCTCCAACCGAATCTTGTCCGCGTGCTGGCGATTGGACGCCTTAATGACCCTGTGTTACAAAAGAACTTCGGACAGTGCCCCCAGCTAACAATCACATCGGACGGGAATACCGAAGACATTTTTAAATACATTCATCATCACATCGATAAAATCTGTGAGTCTGGATTCGACTCGGAATTTACTATGTCTCGCGGCGGAATCATCAGCCGGCTGGCAACGGGATCTAATGGGATGTTTCTTTGGGCCCGGTTGATGGTCGAACTTCTTTCATCTCATGCCCTGTATCCCCATCAGAGATCTGACATATTACGTGGAATTGGTGTCCCTGAAGGATTAGAAGAGCTCTATGGCCGGATATTTCAAATACTGTCCACTCGAGCAAAACACGAGCGCAATATAGCTTCGAAGGTATTTATGTGGGTGGCTTGTGGGAAGGAAACACTCACGGCATCTGAACTGGAGATTGCATTGGTACAAGAGGAATTCTCAGCGTGTTGCGCTGCTGTCGCCAGTCTCCGGAACTTTACGAGTGGTGCTAATTGCCTGTGGAGGTCTCGTAGAAGTGACTAGCGGTATGACACTTACGTTCTAGAGCAGTGCGTTAGACTGACCACAGACACAGACTCGAAGTTCCAGTTTATCCATCTATCCGTCAAGGAATGGGTCCATCAACATTCACAACAGGGTACACCGTCGAATTGTAGCTCTACGATGGATCGGAAAGAGATGCAACTGTATCATTCACAGGAAGAAGGCCACCTACGACTCGCGATCGCCTGTCTCAGTTACTTGCTACACTCAATACCTCCTACCCCACTAGGTGAGCGCACGCCACCATTGTGACTTATTCAGCCAGATATCTTGATTGTCTCACAGAAATATCCGCTTCTAAAGTATGCAAGTTGCTTTTGGCTTTGACACATTGAAAGAATCGGAGACCGCTATTGCTTAACAACTGCGACGCAAAGTGCAACGAGGCTCCTACAGCTTGTGGCAAAATTCACCACCAGTCATAATACGATTTAACGTGGCTAGAGTCAGCATATTTATATCGGGATCCACCATCGTGGATGCCTCTCTCACATCTTCATTCGTGGGTGTGCAATACATCGTACCAGTCCAGCGTGTGGCGAGATGGCGCTTTAGCAGAGACATTGGCACGATTTGTCACGGATCTGCAGACGATACAAAGCAACCACGATGCTGTACTTCGCTATGATCCCCAGGAAGTCTGGTCTGGCGTTACAGATTTCCTCCCTAAGGGTGGTACTTTGAATAACAACCTAGAGAAATTTAAAGAGTGCACCCCGCAAGATCCGTTTGGCCAAAGCGAAGGTGATAGCGATATGACTGGGGATAGCAGCGCACCAGTAATCACCTACTCCGAATCCTCTTCAGATGGCAAAGTCTTGGGAGTATGTAGTGTCTGGGCATCGAGGTATTCGAATCCCCACCTCCCCCAATAAACCAAGTCGCTAACATAATATTCCACGAGAAAGCAACTTTCGTCAGACTCTACTGAGTCGAGAATCCGTAAACTTCGATAAAATCTCAAGCGGGTGGACTATGAGAATTGAGAAATGGGATATAGGCCAAGAAGGCACCAAGATCCTCAAGTTCAAGACGATAGATATCACGCTTGAACCTGATCGTATCTCCTTCCAACTGAAGACGACACTCAAGAGAAATGGTTTGCAGACACAATTTGGTTTTCCAATCAATTCTCTTCGAACCTAACGAAAGTTGCGGTGTTGAACATGATTTTCGATATTGGATTAATGGAGAATAACTCTGCCATTATCGACGATCAGGACCAAAATTATTCCCCGCAGACCATATCGTTTCCGATGACCAATGACTACTCATTTGATGATTTCCGAATCACATTTTCTGATAACGATCGCTATGTTGGCTATCACGTTATCCTTGGAACATGTGCGCTACAAATTTTGAGGGTTTATGATCTGAATTGCTCGGCTTTGGAAGACGGTCACATCTGGCACAAGTTCGTTCCCTCCCGTGCATTGAATTTCAACCTTCCCAGTCGGGGAAGCGATAGTTATGAATTTCGGGGACAGTCCTTGGAAGTAGCTTTCCATCCCACAGATACACTCATCGCCTGGAGTGGACCAATCATGGGCACCTTCTTGACCAACTTCATTACCGAAACCCATAGTAAGTGTACTCTATTGTAGCCCTGGAGCACGGGCTAACACAAATTCAGTTCTTGGGCGACATGTCTCGCGGAAGCAGCTGGTAAAACTTTACTTTTCACGGTGCGGCCGCTTCTTGCACGGGACCGATAGCCAGAATTATGATGTATCGTACTACTTTCCCATCCAAAGCCCGTCTACACAAGAAGTGTCAGATAAGACTCAGCTACAGCGTATTTCGAGCGATGGTAACTCATTAAATAACTCATTAATTCTGTCGTACTCTGCCAAAGGCCTTCAGCCGTCTCGCGAAGCCCGCCAGCTAGCCCCAAAGCGTCTGGAGGTCTCCACGTCCGTCAGTGGTAGCATTGAGGTTTATACTCTCCTTAGCAGTGGCACCGCTGGCCGCGGCGTTGTCATTGGACGGGTTCGTGGCGATGGTACCCTGGAAAGCCGTACAGTTGCACACATTCCTAGCTGGCAGGGTTTTTCCGATGACAATGTGAAGGTGGTGCTTGGAAATAACTCAAATCAGAGCAGTGTGAACATTGTCTTCAATAAGGCCGCGCGTTCCAGCTATGAGGTGACAGCTTCCCTCAGCAGAAAGTCCGCCCAGGGAGAAGTCCCAGTAGTATACCATCGCAATGCTTCGGAGCTACCACCTTGGGAGCTGATGTCACAAAATTCGAATTCGCGGAAGCGCAAGTGTCTGGACGAGCAGCCATCGGAAGCAGTATTGAAGCAGCTCGAACTAAGGCCGCCTCCGAAGCAGGCTCGAAGTTACTAGGGGTTGTCGCCGCTGCCGCCACCTCACGCTGAGGACGTCTTGCTAGGACATTTACACGGCTGGTACGGAACCGTAACTAGCGACAAGGCCCCAAATGACAGTGATGGTGGGATTGTCGAGAGTTGGTAGTTGCGGGATGACGGGGGACCAGACCTCTCAACGGCTGAACCAGGACACGGATTATAAACAGTAAACCAGTACGTTATGAAGTTAGTTCTTGGGAGTACAGTGCAGGTGCAGTAGATGGAGGCTCGCAGTACAGTTCTTATTTTTGCTTTTAATCATACTGTATTCACTCTATCTCGAGTATGACGGTGCCTGCCTCCCCTCCCGCTACTCTTCATCCCGTACAGTACAGTTTGTAGGTAGAAATCCACCGATTTACTGCCGGTTAGTTAGTTTGTACTTAAGTACTTTGGGTAGTATGAAAAGATGGGCGTACTATATCTTCTGTATATATATACACGGCAACCTTTTACTTCTGGCTGCTTCTTCGCCAACCACTATACGTCTTCTAGGCGCTTCTTTGCATTAGATATACTCGCGATTCCAACAATGTCTGCAGAGCCTGAATGGCTGTTGTTGGAGACAAAGAAGATAACCACCTTAGAGCACCGCTCACTTTTACTTTCCACCATCGAAGCGGTTGAGGGCATCAAAAGCTTTAACTAATAGACTGATATGTTGAAAGGGACGGGCAGAGCAGGCGAAGAAAGAATATATTGTTGTAAGGTATACCGGTTTGTACCAATTAGTAGAAACCAATTCATAAGTTGAACTAGTTGTCAACCAGTTCGCTGCACTGGTTGAATGCACAGTGCAGTTCTAATAATTAAGTAGTCGGTACAGTGCAGTTTGGCCGCGGGAACTCAACTGGTTTCCACCGTTGGGAGTTCTGGCGAGTGTTGTGCAGCTGTTGCGGTACCAAGTCACCTGGCACACATATTCAGAAGTATAGTATGGTCATTTTACAAGTGACGCTCTCTTGCATAACGGGTTTTCTTAGGAAAAGCTTTGGTAGAGCTTCGCCCTTGATAGTTGGGCGGCTCTTGGGGCTGTACCCTGTTGTGAGTGTTGTAAAGTAGAAAATTCATATGCCTTGGGTTTCTTAGGTAGAAGTTGAGTACTCAGCCTTGCACGCTCCCTCTCTAAGTGCATACTACATTCATTGAACTTTCATTATGAAGGTAGCAACTTAATTCTATCTCTCCTCCCATTGTTGGCTTTGGGTTTACTTACAGCTCTTTGGACTCTGAAACTAAAGGAATTATTATCTTCGAGTTTTACGCGCAAATAGAGAAGCGATTCCGTGAGGGAGTTGTCGCACACAAACCCAAGGCGCTCGAGACACGGCAGTCTAGAGCCGCAACAACACGCAATAACCTCGAGCAGGGGAAATGTACGAATCAGATTATCATCTATGCCCGCGGTACCTTTGAGGACGGAAATGTTGGCTCTATCATATTTGTTCTATCACACCGGCTAAGAGGACCTATCCCACCTACCAAGTAAACACCTAAGCACCACAACTACAACCGCAAGCAAAATTCGGGCCAAGAATTATCATTCACTATCTTTTGGTCATTAGTGATACGCTCCTGAGGTTTGCTTCAAAACACGACAGATATTGTGTGGTTACAATCACTATTGCAGTTTCAAATGCGGGTTTGGGAGGAGAAACAGCAAGTACAGAACCAAACATTCTGTTTACTATCCCATGCTTGCGGGTGTGCATCTTGATGCCATCGAGGGGGTCTCCTGCAATTTCAATGTATGAAGTGGTTGGGAACTTATTAAAATATAGTAATATCACGATATACTTGGGGGGTGGGAAACTTGGTCGGTGGAGCCCTGACCTATCAACTGCAAAAACAATTGACTCATTTGATCCCACCCCAGGTACAACTACTACGCCCCATGCTAGGGTGTTCCTTGCGCATTTGAGCGTATTTGTGTGCAAGAGCTGTCGATAAGATATGTCCATAGCTAGTAAGAGACGAGTCCTATGTGTTTTCGAGTTCGCGGAGAATGCCCTACCGCAGCTTACCAAATTAGAGTTATGCTCAATCCTTAACACTGGTTCTCATGATACCTTGGGGTTGTTCACATTGACTGGCAGTGGTAATATTGACGTCGTGAGGTTGAGACTTAAAGGTGATATGAAAGAAACACAACAACCGGGTAATGTCTGAGCCTCGGAGACGGGTACAGTCGCCAAGGTGAATGGAAAATAATTTCCTGAACAGGTTGTCTTGGCGATAAGGATCTGCATCGGGAACAAACCTGCCTATCAAGGCAGGTACTAGCACATAAAGTGCGGCTCAGAATGTTCCCAAGGGACAAGGGTGGCGGAGGCGAGCACGCATCCGGGTAAATAATATTTTTTAAGTTCTTTGTGCTGTGGGGAACTCGCGAACAAGACCTACTGTCAACAACTTCAACCCTCTACCAACTACTTCACATTCGCCGACTCAGCATAGAGAAATCTCGAAGTCACATTTGGTCCTGAAACTCCCCTGGGATACGACCCTCGGCAACGGAATTTACGATCCACTACTACTATCGTGCTGCCCCACCTTACTTGTTACACCCGTTCGAACTCTTGATAGCAGCATTTTTTCCTCTCTATATTCTTTGCGGAACCATGGACGGATCTTTTACCCACCTGGGTATTTTTTTTTCACTGTTTCTTCGTGCCAGTGTTCGTATTGACCTTGTTTTGTGCAGGTAACCACTTCGATGACACAGCGTCTACTGTTGAAACATCTTCCGTTTATGACCTCAAGGCAAGGCGCCACGACGATGACGAAGACACAGTAGATGATACCCTCAGCTTGGCCAGTGTGCCAGTTGGACGCTCCGCTGTCGGCGACCGTAATTACGGAGAGGAGGATGGGCTTGGACCAGTTGAGGTGGACGATGATACAGAACTGCCTGCTCATTCATGCGCATACTGCGGAATCCACTCACCGTCTTGTGTAGTCAAGTGTTTGCTTTGTAACAAGTGGTTCTGCAGCGCCCGCGGCAATACTTCCTCTTCGCACATCATCAACCATCTTGTGCGCGCTCGCCACAAGGTTTATATTCTGTCGATCACCGCGGCCTTCGTTTGGATGCTAATATTATTGTAGGAAGTCTCCCTTCATCCCCAATCCGCCCTTGGAGAGACCACCCTTGAATGCTACAACTGTGGAACAAAGAATGTTTTTCTCTTGGGCTTCATCCCCGCAAAGTCCGATACCGTTGTCGTTCTCCTCTGTCGCCAGCCTTGTGCGGCTGCGCCCTCCAACAAGGATATGAACTGGGATACTCAAAGGTGGCAACCGCTTATTGAGGACCGTTCATTCCTGCCGTGGCTTGTTTCAACCCCGTCGGATGCCGAGCAGCTCCGTGCCCGCCATCTTTCTCCTCAAATGATTGGAAAGCTAGAGGAGCTGTGGAAGGAAAACGCCAACGCTACCGTGGCCGACCTGGAAAAGGGCGCTGGTGTAGACGATGAGCCCGCGCATGTCTTGTTGCGCTATGATGACGCGTACCAATACCAGAATATTTTTGGACCACTTGTCAAGATTGAGGCCGACTACGACCGGAAGCTGAAGGAATCCCAAAGCCAAGACAATCTTATTGTGCGCTGGGATATTGGTTTAAATAACAAGCATTTAGCATCCTTTGTCCTCCCTAAGCTTGAGCTCGGCGATGTCAAGCTTGCGGTCGGTGACGAGATGCGACTTCGTTATGTTGGAGAACTCAGATCGCATTGGGAAGGGGTTGGTTACGTCATTAAAATCCCAAACAATCAAAGCGACGAGGTCACTATCGAACTTAGGCGGAACGCTAATGACAAGTCAGTCCCGACGGAATGCACGCACGCTTTCTGCGCCGATTACGTCTGGAAAGCCACGAGTTTTGACAGGATGCAGTTGGCCATGAAGAGTTTCGCTGTTGACGAAATGAGTGTCAGTGGATATATCTACCATCGGCTGTTGGGTCACGAAGTCGCCGCTGCTCCTTTGAAGACAGCAATCCCTCGGCGCTTTTCGGTGCCCGGCTTGCCCGAGCTTAACGTCAGTCAGGTCAATGCGGTCAAAAGCGTCTTGCAAAAGCCGCTGTCCCTTATTCAAGGACCACCTGGAACTGGTAAAACTGTTACATCAGCAACCATTGTATATCATCTTGCCAAGTCCAGTGGTTCTCAAGTGCTCGTCTGCGCGCCGTCTAATGTCGCCGTGGATCAGTTGACTGAGAAGATTCACAGGACTGGGCTCAAAGTTGTTCGGTTGACCGCAAAGTCTCGCGAGGATGTTGAATCTCAAGTCTCTTTCCTCTCACTGCACGAACAAGTCCGCCTCAATGATACCAACGTCGAGCTTGTAAAGCTCGGACAACTCAAGAATGAATTGGGTGAACTCTCGTCTCAAGACGAAAAGAAATTCAAACACCTCACTCGCAATGCCGAGCGGGAGATTTTGAATAACGCTGATGTCATCTGTTGCACCTGTGTCGGTGCTGGAGACCCCAGATTGTCAAAGTTGAAGTTCCGAACCGTTCTTATCGACGAAAGCACGCAGGCCGCAGAACCTGAGTGCATGATTCCCTTAGTCCTTGGATGTAAGCAGATTGTTCTAGTTGGAGATCACCAGCAGCTTGGTCCGGTCATCATGAACAAGAAAGCCGCTCGTGCAGGGCTTCACCAGTCACTCTTTGAACGTTTGGTCATCCTTGGGTGCCAGCCAATTCGCTTGAACGTCCAGTATCGCATGCATCCCTGCTTGTCCGAATTCCCTAGCAACATGTTTTACGAGGGTAGTCTTCAGAATGGTGTGACTACGCAAGAGCGTCTGAGGAGAAATGTTGATTTCCCGTGGCCTGTGGCTGATGCGCCCATGATGTTCTGGAGCAATGTTGGCAATGAGGAGATCAGTGCCAGTGGTACATCTTATCTCAACAGGTTAGTCACACTCTTGCTCGATGACAGTTCGCGTCTTACTAACACGTTTCTAGGACTGAGGCCTCAGCTTGTGAGAAGATTATCACTCGCTTCTTTAAGGCCAGCGTTCAACCTTCTCAGATCGGTATTATCACACCATATGAAGGTCAAAGATCATACATCGTGTCGTCTATGCAAACCAATGGATCTCTCCGTAAGGAACTTTATAAGGAAATTGAAGTCGCCTCGGTCGATGCGTTCCAGGGACGCGAGAAGGATTATATCGTTTTGTCCTGCGTCCGTTCCAACGACCACCAAGGAATCGGTTTCTTGAATGACCCGCGTCGTCTCAACGTCGCCCTTACTCGTGCCAAGTTCGGGCTTGTCGTTTTGGGTAACCCAAAGGTTCTTAGCAAGCACCCTCTGTGGCATTACCTTCTTATGCACTTCAAGGAGAAGAACTGCCTGGTTGAAGGCGCCCTCAGTAACCTCCAAGTTTCCATGGTTCAGTTTTCACGTCCCAGACAGACCTACCGCGGACCCCAGCGCTACCAGATGGCCTATCAAACCCCAGCGAACGGCACCATAACTGGCTCAAGACTTCCTGGCGGCATTGGCCCGGCTACCAACCCGGTTAATTTGCCTACTACAAGGACGAGTAACAAGCCAGCAACTGAATATAATGACTCCGGCTCTGTCATTGGCTATATTCCTGATGACGTCTCCTCAATTCACTCTGCAGCTGTGACCTCTGCTTTCCCGCCCATGTTCCGCGGTTTCAACATGGACAACTGGCCAACTCTGCCTGGTCGCACCGGCACCGATAACGGCGGAGTTATGCTTCCCTCCTCGGCGGCTTCTAGCACCACCGATATTTCAGGCTCTGTTGCCCAACCCGTCGACCTCGGAAAACACACGAGTCTTTCGCAGAGTGATCGGTTGAAACGATACGTAGAGAGTGGTGGAGACATGACTGGAGGATACAAAACTGGGGCTGAAGGCAGCGTTTTCGGAGGATCGTCGGTTATGGGCGGAGTTGGACTGGGTCGCAGGGATCTGGACGATGATGTTAGAAGCGTATCTACGGCGTTTGCTAGCCAGGTCGGGATCACGGGTTATGATTGAGACCCTCATGGCGGTCTCATGAAAACGACCTTTGGTGACCGGAACGTATGCGTATCCACAAAAAGGCAATAATTCGAATTGCGGGGTTGTCACGGGAGGAATGAAGGGGAAGAGATCTAGTCTTCAAGCAAGACAGGGGCAACTACTACTATTACTGTTGCTGCTGTATTACTTCTACTACTGCGAATCATAGCTAGACTACATACACTACGGCAGAACTCATGGGGGTTGTTGGGTTTGAGCTTGCGGGCTGAGATTGAGAGTGGGAAAAAATTACATGTGTGCCTGAATGTGGGTGTGTTTGAAATATATGTGTATCTGGTTGGGGGTTGCAGTAGTAGTAGTAAATGCTGGTGATGGTGATGGTGGAAATGAAAAACATGTTTGCCAGAGGTTTGCGCTGCGATACTGTTGGTGCCTCATAGACCCTCAATCGACCTTGATGGATGATTTCCAAACAAAGGATGAGAAAGGGTGAACCTCACAAAAAAGGGGGCAGGATATCAGGACTATAGGAGATGTTGTTTGAAGTATCAATAGTTTACTCGGTTCTAAAGGGATATAGGAGTACTCTCGCTTTCTCTATCGCACATCAAGCACTGGTCTCTCCATAATGCGTAACAAACCAGCAACGGCGTGAATCCTGCGATTAAGTGATCGTGGATGATTCCGCCGACTGACGCTAGTCAGCCCCACTAGTTCTCTTTTTTAAACCCCTCACTCGCCTCTTCCACCACCTCCTCAACATCATGACCCCCCGCGTAATCCTCGCCCGTCACGGCGAAACCGCCTGGACCATAACGGGCGCGCACACTTCCATAACTGACCTCCCGCTCACCACGCGCGGCCGCCGCTGCATCGCTGCTTCCGCCCTTCACACCGTTGGCACTGGCCTCGCAATCGATCCCGCACGTCTGGCGCACACCATCGTCTCCCCGCGTCTCCGAGCGCAAGAAACGCTCTCTCTCCTCCTCCCCTCACCACCGTCGCACACCAAGGTTACCACCGACGACCGCGTGCGCGAGTGGGGCTACGGTGACTACGAAGGCCTTACCCCATCACAAATCCGTGCGCTGCGAAAGGAGCAGGGACTGGATACGGAGCGCCCGTTCGATATTTGGCGCAATGGCACGACGGGAGTAGGAGGGGAGTCGCCGGGTGAGCTTACGGAGCGCATCGATGCTGTTATCAGTGACATCCGTAAGGTACAAGGAGCCGCTATGAAGGGGATAGTGGAGGCGGCGGATGTGCTGATTGTTAGCCATGGACACTTTCTGCGCGCTTTTGCGAAGCGGTGGTTAGGTTATGAGTTGCACACGCCGCTGATTATGGTGCTGGATCCCGGTGGAGTCGGAGTGTTGAGTTATGCGCATAATAATGTCGAGGAGCCGGCGTTTGTGTTGGGGGGTGTTTTTGGGGTTCCTGAGAAGGAAGAGGGAGAGTTGAGGAACTAGCATTGGATGCACTTAGACGGATACCCGAACCATTTTGCTTGATATGGACAATATACAATAGATATTGGGCTACTTCTTAATCCAGGAGATGAGATGTATGCCCGTCGCTATACCTCAGCGTGCAATTTGGTGGTGATGAGAGTGAGTCTTATGATACGACACGCCCCATGCAGTTCTTCTGGGGCCACGATACTCATTGGATGGGGATTAAGGGTGACGCGCGGCTAGGAACAAACAGACAGAAGCAGCGCAGGGCTGCAGAGCACATTGCAGAGAATTTGTCAAATCACTGCATCCGAACTAATCAATGCAACAGTTCAGGAACTGTTTTTAGAGTGGTAGTTGACTAAGAATCCGATGTTGCACGAGCCGTTGGCGAATGAGACCATCTTCTGCAGTGTTACATAGAGGAGGTCGTACTCGTATGTCGAATCTCCCAATCAGATCGTGACTCCGCTAAATGGAATGTTCAGCTTGTTGATCTGGCCTTGACTCAATATATTTACGTTACGTTTGGGACTATATGTAACACTGGAGTAGCAGACCAGTTCCTTCTTCTCTACCTTTAACAATTTTCCTCTCCAAGCGTACAGCAATGCATACTAACTCCCATCCCCACCACTCGCATCCTCCCCCCCACCATCCCCACCACCCGCCCTCGGTATACTCAACCCTCCTCCAACATTCCTCGGCGCCTAGAGTAAACACCGACCTCACCGTTTCCACCGCCATCCACGCCCTACACCCACACCTCACCCTTACCATTGTCCCCACCAGGCCATGCCGACTCCTAGAGTTTGCCGCAGCGGGTTATGCCACCGCGACCCTCGACACCGACCATGCCTCAAGCCACATATGGCGTGTCAACGCGGACGAGGAGCAGATCTGGTTCGGTAAGTATAAGTACAAATACGAGGACAAAGAGTACTTGGTGTATATTGTGGAGTGGATGAATGAGCTTGCATTTGATCCAGTACGGATGCAATATATTCTCTCTCCGAAGGAGGATGATTTGACTGGGCTCATCAGGGCGGCGAGCATATTCGACCAAAAAATTTATAAGGGGATCTGGGTTTATGATGGGTATTGGGATAGTAACCATGAGCTGTGGCTCGAGGTGCAGAAGGCGAGTTGGGATGATGTGATCCTCGATCCGGGATTTAAAAAGACGGTCATTGGGGATGTCGAGGGCTTCTTTGGGAACAGGGATGTATATAAAAGATACAGCATTCCGTGGAAGGTCTGTTCCCCCCCCCTTCACTCCCTTCGCTGATATGAAGACAAAAACAGCGTGGTGTAATTTTCTATGGCCCTCCGGGCAATGGAAAAACATTATCCATCAAAGCACTGATGAACTCGGTGTCACACTTCAAAAACCCGGAGGCTCCGTTGCTCTACGTGAGGTCACTTCACGGCTTTTTCGGCGAAGAAAGCAGCATCAAAGAAATATTCGCCAAGGCACGGGATGTGGCCCCGTGTTTGCTGGTGTTTGAAGATTTGGATTCAATGATTGGCGAAGGCATCAGGAGCTACTTCCTGAACGAGATCGACGGGTTGGGGAATAACGACGGCATCTGCATGGTCGGGAGTACGAATCACTGTAAGTTGCATGCATCTATATCTATGGTTATGATAGGCTGCTGATGAAGATAGTGGATCGCCTGGACCCCGGGATCGCAAAGCGCCCTAGCAGGTTTGATAGAAAGTACCTATTCCCCTTGCCGGCGCGGAATGAGAGGGTAAATTATTGTCTATTCTGGAGGTTTGTCCCCTGTCCGTCCATCCTGCGCATCCTGCCGCTGACAAACCGGAAAAATAGGGAAAAGGTTACCAAAAACCCAGAGATCAAGTTTCCTGAAGAGCTATGCAATACGGTCGCAGATCTCACGGAAGGGTTTAGTTTTGCGTACATGAAGGAAGCGTTTTTGGCTAGTCTTTTGGTCGTTGCGAACGGTGATGTGAAGGAAGGGTTGGAGGCGGCTCTTAGAGAGCAGATTAAGAATTTGAGGGAGGAGTTCGAGGGGGGTGGTGGCGATGATGATGATGAGTGAGTGAGTGATGAAGTACAGTGATGCTGACGATACCTTTGATGAGTTATGATACATATACTTCTCTCTTGTTGTACTTTCGTGCTTTTGGATAATGTGAGGCGGTTCGTGAACAAGATGCATCCATATGATATCTTCTGAGTTGCGACAACCAGGGTCGGAGTCGTGAAGCATACAGGAGCGTTCAACCATCATCAGAGCGCCCGTTCGGCTGACCAATATGCTCCACTCAACTCAAGCTTATGGTTCATAGTTACTATCCCCCGATGAATATCAGGTAGAAGCCAATTGGCAAGTTGAAATTTGATTCGCTAGCAACCAGCTACTTAACCTCATATATGCGTCAAGGTCGAGCATGCTATGGTCGAGCCTGGTGAGATCGAGATCCAACGGTCATACTCAGCAATAGTCCACGGAAACCCTTCTACAACGCTCCATCAGTGTCAAAGCACCAGACCCGCTCTCCCAGCGAACCTTAATCTGTGTTCTGAAAAGTCAATCCCCGCCACACTTCCGCGGATAGACACCCGATTTTCTCTGGCTATATCGGACCGCGGAGGGTGGGAGCAATAATAAGTGATTACTAGCTCAAGCCCATACGGGTATAAAGTTTGGGCTTCGGTCCGTCGTACTATAGCCATGGGGAATGACGTCTATGCTTAGAAACTCCCTTCTATCTCTATCTCCCCGTGAAGCTTCCATCTTCACTCTCCAACAAACCCCAAAAAACATCATGCCTACCACCACGTTCGAAGGAGGAGTTCCACCCACCACCGCATTTGACACCTAGGCGTTTCTTAGCCATCTCACATCCAGCGATTCAGCACAACCATGCCGCCCTCACGATCCCCCCCACCCTCACCCCCTACCTCCGTCGCCCACCGCTTCAACGAACTCAGTACCTCAGCCCACTCCCCCCTCAGCGAGGCCGGCGCCCGAATCTTTAAGCTCTTCGGCCTGGGCAAGAAATTCGACCGGTCCCTCCCCTCCCCCCCTCCATTCTTCCTCTAACAACGACAGGATACGCTACAAAGTCCGGCTCCACCGGGCGCGGCGGCTAAAGCCGCCGTTCTCGGCGATGGAAGCTGATAATGCTGCGCGGGTGGCAAGGCTGGTAAGACAGGGGGCGGTTGAGGTCCCGACGGGGGGAGGGAGAGGTTGAGACTTGTTGCGCTTGGGTGGGATGAGGAGGTTTATACCAGAGCTGCACGAGAGAGGGAGAGAGGTGGATATAGGTGGGAGGGGGCTGATTAGGGGTCGGAATGGAGATTGCGCGGGTTGGGCGTTGTTTTTGAGAGGGATGGACGAGTGATATAGATAGACCTTCGAATCCCTCATCAAAAGTAGGGCACCGAAACGAAAAGTGTGCCGTCTCGATAGGATTGTTTGCTTCGACGTCTTCGTTGAACTTGTACCACGACGTTGCTACGGGTAGAGTTGTTCTCGCCTTGGTTGGGTAAAGGCCAAGTTAGATAAAGTTCTAGGAATGGATGGAATTCTCGAGATTCGAGAAACGGTAATAGATTGCCTCTATGTCATGGAGAGGTATTCGTACCATTTCACCAACCCCACATGGAGACGACGTACCCGTAGGTCTCAAGAATAGAGCAAAAAAGTGTCCCAATCCCAACTCTTCAAATTTTGCTCTTATTTGGGAGAAATAATTCATACTCCACTCCACCGGGCTTAGGTTTTCTTCATCTAAAAAGCGTTCCTGAAGACTGGAACCCGTAGACAGCGGCAGTCACCCCAGAAGAGAACAGCCAGTGCTCTACCTAGCTGGGGATTGTCCCTCTGACGGCGGAAGGAAATGCTTATCCCCAGCGGGGCTGGCAAACAATGGCATTTGTCCAATAGCACTCGTTGTTCGGAATTCAATGAATAACTGAATATACTGATGCTAGTAATGAACAAGTACCTAATATGCTATATACACATGAAAGTGAAGTCAAAGTCAAAGTCCATCGTAACGTCCACAGCCGGATTCAGTTCAATCACGACTAGAGGAAGAATGGTTGTGAACATACCGGGGTCTCGTACCTAATATTGAACATCACCATGATCAAACAATTCCAATTCCATCCTCTCTACAACTTCAGAACCAAGCCGGGAGTCTAAAGACGGGTTCCTCGCACGTCTGCAGATCCTTAAGTAATTCCCAGTTCGAAATGTCTGCTATCGAAGCAGATGTTGTGAAACAATAATCCGGCCACCAACTTCCGATTTTCCACGGGGAAGAGAAACTGTCAAAGAGAGGCATCAGTGTTCCCAAGGTCCTCGAGAGGAGGCCGAGCCCAGAATTGTAACCACACTGGGTATGGAGTATAACCACTGATGCGGAGCTGGGTATCGAGGGGCTCTGGGAATTCCTCATAAGGTTGAAAGTCAGCTAGGGCTGCGGTCTGGATGAATATGCAACAATTTGAAACCCATGGTGTGCACAGTACCCTAGCCCCATGGTCAACGGCCATAAGTCCGCTGCAGGATAGGGAAGATTTGACTCCTCTGGGTATAGATTTCCCATCCAATGCATGCCCAGCTCAGAGCGCTGTGTCCAATTTCCATGGAAGGTTGTGCGCAACTTGGTGATAATGTTAGATGTTTGGTAGATAAACAAACATCCGAGTCTCTACATAGAACTACTCCTTCAGCTCAGCTGAACAAGCAAAAAAATAATCTTAAAAAAAACTAAGACCTGAAAGCCCCCCCCTGCAGTAGTGGGCAAGCCTGCCAGTTCTATAACTGCTTTCCTTAATCTTCGTCGCTTAGGACAAACGCGGCACTATTGGAACATTTGTCGGTTAGGAGCTGCATGCACAGCCGTGGTGCAAAACCTCAAAAACGAGGTCGCCGGTAGTGGCGCCGGCTTGAAACTTCTGCTACGCAGCCTTGTCGGCGGGTTTATCCGTGGATCCGACCAACATTGGCATTGGATGGCTATGCTGTGTGATTTGTGAGGGCTGGAAATACACTTTTACTATTAAAGAAGGCGCGATTTCGTAATATAGTGTTTTTGGACAGTCAATTCTTGTAGTCAACCTACAACAGTCGACCTTGACTGCCGCGCCCGGGACCGATTTGTATCCTAATTCCCTATGTGTTTTCACTAGCTAGTGCTCAAGATCGACTTCCACCCGAAGATACAGGGTGCCTTGCAGACACGGCAAGACAAGGCTCGCTGACAGACGCTAGTGTTTTGGTATTGGAATTCCATAACTACACGTTGTACCAAAGTCTCAGCTATAATCGGTAGAGAACAAGGAGAGCGGGGACCAAACGCTCACATGAACGGCAGATTGAGCACCAGGCGTCTGACTGACAACTTCACCGCAGAAGCCTAGAGCGCATTCTATTGAGTAACTGGCGTATCCAGTATGCGGCTGTCAGGATTGCAGGTAAACGAGGCGGTAGCCTTGGTGATACGTAAGGTACCTCCATGGATGAAGGAGATGACGGTATGGGAAGGGAGGTGCGCAAGCATACGGTGCGCAACACGAGGTACATCATATGGGCCGAGTTCTCTAGCCGGTGCCATTGACAATGCGGAGTTCAGGAAGGCAGCCAGATCATCAGTGTTTGTTTGCCTTGCTCTATTTCAGACGCGACAGTCGAAGTTGGACCGTGGTGGGTTAACGATAACAATTGAGTGCATTGAGACACTCCGGGCGGCTTAGGCGAGTGATCACATCGTACCCGTATCCTACCTACATCACTCCGCACACTTCCCGTCTGCAGTACCGTCCAGATAACCAAACGGAAACGTTGTTTCGTTGGCCTTGGCCGCATGAAACGCACCGGCATTGAGGCGGAGCAAGCAAAAAAAAAAAGCAGTTCAGTTGCAAAGTCAGAAGCTCCTCGACACCAGCCCATGTGGCCCGCGCGGAAGCTCACAGCATTGATCCCAATTCTTCTGGCCACAAGACAGGATTTTAGCGAGACTACAAACCCCACGCATGATTGAACCTCATGCTGCAACCCGGTTAGCAGCTCTGCCACGAATCGACCCAGTCCAGAGTTCAATTATCCACAACAAAGTCGAGGAGTCATCGACCCTAGGATGGACACGCAGTCGTCGTGGTCCTCCTGTGGTGGATGGGCGTTCCGATGAGGTACCGGTGGGTACTAATCACAAATACACGGCAGCAAAAGTACACTTCAGCCTTTCCTATGTCTTGTGATGGACCTTCTAGGCCGTATCATACAGAAGGTATCCGTGGAGCCTCGATGGCTTCCTGCTGTGAGACGTGCCATTGCATTTCGATAAGGATCTTTCCCTTTTTTTATCATCGCCTCCCATAATCCAACATAATCCAACAGAGTGAGCATTGAGCAAACGGACGGGCGGTTATGAGTTGAAAAATGATACCCTAATATGTTTAACTGGATCAGCATGAATTCGTATGCATGCCGCTCGACTGCTTATTTGCTGTGAGGGGGAATATTCAGATTAATTATCGGCCTTGTGACCCTATGGTGAAATAAACAAAAATCCCTTTTTAAAAATATTTCACATTCATGTTCATTCAGTCCGTCGGCCGGAGATACTTGTGTACATATACCGGTGCTACCGCTTCCGACTCGCCAGAGCCAATCTTCAGTCCAATCGGAGTCTATCCACCGACGAATTGATTTGATCATAGACACGGCCTAGAGGTCAATTCTCAGCCAATGTACGCACATGTGTGTGTATAAGAGCTTCCAAAGCATGGGTGTTCGGGATATAATATCGCGATGCCTCGATTGCATGAGCTTTGCGATCCCAGGTTTGCGATCCAAGATCGGACGGTTGGATGTTCCCGGATTGACCAATTGATGCGAAAGCAGAGTCGCATGTTTGATATTTCGACGCATTCTTGTGAGATTTGACGTTGGGGAAGTGGGGGAGGGGTGATGACGTCGATCGGTTGCACAAGGTTAATTGGGCCCAAGGAAGGTAGTGCAGCGCAAAATAAATATGCGAGACGTCGTCGGAGTCCGTTTGTGCATTTGCCCTATCACATAAGTGTGCAGCATGCAACAGCTCGCAGCCTGCAGACGTCGGAACTTTCGCTGGCGAAAACCGTGGATGTTCAATCATCACCTCATCTTCACGAGCGATTGGCCTGGAGAACAAAACACCCC
>Ga0307512_10000201_pt1 | contig 82290 bp, 72 predicted proteins | sample 14_EM_MG_FD_200267 | JGI IMG/M metagenome (GOLD analysis project Ga0307512, IMG submission 200267) | Populus trichocarpa ectomycorrhiza microbial communities from riparian zone in the Pacific Northwest, United States - 14_EM | ecosystem: Host-associated > Plants > Roots > Unclassified | place... | reverse complement strand
GACCCTTGGAAAATGTTCTCGGAGGACCTCGAGCGTAAGGGGGGGATACTGTTACGGCGTAGGCAGGTACGGTGATACCTGGGAATAATAGAAGAACGATACGGGTGGTGCGGAAGGAATTGTGTTACGGAAAGACGGAGACGTTGGAAGACGCGGAGGAAGCGGCGAGATGGTGGCGGGATAATTTAGTAAGATAAAAGAAGTGGTTAGAGGTGTTGTGATGTCGGACGATGTGGCGTGGTTGTTACAATAAGGAATAACAGAGTGGTGTGTAAGATCATGGGATAAGATTCGGATGGTACATCGGAGCATAGGGAATGGTTCGAGAGGTGGCAGACGAATTGTATATAAAGAGCGTGTCGATGGTGTTGGAGGATTTCCTTTTTTTTCTCTCTTTACTCGTTCTCTTGTATAGCAAGCAGCAGTACGACTTAGAAAGATATTCTGATTCTTGTTCTCTCGATACGCACTTCGAGCTCAGTTCCGCAACATCCATATCACCTGCGCCCGACCCCGCCCGTTACATCCGGTGCCAATGAGGGAGCTCACAGTTTCCAACTCGACAATTTGCCACCCGGTTATGTGTATTCACATACACCTCTTCCCACTGCTCAATTTTTCAATTTTGATGCATATGCCCAGGATAGCCAGCAGGATAAAGATTTTAATCCAGATATGCTGACTGATGAAGGAACATCCACTAGTTAATACACCATCTGCTGTGTGGTAATGCAGCTAACAACCATTTGCAGACGAGAGCAGCCTACTGAGCGAACCTGCAAGTGAGGATGAGCATTGATCCCAAGGAACGGGATTTTGAAGTGTATTATTATCTACAATCAGCAGTCAGTGTAAAGTATATTTTAGAGGATATATTCATATGTATTATTAAACAATGTAGTGATCAATGAGAAAGTCAATGCAAATGCTAGAAAGACTGCCAAAACAATGTGAATGATATACTATGCCAAATGAAATGATTGCGTATTGCAGATACACGTGTGGCAAAATGAGTGCCAACCGAGCATCATCAATTTCAGGGCTTGTAAGTCAAGTAATTCAAAATTGATTTGGTTGTGGTTATACATAATTGAACTATTGGCTGCCTTTACAGGCAAAAATCATAGCTATATGCTCCCTACCCCATCCTGAAAAGAGCGTCAATGGAGCATTATCAATTTTTGGTCATGCATCCTGGGTAATCTCATTGGCGACAGGTTGCCGATAGTTATAAAGGAATTATTTGCTGCCTGTATATGAAAAACAAATTGCTATACCCTCCCTGCCCCATCATGAAAATGACGGTCAATGGAGCATCAACGATTGCGGGTGTTGTATCTTCGGTAATACGAGTGGTGCTTGATCCCAAGTATTTATAAAGAAGAACTTGGCAGTCTGTATTGGCACGTGAGCACTGTAGACTCTCACAACAGCCTCCAGGATAGCAACCACTTATTTCATTTACAATGTTACCACTACGTATTCTGGAGCGATTTACCGTACGAAACCAGTCAACATGATGTATATAAACAATAATAGCCATATCACGCTGTGATTAACCATGATGCAAGGGCAACAATTGTTGACCTTCTGTTGACACTAATTTTCAAGATGGGGCAGGGAGCATTTCACCGTCTTTTGTGCTTATGAAGGCAGCCAATACTTTGTTTATGATTGTCTGCAACCCATCAACCCCCAGATTACCAAAGATACACGACCAACAATCTTTGACACTCTGTTGCTGCTCATTTTTCAGATGCGGTAGGGAGCCTGTCTCTGTTTGTTTTGAACATTAAGGTGGCCAATACATCAAAAAAAGACAGCGATGTACCAATGTTACTATTTGGTGATCAACAGTAGCATATCTGAATGTGATGATCAATAGGAACAGCTGCAATGCACAACCCGAGATTGGAACTGATGGATCTACCCAAACCCGCCAAAACCCGCAAGTTGGAGGGTACGGGTCTGGAACCACACTGACCCATTCTTGCGTCCTAACTTGGTCTGCTGGCAGGTTACCCAGCCCCGTTTCTAACACTAGCCAGTATTTGCTGGGCACAGTGCTTTCCCAGGGGTACGACATGGCAGACCATGGACAGAGTTATTGTAGCCATATATTACACAATGCAGATGCGGGATACCCTGCGTACAATTGAGAACTGTTGGCCATTTGAGACACAACATTATACTGGACATTCGACCTACATTGAGCAAAACTGGTATTTTTGGTACACACAAACCTTGCGAACTTGGGTTGGATCCTCACACAATCACACCTAACTTTCTCTCACATGAATATCCTAACAGTGCTCCAGCAATGTGACTGGGAGGTCAAGTCCATCCAAGGTGTGAAGGATAGTGTGGCGGAAGCATGGTCTCACCACCTAAATTTCCGATGGGAGTGATGAGAATTAGTCACACTGGAAGCTGTTTTACCTGGAAAATGGAGTGATGACATCAAGGTGCACATAATTGACAATGAATCATTCAGGCCTATTGCGCATTGCTTGGCCATCTCTGGTCTCCACTCCTAGCCATCTGGTGCATCCACCCAGGAATGAAAATTCAGGGTGTCAGTGCAACAGTTCTATTTTGAAGACAGTGGCCTACTGTAGTTACCTGGACATTTGGAAAATAAACAGGGGCAGAATAGTGCAAACGCAAAGAAAAATGATGCAAAAGGAGCGGTGGAGATAATCGTAAACACAGAGAAGAGAGGGTGGTGGTGTGTTACAATGACAATGCTACAAGGGAACCTCCATGAGACTCAGGACTAACCGACTGGGAGACAGTCCGGTGCAGACCGAACATTGATGCATGTAACACCAGCATTTCTGGAACACAATCAGCTCAGACACCCAATGATATATTGCGGACTGTAACATATACCATCAATCAAACCACAGGAGCGGAAAACCCAAAGACGGTCTATAATAACATCTCATTGCCAACGTCTGTTGCGAACTAGTTGGCATCAACTTCAAACCCCACCTCCCAATCTCGAGAAATGGCCCCAACTGCTGTATAACATTTGTTCACTACATGACATAGGGAGCACAATGGAGGGCCTGCTGGAAAACAATCCATGCCGCAGCCATTGGGAGCAGATTTGTCAACAACAACATCCACCTAAACAGAGTGTCTGAGGCGGTGGTATCAGACTGCGAGGTACACTTCATAGCTGAGGACTGGTGAGAAGCCGAGGCATTTCTGCAGACAAAGCTGCTCATGTCTATTGCGATCCATCCACAACCGAATGGTCCATTTGAGAACTTGACCCTGATTGTCATACATGCGATGTAAGCAACGGTTCCAGACCGTCGCTTCGGGTCACGGTCCCAGTTGGAACCTGACCGTTACCAGATCGGTGGTCAGGGTCATCAATCCACCCGGAATGTCAATTCGGGTACTGTTTGATGGATATCTCCCAACCCGTGTGAATTCGACAGGTTGTCAGCTCTTTGTCCAGCGGGTTGGTCTGTAGATTCATATAATGCTCTGGCTTCTGCTCTTGGATAATAGTATCTGATTAAAATAGCTTATTCAACATCGAGTAATCCATTCTTGAATGCTTTGGAGGTTACAACATCGATTATTTTGGAATCAATGTTTCTCCTACTGTGTTCTGTACTTTGCACTTCTAAGGCAGTCAATAGTTCTATTTTAATCTCAAATATGCAGGCAATCCCTTGATTACCCATTATTCAAGACCAGAAATTGTTGACGCTCGGTTGATGCTCATTATCAAGATGGGGTAACAAACACATTGTGCACTGTTTTGTAGGAAAAGGCTGCCATTACTTGGTAGGTAAATTGTTGCCACAAAGCGACACTTAGATTACCAAAGATGCAAGACAAAAATTGTTGAGGCTCGGATGACGCTCATTTTCCGGATGGGGTGGAGTGAATTCTGCTGTGGCTTTTGGCCCTGAAGGCAGCAAATACCTCATTTATGGATGTCCACAACCAATCGCCACTTAGATAACCCAAGATACAAGGCCAAAAATCATTTACACTTCATTGACGCTGATTTCCAGAATGGGGCAATGACATATCACTTTCTCTTTTACCTATACAGGCTGCCATAACATTCATTATGCCTCACCACTAACAGATCACTTTGTAATTACCTGACTAAAACGACTAAAAATTGTTTACCCTCAGTTGATGCTCATTTCATGATGGAGTCACAAAGATATCACGCATTGTTTTGCCTGAAAAGGCCGCCAATACATAGTATATATTTACTACAACATATCAACTCTTAGATGACCCAAGATACAAAGCCAAAAATCGTTGACACTGGGTTGACGCTCATATTCAGAATGGGGCAGTGATCGTGTCGCTTGCTGGGTTACCTATACTGGGTGCCAATACATCGGTTTTGCTTAACAGCAAGCAAGTCCGTTTACAAGTTCCTCGCTTACATGACGAAAAATCATTGATGCTCCATTGACGCTCATTTGACTGTATTGTCTAGTCAATATCTGCTCCCATCGATAATTGTATCGAAAATTATCAGGACTTAGAGGTTGCCTTTCTGGCAGATTGAGACTCAGCCGTTCTGCAAAGCCGAGCCCAATAATCGTCTTGCACAGATTGCTCACGTTCTACCAGAATTGATATATTTTGCTGAACGATGCATTTCGCCCGCTATACTTCTGTTTATGAACAAATATTCACATGTGACTGCTCAATAATCTCCCATAATATTTCCCTAAGTGAAATTCTCTGTCAAGCTACATATAGAACCTGGTGTAAACATGTTGACCCATTCTGTCCTACTTTTTCTTGTTTCCCTTATTCCTCCTTGTTCCCATTGCAGTAACCTCAATCAACCCCTGTTGAGCCTGTTTCATTGACCTCTGTGTTGACCGAATCACTCAGGCAACATTTGTTGCAGCACTCACAATGGGGTCCTCTGGGCATTCCCGAGGATCGATGCCATGATGGAGCTGTATTTAGTATTCGAAATATGCCTCGCGGTCGGCTCAGCTCGCGTTTCGAATATCGAAGTCACGATGCCCGTTCAGCCGACTTTTGTTGTTGGAAATGCTTTCAGGTGCACTATCCTCATCACTTTCTGCAGGATGATGGTCAGTTCGTCTGATTCAGTGAACATTAAATACTTGAGTTTGTCCTCCAGGAGATCCTTTGCAGACAAAGCTGGTGGCAAAGGTGATCTTTTTGACAGTTAAAATGCAGCTACACCATCATGTTGCAAGAGTGACCAGGATGTTTTGACGATCTCTTCAGCATCCGAAATGTAGCGCATGGCTGTCTCTTGTCTTTTTGAGCACCAGATTCCTTCTGTGTAGCGCTGATGGTTTGGCAGCCCTGCCACATCTTCAACGAGTTGTGGACCTTGGCCATTCGGTGCAATTTTTTCCCTCCACCTGTTTATTCAGGTCCAAGTTGCGTTCAGTTTCCTTGGTATTCAATGCTGTGTCACCGCCTGCCAATATACTCTTATATGCTTGAGCAAAGTATCTAAATATGACTTTTTCCTGATGCGTCTCGCCAGTGGTTTTAGACTGTCTCCAGCCGATAACGTCTCGCCCAAGGGAAAAACTTTCCTCCACTCCGACAACCTGCAGTACGATAGCGAATGTGCCATGTGCCACATTGGAGAGATCGGTGAACTTTGAGTGTGTTTTATCTTGTTGATGCCACCAGTCTGTGACATCGGGTAACGAAACTCTACTGCTAATCGCAAGGTGGTCGGAGTTGTAATCATTCAGATTAGGATCAACTTGCCCCCTGTTCCTTGGTGCTTCAGGCAGTGAATTTGTATAGAGCCTTGCAGGTATCAATAAGGGTGCTGCGCGATTGCTTCGTCTGGGTGTCGTGTCCGTCCCGCTGTTAGGCCTCACACTTCGTTCATCATCACTGGACAAATCATATCGATGAACAGACGATTTACCCAATCCAGAAGCTGTTGCTGAGTGGAAAGAAATCCTGGCCAGAAAATGTCCAAGTTTAATGACCGATATTCGTCGATGTTTGGCACAGTATTTGTTCTCTCCAGACTTCGGAAATTCCTGCTGGTATTGGGTAGTATACGAAGTCTCGTTGTCAGGATTGATATCGATTGCATGGTCCCACTTTGTGAATAATCACATCTTCCGCAAAGGATCAAGGATATGTGCTGAAATGAGCAACATACAGGTCATTGGAGTTACATGAGCATAATATTTGGACAGCTTCTGTCGCATAAACTTCATGGCGAAGGATAAGTCATCCTTACATTGAGTCTTCGTCTTAACTACAGCTCACATAACGCCATCCATATGATCGAGCACATCATTGTTGACAGTGATGATGTGATGCAGAGTAACCGTATGTCTTTTCGACGTCCACAGGGTCCAATATTGGAATTGCTTCAACACTTCCAAGACCTGCTTGACGATGGTCCACCCATCCTGTGTTGAGGAGAGTGGCCTGTAATCACTGTATGGTGGATTCTTGAGCCACTCGCAGGTGAAGTCTTGTAATCAGTAGACGCACTCAAACAACTCCAGTGTCGAGTTCCACTGAGTTTTCACAGCCATAGTAGTGCATAGTGTGATTCGTTCTTTGCTTATTTCGCAATCTCTAGCCTCGGTTTAATGACCAGGTGTCAGCGTAATCAATACAGCAAGCGGTCTCTGCTATATGACGGTCAGTTACATGTCTACTAAGATGTCTTCAAATACAAACGTTCTGAATAATCTTTGCAAAACCTGGTGTGATAGCCGACACCTTGCTGATTCTAGCATTGCCTTCCTTTCGCAGTCTATGACTCTTCCCAATGTCAGTACTTTCATTTTCTCCAGATTGCTCATAGCACTCATGGGATTCCCAAGACTTGGTGTGGCCTTGTACACTGAGACTGCTGATGATCGCACCCAAACAAAGCTGAATGATGTGCGCCATTCATGGTATGTGGTTCCTCAATGCACACCAGGCGATTCCGGAGGCCTCAAGGAGTGATTGTAGTTCCCGAGTCATCGAGTAATTTCAAGAACCATTATCAGTTGTAATATCAAGTATGTGGCCATCCATTAGCTCAAATTGATCAAGAACCTCCCTCAAATGTATGGCTAACCTTGTTCTGGTATGTTGTCCCTTGACCTATTATGCTAAACCAGCTTTTGAAATCGGAAAAGAAGTGGCTATCAACCTCGTCGAAAGCAAGTTGTACTTCTCTCAACCCCCAGTTTCGATCAACATAGAAAGCTATGGCCGACGTTATGCTTCGTTTTTTTGTCGATGTCCACCAGTGCAATGCTGAGCTAACTGTGTTCTTTGACAGCAATTGCTTCTTAGTTGCATCCACTGTGAGTGAGTATTCCCTCTGGCAAATATTGCTAAGGGTGCTGGCAGACAAAAGCACCAGCTCAAATTCTGATGCATCGTATGTCAGCCATAGCTCTTGGTTTGATATAGTGTTCCTTGGAATGTGAACCGAAACAAATCCTAACATGAGGTAGTGATTATTAGTGTCTTGGTGAAGTTCGGCTGTTAGGATGACCTTTGCTGACAGTTTGGAGCGTTTTGTGTTTCAATTGTATTATTATAGAGAAGATCTAACAGTCAAATATGAATTTTGTTTTCCTAACTTACAATTGTAATTCCTCGTCTGCCTTGTCACTTCAGTATGGCCAAAGCTACTTCATCAACGGTTGTACTTGTCAATTCTGAAACTTCCATCTCTGTTAATTAGTTCAACTCTGCAACTTGCGCATTTGACAGCAAGTGTTTCCCCATCTAGCTGATCACATGTTCTGATGGATGGCGAAGAACTGGATGACAAACGATACCTCAGAGGCCACAGCTACTGGTCTCTTCAATTCTGCAATGCAAACAGAAATGCCATGATGGCACATGTCTAGAATGTTTCCAAGAAACAGGATGCTTCGAGCCTACATTCATAGAAGCCCACCAAGCATCAAATATGATTTGTGAAGTTAGGTTGTACAAACCATGAATAAAGACACGGTTATTTTTGGATGATATCATAACCTCTAGCAATGAGGTATTTAAAGATTCGGAAACTGCCATGGTGGTAGGAATCTGAAAGCTGCGTAATTCCAGCTGGGAGACTGTCAAATGTTACATTGTTGTCAGGTTGAATGCTGGTTTTTAAATAATGACTCTTGAGCTACATGCAAGACAACAGTAAGAACTGTGAGACATTGCATACAGAGTTGCAAAGTAGTATACAAGGACAAATTGAAATGACTGACTGTTGAAAACTCAATTTAGGAATGATGCAACGCATTGTGTTTCTGTGGACCATACTCAGCCCCACACCAACTGTTGCCGCTCTGCTGATACTTAGTATTAGGAGGTGGTAGCAGAATTGTTCCAAGCATTTTTGCCCATCACAGTGGCCAGTACTTCAGTTATGGGCTAATGTCGATGCACAGCCCTTGGATTGTGCACATTGCAAGACCAAAAATTGTTGATGATCCGTTGACTGTCCATTGACGGTTATTTTCAGGACATAGCAGTGATGTTGTCACAAACATGTGTGCCGAGCCAGGTGGCCGATAGTTCGATTAAAGTGGAATGTTGCTGCGCACCCTGAGACTAATCCAAGAGGAACGGCCAACGATGGTTGATCCTCCATGGACACTACGTTTCAGGATGGGGAACCGAGCTCATAGCTTGCCTTTTTAGCTACAAAGCCAACCAATCCACTTACTTTGGAAGAATGTGACAATGCAGCCCTTTGATTGCCAAGTGTTTAAGACTGAAAATTGTTGAAGCTCTGTTGACGCTCACATTACACACATCAATACAGTGATCTTACTCTCAATGAATGTATGCAAGGAATTGTACAGTCATTATTGACAACCAATATTGGGTTGTTCTGTATTATCCTTTGCATCCAGTAGCTTTGTGGCCTCTCAATGTCTGATCAACCACTTTCCACGTTATCTGAGTGAGGATGACGTGGCCCTATCCAATGAAGGCAGTTTGGCCGGCAACTTACGGCATGTAGATCATTTCACTAGTTTGTGTTTAATACATCCCGACATCACCACCTTTCCTCATCCAGCTCCTTCCCCTCAATTTCGATAACATACCATTAGTAACCTTTAATATGTCAACCATGTGCACCAGGTCTGTGTGGAGAGTTATGCAGTTGGATGCATTGATGAATGCAGCATGACGGTTGTCATTCAGACAGATTCATATCCAGAGCTGACCACTCCTTCTATGACACGTATGACCTCACTTACCAAAATCTTGTTAGTAAATTTTGTCACTCATTCAGGTTTTGCTTTCTTGCTTAACAGTAATTCACTAACAGATGTCAAGTTTATTGTTCATCTTACAGCCCGATATGGATTCTAGAACTCTCGCATGTTTCCTACGATCGTTTCACATGCACAGACAAATCATTGTCCCGGACAATTTGTTCACCGATATCAAGAAACAGCAGACACGTTGCGAAATTGGAAAATGAATTGCTTTTCATTGAGATATAACATCCAAAGTTGCAATTTGATTCGCTATTGCCCTGGCGACGCAGCAGCCGTCACCACTTCTTTTGCTGAATCTGACTTCAATATGGTGAGTTGTTTGGGAGGCACTATGCGGGGGTCAAAGCGTACGGGTTCAACAGGGTTCAATGTGTGAACAGGTGATGAATTGGGCTCTGCGTCGGGCAGGAGACATGCTATGCCCTTGTGCGACTGTGGAGTCCCAGAACCTAGCCTCATCGGACTACTTCCTTGTCGAGATGTCCCTTCCTGCATTTGTGATATTCTGGGGATGATATCAACACACCCCATAAGCTCTCCAAATATTGTGGGTCTAGGTATGGCTGCACCATCTTCCTTTGGCGGTTTAACGACTGCCCGAACCATCAAGTCAGGAGTACCATATTTCTCATCGTTTTCATGGATGTAGTGGGCTGCGTTCCCACATCCCGGTTGTGTCAATTTGTCACGCTTCATCTGCTTCTACCAAAACCTCTCCATGCGCTGCAGTATCGTTTTGGAGATTGTGCCCATCACCCAGCTAGGTTGGTCATCATTGCTTAGCTTACCTGGCTCTGCATCTTCATCATTCTTATCATCCGCATCCTCCACATCATCGGAACTTGCAAGATCGTTCATACTGCATCTCAGAGTGACCATCATCTCCTGAAACATGTCTTTGGGCTCTCTGTTTGTCAAAACCTCATCTTCATCTTTCCTCGTATCTTCCTGTTCCTGCTCAATCGCGGTCTGTGTGTCTTTAACTCACTGTCTTCCCACAGCGGTTTCTCTGTCATCATAATCCTCTATCCATTTCTCTTTCACTTCATTCCTTAAGAAGTGTGTTTCCACTCATTTCTCTGCTGCAATCTTCTTTATGGATCGCAAGCTGCCCAATGACCCAACGGCTCGGAATGTTTCCACCTCCAAGCCGCTACTCCCTTAGTGCACTTGATGACCTTGACATGTCGAACGCTGTCTCGGTTTGCTGTATCTGCCCGCCAGAAGTGGCAAAAGTCGTGTTTCAGAGCATTGACCATTGTAGTTTGTGGTGACTTTGCTGCTGTGCAAGATATTGGATGTTGCAAGATCTGGACGATATGGAGGCAAGCTGCATCAGTTATGACAAGGTTCAGACATTTGATCAACTTGTATGGAGCATAATCTGCATATTGAACGTCTCTACCATGGGAATAGTCAGGCGTAATGTACGACATGGCATGATTGTTAGTGTCAGTTTCATGTGAGATCCCTGGAATTTTTTGAGACAGACTTCCGCCGACATCCTTTGCCCAGAAGAATTACCTGTTCATATCTGAAAGTCACGAGATATCTGCTGTGGTATACCACTATTTATCACAGTCAACACACAAACAAGATTGAACTGACTTACTGCAAATCGCGGGATGCTGGGAAACTGCTGCAACATGCAGCCATTTGCAGCAGGATTCATCTTGAGTAGAATGTACAAATTGGCTGTTACTGATTCATTGTCTGAATTCAACCAAATGATATATTTCTCAGGAGTTTCCACTTCTTTTCGTTGTCATCTTCCTCTGCTATTTCCCATGAGCAAATCAGGGCTACACAGAGACATCAGCCAGGAGTGAGCGGATCCAAATCGCGCAGATCGATGGGCGCTTCATCCAATGCGTCAGTCTCTGGCACACACCAACAATGCTGACACCAGTTAGTCCATCGCGATGTTGCCAATGAAGGCACCAAAAAAATTACCCAGGATGGACATTTAACAATCGTCCGTAAGATGGAAAGCAGCAAGAATACGACGCAGCATGCAACTGAATGTGAGTATAACCAAATCGCTGTAAACGGCTGTCAACTAACAGTATAATGTAAAGTGAGTATAAGTAGAAAGCTACCTGACCAATCTATCACTGGCGGTAATAGACAACCTGGATGGTCTACCAAGGCAGTTGTCCGCACAGTCTGCGAATTCAAACATCATGATGTTTTCAGCTCCAGGAATTTTAGAGAAGAATTTGATCATTGGCATCCCGGAGAGTGGATGAAACGGGCTGTAATCACCTCTGAGGAAGCTAGGGAAGCATATCTCGTTGATGTAATAGCGAAATCTCATTGTTAGATGCAGCAATTAATTTCTTGTAGGTTTTCAACATGTCTTCTACTATGGCAAGGCAAGGAGGTCGGGTACAGCTGGAACAGTCCCACATGCGCTCTGCCTTGAATATGGCCAAAAAGGCCATAGGAGGTTTTTCGCACACCGTAATTGAGGAAACGCAATATCTGATCAAGAAGCCTCGCGCCAAAGTCTGAGAAGAGAAGAAGCGGTGAGTTGGGTTACCAGGGCATAGAAAGGAGAAGACAGCGATCCAAAGAAGACACAGGGTAATGGATTTTCAACGCCAGAACCGATGCCACCTCTGCCCGGAACAGCCCCTGAGGCATCCAGTCACAATGAGTGAGCTCAATGTTCCGAAATTGACAATTTGCCATGCAGTTATGTATATTTACATACACCTCTTCCCAGCGTTCAATTTTTTCATCTTGATGCATATGGCCAGGATAGCCAGCACGATGCAGATTTAAATCCAGATTTGCTGACTGATGAAGGAACATCCACCGGTTATTACACTATCTGCTGTGTGGTAATGCAGCGAACATCCATTGTACTGACAAGAGCAACCAATTGAGTGAACCTGCAAGAGAGGATGTGCATTGATCGAAAGGGAGGGGATTTTTGAGCTTCTTATCATCTACAATCAGTGCACACTGTCAATTATATTTTACCAAATATATTAATATGTATTATTACAGAACACTGTAATGATCAAAGAGAAAGTAAATGAAAATGCTAGAAAGGCTGTCAAAACAATCTGAACGATATACTATTCCAAATCACATCATTTCATATTCCGAATACCCTCGTGGCATATTTAGTGTCAACGGAGCGTCAACAATTTCAGGTCATGTTTGTCAGGTAATCAAAAATGTTTATGGTCGTAGTTATACATAATTGAACTATCAACCGCCATTATAGGCAACAATTATAGCGACATGCTCCCTACCCTATCCTGAGAATGAGTGTCAATGGAGTGTCTACCATTGTTTGTCTTCTATCCGGGGTGATCTGACAGGCATTTGGTTGCAGACAACCATAAAGGAATTGTCGGCCGCCTCTATACGACCGATAGATACTGCTGACCTGCCTGCCCAATTGTGAAAATGAGCATCAACAGAGTGTCAACAACTTTTGGTCTCGCATCTTCAGTAATATGAGTGGCATTTGATTAGCAGAATTCATGACCCAAGACATGGCAGCGATTATAAGCAGATTAGCATGGGATATCCCCACAACAGCCTCCGGGACAGTAACGACTGTTTTCATTTACAAAGCTGCCACTAAATGTTGTTGCCTCTTTTAGCACTCAAAAACAGTCAAAACAATGTGTAAACACAATAATGGCCACATCAGGCTGTGATTAACTGTGATGCAAGGCCAACAATCGTTGACACTTCTTTGACACACATTCTCAAGATAGGGCAGGGAGTGTTTCGCGTTCTCATTTTATTTTGAAGGCGGCCAATACTTTGTTTATGACCATCTGCAACCTATTGCCCCCTAGACTACCCAAGATACACGACCAACAGTCGTTGACACTCTGTTGACACTCATTGTCTGGATGGGGTTGGGCCTGTGTCTCTGATTGTTATGATCATTAAGGCGGTCAATACATCAAACAATGACAGTGACATACTCATGCCTATATTTTGCAATTAACATTAACATGTCTGAATGCGACCATAAATATCGAAACCCGACACGCAGAACCGCAGATTGGAATCAACGGGTTCAGCCAAACCCAGCAAAACCTGGCTGTTGGTAAGGACAGATCCACGTTGTGCGGACCAAAAGGCAGCTAGTGTGGGGTTCGATGGGTTCTGTAACTGAACTGACCCGTTTTAGCGTTGTAAACCTGGACCGCGGGCAGGTTACTTAGACCTGTTGCTATCACTTCATACCTGAATTGCGTGTATTCACAATTCACAATCGTGCCGATTAGGACCAATCCATTCCATTAGCGGAGTATGTGTACAATTCCTCAGTACACTGTTCCATGAAGCAGACCTCTTTTATCCTCGATTTTCGTTATAAGCCACCTCTGTTGCTTGGCATAATTGCAGACTACCAACAGCAGCAGGCCAACGAATGGGCAAAGACCTTGCAACACCACGAATTCATCGAACAATTGCGGTGCATATTTGCAGTTGCAAGCCATGAGCCGCATTATGCTCAGGATAATTACATGGCCGATGCTACTATGTCACAATGTCTAATTGACCCAGCCATCACTGCCGTTATGAAGATATTATTAAGTTCAAATGATCTACCAATCACATATACCAACATGAATCTTACACAATGCAAACTGGAACATGGTTACATTTGGCCATACTGGATCCTTCAAATACACAGGAACGCCATCCAACTGGACATCCCCAATGACATGAAAGTCTATGACGCAGGTAACATCAGCAGATCCATAGCTGAATGTACAGATGATGTAATGGTGGCCTGCCAGCAGCCGCCTCCACTAATCTGAACACACCCTGTGCAATCAAACTATGATGTCCAATCGATCAAAAGTCACCAATCAAGCTCTGACGGAATCCATTAGGAGTATGAAGTGAACTGGGAGGGTTGTGACAAGATGGAAAATAAATGGGTGCAAGAGGAGTATATGGCAAAAGCAACAGAGATGGTGAAGCAATAGTAGAAGGAAATAGATGGGTGGTCAAAGGCGAAGAGAAAAGCAACATGCAAGAAGGCATGAGAGTCATTTTGGTTGAATGATCAGGGTAATTTGTTTCTTCAATAGGTTTCTCAAAGATGATTGGAGAAGATTGTGATGTAGGTTGACAGCTCTAATCATGTTAAAGTACGGCTCTGCATGACCCTCACAGAGTACATTATTGTGCTCAGGCGACACTGCAATCATCAATAACATTCACTTCCATACTTACCGAGAGGCTTTTTGCTTGCAATCACATACATGTCCATTGATGATTTCAATGTTCTGCGGACCATTGAACAGGCATTAAAGATGCAATACGAAGTTTTCGACAGGTTCTCATTCAGACTGATAGACAGATTGAGCGAATCAATACTGGTATGGTACAATACTTCTGGCTGTTTGTGAAACTTCAACAGGGTGATTGGGAGGGTTGCCAACCAATCGTCCATTTTGTGGCAAAGAATAGAGCATCGGAAACCACCATACACATCCTTCTTTACACTCTGAACAGGGTGGATCGCTTAAGTGAACTTTCAGAAAGTGAAATTCTGAGTCAATCTCGACACTGGGTGGATGCCAATCGAATCCAACCGGCGATGCGACAGATCGAGGTACATCAACATGTTGAGATGAGATCGAGCAAGGCCATATGGAAAGACCACCCAAATATGTCCCAAATAACAGCTCCAAACATTCAGGAGGGTACAAATTTTTGGCTAATTGGTTGTTGTGTATGGTTTACATAACTGGCATTGAATGTGGATTGGAAACCACGAAAACCATATACTGTCATTCATGCAGTCTCCTCATACCTATTGGAACACAATCTTCTCCTGACTGGGAGGATCCATATGGTACAACTTGCTTCATCTTTGGATCATGTGGTGCATTACCCCATACCAGGAAAATGTGTCGAATCCTCCCCCTCCATTGAGATTCATGGTGCGGGAATGTACCAGCTTTCGGGGTGTGAGGACAGTGTGGTATATTGGATTCAGGGGTAGTATTTTCTACCATGGAGGGGTTATGATTCTTTGACATGGAAAACTACAAAGTTTGTTGATAGGCTGCAGGCGATGGAAGAATTTCATAAATCCTAACCTGGAACGCTTGGCTTGCTGGAGAATGTTCTGAGAAGTCCTTGAACCTACAGGGGGGATATTCAACCTGTCTGAGTTGACAATCAATAAGATGGTATTGAAGTTTGAGTGCCAGCAGAAGTTACCTGATGTGGGTAATATTGCAAGACATATGAATAGTGTGACGATGTCCCAGAGTGGTGGCAAAGTTGTTTAGTATGATAATGAAGTGGTCTGAAGTATTGTGATGTGAGAAAATATGGTATAATTTTGTTGATGGGGATTTTGTTACCTGGTGAATAAGATGATACGTGAGGATTCAGATGTTATATTGGAGGATAAATGATGATTATAGAGTGGCAGATGAACTGTATTGAAAGAGAGGTTCTTTGGTGTTGGAGGATTTCTATTTGTTCTCTCTTTATTTGTACTATTGTATAACAACGTAATAGACAACTTTGGTAAGACATCCTTGACCTTTGTCCTGTTTCTCAATATACAATTTGACTTTTAAGTTTCAAAATTTGATATCACATTCCTGTTCCCATTATCACCTACCTTCCACCCCACCAAATACAACATCTATTTGGGAGTGATAGATCTGGTGGTAGTAGGCTATGTGGAAGGTATGCTAAGTGCAAAGGCTATAGTTAAAGGTTGACTGATAACCTTGAGTATAAATGGAATCTATCTGGGAGATATTCAATTTTGAATAGAAGGTATATTTCATTTATCGTACCCACTAAATAAAAAAAATGAAGTTGAGATTTCCTTGAAATATGGAATTGCGTTAATGTTCCTAAGTGTTCTTTAGGTTGTTGCGTTGCTATTTTCCAGCGTGACAACAAATTTACCAACTTTTGCAAATGTAACTACGAGCACTAGTCGAACTGTTCACAATGTCTTTGGCTATATCACCAATCATCTCCCTGCATACTCCTACGTGGCTCATTTGGATTTGTCCTCGACATGATGATAGTACTCTCTCCATATGCTCAATGAAGTGTGTAGTTGATTTGACTGATCCCTCATGGGGTAATTTGACCAATGATTGTTACGGTGCAGAAGTCGTTCATAATATTCAATATGGTGATGCACGATCTTGAAGTAGCTTGCAGTTCATCTATCACCGATGGGTTATGTATCATTGCGAGTATGATTTGACATGTTTGAGATCCGACTTCAGTACACGATCAGTTGCATTACATTTACTACTATTATGATATATTGACGAAACCTAGAATAAAATAGCACACAAAAGAAATCCTAAATCCAATCACTGACACCATTCCTAACCACCAAGCGACATTGCACCCTCTACAATTGTACTTCCATCTCCTAATGCCATATTCTCAATGCTAGTGATGTTGGTGATGTTGTTGCAGTTGCTATTGCTGTCACTGCAGGGGACAGGATGGTGGCTGCAGGCAATGGCAGATCCGCCCATAGGCAGAACAGCTCGGAATGTCATGTGAGCTTCAGTAGCAGCCACCAAGCCGCTGAAACAGTGAAAAGAATTGTCAGGCTGCTCTGTCAGCTCCTCCAGGACGTAATCAAAGACGTCTTCATCACCGCTTCCCTGCTCATTGTGAGGTTGTGCCATCGCTTGGTCTGTAAGGGTTGAGTGGCTCCTTCCACAAATCATGCTACAGATACTGTCTATCTTGTTGACTTGAACCTCTAGAGAGGACAAATGAAAATCCGCATGGAGAGGACCAAATATATCTGTGCATGCATTATCAACCGCATGAGTAATGTTTCCTGCATTGCACTTACATAGTGCTGCACATGCTGGAACACACTCTGGCGGGACCCTGAAGTCGCCTGGGTGTCAGGCGAACCGACAATGGTGGATAGCTGTCGTGGTGAGGGCAATCAATGTCAGGTTGATTATTGTCATTCAATGATCTATCTTTCATCCCCATTTGTCGTATGCCACAGAAGTATGTCCAGTGAATAAGATCCACAACATCAGCATCTGGAAATCATAACTTGCACTCCTAAATTGATCGTCATGACAATGATTAAACTTGAAGAAACCATTGAACATACCTCACAAATGTTTGTGGGGCATGTAAACCTGTCCTTGGTTTATAGTCAGGCTATAATTTTCAGGGTGTCTGGAGGCGACATTGTTAGAAATCCGTAAATAGAGTTGATTGAAGTCATCTAGCAGTATACAATTGCCTCACGGGACCAAGTAATCTTTGCGAGAACCTGGAGTACAATGTCAGTGATGACAACAATCTTGGAGATGATTCATTCACCACTGAAATGTAGGCACGTGGAGGGTCAGAGTGTCTCTGGGCTGGATCAATCATGGTGATTTCCTCCTAACACCAACTATGAATCTAGGTGGTCTTTACCACATTGGTAGCAAAGGGATTCATGAACATCGCATAGTGGACGGCTCTAGGCTTCACGTAAGCCATCACCATCGCCGTAACGCCTGAAGGAGGCGTCTGGGCATTGTGTTCTGCGCCAATGATGAGGCCTGTCAGGTCGTCAACAAAGGGCTCATATCGCCACAGATTTCCAGCGATCCATTCAACCAATTGGTCACTGGCTTCTTTCAATTCTTTCCTCTTGTAAATATATACATCAACGGGTGAATTCAATTGTCTGAACGCGGAATCAAATACCTTCTTGGATACCAGAGGTGCAGTCTCATGTTCGATCCCCCTCCTCCAAGATAAGATAGACCTCCCAACACTCATGATATATGGGTAGCACTGATGTAGGAGTTGGTTGAGTCGGTGCGATTTGTTTTCCAAGTGTTGACATGATGGAATCATTTGATGGCCGCTTGCCCATTGCTGTTCTAGATGGTCGGCAAAGATGCTTGGCATTGGATTCGGAATTGTAATCTTGATGACCAATGAAATTGTCTGGTACGGTACAGAGATCATCAACGAGATCGTCGTCGAGATCCTTGTTGTGTATAGATTGTGTCCTTCTCCTGATGCTCGAAGAAGGAGGAGGAGGAGGACAATGGCAGCGCATTCGTGTGATGATTCAAAGAGGCGGCGAGTGATAACTACAGACACATTAACGGAGTGACCAAAAGAAATATAAGTTGATGTATAGTCAATCAATCCCAGCATTGTGTAAAGGAAAGAAAGTGGTGGTATGACTAAGAGCATTGTGGAGATGCGTCTTCTTATCCTGTCGATGATTGTAGGATCTTGGCTTCTCCTGCTGCCAAAGTTTCTACCTCCTTGGATGGACGGGAACTCGGAAATAAGAATGGGAAGTGATACGCATGCCTCAGGGTTGTTGATGGACTTCTTTTGACCGAAATAATGATTGTAGTAAGCTAGAAAGCCTTCGCATTTCATTAATCATTCGGGATAACTTCTGCTGGGCAAAGATACCGAACTATCAATTACATGACAGCGAAAGATGGGGTCCTATCATGGCGACTGTGCCTTTCTCAGGAACAAGCATCGCAACCATTAATCTCAACAGTGTGAACACTCAAAATAGACCTTCATTCATGAATATGACCGATGTAATAATAAAATAAGTAAAACTCCATAAAGATACCCAAAACCTCCCCAAAAAACTCCAAATTATCACCCATCCAGCCACTCTCCAAAGTGCCAGATAAATACCCACCCACAAAGCGAAGCGTTGAACAACCTTCCTGCCAGTGCATTCCATCCTTGTAATGACTAATTTGCAGCTGGGCGGCACCTTGTACACTGTCAATGGGCCAAAGAGCCCACATTGGGAGGATTCACAATGTGATTGTGCTTGTGTAGCCAGGCCACATCCTCATTCAGCAATAACGCCTTGTTCATAATGGGAAAGAGACCAAGAGCGTGGTTTCCGATGACTGCAAAGCATTGTCGCTGCCTGATTAGCCTCTTTTGAAGCTCCTTTTTGAACTGTTGGAAGCCTGTTTTTGCCATTGGGAAGCTTCCAGGTGATGGGTGCAGCATCCCAGCATCAGAATCTAATTCCTCCCCTATATCATTGATCATATCCTTGGTTGGAGGTGTGACCATGTCATGCAGAAGAAGGTGGCCGTGGCCACCACTCATAGGTGTCTGGGCACCAGATGCATTGTCGGCTTGTTGGCCATGATAAATGACCCAAAAAAGTGTTCGGTTGTGTAATTTCATCGCTGCCTGTACCCTTCTGGCCGGAGTATTGTTATCGAAGATCGGGGTAACATTCCAGGCATGCAGACCACCAGCTACATTTCGCTTCTCCCGGCGGGCCCAAAGCTCCCAGATTGTCCGCCTTAGGTCTGGCAGACCGGTGATAGCAGCATTCACGTTTGACATATTGGTGATATTGACATTCGATGTCACTATCAGAAGTATCGATTCATCATCCCCAGGCCAGTGCGATGAGAATAGCTGAATGTTGTGTTCATGCACCCTCTTCCCAGCAACGTTGGGATCAACACAGGCGATGTTGAAGCTAAATGGCTCAGCAAGAAAATCAGTCGAGGCATCGCAATGCACCTTCATTGGGGAAAACCTGGGACCTGAGGTATCTTCCCATCAACTTCTGTATGGACAAATCATCAGGACAAGCAAAAGAACCATTTGGGTGGTGAATTACATGTCCAGCAGATAGAGAAAGCATAAGCCACAAAGAAATGATACAGTGCTTCTCTAGATGGTGATGAGTCTGGATAGCCACTGTAAGGCTACTGATGGATGCACTCCCTCAGGTGTGATGTGTGTTTTTGTCGTGAAGGATTCTTACTCAAGCATGAATGGGAATCTTGCCTTGAATCAGATGTTTGCACCTCGGCCGATACATCAGACAGCTGGTATGCTGATAGTCAAGGAGAGACATCAACCTGCAATGCAACCCTTGCATGATAGAAGGTATTTTCATATGCCTCTTTTCTGAGTCGGAACAACTTATATCATCCCTATATGCTCGATCTAAGGTGCTGTACACCTTCTTCCACTGACTCCACAGCCAGATAGCCTAGGGTGGTCCTTGAGCAATATGACTTACTGGAATGCTTTCAATGTGTTTTACATGTAGATTATTCGATTCAATGCTTGAAGTAATCACTGAAGCAAAACATAGAAATCTTATGAGTGTTTACTTTGGGTCTCTTAATTTTATTTTGGGAGTTGTGCAAGCTTGTGTATAATCGATGTCTCAAGGGATTGAATAGTTAACAATATTCTCGCAATCAATGAAACAGTTTGAAAAACAGTCGAAATGATTACAACCAAGAGGACCAATTTGAAAGTAGTGTACTAATTCAACTTAAATGACAAACAGGTTTTTGAAATGTCATGACGACACAATCACATTATTCAACGCTTTGAAGTGTGCTGGAAGAATGCAAACAACTCGATCAGATGATCTGTGGAGAATGTGCGGAAAGATCGGTGAGTGGGGTCCATTTTTGGAAACCAATGAAGCGTTTTGCTGATGTTCTTACCCCCAACAATGCCCCGGATAACCTTGTAGATTGATAAACAACAGCCAGCCTCACCAATGAGCCGGTAGTCACATCTGCAGGAGCTGCCCTTCTCTCCCATTGAAGTGGCTATCATGGCTGATGTGAAGGCTATACATTCAGTTTGCCGGGAGGATGTTGTGAACATGGTGGTAGTACCACATGCTGCTGACGTAGTGGATGCAGTGAACACAGTGAAGCCGGCATAGGCGGTCGATGCGGTGGATACAGTGCACCCAGAGGATGCAGTGGATGCTGTAGACGGGGTGGATGTGGTGGATGCAGTGGATGCAGTGACTGTGGTGGATATGGTTGATGAAGCGGATGCAGTGGGTACAGCGGATGCAGTGGATGCAGTGGATGTGGGGGACCCTGTGGACCCTGTGGACCCTGCGGAACCTGTGGATGCAGTGGACACTGTGGACACTGTGGACTCAGTAGATGTGGCAGGCATGATGGATGAGGTGGATGTGGCGGATACAGCTGCCACAGGGGGTGAAGCAGTTGAACAGCAGTCAGCCATCAGTGCAAGTGCACCTATTCCACTATTGACAGCCATATACCAGATGCATGTAGAATGCGAAAAACATGCTCAGGAAGGAGAAAACACCGGAGGAACAACAAGTGCATGTGCTGCCACCGGCAGCCTCTCAGGCCATGCCAATGTCAATTGCATTTCCAACAATCATATAAAGGAGTGGTGGAGTGTGAAGAAACAAAACCACTACAACAGCTCTCGCTATGACCAGAGACTGCAATCCTCTCTGACTAACTTCTGGTGCTCTTGCCGCTGCCGCTGATGTCACTCTGAAGTGGGTTATTTTTTTTGGAGAACCATACCTCATGTGCAAATGAATGCCGCAGCTTCTGAACATTCAAACAGCCCTCAATATCAGTTGTAATGGTGCTTGCAGGCAACGAATTAATTTCCACCGTGCATTACTGCTTCATAGATATCCTACAGAGCTCTGAGGTAGATGCCCTTCATACTCCTCCCTTTTGACTTTCCGTTGTATTGATCAAGCATTTGGATTTTGATTGGACATATGACTATATTTCAAAATGGAAAATGCCCCCCAACCTGGAAGTTCTCCTCCAATCCCATCAGAAAGCTAACTAATGGTATATATATCATTGTCCCAACAACCGCACTCCTATCATCGGCTGCTGAGTAAAGAATGAGGAGAATGAGAGGCAGCTCACCGACAATGGAGCCTACAATTGAGTCATCACGAGGATCCATGGCACCAAAAACTTAGTCTACTTGAGAGTCTCTCACAATTGCATTGCCAAGATTATTACACCGATGACTAGCCAATATGAATCCTACTGCCATGAAATCTCTGATTGAAAGATATACATTCAATGACTCTGTGAACACAATCTGCATCCAATCAAAGCACAAGCAGAGGTTGCTGAGCGTGCCAGACATGCGCACTTCAAACCCCAGTGAACTTGTACATTTGGATATCTGGGTTCCTGTTCTACACCAACCATCAGAGACACTCACTATTACACACTGTTCATTGACGACTACACAATGTACACATCGCATATAAGCAGATCACATTGTTTACCTCGGCCTCCCAGTCATTTCAGACCCGAATTGACTGAATCAGATATGGGAACACGTCATTACAGGGCGATACGGGATGGGGAAAACATGACAATACGACCTTCCGATATGTCCCTGTGTCTCACAGTATACCATATGAGCCATGCGCTGCATACACTCACCATTTGAATAGTGTTACCAAACTCGTGATCAGTTAAACCACTTAAAATGCCCAGGCGATAATGATAGAATCCCATGGTCCAGTTTGGTTCATCAGCACACTGTATTTAAGGGACTGGGAGCCTCCAGGAGTGTCTGAGAGGATGTGGAGTGTATACTTAGAAGCGTCAATTTCAGGAGAGTATCAGACCCTAGGAGAGCATTCCAGGCAGCCTTTGGAGTAACTGGGATCTGTGATGACCAGTAACGGAGAAACTGGGATCTCTGATGACTGGTCCAGGAGAACCATGAGAGTGATTGTGATAAGTTTAGAAACAAGTCGGAGCGCCAGAGAGAACTTTGGGTACACCTGGGAGTGTCGCCGAACCAATGGGGAAATCACAAAAAAACTCTGGGAGATAACTGGCGTCTTATAGAAATTGATTCGGAGGACTGCAGGGGTTATCTTATACTCTCTGGATGTCCACGAGCAATTGATTTCCCTCAACGGTGAATATGATGCATGCATTATTGTTCAATATCACTTCTGAATCATACTAGTTACCATTATCTTCAACATTGTATTTTATTGCCTAACTACATTAAGGAACCAACCAAAAAGGCAAGTCATTCAAACACAAACACAGGTACACCGAAGCAATAACCCGACTAAGATGTCAGATGATATCAATCAAACATGGTGTCGATGTCATCCACTACTTCTCCCATCCCATCAGGGCCAACTAAAGCAGGAAAACAAAATTCATCAACAGCACAAAGGAGCTGGAGGCGGTCCTTGTATTGGCTGATTATTCATAAATGGCGAGTGGCTGAAATTGAATTCCAATGTCGTGTAGCGCGATTTGTGATATCTCAGAACTGTGCAATGAGACTGTTAGCTAGCTGTGAATCTAAATGGGGGTTTGAACAGCAATATGATATATTCGGATGAAAAAGGGGACCAACTCCCAGGGAAAGAGGATGCACCAGTCAGGATGTGCTGTGTGGAGAAGAGGAGTGCCCAGAAGGTGTTTGAGGAGCATGGAATGAAAAAGAAGAATGCCATATCTAGGCTGCAGAGGGCCGACGGGGATTGGGTCGCGCCGAAAGGGGGAAGGTCAGGAGTGCGGAATGAAATAGAGGAGCGCCTATCAACTCAGAGGAGCACCAATGCGAATGGAGGAGTGCTCTCCCTTCTGAGGAGCGCCGGTGGCAATTGAGGAACTCCTATCCCAGGGTGAGGAGTGTGAAATCAAATAGAGGAGCGCCAATCAAGACAGAGGGGATTAAAGAGTGCCTGTCCCAGCGGAGGAGCGCTGAAAGAGGAGGAATTGACTGCAGAATGAAATAGAAGAGAGTGGATCGAGGCTGAGGAGTGCTGACGGGCAACGAGGAGCGCCAATCATAGTGGAGTTTAGCCACAGAGTGGGGGGGTTTGAACCGGCCCACTAATGTGTGATTGATGAGTGCAGTTTCTTCTGGAGTAAATTTGTCACAGGGGATGGGCAAAATGTACCTCAATATCCATCTTGAGAAAACAAAACTGTCGCCTTCTTTCCACTGGCATATTCAGACAGTGCGCATTGTATAACTGCGGCTGCAAGCGCTAGAGTCTGCAGAGCGAGAGATTGGAAATACTGGGACGTCATAGGCTGGCACCCCAAGCTATTGTTGGTGAAGAAAAAGTGTTGGTAAATAAGATCAAGCACTTCCATTCGTGTGAACCATGATTTCTTATCATCAACAACAGTGGAGAGCTATGCATCATGAAACAGAAGCTCATTGGCCTGGGTCCAAAGCTCAGTCTCAGAGTGCCAATGCAACTGGTAACTACAGACAACATTGTGACGTGCCCCATCTGCCAACAGTCCTCTAATGGTACATATCTTCAGTTTCGACTATGTATATTTTGCAGTGTTGTCAATATTGTAAATCTGATTGAGGAGCATTGAACAGAATCCAGGACATCCAGCTTCTCGTGTGTGTGGTTCGATTTTACGGGATGGACCACTGGGCAATTGACACACCGATGGTGTACCTACAGGAGCATCTGCTAATGCCCACTGACAATCCTGAGGTTCAATTGCAAGGTTCCAACCATCTTCAACCATCGAGTACTTGTCATAGGATAATCGTGGCCAAGGGGCCATTGTGAATACACTTGCCTCCATGATTCTTTTTGCTACCTGAAACATAGCCTTTTGGTGTTGCTGAACATTCTGATCTGCACTGGCCTTGGGTTGTGGAGCATTCTGGTCTCCTCCAAACTTGAGTTGCAGCAGCGCCTGGGCAGATGGTGCATGGTCAGACTCAGATGATTTGTTGAGGAGGGCTGATTGTTGGTGTTTGAGCAGTGGTGATGCCATTGACCAAGGTGGTTTTCGGGAATTTGGAACCGGAGGGCATGCAATTCCAGTATTGGCATGGCGTCATTTCTTGCGCAAAGAAACCGTTGCATTTCATAGTGACTTGTGCCGTTGTGCCTCGCCTAGAAGTAGGACCTGCAGCTGGTTATCGAAATCGTCATCTCCGATGTTGGATGATTAGGTGGACACTCCGGTGTCCTCACATTTGTCATCACCAATCTAGGGATCAGTATCGTCATCCTCCTTCATTAATGATATCTGGGCCATTAGCCATCCGCAATATGATGCACAAAGGCAGATAATTGGAAGGTAAACACTTGTTGGACAATGAACATTGGCTGCTTCCTTAAATGTGAGTGCTCTCTAAAGGTGTGCTTCTTGATTCTTCTGTCAATAGTGATTCCTCACGTGGCTGGGCGTAGGTTCTATTTGCTGCAATGAAGAAAGACAGTTCGGGAATGTGGGAGAGAGTGGTGTATAAGCAGTGTATATAAGATTAGGTGCAATAGAATAACAGGAAGCATGGTGCAAGAAGTTGCACATACTCAAGGACCATGCAATTCGAGGCACACCTTGAAGGTTTCTGAAGAGATGACTTCAATGGTTCATATTAATATTGACGATCGCAGTCTGGTATTGAGATTGAGGATGGTGTCAGGTGAATATGGTTTAAAGTGACTATCCCGAGATTATGGGTGAAGAACGAGAGTGGTATCCATTGCCCAGGCTCAATTCAGTGCCCCGCCACATTGTAGAGATGCAGAATACTCTCCCTCATGGGCATCCAGCACTTACTCCAGCCTGTGAACCAATCCTGGTGGTTGCAATGCCCACAGTGGCAGAAACATTCAAGAGTGTCATTGACAAGATAACTTATGGAACTGATTTCAAACTGGTGAACATGTTCCATGTGGCAAATGCGAATCTCACCCAGCAGAATCTGAAACCCAGTATTGGCAACCTGGAAAACTGACAGATTATCCGCCTTGTTTCTTATGATATGTCAAACCCCAGCATGAAACCATCAAGCAACGGCCAACTCTCATTCAGTTTATGGAGTTTTGAGATTTTTGATGGGCCCCATTTGAACAGGACTAGAAACAGTATGGGCTGGCAAATTGCAAATAAAGCGAGAATTGGATTCACGCTTCAAGTCTCAGCCATGCTGGAATTGCATACACCCCATAACTGGTGATATCACACGAATTGGCTGTTTTCATGTGCGCCTGAAGATCCACAGGATGATACTGTGATTGAAAAGGATGGTGCAGAGGCATTGTATACCACTGTGAAGAGTTTGATGTATGCAATTTGAACTGAAGACAAAGTAGCCCTACAGGATGAGGTGCGCCGGATGTTAGAGATTGCCAAGCCTTGGATGATAAGTAGGTGGTTGGAATCAAAACTAGCCAATCGAAAACCACTCCTTCACACAGCGAAGGAGAATCCACAGCTTGTTGATCATGAGTGGACTCAGGATGCGCAAACCAAACTGAAGACCATGGTGGAGGCATATACTTTACGGAGTGCTTCAGGAGCACATAGGCTTTATAGATTGCGGTTAGCATGTTTTCTGTTAGTGTTGGGAGACAACACAGATTGCAATGATGTTTCTGGACAATTGTATGATGAATGGCCACTCGATCCTTGTGTGGATACTCTGGCTTTCCAATGGCTGAGATACATTTCTGACATTGCATGTCTACGATCCCGTTGAGTATCCCGAACCTGTCCAAGACAACACTTCAAGAGAGGTCCTCCTTCCGGAACAAGAGAGAAATGATAATGCACTCCCCAGTGCACCTCCTCCACAAAAAACAGTGCAATTTTATCCTCTTCCTGGCCAGGTTGGTCATTTGAAGTGGTGGCTAACCAACTATTTTATGGATGATGTGGATAGTACCCACAGGTATGCAGAAATGGGCAATGATGAACGTACAGCAATGTAGCTCAAATTCCAGGATTCACAAAATCCCTCTGGGTTTGTAACTACAGCCAAAGTGGGCGGGACCGGCCCAAATCCTACCACTGCAAACCATGCAATAATCACTAAGAAGTTCTTGGTATTGAATATGTAGCGGTAGGCATTTGCAGGAGTCATCCAGCTAGGGCAAAACACAGTAGGACAAACATCATCAATAAATTCAGGTCCTGGTGGCTATGATAACCACGTGCGTAATCTCCATCAACACTCAAGATTGGCCCAAATAACAGTCCTGCACAGCTTGATATGTAAACCAAACATCACAATGTCAACGATTCACTGGATTCTGGAGTCGTGAATGTACATCACAAAGTGGCTTACGGAGAATGGAGACACATTGCAGTCTGATGAACCATCTACAGTCATTGTTAGAATGCCTCATCAAGGCACGCCTCTTTAGACATTCACCCAACATACTCTTCTTTACTGATACAAATAGTCAAAAAGGGTGTTTGTAAGGAACACTATACTGTCTAAATAAATCCATTCTCTCTGTCGTTCTGAAGTGAATCAACATTTTTGATGTTGGAAGTGTTGTGTCTGAAGTTAGAATCGGCTAGAGTGAGATGTCATGAGCATTCTTGGATATTTGAAATGACCAATATGAGATGAAGTCAATTGATACGCTGCAGAACAAGTTCCCGGCTGGCCTATCACTTGAAAAATGTCATAAGTAGAATTTTGCAGATGACGCAGCAAAGGGCTTCGAATCATTCGTTAGCTACCATTTGAAAGTGCTCCCGAAACCTGAGGCCATGTACGCATGTCGAAGTCAGAAGAATCAAAAAGCATAATTCAACCACTTTGGGGTGCACCAGAAAATCGTCGGTATATGTCACGAGTCTCATTTTGACAGACTGAGCACCGCATATTTGCCAATCCCCTGTGGCAACGTGACTATCTGGGCAATTTTGAGTACTGAGGTCACAATATCAGATGTGGCTCACGCATTCGTGCCAAAGCCAGTGCTGTTGCTGGTACATGATTGATGATCTGGTGCACCGGAGAGCCGAGTGCACATATCGTCACAACTGATTGATCACAGCCGATTTGACAATCACAGTTGGCAATCAGGACGCTCTAGGCAATGATGAATAGCGGTGTCAAGATATGAGACACCAGCTCCCTGATTTGTGGGAAAGCCGTGGCTTTTGTTGGCATATGATCAAAGGTCAGGTGCACTGGAGAATCCTCAGCATATGTTGTGCATCACATTCTGACAGATCCAGCACAGCATATTTCCCAATCCCATTTTCCGAGAAGACAGTCAAGACATTTTGAGTACCTGGGAAAGAATGAGTCAAGGCTCCTGTATTCGTGCCAATGCCACAGGATTTGGTGGCATATCATAGAAGTTCGGACACACCTCAGATCCACAACCGATAGTGTTGCATTGTGAGACATTGCTCGGGTATTCATGGCTGAGCTGCAGCTGTTGCCGCCAGGTATGTCCTAGCCAATACCTGAAGTTCAGGTCCCAACAAGATATTGAGTCGAGGGCAGAATGACATTGTTGAATGTGAATTGAGCCAACTTTATCGAGCTGCGACTCATCATGGATGTATCATTACAGCCCAGCCAGTGCTGCAGAGCGACAAATATGCCACCGAAGTGCATGTACCTTGCTTAGTAGTGCACTTTGTATGTTAGTTAACATCATTTTCATCATATTTACTTTGACTATGCATCGGTGTATGCTGTCCACACAGATTGTCATCTATCAGGATAGTTCATATATACAAGCAGGCAGCTGATTGCGCTTGGCCTCTGCTACAATCCGAATCTATGCTTGATCTGTATATGAAGGGTGCTGCTAAGATCTCTTGCACTGTCAGCTCCGTGTCAACTGTCCATTGGAGAAAGATAGCTCTGGACAACTAAACTACAAATGAACAGTCCTGGCCAATTAGTAAGCTCACTTAACTCGATATTAACTGAGTAGTATATTCGGACCTATGATTCCAAATTCTAAAATAGCTTCTGCAAGTTTGGGCTCTGTCACAAGAGCGGGAGCTAGGGAGAGAGAATCTCAAAAGACAGATTCTGCTCAGTGACTCTGTCAGATGGCTGGCAACTCCCGCTCACCCATGTACCGCACTTACTCAAAGAGGCCTAAGTTCTCAATGCTTTGACTGTAGACTCAACTGTGTTCTGACTAAATATATGTTTGGTCCACCAAAACTATTATCTGAAAGTAGAATATGTCAACCAATTTACATGCAGAGAACAATTTGAAGAGAGAGAATCTCAAAACCTTGAGTAAAGAATCAACAGCTTCGAACAGTGCAATTAATTCCCAGAGTATGGCCAGCAGGCAATCCACAGCCATTGAATGAAAGTGTAACCATTCAAACTCCAGTGCACCCTGATTCCCCAGAACTGCATTCCTGCAATCATCATTCATCTGCCCGCTGTAAGATGATGTCTCACTATGCATTCATACCATTGAAGCATATAGCTTTCAGCCCCACCATTTATGTTAAGTCAACTTTGTAGAAGTGAGACTCATATTGAATGTGTGATTTAATGGTGTGCAACTTCCTAGATATTAGGTGCAAAATCAGAATGTGAGTGAGTATATATGACCCATTTGTTAGCAATCTTAACATTGACAAGTGCTTGAATCAATCAGGTTACCACTGAATCATCCATCATACCTTACCATTCTTTCTTTATGCCCATATCTCTCCCTTGTGTATCAAATTGTCTACCTTCTCCATTAACTGAAACATCCTTGGGCAGGGGATTCTGCAAGCACAGCCCAGATGAACGCATGACAGGGAAGTTGTGCGTATGAAATTGCCTTATCGACCGCTAACAAATCTGGAGCATCCTAATACAAGAGAATATCGTGAAAATCGGTGTGTCCTTCTGGAGGATATACCACATAGGGAGATTCATATTCCTGCTTGATTTTTGACAAACTCAGTATGAACCCTCACAACTTAGCCATGACTCTCAAGGTCCCACATCTGTCGAGTTCTACAGATTATTAATGCTGCACAGGTTCTATGCCATGCGGTCACCTCGAATGCTCGAACTTTCACGCCTAATTACTACATTCAGTTCAGTCATATGCTGGGGCACATGCTTTCATTCAGATTCTCAGTGCTCCATTCGGCCAGCAATAAGGGTTGGTAAATGTAGGGAGTTATCTTCCAGTGCATCTGGTTCAGGTGTGTCTGGTTGTATTCAATCTGCATTGGCTTTAGCCTACCTCTAGTGTTAGCAACAGGTCCGGGTGAACTGTCAGCGGTCCTGGTTGGGACAGGAAAAACGGTTCGGGTTGGTTCCAGAACCGTCCAAACACCCAGCCCACTGCTTCTTGGTGGTCCAAACCTGGCCCCGTACCCTTCAACCCACGGGTTTCGCTGCGTATGGCTAGACCTGTCGTGTCCAATCTCCGGTTCTGCATTTTGGGTTTTTCTATTTATGGTTGCATTCAGATATCCTACTGTTAATTGCAAAACATTGGCTATGGTACTGCATTGTCATTTTCTGATGTATTGACAACCTTTATATAGCAAACAAGTAGAGAGAGGCTCTCTGCCCCATCCTGAAAATGAGCGTCAATCGAGCATCAACAATTCATGGTTTTGCATCTTGGGTAATCCAAGTGGCGCTTGATCACATGTATCCATAAACAAGTGATTAGCAGTGTTTATGAGCAAATAAGTGAATGATATTCCCGTGATAGCCTCCTGAACAGTAACAATTTATTTCATTAACAAAGGGGCAACTGAGTGTTGACGAGCGTTTTAGACTACAGAAATGACCAAAACTCAGTATATGGACTGTAACAGCCGCAGCGCGGGTAGTGGCCCCGTAGTGTAGCGGTTTGGTCTTGCCACCACTATGCTCATTGCTACGGGTTCGAATCCCAGCGCCACTCCTCTACCTGAGCAGACACCTTGTCGCACAAGTTGATGTCGCACGATGGGTTCCCTGTGTCAAACTCACCACAGGTCGAGCATTCAAAGGATTAGTAATGGGGGTGGGCTTGGTGGGTCAGTGGCCTTAGTGCCCACCATTGGGTAGCGGGAAGTGGGACAAGACGACTTTGCCTGAGTCAGACGTAGGTGCAATGTGAGCTAGTTCGGCCGTAGTTTAGCCAATGGATGAACAGGAAGTTTCCGATGGACAGGGATACAAATGTTGATTAAATGCCATGACCACCAGTGGTCGGCCGGCTTATGGTAACTTAGCTGGGCACCCATTCGGGGTGAATGCAAGATGATTACAAACATATATACAAGCCGCAGCGCGCTTCAATAAACCATGATCGAATGCCCAAGATCGTCGACACTCCATTGATGCACATCCTCATGATTGGGCAGGGAGCATGACGCTTTCTTTTTTGCCTATAAAGGATGGCAACACTTCCATTATGTGTAATCACTACCAAATCGCGTTTCTGTTACCCGACTTACAGCAATAAAAATTGTTGACCCTCTGTTGATGCTCATTTTCAAGATGGGACACGGAGCGTCTCGCTTTCTTTTTTGTGTATAAAGGTTGTCAATACTGTTGTTATGTATAACCACTACAAAAGTACATCTTAATTACCAGACTAACAAGACCTATAATCGTTGACGCTCTGTTGATCCTCATTTTCAAGATGGGGCAGGGAGTGTGATGCTGTTTCTTTTGCCTATAAAGGGTGTCAACACTTCCATTATGTGAACTCCCTGCCAAATCGCGTTTTTATAACCTGACTTACATGACCAAAAATCGTTGACGGTCCGTTGACGCTCATTTTCAAGATGGGGCAGGGAGCGTTTCGCTTTCTTTTTTGCATCTAAAGGTTGTCGATGCTGTTGTTATGTATAACCACTACAAAATTACTACATAGTTACCAGACTAACAAGACCTAAAATCATTGATGCACTGTTGACGCTCATTTTCAAGATGGGGCAGGGAGCGTGTTGCTTTGTTCTTTGCCTATGAAGGATGCAACACTTCCATTATGTATAATCACTACCAAATTGCGTCTTTATTACCCGAATTACAGGACCAAAAATCGTTGACGATCTGTTGACGCTCATTTGCAAGATAAGACATGGAGCGTCTCGCTTTCGTTTTTGCTTATAAAGGTTGTTAATACTGTTGTTATGTATAACCACTACAAAATTACTTGTTAATTACCAGACTAACAAGACCAAAAATCATTGACGCTCCATTGACGCTCATTTTCAACATGGGGCAGGGAGTGTTTCCCTTTCTTTTTTGCGTCTACAGGTTGTCAATGCTTTTGTTTTTTATAACCACTACTAAAATACTTCATAATTACCAGACTGACAAGACCTAAAATCGTTGACGCTCTGTTGATGCTCAGTTTCAGGATGGGGCAGGGAGCCTGTAGCTTTCTCTTTTGCCTATCAAGGGTGGCAACACTTCCATTTTGTGTATTCACTACCAAATCACATTTTTATTACCCGACTTACAGGACCTAGAATTGTTGACGCTCTGTTGACGGTCAATTTGCCACGGGCGTAACCGCACTATGGATCCATTCACTTCGGCATACTATATCAACAATGGTCTTGTGGCAGCCGTTCTGTGCTGTTCATGTACATTCTCCTTTCAAACTTCATTGTTCTTGAATGATGCATATGAATATACCCTTTAAAATATACTTTACAGTGTCCGCAAATTGTAGATCATGATAATACTCAAAATTCCCGTTCCCTTCAGTCAACTCTTGTCTTCCCTGTCATGGTCACTTAAAAGGCTGCTGTCATCTACAATATGGCTGTCAGCTGCATTACCACGCGGCTGATAGTGTACTAACCTGTGGATGGACATTCATCAGTCAGCAAATCTGGAATGAAATCATTATCGCGCATGCGATCCTTGGCAAATGGATCAACATTGATAAATTGAGCCCTGGGAAGCGGAGTATGTATATACACATATCCGGGTGGCACACCTTCTGTTTCGGAGCATTGGGTTCTCCCACTGTCATTCGGTGGGGCAGGTGGCATTCCGGGCCTCGGTGGTGCCGGTCATGGTGGAGGTGCACCCATGCCTTTGCGTCTCCATTGTATTTGTGGATTCTTTGCTGTGCAATCTTGGCAAGGAAGACAGCAGTCCGTTTGATTTTCCTGAATCATTTTCGGGTGTCTTTCTATTGCAGCCTCCACCTTTGTTGTGACGAACCTGTCGAGACGATTGATTGATTGAGTCTAAGTCTCAGGTGACACGTAGCCTATATAGTAGCTGCCAGCCCTAACCCAAAGCCACGTGATGAACTACTCTACAAAGACTCGGTCGAACACTCCTCCAGGGCGTTGTCACGTCCGTCAAACACTAAGCCATTGAAAAACAGACTGAAAACAAACAGACGACAGAAGCCAAAAGACAGAAGCCACACCATGCCATGGCCTGAGCTCCTCCCAAACGACCATTCTCCCGCTCATGCCATTGAGGGCATCAACCATATGCCTAGTCCTAAGCTCGGTAGTCGATTGTGCTGTCGGCTTTCACTGTCTTGACTTCCAGTCAACCGCTCCTCCGAAGGTGACACACAGTCCTTTTGTATCGTGATCGCAGCTGGAAGGTCGTTGATTCCCATACGCAGCCTCTTGGTCCCAATCATGGGTTGTGCTGTTGGTGTCGAAATTGGAGGCGCTTCTCTGTGGCGATGTGTACTTCCGCTCGACAAACGAAGTTGAATACCGTCGTTTCCCTTTTCAACACATGTGTTCACAACCTGTTGTACGGTGGTGGATATGTATGTACGTATGCGAAGGTGTGTCTGTGTCGGTATCATGTCGAAATTGGCATAACCTGCTGTATGGTGGCGCGTCGAAATTGGAGACGCTTCTCCATGGCAATGTTAACTTCTGCTCAACAAACGAAGTGGAAGTGTTGATCGTCATTCCTTTTCAACCCAAGTGCTCATAAGCTGTGGTATGGTGGCGGATGCTAGTGTAGTCGAGTATGTGTAGGTGTCAGTGTCGGTGTCGGTGTCGGTGTCGGTGTCGGTGTCGGTGTCGGTGTCGGTGTCGGTGTCGGTGTCGAAATTGGAGACGCTTTTCCATAGCTGCAATTCGAATTGGAGACGCTTCTCCGTAGGTCGCTCTTCCTCTCAGCTAGCCCTAGGAAACATATTCCTGTAGATCGTGGTTCCCCGTACTCAGCCTCCCGGGTGGAGGAGGGGTTGTCGTCATTGAAGGTTTAGGGTGAAGGTACACACTGTACAGCTAACAAAGCTTCCTTGTCCTCACAGTAGAGGAGTCCACAGACTTCTTGGATTCATGGCCACAATTGCCACCGCCGGTGTCTCGGGTTGCACAAATCCTATACCCAGCGCACTGTAGCGGACCAACCCCCGCGCTCCCCGGGGGTTTCGATCTGCTGAGATCTCCCAAGTATCCGCGGTCCATTACCTGCCCACTTCTTATAGACTATCCAAATACCTTACTGTATGTCGATCTGCTTGGCTTTGCCACCGGTTGACCTGTCACGAAATCGCTTCGAACACATCCTGATGATGCGGATGTTGACCCGAACTCCTCCGAGGGTGTTGACACGATGTCCTCCGAGGGTGTTGACACGATGTCCTCCGAGGGTGTTGACATGATGTTGGCCCAAAGTCCTGCCAAACTGCTCTCCCTAATGGTCCCAAACGTGTCCTGTCGATGTGTCGTTCGGTTCCCGTAATCTTGTATACCCGTAGAACTCAACACTGCGGCCATCACAGGCATCGCAGCCATCACGGCCATCGCGGCCATCGCGGCCATCGCAGCCATCGCAGGCCTCCAAGCGGTTGAGTGTGGGATTTCGTCAAGAGGAGGAATCTGAGTCCTTTGCATCATGGAATTGTCGTCCTGAGTCCGTAGGGTGTCCTGACCCCGGATGCGTTCGCAAACGCTTCTGGGACCCTGCGGCCTCGCTTGTATGGAGGTTCGCGATTCGACTGTTATCTCCGCTTGATAGTTGTCGAAGATGGTGTCCGGATGGTGGTCGCGCCCGCGCTCAAAACCTGTTGTGACGAACCTGTTGAGAGGATTGATTGATTGAGTCTAAGTCTAAGATGACACGTATCCTATATAGTAGCTGCCAGCCCTAACCCAAAGCCACGTGATGACGTACTCTACAAAGACTCGGTCTAACAACCTTGTTAAGCCCGGGGTACACAACACCCTGCTTCTTCTCTTCTCGAACTTCTGTGCGTTGTTTCCGGATTAGTTGTTGCATTTCCTCAATCACGGTGCACGAAGACCCTTCTTTGGCCATTTTGCCCATATTCAAGGCAAGACGCATGTCGAAATGTTCAGGCTGTACCCGACCTCCTTGTCTTGCTGTAGTAGCTGACATGTTGAAAACCTACAAGAAATTAGTTGCTGCTTTTAGAGTGAGAATCGGCTGATACCTCACCCATATACGACTCAGTAGCCTCCTCGAATATCTTTAACACCGGTTTCGTCCATTCCCAGGGATGTTTATCACCAAATTTCTTTACGAAAATCCCAGAACTGACAACATCGTGATGTTCAATTTCGTGGACTGTATGGACAAATGGCTTGGTCAACCATGGAGGTTTCCCATTACGGGCAGCGATGAATTGGACATGTTGCTCTCTACGTACCCCAGCTGTGCGTTATACTGTTAGTTGACCGTCGTCTGAATCGATATGGATCGAATCACATTCGATCGCATGCTGTGTCTTATTCTTGCTGATTCTGGACTTATGTACTATTTGCAAATGTGCGTCCTGGGTCATATTTTCGGTTGCTTCAATTGCAGCGTCACAGTGACCTAACTGGTGTCTGCATTGCTGCTGTGTCTCACCGGGTGGTGCATGGTTCAAAGCGCCTGTCGTTTGGCTCGATTTGGCTTCAATCGCACCTGGTTGCAGCATAACTGCAGCCATAACTTGCTGTTGTGGACTGGTGAGGAAGATGATCACGAAAAGAAGTGGGAAGTCCTGAAGATTATATCGTCAGCTACAAGTCAAAATGGAATGAGTGACAGCCAACTTGCACCTTCAATTCAAGCTGAATCCGGCTGTGTATAGCTGCACTGCGTATAGCTGCAGGGGATTCCAACAGTCCTGCGATTTAGAGTAAGTCGGTCCGATGTTGTTTGTTTGTTTGCAGGGATATATCGTAATGAACGACAGCTGATATCTCCTCTTTGATTGAAATAAACATGACATTCTTCGACGGAAAGGACGTCTGGTGATGTTTGTCTCAAGACATTGCCGGGATATTACATGAATCACATGCTGACCATCAAGTTTTAATGTAAGGTTAGCATGACTATTCCCAATTAAGTGACGGTCGAAACGTTGATTTTGTGTTGTTTCAATTGATGGAACCTACCAACCTTGACATACAAGACGCAGTTTGTCTCCATGTGGTCCATATCTTGCAACATCCAACATCTTGCCCAACAACAAGGTTGACACAAGATACAATGGTCAATGCTACGAAAAAGAACCTTTTGCCACATCCGGTGAGCAAATAGAGCAGATTGACAAAGAAATCCACATGACGACATCATCATGCGAATGAAAGCAAGAGTGGCTTGGAGGTAGAATGCGTCAGAGCGTTGGGAGCATGGCGCAGCTTACGATCTAAAAAGAAGCTTTCGGCGGAGAACAGATGAGAAACGCACTTTTTGATCAACGAAGAAAAAGTGAAATGGATCGAGGACTATGTGGACAGAGAGACCACTGTGGCAAGAAAGCGAGATCAAGACGCAGAGACCCCAATTATGCAAGAGCAGGATCATATGAAGAATGTTGAAATGGCACGATCTACAACCCCAAAGCCTGAAACAACATTCGAAGAGATGTTGAATGCTATGGGGGACAGTTTGAGCGATCTTGCAAGTTCCGAAGATGAGGAGGATGGGGAAGCCGAGGATGATGATGAGGAAGATACAGAAATTGGCAAGCTGAGCGGAGATAATGAACCTGGCTCGGTGATGGGCACAATCTCCGAAGCAGTACAGCACCGCATGGAGAGCTTTCGGCAAAAGCAGATGAGGCTTGACTAACTGACGCAACCAGGATGGGGGGACGCAGCTGACTACTTCCGTGAGAGAGATATGAAGTACACGACGACTGAATTGAAGACTCCGGCAGTTGTGAAGCCCCTGACAGACACGACAGCAGCCACACCATCACAGACAACATTTGGAGAGCTTGTGCAGGTTCTTGATATTGTCCCTGGAAAATCTCAAATGCTGCAAGTGACGTCTCGAAAGGGAAGTAGTCAGATGAGGCTGGGTTCAGAGAAACATCAGGCATACAATCAGAGAGTATGTCTTATGCCCGACGTGGTGCCCGATTTTTCACAGAGGGAGATTGTGAACCCAGTTCGACCCGTGAGCATTCATGCCAGTGTATGGCGTCACTAGGTGATTACCAGATAGAAATCGGATTCAGACAAAGACATGGTGACGGCTCCTGCTTCACCGTTGGAATAGATAGCCGAATAGGTACTTTTGACAATCTATCTCGAGTGAAAGCAATTTGTACCTACTTTGTTACGTGTCAGCTTCTTCTCGATTTCAGTGACCAAATTCTGACACAAGATGATTCGTCTGTGTTTGTGCAAGGGTCATACGGGCCATGCAAATGTTCTCCTGACCAAATCAAGTTGATTGACGAACAAAGAGCTGTATATGGTGTTGCCCGTTATGGTTAAATGACAAAACAAAACCTAAATTTGTGACGAAATTTACTAACAAAGTTTAAGTCACTGATGTCATACGACTCATAGAAGGAACGGTCAAAGCATATCCGAAACCCCGATGAATGCCAGCCGTCAGTCTGCATTAATCCATGCAGCCAACTACATGACTCTCCGCTCAGACCTCCTGCTCATAGTCAAAAATCGAAAATTATTTATGGTACATCATGGAAATCGACGAGAATGAGCTGGATACGGAATGGTGAGGACGTCGGGCAATCAATATCTACAACTAGTGCATGGATTTGTATGCGGTGAATTGCTGGCTGGAAGGGCTGAAATGCGATGGAGTTACATCATTTATTACGCATATGACGTGTATAGTGGTGGCTCAGAAACTGAGATGTCTTGAAGATTTTGGATTCGAATGATAATACATAGAAACGGTGTACTGGCTGCTAAAAAAGACTGTATGGATTTTATGTACAATTGTTGAGCACCCAATGACTGTTAGTATGTCTCTTAGGTGAGCTCGAAGGTGAGCGTCATCGGAGCATCAACGATTTTTGGTATTGCATCATGAAACATCCAGATGTTGTCACTGCAACATTCATTCATAACGACATATAGCCCACCGTTCTAGTCAATGATGGTTGCGACAACACTGCTACTATTTCCGAACAATGAGCGTCAACGGAGCATCAACGACTTCTGGCTTTGCAGGTTGGAAAATGCAACGGTTGTGCAGTGACATTAAGCCATAATGAAACTGTCAGCCACCTGTATCGGCAAAAATGTGTTTGATGACTTCATCAGTATCCCCTATCAATGAGCGTCAACGGAGCTTCAGCGATTTTGGGCGTTGGATCTTGGAATATCAAGGGGCTGTGAGACTACTTTGTTCCATCATCGAACTTTTGGCCGCATTTCTGGGCAAAAATGCTTTCGACAACCTCGTCACAATGCCTTAAACATGATCGTCAACGCAGTGTCAACGATTTTAGTGCTTGCTCCGTGGAATATCAAGGGGCTATGGGACTACTTTGATCCATAATCGAACTATTGGCCGCCTTTCTAGGCAAAAATGCTTTCGACAACCTGATCACTATGCCCTGAAAAATGAGCCTCAACGGAGTGTCAACGATTTTCGGCCTTGCATGTTGTAATATCAAGGGGCTATGGGACTACTTTGATCCATAATCGAACTATCGGCCGCCTTTCAAGGCAACAATGCTTTCGACCACCTCTACACAATGCCCTGAAAATGAGCATCAATGGAGCGTCAACGATTTTAGTCCTTGCATCTTGGAATCTCAAGGGGCTATGAGACTACTTTGATCCATAATGGAACTATCGGCCGCCTTTCTAGGCAGAAATGCTTACAACAAGATCATTACTATGTCCCAAAATGAGCGTCAATGGAGCGTCAAAATTTTTTGATCATGCATCTTGGATAATCTAACGGCAATGGAATGTAGGTAACCCACAATGAACCCATTGGCAGCCATTATTGGCGAAAATGCTTCTGACGATATCGCGTCCGCCTCCTACATTTGAGTGCCTGTAGACTGTCAACCGTTTTGGTGGAGGCTCAGAACGCTACACCGCAATGAACTGCATTGTGCCGTTCCTAAATGAAGGTTTACACAGTCAGTCTTTGCAATCTAACCTTGTATACGACATCACAAATATGCATGCAATGTTGTACAGATCTGATTTTTGCACTGGTAGCAGTAGAGTCAATATTGAAGAATCCGTAGTCTGCTGTATTATATCGTTACTTTTGGCATTCTTTCGAGTCGGATCACCTGGCTGGCTAATTCCTCCGGCCATGGCGGATTCAAAATCTTTGATCACCTCATTGCTCGAGGTTATGATCTCGTCCAAAAATCAACATTTCATTATTCGTGATTTGAGCGACCTTACTTTACCAATCATCTTCGATGGTTGGTAGGCTTCAATGAATGTAGACTCGAAGCGGCCTATTGCTTGGAATAATTATTGACATGTGCCTTCGTGGCGATTCTATTTATACTGCGGAATTGAGGAGACCAGCAGCCCTGGCATCATATGTATTGTTTGTCATGAAGTTCTTCGCCATCCATCAGTACATGGGACCAGCTCAATGGGGAATCACTTGCTGGCAAAAGCTCACATCGCAAAGTTAAACACATGAAAAGAGTCAGAGGTTACTGAATTGACTAGTTCGACAGTTGATGAAACAGCTTTGGCCATCCTGAGGAGGCAAGAAAGTCACGGAATCACAATGGTAAATTCGCAAAGGAAGATCATATTTGACATCCAGGTGGATGCATATTGACTGAAATCATAGACAAAATGTTTCACACTGGCAGATAAGGACTTTGAAACTTCCGAATTTCACTAAGACATGTGGAATCGCTACCTCATGTCAGGATTTGTTCCGGCTCACATTCCATGGAACGCTATACCAAATCTAGCGCTACAACGGCCAGATAAGGCCTGACGTGGAGACCTGGTGCTGCCGTCCGCTATGACACTTAGCAACATTGGCGGCAGGGAATATGCACCGACCGTGGATGCAATTCAGAAGCCATTGCCGTCACAAAATAAACTTAGTTTACCTCTGGAAGGATGGACATCAATGAACACACTAGCCATACCGTCAGTCATTGCTTAATATATGGATCGAAATTGGGTATTGCGTGAAGTTCAATTGGTGTTCGACGAGGTTGATCGCATGTTCTTTTCACTTTTCGAAGGCTGATTAACGATGATAGGTCAAGTGGCAACATACTGGAGCAAGGCTGACCGTACAGTTGCAGGACGTTCTTGATCATTTTCAGGATACCGACGGCCGTTTGCATGGAGTTACGACTGATAATGCCTCATCAAATTACTTGATAACACGTGAGCTGCAATCAACCCATGAAACCTCTGGAATCGAGTGGCCTGCATTGAGTAACCACATACCTTGCGTGGCGCACGTCATACAGCTGGCTTTTGGTGCATTCATGAGCAGTCTCGGTGTCAAAGGCCGCACCATGTCTTGGGAAGCCCCTGAGCGTGATCAGCAATTTGGAGAGAATGAAAGCATAGACATTGGGAAGAGTCAAAGGCTTCGAAAAGAGGGCAACGCTAGAATCAATAAGGTGTTAGCCATGAGACCAGGTTTAGCAAAGATAGTTGAGAAAGTACGTATTTCAAGCTATTTTGAAAGTGCTGAAACTGACCTTCTTATAGCAGAGAATGCTTGCTGTATTGATTATGCTAACACCTGGTTGTCGAAACGAGTTCATTGACTGTCAAAAGGCCAAAGTCCGCATCGCGGTACTTCTGATTATGGATACGAAGACCCTTTGGAACATGACCCTGGAGTTGCTTGAGCGCGCATTCCTATTACGTTAATTCACACGGAAGTGGATTGAAATCCCAAAATACAGCGATTCCTGGCCACTCTTCACAACTCAAGATGAATAGACCATTGTGAAGTATGTCATGGAAGTGTTGGGACCATTCTGATGTTGGACCCTGTGGATGTCAAAGAGGCATACAGTCACATTGCATCACGTTATCACAGTGTACCATAATATGATCGATCATATGGATGGCGTGATGCGAGCTTCGGCTAAGAACAAGACTCCATGGAAGGAACTGTTGTTCTTCCCTGTGAAGTTAGCTCCACAGAAGCTGTCCAAATATTACCCTGATGTGACTCCATTGACGGGCATGCTACTGATTTCTGCACATATCCTCGATCCTTTCCGGAAGTTGCGATCTTTTGGAATGTATGACAAAGGAATGGATATTGATCATGAGGACGAGACAATCTATACTAACCAATACCAAGAGGCCTTTCTGAAGTACGTGGAGAATAAATACTATGCTAAACATTGAAATGTGCCAGTCAATATACACAAAAGCGTACCGAGGAGCAATCATATCCCTTCCGAAATGGTTTTCGGATCCTGTCAATCATCCTTTGATCCATATCATTTGTCCAGCGATGATGAAGAAAACTCAATGCCAAACAATGTGGCTGAGACAACAACAGCATGAAGCGATTGTTCAGCATGCTTATTGACCACCGCCAGCCTTGTTTTGAATTCGCCACCTCAAGCACCAAGGAACTGGGGGCAAACTAATCCAAATCTCAATGATTACCACTCCAACCCAATGGAGATTAGCAGTACATTTTGGTTACCGGACATCACCAACTGGTGGCGTCAACAGGAAGAAACGCACTCCATGTACATCAATCTCTCTAATGTGGCCCGCAACATATTCTCTATCATACCAAATGGTGTCGGAGTGGAGGTCAGTTTTTCTGTAGGCCGAGATGTTATCCGCTGGAGGCAGTCAAAAACCGCAGGTGAGACTCTTCGCGAAAAGGTCGTTGTAAGGCAGTTCGCTCTAACCAATACCGGGATTTTGGCAGGTGCTGACCCATTATTGGATACAATGAACACAGAAAACGACATGGAAATGAAGAAAGAGGCGGAGGGAAAGAAATTGCACAGAATGGCCAATGTTCAGGACTTTTTGGAGATGTGGCAGGGCAGCCACAAACTACGTGCTACCCAGAAGGAATCGCGCACTCAAAACAAGCAGATGACTGCCATGGGAATCATTTTGGACATGGAAGAGATGGTCAAAGCATCGTGGTCACTCTCTCAACATGACGGTGCAGCTGTATTTCAATTGTCAGAAAGATCTCCTTTGCCACCACTTTTGTCTGCCAAGGACCTCCCTGGAGGATGAACTCAAATATTGAATGTCTGCTGAATCCGAAGAATCAACGGTCATCCAGACGAATGTGATGAGCATTGCACAACTGAAAGCATTTCGGACACTGAAGATTGGCTTAACTGGAATGGGGACATAGATAATCCAAATGACAGCAAAGACGATTGCGCGCTGGACATTGAATGTGACCTAGAGCAAGACAATAGCATCGAGGATCCAGAATGCGCAGAGCAGCGGGATGTGAGCGCCGCGCCAAATGTTCCCCGATTGATTCAGCCGACATGGAAGGCAAAGAGACAGGCTGAAAAGGAGTTGATGACGGTCAATGCAATTCAAACGAGGAGGAATAATGGAGTGAAAAAAAAGTTGGACAGAATGCATCAATGTTTCACCAGATTCTCTATGTATCTTGAACTAGAGTTTTGGTTAGTGATATATTATGGGCGAATGGTGAGCAGTAGCTTGTCGATATCAGTTGATAAACAGATGTATAGCAGGCGCAATGAAGATTTTGGCATGATACATATATTTTGATCGTGTGAGAGTGAACAGTGCAAGAATGTTACTGCGCTCGGCTTTGTCACAAGGCCAAGTCTCAATCTGGCAGAAAGACTACCAATATATTCAAATCATAATGAAAACAATTATCGATGGCAGCTGATGTTGAGTAGACAATATATTGACATGAGTGTCAACGGAGCGTCAATGATTTGGGGTTTGTAAAGACGGTAATTGTACAACAGTTTGGCCACTGTGATGCATAACCGATATGTTGGCAGCTTTTATAGGCAAATGAGACAGCGAGATGCTCCATGCCGCATCCGGAGAATGAGCGTGAACAGAGTGTCGAGAAGTTTTAGCTTCGCGTTTCGGGTGATTTATATTCCGATTGGTTGTAGACATCCATTTGGCAGATATTGTCACCCTTTACTGGAAAAAACTAAAGCGGCATGCTCCCTGCCACATCCTGAGAATGAGCGTCAACAGAGCGTGAACAATGTTTAGCTTCGCATCTTGGGTCATTTATGTTCTGATGGGTTGTAGACATCCATTTGTCTGATATTGACAGCCTTTACTGGGAAAAACTACAGCGACATGCTCCCTGCCGCATCCTGAGAATGAGCATCAATGGAGTGTTAATGATTTTCAGCTTCTCATCTTTGGTAATTTATCTTCCGCTTGGTTGTAGACATCCATTTGTCAGATATTGAGAGTCCTTACTGTGAAAAACTACAGCGACATGCTCCCTGCCACATCCTGAGAATAAGCGTCAACGGAGTGTCAACTATCTTTAGCTTGGCATCTTGGGTAATTCATGTTCCAATCGGTTGTAGACATCCATTTGTCAGATATTCACAGCCTTCACTGGGAAAAACTACAGGGTCATGCTCCCTGCCGCATCATGAGAATGAGCGTCAACAGAGCGTCAACAATTTTTAGCCTCGCATCTTGGGTAATTTATGTTCTGAATGGTTGCAGAGATCCCTTTATCGGATAATGGCAGCCTTTACTGGGAAAAACTACAGCGGCATGCTCCCTGCCACATCCTGGAAATCAGTGTCAACGGAGCATCAACGATTGTAAGCTTCGCATGTTCGGTAATTTATTTTCCGATTGGTTGTAGACATCCATTTGACAGATATTGGCTGCCTTTACTGGGAAAAACTACAGCGACATGCTCACTGCCGTATCATGAGAATGAGCATCAACGGAGCATCAACGATGTGTAGCTTCGAATCTTGGGTAATTTATTTCCTGATTGGTTACAGCTATCCAATTATCAAATATTGGCAGCCTTTACTGGCAAAAACAACAGCCACATGCTCCCTGCCACATCCTGAAAATGAGCGTCAACAGAGTGTCAACAGTTTTAGTTGTTGCATATTTGGTAATCAAGGCATCGTGCTGATCACCGTGTTCATAACGGAATTATCGACAGTCGTGATAGACAACAATACAATGTATCAACGGTAAATTACCGATTCCAAATTAATCAATATTGCAAGCTGCAAAGTATGCAAAAATATATCGTCGGTTGTTGAAAACCCGATTTTGATAAGCTACTATTCACATACTCCAAAAGCAACATCCTTAATTCAATCTATGGATGGACCCACTGGGCGACCCGCTAACAACCTGCCCAATTCTGACGGGTTGGGAGTTTACCATTGAACCATACCCGAGTTGACAGTTCGGGTTCATTGAAAACCTGGACCGCCAAATCCGCAAAGGTTCACGTTGGACCCGGACCCGGACCCGAAATGACGTTCCGGAACCGTTGTTAACACATCCTACCACCAATTCTTGCATCCATACGGAGCATTGTTCATAGGAGTAGCTACCATTCGTGATTAGGAATAAATCAATTCCAGCCGACCTGACGAGGACTCCATCGATTCCAGTGCACCTGACAACCTCCAAAATCGCTTCACCAGACTGCTGTTCTCGATATGAATATTTAGCATTGAAGTCAACTCACCATAACCATTCAAACCGGGCCTCAGAGTGCATCCTCTTCCACTACATCAGCAAAATGGATTTTAGTCACTGGGAGCCTCCAGGAGTGGCTGAAAGGATGTGCAGTGTAAACTTAGATGCGTCAATTACAGGAGAGTATCAGACCCTAGAAGGGCATTCCGGCTGGCCTTCAGAGTAACTATGATCTCTCATGACTAGTAGAGGTGTACTTTGAGAGAGATTGGGATGAGTTTCAGAATACCTCGGAGGGCCTGAGAGAACATTGGGTGCACCTGGGAGCACCTGGCAGTGCCAATGACAAACCTGGCAGTGCTGATGACATACCTGGGAGCGCTGATGATAATCCTGGGAGCGCCCACAACAAGCCTGGGAACCCTGCCGCCATGTCTGGGAGCACCTCAAACTACAGTAGAGCAGTTTGGGAAAAACAACATCTTCTTTGGGAATGCTGCTGGTGCGCCTGGAAATCATAGCTACTACATATTGTACAACAATTTTTAAAACTCATGTATTCAGTTTGTATTCTCATATATGTATCTACAAAGCTACCCATCTACACACGGTATATCTGGACAGGCTGGAGGCGGAGTTTGAGAGCAACTCGAGGGGCGCCTAAAAATCACGATCAAGTGAACTCAGAGTAACACTCCGATGCCATGATAGAGCAAGATTGGGGATGGATGTGGAGGCAGTAATCAGGAGTATTTCGGAGAGACACTTGGAGGCAGTGATTGAGTGAACTTTGAGATACACACCAAGATTTTGATCGCATGAGTATGGAGATGACTTGGAGGCCATCATAGTGCGAACCTGGAAGCCGTAATCGAGTGAGTTGGGAGATGTACTTGAAAGCCATGATTGTGCGAATTTGGAGGTCGTAATCGAGCCAATTTGGAGATGCACTTGGAGGCCATGATCGTGCAAACTTACACACTGTAATCGATCGAGTCTCGAAATACACTTGGAGGCCGTGATCGAGGGAGTTTGGAGATGCACTTGGAAGCCAGCATCGAGCGAGGTTGGAGATATGCACTTGGAGGCCATGATTGTGCAAACTTACAGACAGTAATCGAGCGAGTCTGGAAATACACTCGGAGGCCGTAATCAACCGAGTTTGGAGATGGACTTGTAGGCCATGTTAGGGCAAACTTGCAGGCCGTAATTGAGCGAATCTGGAGATACACTTGGAGGCCACAATCGAGAACTGTGGGGATGCACTTGGAGGCTGTGATCGAGCGAGATACTACAAGTACTTTGCGGCGGTCAATGGATGGAGAGCCGGGTGCTGAGACACTATTCATCAGACAGCTAACTAGACCATTGAGCTCTCATGGAGGGCTGGCTAATGGCGGTCAATCGTGTAGAGAGGCAGGCCAGATGCTGAAGCTACATTCAGGGGTCAACTTGTAATCATGAGAATGAACGGATTACCAACAATCTAGGGAGGATACTTTACTCGGTGTATGCTGTACTCGGTGTCAACTCATGATCATGGCATGGAGAGATAGAGAGGGATGACATAACTTTGTGTTCTGCGATGATGGTAGAGTTGTGGACAACAAAATAGGTGATGGGGGATGCAGATGAGAATGATGTGGAGGATACGAGCGGATCTGAGAAATCCGGGGTACAACTTGCCTGATTGCGTGGGGAAGTCCTGTTTTTGATGTGATTATACGCCAGATCAGGACTCGTACCTGCTGTATCAGGGATTGTACATTGACTCGCACACGACATTCTCTTAAGTCCCAGTCTCTCAGGATGATTTGTCCCATCACTTCTCCTCTCTCTCTTCCTCATCCTCAATTCCACCATCACCTAAGAACAAGAAGTCAAGTCATCCCTTACTATCTCTCCATGCCATGATCCAGAGTTAACACTGAGTACAGCATACACCGAGTACAGCATACACCGAGGACAGCATACACCGAGTACAGCATACACTGAGTACAGCATACACTGAATACATCATACACCGAGTACAGCATACACCGAGTACAGCATACACCGAGTACAGCATACACCGAGTACAGCATACACCCAATGCAGCATCCACTGAGTACTGTATACACAGCGTACTGCATCATCCCACCATTGACTGTCTCCCACTCCCAACAAGTTTCTCATCTCTTGGCAGACCATGTTGCATTCAATTCTCTTCATCCGAACAACTATGAGTCAACCAATAAATCAAGTCTCAGCACTCGTCGCGCTTCTCTCCCGAACTACTGCCTCCAGATCCTCCGTCTCCAAGTACTCCTCCAATCTCACTCGATCATGGCCTCCAGGCGCATCTCCAAACTCGCTCGATCAAGGCCTCCAAGTGCATCACAACATTGCTTGATCACAGCCTCCATGTGTATCTCCAAACTCACTCAATTCCGGCATCCACGTTTGCACGATCATGGCCTCGCAGTGCATCTCCAAACTCACTCGGTCACAGCCTCCAAGTGGATCTTTAAACTCGCTCCATTACAGCCTCCAAGTTCGCACGATCACGGCCTCCAAATGCATCTCCGAACTCGGTTTATCCCGGCCTCAGCGTGTATCTCCCAACTTGCTCGATTGCAGCCTCCAAGTGAATATCCAATCTCGCACGATTACGGCCTCGAAGTGTATCTCCATAGTCACACGATTATGGCCTCCAAGGGCGTTTCCATACTCGCTCGATCACGATGTGGTGAAAGGGTGGAGATAGAATGCACACAGCCCATCATCGTCATTCCGCCGCACTTCGCATGGCATCCGAAGGGAATTCTTAAGACAGTGTGGTCCTGGCTCAAGGAGTGTAGGAAGAGAGTGAGAGGATATGAAGAAATACCCGGCAATGATAAACCACACATATTGTGTGGATCTACGAATGTTTGGCAGCATTATGTGAGGAACCGCACTAATTGTGTGGATCTATGAAAGCTCGGCCAGAGTGCATGAGACCAAGAGCTGGGAAAGATAGAGTGTGTATTTTGTAAAATGGGATTATGTCTATCTATCCTGGGGTCTCCTAAATATATACTCCCTGTCGCTGAGTCTATCTGCGTTATCCCCATATCTCCGTATATATATATAGCGAGATTTAGATAATAGATGCCATATTATGTTGTAGCAAATCTTGTGACTGAAACAAAGACAAATATGATAGACAAAATTCCTTGTGGTTGTGAAACCCTACGCACCCCTGCTGTGACAATATGGCACCAAGTCTCCTGCAGAGCTTGCACAGAGGTATCAGCTGCTCTTGACGTCTCCCGCAGACCTATGCAGAGATCTCAGCGTCACTGAAATGTGACTATCCGAATAGTCAATCTAGTAGCATCCTGAATGAATCTCCATTACTGCAGATGCTTTCAGGATCACCTGAGAATGCCCTTGCAGAGTCTGAGAGCACATTACATAGCTCCAGGGGGGCCTGGGAGCATCTGGAAGTACTTAAAAGCACTGGTGAGGGCTACCAGAGTATCTGGGAGGTTTGCGTATGGCCTCCAGACTGATTTACATTTTGCTGATGTATGTGCAACCTCTTGCACCATTTTTCATCCTATTTCATTGCACTGAATCCAATATGTACTGCATATACACTCTCTTCCACATACCCCAACTGTCTGTCTTCATTACAACACATGGAACCTATGCCCAGCCAGGTGAGGAATCACTATTCCCAGAGCAATCAAGCAGCACACCTTGAGTGAGCACCAACATTCAAGACACTAGCCAACCGTCATTGCCCAGCTAGTGTTTGCCTAACAATTATCTGCCTTTGAGCATCATATTGTGGATGACTATTATCCGCAAATTCATTAGTGAAGAAGGATTACAACATAAATCAGGAGCTCAGTGATGATGATGGTCAGGACATCACACAGTTCATCTTCTATTGTGACATGGAAGAACATGATTTGGATCAACAACACGAGGTCCTACCTCTAGGCCAGGCGCACTGGAACAAGTGACCACAAACAGCAAGGGATCCATGGCCAATGAAACCAAGCCGTGTCAATACTCTTATTTCATGCCCTCCCCTGGCAAATTCCCGAAATCCATCCACTGCAATGGCGCCACCACTTCTCAAAGCCAAATGTCAACAGTCCTAAGCAAGGTATCCCAGTCTGACCGTACACCATCCGCCCGGCTGCTGCTTGTACCCAAGGTCAGCGATGATGAGAACATTCCCCAATGCCAATAGGCTACATTTGAGGTACGGAAAACATCAATGGAGGCAATCATATTCACGAGGTCTCCTTGGGTAAACTTATGGGATGAGATGTACCCGATGGTTGAAGCAGGTTAGAAACCAGCCCTTGAAGCTCAGGATAGTCAGGGGGCATTAGCAGGTGCTTCTATAGGTACACCAGCTGTGTGTCAATTGAACAGTGGTCCATCTTTCAAAATAGAACCCCAAAAATGGGAAGCTGTAAGTGTTGGATTCTGATTAATGCTGCTCTATCAGATTTACAATATTGACAAAGCCCAAAATGGACATAGGTAAAACTGATGATATTTACCAATCCAGGACGGTCGGCAGATGGGGCATGTTGAACAGTTGTCTGCAGATAGCGGTTGGATTTGGTTTCTGAGACTTAGTGTCAGATCGAGGTTCAGAGGCTCCTGTTTGATGATATACACTCCATGGTCATCAATGATACGAAATCATGGTTCACCCAAATGGAAGTGCTTGATTTGATTTACCATCAATTTTTTTTCACCTCCAATAGCTCAGGGTGCCAGTCTACAACATCCCAGTATGTCCAACCTCTTGCTCCACAGACTTTAGCGCTGGCAGCCGCAGCTACTCATTGTGTGCTGTCTGAATATGCGAGTAGAAACAAGGCCACAGCTCTGTTTTCTCGAGATGAATATTGAGTTACATCTTGCCCATCCCCTGTTATAGAGTTAACTCTGAAAGCTACTTCACTCATCAATCACACATTTGTGGGCCGCTTGATACCGCCCTCCCCTGCGGCGCCACTCCGCAAGCATAGGCGCTCCTCACTCCCTATTTGCACTCTTCAGCCTGGATTACTGGTCTACTATTTCGTTCCACAGTCAATTCCTCCTCTTTTAGTACTCCTCTGCTGGCATAGGCACACCTGGATCCCCTCTGTCTGGAATGGCGCTTCTCTATATCGTTCCACAGTCTATACCCCTCTTTCCATGCCCCTCAGCATCGGATTGGAGCTCCCCAATTCCCACCAACGCTCCTCAGTCTGAATCGTCACTCATATATTCCGTTCAGCATTCCTTACCGCCCTGCGTTTTTGGCTCTCCTCGCCTGGGAAATCTCTCCTCACCCTTTCATTTTTGGCCCTCCTTGGCTGGGAAAGTACTTCTTAATCCCCATCTGTGCTCCTGTGCCAGCATTATCACTGCACAATTTCTTTACACAGTCCTTATTCCCCATATTGATGCTCCTCTGCAAATATCGGCGAACCTCGATCCCCATTAACGCTCCTCAGCCTTCCTGTGCCCCACTTTGTCTTCATTCCACACTCCTCCAACACCTTCTGTGTACTGCACTTCTCCACACAGCACTCCCCATCTGGCACTCCTCTTTTCTTTGTTGTTCCTCCCCATTCGCATCCAGATATATCGTATTGCCTTTCAAACCACCATTTGGATTTGCAGCTAGCTAACATCTCATTACACCTCTGTTGGATATCACAAATCGAGCCAAATGACATTGGAATTCTGTTTCATCTACTTGCCAGGTATGAATGATCAACAAATAGAAGGAGAGCCTCCAGCTTCTTTGTGCCGTTGATGAATTGTGTCTTCCTGCTTTTGTTAGCTCTGATGAGATGGGCTATGTACTGGATGACAGTGACACCATGTTTGATTGATATAATTTGATTGCTTAGTTGGGTTATTCTTTCATCATACCTGAGTTTATATTTGAATCACCTGCCTTGTTCTTTGGTTCTTTAATGTAGCAAGGCAAAAAATGGATTGTTGATGAAGATGATAGCTACAATGATTTAGAAGTGGTAATGAACAATAATCCATGCCTCATGTTCACCAGTGAGGCAAATCAATTGCTCATCTACATCTGCAGAGTCTCAGCTAGCTTGTAGTCCTCCGAATGAGTATCCATATGAACCCAGGAACCTCTCACCGCTGGTTTGTGGTTCCTGCATATGTTCAGTGACACTCCCAGGTGCACTCAAAGCTCTCTCCGTCACTCCAATGTGTTCCCAAACTTATCACAATCACTCTCATGGTACTTCTGTACCAGTCATCACACATCCCAGTTACTCCAAAGGCTGGCCAGAGTGCCCTCCCAAGGTCTGATACTCTTCTGAAATTGATGCTTCTCAGTTTACACTCCACATACTCTCAGACACTCCTGGAGACTTGCAGTAACACAAATGCATTTTGCTCATGGAGATAAGAAGGGAGGTGCCACAGGTGCTGATGCTCGATTCAATGGTTAACTCAGGATCATGTGAATGCAGACAGTAGAGTACAATCTGGTTTGTCAAGAGATAACAGATGAGAGATGAGATGCTGGTTGGAGGCAGGCAACAGTCAATCTTGGGGTAATGCTGTCCTCAGTATATGCTGTGCCGTGTTAGGGGGGTACTTATATACTAGGTATATATACTTAGGCACAGCCCTATACCCTATTGTTGCTGTAACCTTGCTAATCTCCTTCTTGCAGCTTTGAGCTGCCTCATTGTTTGTGGAAGAGGTTTGACTCTTCCATTTCATGTTGATCTCAAGGGATCAGACTGATGACTTGGCGAATTCTTTGTTGACTGCGCTGCAGGTTCTAGGGGAATTGACCCTAGCTGAATATCTCTCGGAGTCGTAGATATCGATCATTCTGATCTATTTACGTGATATACCAATTGTTGCTGAAGACCTTTCGAAGCTAAAGAGACCGTCTTTGGTAACAAAGATATTAACGCAGTGTTGCCTGCCAATGGAACCTTCCAACGGCTTAAATAATAGACTAGCACAGATTGTAATACCACGAATACAGATATCCACCAAATGTACAAAGCTGCAAATAGATATTGTTGCTTGTGAAATAATTGAAATAACTTTCGAAAGACCAACAACAGCACATCTGCTTTGTGTTCACCGGTTTTCCTCATCTGTAGTGTGGGGCTGCCGGTACAACAAGCTAATAATATTTGTTTAAATGTATAGGTATAGATATAGAAATAGGTATTATAGAAATGCAATAATATTTTAGATCCTTCTTTGCTGGTAGGTTTCGGACTGTTTGCTGCTTGAGCTTGTTCTTCTCATTGTCAGAACAATGTGATCTCTTGATAGCCATGTCTTCAGGATGAAACTCCTTCCGAACTATCTTCCAACTATGATGTAATAATGTATTTGATAGTGTTGAGCTGATTGGAAGTACAGATATCACTATGAGAAGGACTATGATGTATCCTGCTTCTTGTGAAGTTAGCGCCATTAGTCATTAATCGAACTTATGTTGATGCGACATGTCTCGTTACACGATTCAATAGTCACACCTTCGCGTACACCCGCACACACTAGACTACTGGAGCATGCTCCACCATGCACCAGGTTTCCAGCCCTTGTGTGTACGTGGGAAATGACGATCAACACTTCCACTTCATGTGTCGAGCAGCGGTCTACATTGTCATGGGGAAGCATCTCCACTAGCTAAGAGATTACCCCGCTTCCTGCCGTGTGTCTGACGTCAGCTGCTGGACAGCTCCCGTACAGTCTGAGAGAGAACGATAACTGATGATTGCAATGCATGATATAACATCTCGTTACTGGATGAGTTTGACCATGATCACCATCACCAAGTTCAATGGCACGAACTATGCACATTGGGCAACCGATATGGCCCTACTGCTCGAGCAGAAGCCAGTGTATGGTATCATCACAGAATACGATGACAAGCCAGAAGAGCCAGCTGCAAACGCGACCGCTACAGAGAAGGCCGCTTTCAAAGACTGGATGAATCGCCATGGTGCTGCCAGATCGACTATCCTACTGGGCATGGAGCCGAGGATTGAAGCGGAATACACGGTTGTCTATGATGCGAACATGCTTTGTGAAAAGCTTGCATCAGCCTACAAGTCAAAGTTGAAGCTCAACATCTTCGAGATTAGCGAAGACCTTTGGAGCATCAAGCTACAGGACAGTGGAGTTGTCGACAACTACGCATCGCGGATTGATCGGAAAGTCAACGATTAGAATCAATGCGCAGGGCCATTGACCACTGACACTGATGCTGCCAATATGGACACTGCAATGACAATCGCCAAGATGAGTGACCAGGAGCACATCTTCTACCTCCTTCATGGAATCCCAAGAAACAATGAGTGGAATGTCTTCTTTGAGCTCATGAGGGACATAAACGCCAGGATAACCACCACGCCAGATGAGATCGTCACCAAGCACGTTCAAAAGGATGCTCCAATCAAGAGATCGAATGGGCTCGCTCCAGAGGTCCTGCGCTTTGCAAAGAAGGGAGGTAGTGGCGGCAAAGGCGGCAAAGGCCCAAAGAGGGATAAGAGAGATAATATGGATGATAAGAAAGAGAAGGATCAGCGGATGTGCTTTCATTGCCGGTGGAGAGGGCATATCACCGAGAACTGCCTGAGCATGCAATGCAGTGATCCTCCAAAGGCTGCCAACACTGCAGCTAAAGCATCGACTGAGACTACGCCAACTCTCACCACTTCAATCAAGAACTATTGGATGGTGGCTAGCTCTAATGCTTAATCCAGTGATTGGTTCATCGACTGCGGATGCACGACTCACATCTCCGGCCATCGATCCAAGTTCATCACCAACAACGAGTATCCTCCAAATCTGAAGAATGTGAAGAGATACAATGGAGTCACATCGTTTGCTTCAAGATGTGGAAGTGTTAGGATGATTTGCTAGCTGCCAGATGGAAAGACGAATACAATCATACTTCAAGACGTGTTGCATTTGCCAGGGTTGTTCAATCTCATCTCACAGTGTCAGATCATGGACAAGGATGTCAAAGTCAAACCTGTGAATCACTGCAGTCTAAACATCTGCAATCGCAATGGCAAGCCGATTGCCACAGCACCTCAGGTCGATGGGCTATTTGTTCTGAAACGAGCTTTGGAATCGACCGAATACACCGACATCGACGAGAGCTGCCTGCTGGCACTTATGACAACTGGGCGTGCATCTCGGCATGATGCAGAGAAGCGGATGTTATGGCACCGCCCCTTGGCACACGTCAGTGTAAAGGCTTTGGGGACATTCCTGACGATCACTGATGCTCCGAGAATGACCTGGAAATGTGATTGCACCTGCTGCATCAAGTGCAAGTTAGCTCGAAAGACCTTTACTCTGAATACAACTTTCCATGCCAGTGAGCCACTGCAGCTAGTGCACTCGGACCTATGCGGTCCACTGGAAGCAGCCATCGGAGGAGCTTCATACATGTTGCGCTTCATTCACAATGCCATGAGGCGTCCAGATGAGTACACATTCATGTTCAAGTCGCAAGCCCTGGATTGATGGAAAGAATGCAAGGCTCTTACAGAAAAAGAGTTGGGCAAGCAAGTGAAGCAATTCAGTACAGATGGAGGCAGTAAGTATACCTCGAAGAAGTTTCCAGAATACCTGAAATCCGAGGGCATACTGAAGGAAACGACTATGCCCTACACTCCTCAGTCTAACGGAGTTGTAGAATGGGCTAACTGCACAATCATGGAGCACGAATGATGCATGCTGGACGATGCTGGACTGTCGAAGATGTGCTGGGCTTTTGCAGTCTCAGTGGCGGCCTATCTCAAGAACCGGATTCCGACGCAATCAGTTGTTGGTAAGACTCCGTACGAGGCCTGGCATGGATTCGGACAACAGCCCTCTTTGAAGCATCTCCATGTGTTTGGATTCCTTGGGTTTTGTGCACCTTCCGAAAGCGAAACGAAGAGGCTGGAATACGGCGCAACTCCTGGCATATTTGTTGTGTACAGCTTATTGAGAAAAACAGTACTTCGGGTACGACCCATTGGCCAAGATGATTCACTGCTCCAGAGATGTGGTATTCAGGGAAAGGAAATGGTACACAGCACCAAATGCTGCAGATGATGGGATCTTGAACGAGCACTTCTACAGAGATGTCATCAAGGAACCCATACCGATAAAGAAGCAACCAACCAAACGTCAAACACAGGAGTCATTGGACGACGATCCACCTCCGGAGGCTCCGAATCCCAAGAAGAAGACACAAACTTTGGCTGGCCTTGAGACGTCACATGGAGATGCATGAAAGCCGCCGGCAGCAGGTAGTTGCCAAAACCGTGCTGGGAAGGATACTTTGGCAGAGTCTGCACAATTGGCTCTCGAAGATGAGGGATTCGAGGATATGATTCACCTCTACGCTGCAGCTGCGATCTCCAATGATCCTGAGGATGCGTTCGATCCAAAGCCCAACAATGCAGCAACCGAGTCTCCGCTCACTGAGAAATGGGATACAGTGATGAAAGTGGAGTTAGATGCAATTGATCAGCATCGAGTCTTTGTAGATTTCTTGGAGCTTCCGGAAGGGAGAAAGGCTTTGCAAAGTCATTGGGTATACAAGATCAAGCGCGATGGAGCAGGCAATGTGCAGCGGTTCAAGGACAGGCTAGTCGGTGGAGGAAATCACCAAATCAAAGTCATCGACTACCATGCTACGTATGCACCGACTGCTCGCTTGGGCCACATTAGGCTGGCACTCGCGATCGCCGCCAAGTTTGATCTCGAGATCCATCACATGGACGCATGCACGGCTTGCTTGGGAGTTGACTTGAAAGAAGAGAAATATGTGCACCCGCTGCAGGGACAGTTTCGTTAGGTCCAAACTGGGAACCGATACAACAATCCAAGATCGAAGTCTTTGTGGAAGATTGTACGCCGCTTTGGAAAGTCTCTTCATGCGCCGAAGCACGCTTGGCACGTGTAGTATAGCACGTGTAAGGACTACTTGATATCGAATGAATTCGTGGAATCACGCCTCGACGCAGGACGGTTCGTGCTCCATGACAAGGAGGAACACGGCATAGTCGTTGCCGCTGTCATTCGGTATGGCAATGATCTCCTGATCATTGTCAATGAGGACTTGATTGGGCAGATCAGGGATCAGATGATGAAGAAGTTCCGAATGCATGATCTCAGGAGGGTCTCCTTCAATCCCAGCATGAACATCAAATGCAATTGGGGAACATCACACGATTGACATCCATCAGCAAAGCTACATCCGGACGATCTTGGCGAAGTTCAGAATGCATGATTCCAGACCAGTCGCCACACCAATGGCAATGAAGCATCACAAGAGGAAGCCCAACGAAGCAGCCTGTGATCCAACCCTATACCAATCGATGATCGGAAGCCTCAGGTATGTGATGACTTCTACTCAGCCCGACATTGCATATGCCCTCGCAGTTCTCAGCTCGTACAATCACGCCCTGAGCAATGAGCATATGGAAGCTCGTAAGCGCGTGTTCCGGTACATCAACGGCATGAAGGACTGGCGTCTGCATTCCAGAGGAGCACTCAGAGGAGCACTCAGAGGAGCACTCGGAGGAGATGGAGAAGGCGCACTTGGATGATATGTCAATTCAGACTATGCTGGATGCCTGGATGACTATGAGTCGACAAGTGGAATTGTTATCACCTTCGCAGAAGCAGTCCACTGGAGATCGAGAATGCAGACGTCAACTGCCCAGTCCACAACCGATGCCGAATACTCTGCCTCTGGAGTAGGCTGCATGAGACTCACACAGATCTCGCATCTCTTGAACAAGCTGGGCATCCAGACTACCTGTCACGTGTTTTCCGATTCAGTCACTGATTGGGAGGATCAAGAACAGAATCTACCGTTGAACAGCAGTTGCACACATTGCAACCAAGTACTATCTTGCTGCAGATATGGCTAGAGATGGAGAGATTGACTGGAGCTACGTACCGACTGGTGAGATGCTCACTGACTACTTCACCAAGCCTCTGCCGAAGCTCGCCTTCCTGAAGCGGTGTGCTGCAATGGGAATGATCAGTAATCGAATTGGAAATGGCCTCAGAAATAGCCTCGATATACATGGAAATAGTTACGGAAATTGTCACGGAAATGGTCACGGAAATGGTCACGGGAATGGTATGGGAATTGCAAATGGCATCAGGCATGCTGTCGGGATGTAAATTGATTGCGTACATTTGTTTCGAGGAGATCCACGCTGTTTGATGGGCTCATCTTCTCTTTTGTTCACGGTTTTTGGTTGAAACGGACGAGATAGCCCTCTGGGAGGAGTGTTGAGCTGATTGGCAGCACGGCTATCACTATGCAAAGTAGTATGATGTACCTTGCCTCTTTTGTAGTAAGTTCCATGAGTCATCGATCGACCTTACATCGATGCGATATTTCTCGTTACACGGCACAATAGACACAGCTTCGCATATGCCTGCACACACCCAACTACTTGAGCACACGCCACCATACAACAGATAGCAACATAATATCATGCCACACTTCCGTTAGGTTACTGTGTTCATGAAAGTGGATTTTGAAGCATTATTACTCCCAACCTATGTGGGCCATCCTTGCATGATATCAAACGCATATTCATGCCTGAGTGGATTTAAAGATTTAACCTCCCATATTAATGCGCCATCCTCTGCACGATACTATAACAGATTATAATGTCATCTCGGAAATCTTTCATCCGGTATGTGTCAGTAGTTAGAACATCGACGGAACATGGCCTGTAGTGCTTGATCGTAATATGTTTTCATAACCCAAGAGTTATTAAGTGCCTAACCATAACCTGGTTTTTCAGCATTGCATTCTGAGTAGTATTATTTTAATAATTATGTGGCAACCAACCACAACTTTGCGAATGAAGAATGTGACGTATCATCTCGTATTATAATCCGCGATGGCTATTGCAATGCATACTAACTCAAAGCACTATGCAGTGTTGCTTCAGCCCTCTTATCTGCAGGCAACGTCATAATTCTCTCAGTCACACCACACTTGAGCCGAGACCATTCTCTTTGGCCAGGAAGTATCCCGGGAGTTCATATATCCTGGGGTGATATACCGGAAGTTCCACTTACTTGCATATTGATTGACGACTGCTGTGCATGTGAGTTGGAGAAATTTCCAGTGCAATCATGCACAGTCCCGCTAGTATCTGAGATAATGAATGTGGTTGAAAACTATGTCCACTGCTGAAGCCAAGTGAAACCTTGTCTTCCCTGTAATGGTGACATTGCTGCATCATCAAAAGTGAATCCGCTGAACTCTGTTGCTTATTCAATTGACACATGACTCATGTGTAATCACGCGAAAGACCACATGACTTGCTCGGATGGGATGTCTTGAATAGGTGTTTGCGAACCACGTGACTAGACCGAGAGTAATGCGGTGACTTGTATTCATGTGACTGTCATCAAGTAGCATTATCGCTGCTCAGAGAGAACCCCTAACATACACAGTGTATATCATACTAAGCATAGGCTGTCCCCGGGGTATGCTGTACTCACGGTTAACTCTTCATCATAGTGTGGAGAGATCGAAACGGATGACATAACTTTGAGTTCTCGTGTGATGGTAGCGTTCTGCATAAGACAGACAGAGATGAGAATGAGGATGGTAATCATGAGGGATGGTAAAACAGGGTGTGAGAAATCAGGGGTATGACGTGCCTAAATGCATTTCAAATACCACCGATCAGTGTATTTACCCGCAAGATCAGAGGTTGCAACTGCCATATCAGGCAGGGTAAATTGACTCACACACAAGATTCTCTTAAGTCTCTCTTTGTCATGATGATTTCCCCATTCTCTTCTCATCTCTCTCTTTCTCGTCCATAACTCTACCATCATAAAAGGACACAAAGTTGAGTCATCCTTCTGTATCTCTCCATACCATAATTATGAGTTAACACCAATTACAGCAACATCCAAAGACCAACTGTTTCTCGCTCACAGCCAGTCTCCCATTATTCTCACCATGACATGGGCAAAATGTACACCACTCAGGATACTATATGCAAACTTCCAAGACACTCTGGTCGACCTCCCAAGTGTTCCTTAGTCCAGATGCTCCCAGGCCTGCCTGGGACTAAGAAAACTGTTCTCAGACTCTCAAAGAGCATTCGTATGTGCTCCGGAGAGCACCTGCAGTTATCGAGGTGCATTCAGGATGCTATGATATTTGACTTACAGCATAGTCAAGTTTTGGAGCAGCTGAGACTGCAGCACAGGTCTGCAGAAGACATCAGGAATTGCTGAGATTGTTGTGCAGCTCTGCATAAGATTTGGTGCCATATTCTTAGAGTAGTGATTCTTCCGGTTCCATAACCTGAACACATTTCGTATATTTTATTCATCTTTGTTACAGTGACATGATTCGCTACATCATTATATGGCATGTATTGTCCATCTTAGTCGCTCTATATATATATATCCCATCAATTTGGCTGCAGATGGTGCATGAGTGTAATTGGAGGGGCACCTTGAGATGCCAATTGAGAGAACTTAGAGATGCACTTGGAGGCGATTGGGATGGGAAGATCCATTTCTTACAATTACTGCCACTTGGTATGGCGGCTGGATGCTGCCATGGGGTGTACAGGGATACAGGGATACCGGAGACATGATAAGAGATGGGGGAGGGGGGCAGATGGTTATACAGGGAAAATGCAGTAGGACTGACCAACTGGAACTATATATTTGGGAGACCCCAAGGTAGATAGACATCATCTCATCATCAGAAACACCCACCCTATGTTTCTCAGCTCTTGGCCCCATGTACTCTTGCACAACTTTCATAGATCCATGCAATTTGTGTCATTGCTCACCCACTCTGGCCGAGCCTTCATACATCCATGCAATTTGTGTGGTACCTTACAGCCAAATACCCCTTCATATCATCTCACCCTCTTCCAATCCTGGTAAAGCCAGAATGGCTCTTTCTAACGAATCCCCTTTAGATTTGGCACGAGGTGTGGCACAGTGTTGCTGATAGGCTGTCAGCTTTCTTGCTCCGGCGTTTCACCACACCTGAATCATGTGAACTTAGGGATGTACTTTCTGGATCGAATTAAGCAAGTTCGGAGATGAACTTGGAGGCCCAGAGTGAGTGAACTCCGAGATGCACTCAGAGGCTGAGATTCAGTAAACTTACAGATGAACTTGGAGGCTGTTATCAGACGAGTTTGGAGATGCACTTGGATGCCAGGATCTTGCACACCTGGATGCTGGGATTGAGCAAGTTTGGAGATGCACTGAGAGGCCGGACCTGAGCGAGTTTACACATGCACTGAGGGGCCATGATCGATCAAAATTGGACAAGAACTTGGAGGTGCTTGATCTGGAGGAGGTAGATCAGGAGGGAGGCGCAATAGAGGCTGAGATTGTATTCATTGGTTCACTTGTAATTGTGGAAATGTTGAGAGTGTACTATAATACAGTCTGCCCGAAGATGGGAAATTACACACTGGCTTTGAGCCGGAGACAGTTGATATTGAGATCATGCAGTGCTCGGTGTACTCTATACTGGGTGTTAACTGATGATCATGGCATGGAGAGATAGAGAGGGATGAGCTAACTTTGTGTACTTAGCTGATGGTAGAGTTCAGGAGGAGGAAGCGAGAGATGAGAGGCAATGAGGGAAATCATCATGAGACATTGGGACTCAAGAGAATTCCTTGTGCGAGTAAATGTTCCACGTCTGAGACGGCAGGCACACTTCCTGATCCAGTGGGTACGAATACCAATACGAGGTCCTGAATCCTCAATCAGGCAACTTGGAACCCTGATATCTCATATCCGCTGATATCCTCCACATTGTTACTATCATCACCACGTATCTCTCATTCTTGTCCAAAACTCTACCATCATCGCAGAATACAAAGTTAAGTTATACCTCTCTATCACTCCATGCCATCGTCATGAGTTAACTCCAAGTTCAGCATTCACCCAAGATTGACTGTCTTCCCTTCATTTTCACAAGATTATAAGCTAACCTGTAAATTTAGCTTCCACTTCCCGCTTGCCTCCATGCAGAATGACTGCCACCAGCCAGCTCTCCATTAAAGCTCAAACTTAAAGTCACCTGCTTACCTTCCCCCGGTTGTGAGTTAACTAACCATTGAATAGAGTCTCATCACCAGGCATGCCCCAGCACCAAGTGTGGCTCAACACACAGCACACCTCAGCGCCTGGTACGCCTCCTATCAATGGCCTCCTGGTTGACCACCTTCACGAACTCCCCAAATCTTGATTGATTATTGGCTCAACCTGCATCCCCAAGCTGGCTTGATCACTGCCTCAGAGCGCAGCTCGGATTTGACTCGATCATGGCCTACAAGTGAATCACTTCGTCTTGCTGATTTCAGCCATCAAGTGTATCTTCAAACTGACTTGATTACAACCTCCATGTTCACACACTCAAGCCCGCGATAGTGCAAATCCAATCTCACACAGTCATGACCTCCATCTGAATCTCGAAACTCACTCCATCATGGCCTCCAAATGCATCTCTGACCTCGCTTGATTGAACCATCCAAGAGCATCTCTAAGTTTTCTTGATCGCCATATTCAGGTGCACCTAGAATTGTGCTCATGCAGTGCCGGCAGTCAGTCCAGATATACAGTGTATAGATGGAAAGATATATAGATACATAATTACTTAGATATATAGATAGGAGTACAAACTGATTACATGAGTTTTCAATATCATTGAATGATAAGTAGTACCTACGATTTCAAGGTGCACCAGCAGCATTCTCAATAATGATGCTGTTTTTCCCACACTTCTCAACTGCAATTTGAGGTGCTCCCAGGCTTCTCGCCGGTGCTCACAGGAATGTTTCTGGCTCTCCCAAGCTTGTCACCAGCACACCGAAATGGTCCCCTGGTTGTCCCCAGACTTCCTATTTTCTTGCTACTTTTTGGCCAGTGCTCGCAGTTGTTGTGCTGATTGGATGTACGGACATCACTATGCCAAGGACTATGATGAAACTTGCCTCTTTTGTAGTTAGCAACATTCGTCATCGATCGACCATATGTCGATGCGACATGACTCGTTACATGATATAATAGACACACCTTCACATGCACCCGCACGCACTCGACTACTCGAGCACACGCCACCGTACAGGAGGTTATGAGCCCTTGCATCTAACAGGGGACCAACGATCAATACTTCCACTTTCGTTCATTGAGTGGAGGTCATTGTCAAAGAGAAGCGTCTCCACATGCTAAGCGATTACCCCACATTCCGCTGGGTTCCTAATGGCGGCTGCTTGACTTCACCTGTACAGTCTGACAGACTACGATAACTGACGATTGGGATACAAGGTTAGGATTGTGCGAGATGAGTTCGACGACGATCACAATCACCCAGTGCAATGGCACAAACTATACACAATGGGCAACTGAGATGGCCCTACATCTCGAGCAGAAACAAGTGTATGGTATCATCAAAGGATACGATGCCAAGCCGGAAGATCCAGCAGCAAACGCTACCGCTACAGAGAAGGCCGCTTTCAAAGACTCGATGAATCGCCATGGTGTTGCCAGATCGACTATCCTACTGGGCATGGACCTGAGGATACAAGCGGACTATACGGTCCTCGACGATGCGAAGACCCTTGGGGAAAAGCTAGCATCAGCCTACAAGTCAAAGCTGAAGCTCAACATCTCCGAGATCAGGGAAGACCTGTGGAGGATCAAGCTACAGGACTGCGGAGATGTCAACAACTACGCATCACGAATCAATCGCAAAATGAAGGATTACAATCTCTGCGCAGGACCGAGAGCATCGTCGACCGCTGGCACTGATGCTGCCGACACCGACGCGTCTGCAAAGACAATCACCAAGATGAGTGAGCAGGAACACATCTGGTACCTCCTTCGCGGAATCCCAAGGAACGACGAGTTGAAAGTCTTCCTGGGGCTCCTGATGGAGAAAAACGCCATGATGACCGCCATGCCTGATGAGATCGTCACCAAGCTCGTTGAAAAGGAAGCTGCAATCAAGAGAGAGCATGGGCTCGCTCCAGAAGCTCTGCTCTGTGCAAAGAAGGGTGGCAAAGGTGGTGGTGGTAATGGCAGTAAAGCCGGTAAAGGCGGCAAAAGTCCAAGGTGAGATAAGAGAGATGATACGGACGATAGGAAAGAGAAGAATCTGTCGTCGTGCTCTCATTGCCAACGGCGAGAGCATATCACCGAGAACTGCTTGAGCAAGCAACACGGCAATCCTCCAAAGGCTGCCGACACTGCAGCAAAAACATCAACCGAAGCATCGGCTACTTCGACTCTCACCACGTTGATCGAGAACTATTGGATGGTGGCCAGCTCAAGTGCTTCATCCCGTGATTGGTTCATCGATTGCGGATGCATGACTCACATCTCCGGCCATCGATCAATATTCATCACTTACACCGAATATCCTCCTAATACGAGGAAGGTGAAGGGATCAAATGGGCTCACATTGTTTACATCCGGATGTGGAAGTGTTAGGTTCATTTGGCAGCTTCCAGATGGAAAGACGGAAACGATAATACTTCAAGATGCGGTGCATTTGCTGGGATCGTTCAATCTCATCTCACAGTCTCAGATCATGCACAAGGAGGTCAAAGTCGAACCAGTGAATCACTACGGTTTCAACCTCTACGATCGCCATGGCAAGTTGATTGGCACTGCACCTCAGCTCGATGGGCTCTCCATTCTGGTTCGCGTTCTGGATCAGGAATCGACCGAATACACCGATATCGACAACAGCTGCCTCCTGGCACTTCTGACGACTGGGCATGCATCTCGGCGCGATGCAGAACAGCGCGTGTTACGGCACCGCCACCGGGCACACGTCGGTCTCAAAGCCTTGGAGATCCTGCCGACGATCACCGATGCTACGAGAATGACCGGGAAGTGTGATTGCGAGAGTTGCATCAAGTGCAGGTTAGCTCGGACGCCCTTTACTCCAGATACAACTTCCCGTGCTACTGAGCCTCTGCAGCTTGTGCACTCGGACATATGCGGTCCCCTGGAAACAGCCATCAGAGGAGGTCCATATATCCCGCTCTTTATCGATGATGCCACGAGGCATACAGATGAGTACATATTGAAGTACAACTTGGAAGCCCTGGAGAAATTCAAAGAATGGATGGCTCTTAGAGAAAAGGAGTCAGGCAAGCAAGTGAAGCAATTTTGTACTGATGGAGGCAGTGAGTATACCTCCAAGAAATTCGCAGAATGCCTAAAATCAGAAGGGATGTTGATGGAAACGACTACGCCCAACACTCCTCAGTCTAATGGAGTCGTCGAATGGGCAAACCGCATGATCATGCAGTGCGTATGATGCATGCTGGACGATGCCGGATTTTCGAAGAAGCACTGGGCATTTGCAGTCTCAGTGGCGGTCTATCTCAAGAACTGCACTCCGACACGCTCAGTGGTTGGTAAGACTCCATACAAGGCCTGGCATGGATCCAGGAAGAAGTCATTGTTGAACCATCTCTGGGTGTTCGGGTGCTTGGCTTTCGTGCAAGTTCCGAAAAAGAAACAAAAGACGCTGCAGTACAGAGCAACTACCGGCATATTCATTGGGTACAGCATATTGACTAAGCAATACTCCCGATACGATCCATTGGCCAAGATGCTTCACTGCTCTAGAGATGTGGTAGTCAGAGAAGGAAAGGGGTACACAGCACCGAAAGCTGCATATGATGCGATTTTGCACAAGCACTTCTACAGAGATGTCATCGATAAACCCAAACCCACGGAGAAGCAACCAACACAACGTCAAAAGGAGGAGCCATTGGACGATTCACCTCCGCATCCTCCAAAGCCAAAGATTAAGTCACTTGAACAGGCTGGCCTTGACACGTCACTTGGAGATGCATGGAAGCCGCTTGCCGAAGGAAGTCATCAGGATTGCACTGGCAAGAACGTGTTGGCCGAGTCTGCACAATTGGCTCTCGAAGATGAGGATTTCGAGGATATCATTCCTATCTACACTGCAGCTGCGATCTCCAATGATCATGAGGATGGCATCGACGATCTCAAGTCGTACAAAGCAACAACCGAGTCTACGCTCGCCGACACATTGGGTACGGCGATGAGAGAATAGTTTGATGCAATTGGTCAGCATCAAGTCTTTGGAGATTTCGTGGAGCTTCCGGAAGGGAGAAAGGCTTTGCCAAGTCACTGGGTATACAACATCAAGCGTGACGGAGCAGGCAATGTGCAGTAGTTCAAGGCCAGGCTAGTCTGTGGAGGGAATCACCAAATCGAAGGCATCGAGTACAAGGCTACATATGCATGGACTGCTAGCTTGGGTCACATTGGGCCGGCATTTGCCATCGCCGCCAAGTGCGATCTCGAGATCCATCAAATGGATGTATGCACGGCTATCTTGGGAGTTGACTTAGAGGAAGACATCTATATGCACCCGCCGCAGGGATATTTTCATTTGGTCCAAACTGGGAGCCGATACTACGATCCAAGGTCAAAGACTTCACGGAAGATGGTACTCCGCTTGAGTGATTCCCTTAATGACCTGAAACAGTCTTCACACGGTCAGTACGGCACTTTTAAGGAACCCGTGACCTCAATTGGGTTCATGGCATCACGTGTCGACGAATGACTATTCTTGCTTGAGGATCAAGGCATAGTCGTCCCCGCCGTCGCTCTGTACGTCTATGATCTCCTCATCATTGCTAACAAGCGTTTGATTGGGCAGATCCAGGATCAGATGTAGAAGAGGTTCCGGATGCATGATCTCGGGAGTGTCTCCTTCCATCTCGGCATGAACATCAAACGCAATCAGGAGCAACACACGATCGACATCCATCAGCACAGCTACATTTGGATGATCTTAGCGAAGTTCAGAATGGACGAGTCCAGACCAGTTGCCATGCCAATGGTGATGAAGCGTCACAAGAGGAAGCCTGAAGAAGAAGCCTGCCATCCGACCATATACCAATCGATGATCAGAAGCCTTATGTAAGCGATGACTGCCACTCAGCCTGATAGTGCATATGCCATCGGAGTTCTCAGCTAGTACAATCACGACCTGAGCAATGAGCATATAGTAGCTCTCACGCACGTGTTCCGGTACCTCAACAGCACGAAGGACTGGCGACTGCGTTCCGGAGGAGCACTTGGAGGAGCACTCGGAGGAGAAGGAGAAGGTGCACTTAGATGTTATGTCGATTTGGACTATGCTGGATGCCTGGATGACTATCAATTGACAAGTGGACTGGGCATCACCTTCGGAGGAGCAGTCGACTGGCGATGCAGGAAACCGAAGTCGACTGCCCAGTGCACAACCGATGCCGAATACTGTGCCTTCGGAGTATGCTGCATGAGACTCACACAGATCTCGCATCTCTTGAATGAGCTTGGCATCCCGACTATCCCTCACGTGTTCTCCGATTCACAGTGACTGATTGCGACCATCAAGACCAGAATCTACCATGGAACTGCAGTTGCACACATTACAACCAAGTACTATCTTGCTGCAGATATGGCCAGAGATGGAGAGATTGACTTGAGCTACGTACCGACTGCTGAGATGCTCGCCGACTCCATCACAAAGCCACTGACGAAGCCCGCCTTCTTGAAGCAGTGTGCAGCGATGGGAATGATTGGAATTGGCCTCGGAAATGGCCTCGGTATGCTCGAATCTGGTCGCGGGAATGGTATAGGGATAGGAATCAGAAACGGCATCGGGAATACCGTCGGAAAGGAAATTGATTGGGAACATTTGTTTCGAGGAGATCCACAATGTTTGATTGCCTCTTCATCTCCTTTGTTTACAGTTTTTTGTTTGAAACGGATGTGATAGCCATCCTCGAGCAGTGTTGAGCAGATTGGAAGTGTGGATATCACTATGCCAAGGACAATGATGTAACTTGCCTCTTATGTAGTTGGCATGATTAGTCATTGATCGACCATATGTCGATGGGACATGTTACATTACATGATACAATAGACACACCTTTGCATACGCCTGTACACACTTGACTACTCTAGCACACACCACCGTACAACAGCAGTTGCACCTAAATGGCCACTGCATTGGTACAATCAAGTCTGGGATTTGACCACCCTGGGATTTTTACCCCACATCTCCCAAACACTCCCAGAGGCTCCCAGTGACAAAACAACATTTTGCTGATAGCTGAGTTAACCCCTGAGTGCAGCCTCAGCTCATCGTGGGCCACCCAACAGCTGGATGATTTCCAACTAGCTCCCGCTGAGTGCAGAGGCAAATTCAACCATTGTAACATACCCGTGATTGTAAGTGACCTAATGAATAGCATTTTAGGTTCCATGGTGTTTCCCTCCCTATCTACCACCTCCAAGTAGATGTTCAATTTCGCTCAATCACATCCATCCAGTAGGTGTCTAAGTTGACACAATAATGGCCAACAAGGGCATAGCTGAAGTCACTCGATTATGACCTCCATGTGCACCTGCAATTTCTCTTGATCACAGCCTCTAAGTTCAAGTCCAAACTTACTCGATTACAGCCTCCAACGCCATCTCTCACTATACTAGTTCTCAGGCTCCAAGTGTATCTCCAAACTCACTCTCAGGTGACCTTAGTGTTATCCACGGGTCCGGGTACCCTGCCAGCGGGCGGGTTTATGACTGCCAAGAAGGGTCGGTTGGATTCCAGACCCATGCAAAGACCCGACCCGCAGAGTCTTGGCGGGCCAACCCGAACCGGTATCCATCCACCTGCTGGTTTCCCCTGGTTTGGCTAGACCCGTCGGTTCCAATCTCCAGTTCTGTGATTTGGGGTTCAGATATATAATTGCATTTAGTTATGCTACTATTAATCGTAAAATATTGACATTGGTACGTCACAGTGTATTTGTGAGGTATTGGCCGCGTTCTTGATCAATACAAACAGGGACACCCACCCTACCACTTCTTGAAAATGAACGTCAATGGAGTGTCAACAATTGTTGGTCATGTATGCTGGGTAATCCGAGGGGTGACAGGTCACACACATTCATGAACAAAGTATTGGCCGCCTTTATAGCAAAAAGAGAAACTGTAACGCTCGCTACCCCATCGTGAAAATGAGAATCAACGGAGCGTCAACAATTTTTGGTCTTGCATCTTCGGTAATATGAGTGGCTCTTGATCACAATGATCCATTTACAAGGATATGGCAGCCTTTTTAGGTAGATATGGATGGGATATTCCCAGCACATCCTCAGGGACAGTAACAACTTCTTTCATTCACCGAGCAACCACTAAGTATTCGTGATCCTTTTAGCATTCAAAAACAGTCAAAACGATGGATATAAACCATAATGGCCACATCGCACTGTGATTAAGCATCGTGGAAGGCCAACAATCATTGATGCTCCATTGACGCTCATTTTCAAGCTGCGGCAGGGAGCATTTCAATTTCTCTGTTTCCTATAAAGGTGGCCAAAACTTTGATTATGACTGTTTGCAAGCTGTAGCCCCGCAGATTATTCAAAATTCACAACCAACAATCGTTAACGCTCTGTTAACGCCCATTTTCATGATGGGGCAGGGAGGGTATTGCTATCTCATTTGCTTATAATGGCGGCAAATAATTCCTTTATGTCTGTCTGCAACTTGTCACCACCCAGATTACCCAAGATACATGACCAACAATCTTTGACGCTCTGTTGACCCTCATTTTCAGCCTGGGGCAGGGAGGGTATCCCAATCTGATTTACCTATAAAAGCGGCCAATAATTCCTTTATGACTGTCTGCAACCTATCAGTAGTCTGATTACCCACGATGCTTGACCAGGAATCGTTGACGCTCCGTTGATGCTGATTTTGAAGCTGTTGTTGGGAGTGAGTCGATATAATTTTTGCAAATAATGTCGGCCAATACTTTGAATATGTATAATCACGGCGAAATCAATTTTCAATTAAGAGACTTACATGACCTAAAATTGTTGACGCTCCGTTCAAGCTCATTGTGCCACGGGCATATCCACATTATGCAAGCATTCAATTTGGCATAGTCTATCTTTCACATTGTTTTCGCAGCCTTTCTAGTGTTTTCATTTACTTCCTCCATGATCACTACATTGTTCTTGAATAATACATATAAATATATCCTTTAAAATCTACTTTATAGTGTCCGCTAATTGTAGATAATAATGATTTCCAAAATCCTGTGCATTTCGATCAATGCTAGTCGTCACTTGCAGGTTCGCTCAATATGCTGCTCTCGCCCTCAAAATGGATGTTAGCTGCTCTACCACACAGCAGATAGTATACTAACCAGTGGATGTTCCTTCATCAGTCAGCATATCTGGATTGAAATCTATATCGTGCTGGCTATCTTGGGCATATGCATCCAGAGTACAATATTCAGCGCAGGGTAGGGATGTATGTGAATACAGATATCCGGCTGCCAAATTGTCAATTTGGGAACTTTGAACTCCAGAATTATTACCAGTTGGGGTGGGTGGCATCCTGGGCAGAGCTGGCGTCAGTTCTGGATTCGGCGGTCTGCATCGGTTGGGTGGAGGTGCACCCGTTCCGTTGAATCTCCAGCCTGTCTGCGGATTCTTTGTGATGCCATCTTGGCAATGAAGGCATCTGGCCGTGTGGTTTTGTCGAAGCATAGCTGTGTGTCATTCCATCGCAGCATCCACCTGTTTATGCGGATGAAACTCCACACCCCGCTTCTTCTCATCTCGGACCTTGGCACGAGGTTTGTTTATCAGACATTGTGTATCCTCTCTTGTGGTGCACGAAAATCATCCTTTGGCCATTTTGGCCATGTTCAAGGCCAGGCACATGTCGGACTGTTTCAGCTGGACCCGACATCCTTGCGTTGGCATAGTAGCAGACATGTTGAAAACCTACAACAAATGAATTGCTGCTTCTAACATTGAGATTCTGCTATTACATTAACCTTATATGCTTCCATAGCCTCGTCTAAGGTGATTAAAGCCAGTTTCGGCCACTCACAGGGATGCTTATCAGGAAATTCGTCTGCAAAAGTCGCTGACCTGGCATGATCATGATGTTCCATTTCACGCACTGTGTGGACAAATGCCTTGGTCGACCATGGACGTTTCTCATTTCAGCCAGCGATATATTGTTCATGTACCTCTCTTCATACATCCGCAGTAAATTATACAGTTAATTGACGGCCGTTTCCCTTGATATGGATATATTCATATCCAACTGCACGCTATGTCTTATTCTTGCTGCTTCAGGTCTTATGGACGATTTCTAGATGTGCATCCTGAGTCATATTTTTGGTGGCTGTGTTGGCAGCGTCGCGGTGGACTAACCGGTGTCTCCGTTCGTGATGTGTGCCAATCAGTGAAGTATTTGATGTAGTGTCCGACAATCCGCTTGATTCAGATCCGCTCACACCTGGCCGATGAGGTGGTGTATCCGTGATTCACTGGGGTGGAATAGGACAGGAAGATGATCACGAGAAGAAGTGGGAAGTCCTGGGGACTGAATTGTTAGCTTCATGTCAGAATGGAATAAGTAGTAGCCAACATGTTCTTTATACTCAAGATGAATCCTGCTGCGCATGGCTGCAAGTTGCAAGGGTTTGCAACTGCCCCGTGATTTGCAATAAGTTGGTCTGATGTTGTTTGTTTGTTTACCGGGATAAATTGTGGTCTACAACAGCTGAAATCGCATGATTGTGAGATATAAATAAGACATTGTTCAAGGGAAAGAATGTCTGCTGATGTTTGTCTCAAATATTCCCGGGGATATTACATGAAACTGATGCTAACAATCAAGTCATGTTGTACAGTTAGCCTAACTATTCCCATCTTATTGACAGTCAAAAGTCACATTTTGCTTGGTTCAAGATGATCAAATGTACCAACCTTGACATAAAAGACGCAGCTTGCCTCCATATTTTCCATATCTTGCAAAATCCAACCTCGCGCCCAACAAGGAAGTCAACACAAACAGCAATGGTTAATGCTCCAAAGAAGAAAATTTCGCCACTTCCAGGGGGCAAATATGGCAATTCCATAGAGTGGTCCACACAACGACGTCATCGAGCAAATAAAGGCAAGAGCTGCGTGGAGGCAGAATGAGTCCGAGCCCATGGGGCATTGCGCAACATGCAATCAGATTTGATTCCTGCGCCCGAGAAATGACAAGAAATGCACTGTTCAAGTAATGAAGCGAAAGACAAATGGATCAAGGATTATGTTCATAGAGAAACCGCTGGGCCAACAAAGTGAATTGAAGACCCAGAGCCAACTGTTCAGCAAGAGCAGGAAGATACAAGGAAAGCGGAAAATGCAGCATTGACGAACAGACAGCATAAAAAGGCTTTTCTGGAGATGATGGTTGCTATTGGAGACAGTCTGAGTGATCTTGCCAGTTCCGATGATGGGGAGTATGGGGAAGATGAGGATGATGAAGAGGCAGGGCAGGGCCAGCTGAGCGAAGATAACAAACCCAGCTGGGTGATGGGCACAATCTGCAAAACGGTACAGCAGCATATGGAGAGGATTCGGCAGCCGCAGATGAAGCTGAACGAATTGACACAACTGGGATGGGAGGACACTGCCGACAACTTCTGTGAAAGAAACACGAAGTATAGCACATCTGAATTGGGGGTTCAACCATTCGTCAAACCTCAAACAGATAATGATGCAGCCGCACCTGCACCGACAACATTTGGAGAGCTTATGGAGTGTCTTGACATTGTCCCAAGTATATCACCAATGCTGCAAGGGACTTCTCAACCTGGAAGTAGTCATATTTGGTTAGGTGCTGGGAAGCCGCAGTCGACCAAGAGTATACCCCATCCTGCACCTGCTGGAGAGCCTGATTCATCACTCAGTCACAATGTGAAGCCTTTTGAACATGTAAACATTTACCCCTGTATATAATCTCCCCAGCTAATCACCATACAGAAATCGGATTCGGACGAAGACATGCTGCTGGCTCCTGCGTCATTGGAGGAATACAGAGGCAAATTGGTATTCTTCAAGTCATATCACAGTGGAAACCGATTCATATACCAATTTCACTACGTGTCAGCTGTTTCTTGATTTCAGTGACCAAATTGTGAGGCATGATAATTCGTCTGTGCATGTGCAAGGGTCAAATGCACCATGTGCAAGTTCTACAATCCTACTCAAGCAGTGAGACGGCCAATATGTTCAATTTCTGTTTGCCGATTACTATTAAGTGAGAGAGCAAAAGCTATCTGAGGAACGAAATACGCTACCAAACTTCATGTGAGCGATGTCATACGAGTTATAGAAAGAGCGGTCAGTGCTCAACACAAATCAGTCTGAATGACAACTATCATGCTGCATTCATCCATGTGTCCAACTGCATAACTCTCCGCACAGACCTGGTGCAGATGGTGGAGATATTTGAAATTGCTTATGGTATGTCGTGGAAATCAAGGAGAAGGAGCTGGATGAGGACAGGTGAGGAAGTCCAGCAATATTTTCAAAAAACTAGTGAAATGATCTACATGCCGTAAATTGCCAGCCGAAAGCACAGGAACATGATTGGGCCATGTCATCTCTCACTCAAATACCTTGGATAGAGGTTGTTCAGAAATTAAGCCACAGCAGAGCTTGTGGATGCACATGAGAATACTGGGAAACTCAATGCCGGATGTCAATAATGAGTATACGATTTGTTGGATACGATTATTGGGTGTACAAAGGCTTTTTTGATGTGATTAATGTAAGCATTAACAGAGTGTCAAAGATTTTTAGTTTTACACAATTGACAATCACACTGCTGCATTGGCACATCAGTCCAAAGTGAATGTATTGGTTGGCGATATAGCGAAAAAGGTAACTGAGATGCTAATTGCCCTATGCTGAAAATGAGCATCAACGGAGCGTCAATGATTTTTGACATTGCATCTTGGACAATCCAAGGGCTGTGCGGCGACATTAACTCATAATCAAACTATCAGCTGCCTTGCTAGGTAAAAATGGCTCCGACGACATCACTACTGTGTCCCAACAATGACCGTCAACAGAGTGTCAATGACCTTTGGCCTTGCATCTTGGAAAATTCAACGGCTATGCTGCAACATTAACCCATAACCAAACTATCGGCAACCTTTCTTGGCAACCATGTTTGCGACAACATCGCTGCGATGTCCTAAGAATGAGCGACAACGAAGCGCCAACGACTTTGGGCCTTGCAATGTGGAAAATCCTAGGGCTGTGCGGGAACATTAACCCATGATCAAACTATCAGCCACCATTCTAGGCAAAAATGTTTGCGACAACATCGCTACTATGTCCCAACAATGAGCATCATCGGACCGTCAACAGAGCGTCAACAGAGCGTCAATGATTTTTGATCTTGCAACTTATATATTCCGAGGGCTATAGAACAGGGTTCACCCACAATCAACCTATCGGCAGCCATTATTGGCAAAAATGCTATTGATGATATCGTGTCTGCCTCCTACAATTGAGCACACACAGAGCATCAACAATCTTTATGCGGGATCAGTATGCTACACAGCAATGCACGGCATGTTGTTGTTCATAAAATGAGTTTTACGCGGTCTGTCTTTTCAATATGTCCTTGCATACAACTTCAGAAATATGCATGCAATGTCTCACATATCTGATTGTTTTGCTTGAAGCTCTGGTGTCAATATTTAAGAACCCGAATTGTGCTTTACTATAAAATAACTTTTGGCAGTCTCACGAGTCGGATTACCAAGCTTTCTATTTCCTACAGCCATGTCGGAGTCAGAATCATTAAATGCCTCGTTGCTGGAGGTTATGATCTCTTCCAATAATGAACATGTCTTTATTCATGATTTGAGCGACCTTACATGACAAATCATCTTCAATGCTGGGTGGGCTTCAATGAATGTAGGCTCGAAAATGCCAATTGCTTGTAATAAGCCTAGACATGCATCTTGATGGCCATTTTATTTGCACTGCGGAATTGAGGAGTGCGACAGCCCTGGAATCATCTGTATCGTTCGTTATCAAGTTCTTCACCATCCATCAGAACATGGGACCAGCCCACTGGGGAAACAGTTGCCGGCAAAAGTTCACATCTCAAATGTAAACGAATTGACAGAGTCAGAAGGTACAGAATTGACTAGTTCAAAGGTCGATGAAACAGCTTTGGCCATCCTGAAGAGGCAAGGAAGTCAAGGAATTGCAATAGTAAGTTCGCAGGGGAAATTCATATTTGACATCCAGGTAAATCCATATTGACTGAAATTACAGACACAACGCTGTGAAATGGTAGCTAAGGACTTTGAAACTTCCGAATGTCACCAACATACTTGGAATCGCTACTTCCTGTTGGGATTCAATTTGGCTCAAATTCCATGGAACGCTAAATCAAATCTCCAGCTTCAACAGTCATACAAAGTAATATGAAGTGACCTCAGGTTGCTGTCTGCCACGCCCCTTAGCAACATTTTCCGGAGGGAAAATGTACTAACCGTGGATGCAATTGAACAGCATTTGGTATCACGAAAACAAGTTAGTTTAGCTTTGGACGGAGGGAAATCAAGAAACAAACTCACTACATCGTCGGTCATTGCTTACCGTGTGGATCGACAATGGCCATTGCTTGAAGTACAACTCACTTACGATGAGGTTGATCACCTATTCTTGTCTCGCTTCGAAAGCTAATTCACGATAATCGGTCATGGGCCAACCTACTGGAGCAAGGCTAGCAATACACTGGAAGGACTTGATTGATCATTTTGAGTGTATCGACGGCCGTTTGCTAGTAATGTCGACTGATAATGCTTCCTCAATTTCCTGGATGACTCACGAGCTGCAATCAACACTTGAGGCATCTGGAATCAAGTGGCCTGCATTGAGGAACCGTATACCATGCATGGCGCACGTCATACAGCTGGCTTCAGGTGCATTCATGAGCAGTCTGGGTGTAAAAGGCCCCACCAAATCTTGTGAAGCCCAGGAGTGCAATCAGCAATTTGGAGAGAATGAAAGCATAGACATTGGGAAGAGTCAAGGAGTTCGAAAAGAAGGCAATGCTCGAATCAATACGGTGTCGGCCGTGAGCTCAGGTTTAGGAAAGATAATTGAGAAAGTATGTATTTCAAGATATTTTGAAAGTGCTGAAACTGACCTTCATGTAGCACAAAATGCTTACTGTATCGATTACGCTGATGCCTGGTTGTCGAAACTAGTCCAGTGTCTGTCAAATAGCCAAAATCTGCATCAAGGTACTACCTGTTATGAATGTAATGACACGTTGGAACTCGACACTGGAGTTGCTTGAGTGAGCCTACTGATTAGGAGAATTCACCTGCGAGTGGCTTAAAAATCCAAAATACAGTGATTACTGGCCACTCTTCACAACACAGAATTAATGGACCATCATTAGGTACATCATGGAGGTTTTGAGACAATTCCGATATTGGACCCTGTGGATGTCGAAGTGGCATACAGTCACATTGCAACACGTTATCACAGTCTACAATGACATGTTCTTTCATCTGGATGGTGTCATGCAAGGTTTGACTAAGAAGAAGACACACTGGAAGAAAGACTTGTTCTTCCCTGTGAAGTTAGCGTGACAGAAGCTGTCCAAATATTTTGCTAAAGTGACTCCACAAAGGGGTACGCATCTCATTTCTGCGCATATTTTCATTTCCTTTCCGGAAGTTGCGATGGTTTAGGAAGTTGGACAAGGGAATGGATATTAAACCTGAGGACTAGACATCCTATACTACTCTATACCAAGAGGCCATTCTGCAGAATGTGGAGAATGAATACTGTACCAAACATCTATATGTGCCAGTCAATAAACACCAAAGCGTACTGAGCAACAATCTGGTCCCCTCCACCATTCCTTCAGGATCCGGTCAATCATTCTTTGATCCATATGATTTGTCCAGCGATGATGGAGCATACCTACCGCCTGCCAATGTGGCTGAATCATCACCCGGACAAATCAATCACGCATCATGCATCGTGACCACTGCCCTGCTCTGTTTGAATTCACCGCCCGAAGCACCCAAGAACTGGGGGCATATTTATCAAAATCTCAATGATTACTACTCCGACCCAATGGAGAGTAGCAGTTCATTTTGGATACCAGACATAACTGACTGGTGGCGACTACAGGAGGACACCAACTCAAAGTACGCCGACCTCTCCAATATGGCACGCGACATTTTCTCCATCCTACCACATGTTTTCGGTGTGGAGGCCTGTTTTTCGCTTGGGTGAGGTGTTATTGGCTGCAGGCAGTCAAAAACAACAGGTGAGACCCTTCCCAAAACGGTTGTTGTAAGGCAGTTTGCTTGAGCCAGTACCTGGATCTCGGCAGGTGATGACCCAGCATTGGATACGACAAATACATTAAACGACACTGAGATGAAGAATGAGATGTAGGAAAGAACAGTGCCCAGAATGGCCACACTCCATGACTTCATGGAGATGTGGCAGGGCAGCCAAAACCTATGTGCTATACAGAAAGAAGGTCGCGCTCAGAATAAGCCGCTGACAGCTGCAGGATACATTTTGGACACGGAAAAGATTGTCAAAGCATCCTGGTCACTTGTTCAACATGATGGTGCGGCTGCGTATAAATTGTCAGAAAGATCACTTTTGCCACCAGCTTTGTCTGCAAATGACCTCCCTGGAGGACGAACTCAAATATTAAGTGTCCGCATCATCAGAAGAATCCGCAATCATCCAGTCCCAGGTGATGAGGATTGTGCGCCTGAAAGCATTTCAGACACCGAAAATTGGCTTAACTGATATGGCGACTTTGATAATGCATATGACAGCCAAGACGATCGTGCGGCAGACATTGAATCTGATATAGAGCAAGAAAATGGCATCGAGGATCCGGAATACCTAAAGCACCATAATGTGAGTGCTGCACCAAATGTTCCTGGATTGATTCGTCCAATACAGAAGTCAATGAGATAGGCGGAAAAGGTGTTGGTGACGGTCAATGCAATGGAAACGCGGAGGATTACAGGAATCAAGAAAAAGTAGCACATAATGTGTCAATGTTTCACCAGCTTTTTTATGTAGCTTGACCGAGAGTTTCATTTGGAGATATATTATGGGCGAATGGTGAGCAGCAGCTTGTCAATGTTGGTTGATAAACAGATGTATAGCAGGCGGAATGAATCTTTTGCCACGATATATAAATTTTCAGAGTTTAAGAGCGAACAGTCCAAGAGTATTACTGAGCTCAGCTCTGCCACAGGGCCAAGTCTCAATCCATCAGAGAGATAACTAAAAATTTCAATTCATAATGAAAACAGTTATCGATGGCACCAGATGTTGAATGGACAATACATTCAGATGAGCATCAACAGAGCATCAAACATTTGTGGTCTGGTAAGTACGGTGATGCAATTGTGATTTGGTCGCTGTTATGCATTACCGACATATTGGCAGCGTTTATAGGCAGAGGTGACAGCAACACGGTCAGCACCTCATTCCAAGAATGAGCGTCACCAGAGTGTACACGACTTTTAGCTTTGCATCTTGCGTAGTCTATGTTCCAATTGGTTGCACACATCCATTCATGAGATATTGGCTGCCTTTAGGTGCAAAAACAACAGCAACACGCACCCTGCAGAATCCTGGAAATGAGCATCAATGGAGGGTCAACAGTTCTAGGTCTTCCATAGTTGGTAATCAAGGCATCTCGCGGATCCTCACTCACATAACAGAATCAATGACCGTCTTGATTGACAAAAATACAATATAACAAAGGCAAAACACGGATTCCAAATTAATCAATATCACAAACTGCAAAACATGCAAAAACATACTATTGGTTGTTGAAAACATGATTTTGATAAGATACTATTAACAAACTGCAAAAACAAGAGCCTAATATAAATCTATAGATAGACCCGATGAGCAGCCTGCTAAAAACCCGCCCGATCAAGATGGGCTGGGAGTTTACCATTGAACCGTACCTGAGTTGACGGTTCACGCTTATTGACAACCCGGACTGCCAATTTGGCAACGGGTCAGTTTGGACCCGGATACAGACCCGAAGTGACGGTCCGCAACTGTTGGTGCCACTGGGTTAGTGTTACCAACACGTCTGGGTAACCCGCCAGTGGTACGGGTTTGGACCGGAAAAACAGTTCAATTCAGATCCGGAACCGTCCAAAGACTGGCCCGGCTACTTCTTGGCGGTCCAAACCCGGCCGCATACCCATCAACCCGTAGGTTTCGCCGCATTCAGCTAGACCCGTTGGGTCCAATCTCTGGTTCTACGTTTTGTGTTTTTATATTTATGGTCGCATTCAGATATCTTACTGTTAATTGCAAAATATTGACTATGGTACTGCATTGTCATTTTCTGATGTATTGACAACCTGTATATAGCAAACAAGTAGAGAGATGCTCCCTGCCCCATCCTGAAAATAAGCGTCAATGGAGCGTCAACAATTGATGGTCTTGCATCTTGGGTGATCTAAGTGGTGCTTGATCACACGTATCCATGAACAAGTCATTAGCAGCCATTGTGAGCAAATAAGTGAATGATATTCCCACGATAGCCTCCTCAACAGTAACGAATTCTCTCATTGACAAAGGTGCAACTGAGTGTTCACGAGCGTTTTAGACTACAAAAACTGCCAAAACTGAGTATATGGACGTTAACAGCCACAGCACGCTTCTATAAACCATGATCGAAGGCCCAAGATCGTTGACACTCCGTTGACGCACATTTTCATGATGGGGCAGGGAGTGTGTCGCTATCTATTCTGCCTAAAAAGGATGGCAACACTTCCATTATGTGTAATCACTTCCAAATCGCGTTTTTATTACCCGACTTACCAGACCAAGAATTGTTGATGCTCCGTTGACGGTCATTTTCACGATGGGACACGGAGCGTCTCGCTTTCTTTTTTGCGTATAAAGGTTGTCAATGCTGTTGTTATGTATAAGCACTACAAAATTACTTCTCGATTACCGGACCAACAAGACCTAACATCGTTCCCGATCTGTTGACGGTCATTTTCAAGATGGGGCAGGGAGCATGTTGCTATTCTTTTTGCCTATAAAGGGTGGCAACACTTCCATTATGTGAACTCCCTGCCAAATCTCATCTTTATTACCCGACTTACATGACCAAAAATTGTTGACTCTCTGTTGACGCTCATTTTCAAGATGGGGCAGGGAGCATTTCGCTTTTTTTTTTGCATCTAAAGGATGTCAGTACTGTTGTGATGTATGACCACTACAAAATTACTTCATGATTACCAGACGAACAAGACCTAAAATCGTTGACGCTCTGTTGACGCTCATTTTCAAGATGGGGCAGGGAGCGTGTTGCTTCTTTTTTTGCCTATAAAGGATGCAACACTTCCATTATATATAATCACTACCGAATCGCGCGTTTCTTACCTGACTTACAGGACCAAAGATCGTTGACACTCCTTTGACACTCTTTTTCAAGATGGGACATGGAGCGTCTCGCTTTCTTTTTTGCTTATAAAGGTTGTCAATACTGTTGTTATGTATAACCACTACAAAATTACTTCTTAATTACCAGACTAACAAGACCAATCATTGTTGACGCTCTGTTGACGCTCATTTGCAGGATGGGGCAGGGAGCGTCTCGCTTTCTTTTTTGCATCTAATGGTTGTCAATGCTGTTTTTATGTATAACCACTATGAAATAACTTCATAATTACCTGACTAACAAGACCAAAAATCATTGATGCTCTGTTGACGCTCATTTTCAAGATGGGGCAGGGAGCGTGTTGTGTTCTCTTTTGCCCATAAAGGGTGGCAACACTTCAATTATGTGTATTCACTACCAAATCGCGTTTTTATTACCTGACTTACAGGACCTAAAATTGTTGAAGCTCCATTGACCCTCATTTTGCCACTGGCATAACCCAATATGGAACCATTCACTTTGGCATACTATATCAATAATGGTCTTGTGGCTGCTGTTCTGTGCTGTTCATGTACATTCTCTCTTCTAACTACATTGTTCTTTAATGATGCATATAAATATACCCTTTAAAATATGCTTTAAAGTGTCTGCTAATTGTAGATCATGATAATATTCAAAAATCCTGTTCCCTTCAGTCAACACTCATCTTCGCTGTCATGTTCACTCAAAACGCTGCTGTCGTCTACAACATGGCTGTCAGCTGCATTACAACGCAGCTGATAGTCTACTAACCTGTGCATGGACCTTCATCAGTCAGCAACTCCGGAATAGAATCATTATCATGCGTGCGATTATTAGCATATGGATCAACATTGATCAACCAAGTGCGTGGAAGCGGAGTATATATATACACATATCCGGGTGGCACACCTTCTGTTACGGAGCTTTGAGTTCTCTCAATGTCATCAGCTGGCCCAGGTGGTGTTCTGGGCCTCGGTGGTGCGGATCGTGGTGGAGGTGCACCCATGCCTTTGCGCCTCCAGCGAGTCTGTGGATTCTTGCTGTGCCATTTCGGTAAGGAAGACAGCCGTCTGTTTGATTTTCCCGAACCTTTGCTGGGTGTCTCTCCATCGCAGCCTTCACCTTGTTATGCCAGGGAAACACAACACCCTGCATATTCTCTTCTGGAACTTCGGCGCGTGGTTTGTGGATTACTTGTTGCGTTTTCTCAATCATGGCCCGCGAAAACCCTTCTTTAGCCATTTTGGCCATATTCAAGGCAAAACGCATGTTGGACTTTTCAAGCTGTACCCTACCTCCTCGTCTTGCCATAGTAGCTGACATGTTGAAAACCTAGAAGAAATTAGTTGCTGCTTCTTTGGTGAGAATCGGCTGTTACCTCAACCATATACGACTCGGTAGCCTCCTCTAAGGTCTTTGAAGCCCTGTTCGTCCATTCCTCGGGATGTTTATCACCAAATCCGTCTGCAGAAATCCCAGAACTGGCAACATCGTGAGTTTCAATTTCGCGGACTGTGTGGGTAAATGCCGTGGTTGACCATGGAGGTTTCCCATTACGGGCAGTGATCGATTGGTCACATTGCTCCGTACGTACCCCAGCTGTGCGTTATACTGTAAGTTGACCTTCCTCTACATCAATATGGATTGACTCACATCCGATCGCATATAGCTTTTTATTCTTCCTGCTTCCGGTGTTTTGTACTATTTTCAAATGTGCATCTGGGGTCATATCTTCAGTGGCTACAATTGCAGCGTCGCGGTGAACTAACTGGTGTCTGCGTTGCTGCTGTGTCTCACCAGGTGGCGCATTGGTTGAAGTGCCTTTCATTCGACTCAATTCAGCTTCAATCGCACCTGGTTGAACTATTTCTGGAGCCATGACTTGCTGTGGTGGAATAGGGAGGGAGATGATCACGAAACGATCTGGGAAGTCCTGAAGATTACATTGTTAGCCACAAGTCAAAATGGAACGAGTGACAGCCAATTTGCACCTTCAATTCAAGCTGAATGCGGCTGCATATAGCTGCACTACATATAGCTGCAGAGGATTCCAACGGTCCCGTGATTTGCAGTAAGTCGGTCCAATGTTGTTTGTGTGTTTCCAGAGATAAATTGTAATGAATGATAGCTGATATCTCATTTTTGATAGATATAAAAATGACATTCTTCGATGGAATAGATGACTGGTGATGTTTGTCTCAAGACATCGCCGGGATCTTACATGAATCACACACTAACCATCAATTCTTAATGTACTGTTGGCATGACTATTCCCAATGAAGTGACAATCAAAATGCTGATTTTGCTTTGTTCTGATTGATGAAACCTCCCAACCTTGACATTAAAGACGCAGCTTGCCTCCATGTGGTCCATATCTTGTATCGTCCAACATCTCGCCCAACAACAAGGCCAACTCAAGATACAATGGTAAATGCTCCAAAAATGAACTTTTCGCCACATCCGGCGGGCAATTACGGCCAATCGATGAAGGAATCCACACCACGACGTCATCAATTGAATTAAGGCAAGCGTGGCTTGGAGGCACAAAGCGTACAAGCATTGGGAGCATTGCACGGCTTACGATCTAAACAGAAGCGTTCCCCCGAGACGCGACAGGAAACGCACTGTTTATGCAATGAAGACAAAGAGCAATGGATCGAGGATTATGTGGATAGCGAGGCCGCAGTGGCAAGAAAGCGAGTTCAAGATGCAGAGACAGCGATTATGCAAGCGCAGGGACATATGACGAGTGTTGAAAAGGCATGATCGACAACCACACAGCCTGAAACATGATTTGAAACGATGTTGAATGCTGTCAGAGACAGTCTGAGCGATCTTGCAGGTTCCGGAAATGAGGAGGATGGGGATGACGAGGATGATGATGAAGAAGATGCAGAGCTTGGCAAGCTGAGCAAATATGATGAACCTGGCTGGGTGATGAGCACAATCTCCAAAACAGTACCGCACCGCATGGAGAGCTTTCGGCAGATGCAGATGAGGCTTGACAAACTGACGCAACTGGGATGGGGGGACGCAGCCAACTACTTCCGTGAGTGAGATCTGAAGTACGGCACAAGTGAACTGAAGGTTCCGGCAGTTGTGAAGCCCCAAACAGACACGACAGCAGCCACACCATCACCGACAACATTTGGAGAGGATATGCAGGTTCCTAGTATCCTCCCCGGACAATCCCAAATGCCGCAAGACACATCTCGACAGGGAAGTGGTCAAATGAGGCTTGGTTCGGA
>Ga0307512_10000200_pt1 | contig 82332 bp, 82 predicted proteins | sample 14_EM_MG_FD_200267 | JGI IMG/M metagenome (GOLD analysis project Ga0307512, IMG submission 200267) | Populus trichocarpa ectomycorrhiza microbial communities from riparian zone in the Pacific Northwest, United States - 14_EM | ecosystem: Host-associated > Plants > Roots > Unclassified | place... | reverse complement strand
CCGACCTGTGACTGGCTGTGTGGTGGTGGTGGTGGTGGTGGTGGTGGTGGTGGTGGTGGTGGTGGTGAGAAACATATTTTCCTGCCACCATGGAAGCCAGGCAATATTGAGAGGCAATACAATTGAAGTGTTCCAATCGATCCATTCTTACAATGAAATGCACTCTTGCGTGCATGCAGGTACAAAGCTCACTTCTGGACAAACATCGGGACCTGATTGAGACAGACTTTTTGTGGAGACACATCACATAGCCAAAGTGTACCCTATGGCAATCTCAATGATAAAGTTTTCAGAGACAATTTTACAATGATCAATTTGGTGGGCAAATCTGATGACTGATTCTGACTAAATCCAGATGGCAGAGTTAGATGTGTCCTATCCATTGTTGGCAGAGACAAACTTGCAATCAGTTGGGGCTTATATTGGTACATTATCATTTCACACTGGAAGTACAGTTTCGGAGAACCAGTTGATGGTCGAAGCCCACCTCTGGCAGACAATCATTATCTCAAAAATCAACTCTAGCTATGATCAAGGCAAATCTCCATGCTAAAGTCAATCCACACTTATATTGGCAGATGCCACAAATGCTATATAACACACCCCTGGCTGGATGAGTATAAAGTTATACAACTGAATATGATTAACTGTTCTCTGCCGGATCCCGGCATGTGAGTTGGCATCCCTCGAGTCATTCCGAGGTAGGAACTGACACCTATTGCCCAATCCGGGAGTGGGAATTGGCGTGTCTCGCTTCATTGATTCCAGGATGGGAATGATGACTTCGGCTCTATCCCGGAATAGGAGTAGCATCGTGCTTGTATTACCATGCATCGGAATAATCACATCAGCTCGATTCTGGAATGGGAGGAGCATCTGACTTATATTACTCTCAATGGGAAAAATGACTTCACTCCATTCTGGAATGGAAGGAGCATGTTACTCACCATATAGTGGATGGGAAGTCACATCTATCATCCTTAGTGATGGAAATAAACATCTCTAGGTCAACTCGCTCGATGGGAATTAACACTGCCGTCTCTGGATCCCATTCCCATCACCAAGTTATCTATTGTGGCCCCAGTTGATGAATTGGTGGTGACTTTTATTCATATGCGTGTGCACAACTTATTCATAGTGGTACTAACGATTGACTGTAAAAGATGTCATTTGGCCACCTTATGAACACTGAGTGGGCTCTAGGTACTGGACTCCTGGGGTGGGTTTCTCCCTCATGTGGATACAACATAACTTTGCAGGGCAGTGGAAATACTCAAGAACAGAGCTGCCGCGTTATCAACCTTCCCAGTAAAGAGGTTGGACTTGCTATTGTTATACAGTTTTGACGATTGCACCAGGCTGCAGGGCAATATTTTGGGAAGTACATCTGCTGAGATACCCCAATACAGAAGTGATAGACAAGACAAGCAGGGACCAGTGGTGGCAGTTGCGGCAGAAGAATCACATATCGACAGTGCTTAAATGACAACTACTGGCTCGGTGAGTCATGATGAGAGAGACTGGATGGCAGGGCTTGGCTCCTTTGCGGGCAAACTGTCAATGACATGGCCTCTTGGATTCACCCTTCATCACTTCCATTGTCTTTGATGTATTTCACTAACACAGATGGAGTAGATGGAAAGTTGTACAAGTTCCTGCAGATATACAGTTAAGAGACAATTTCAACAAAGCTATTCAGCAAAGCACACTCAGGCCTGTCGGATCTGAAGTCTTACAAACAATTACCTCTGGGTCATATTGAAATGAACTAGCATGCCGCAAGATTACACTCACAGATTGTATGCCGAAGTGCAGGATCTAGCATTTTGAACATGTCCTGATTCATTGAATCATGAATTGTTAATCTCAAGCCAGAGTGCTGGATCAAGACTTTTAGCTTTCAGGCCTCAGTACTGGATGATGGATTTTAGATCTCTAGTTGGAGTGCCTAATCATAGATTGTAGATCTCAAGCTGGAGTGCTGAATGATGCATAATTGATCTCAAGCAGGGGTGCCAGATGATGCATTTTTGATCATGAGCTGAAGCGCCAAATCTTGGAAGACGATAACTCTTGGCTACAAATTACCTAATCAGACTATTAACGACCAACAACACATTGCAGAAGGAATCGCTATAAGTTTAGAAAAACTACTATGGAGCCATGGGAGGTAGGCTGCACCAGAGCAATAACAGATCCCGGAGATGGCAGATCAGATATGGAATCAGTCAATGGTTTTAAGGCAATGCATGAGGTTATGTTTCACCCTGCCTTTAGTATCTCCTACATCTGATGACAATCTACCAAAGTACAATCGAGTGCAGATATACAGATATAGGATGTACCAGTGGCATGACTCCGAGAATGATGTTGAGATCTTTTCAATGATATGGGACCACAATGCCGCATGCCCAAAATTAGAAATCAGACTACAATCCAGACTGCCATTCCCAGATCTCAAGCAACCAGCCACTCAGCCTCTGTAGCAATTCACTTACCTGATACCTTAATATGCCATCAGCTGAGCAACAATATTCAAAATCGGGAGATGACTGCAACGGAACTGAAAACAACCTCTCCCACAAACCATTACCATACTGTATGAGCAGGGATGTAGCACCACGGAGCACACTCTCCGGCAGAGAAGAGAGACAGTATCATCTCACTCAGACTCGATGAGTGAACCTGGAGAATTGTCATCAATTCCACCCACAGCAGAGACAACTTGGTCCGCCACAAGACAACATGGCAAGCACATTTTGGAAGAGACTGTGATACATCCAGCTGGAGAAGACTCGACAAGGGTAGATGGGAAATATCCGATGGGCATGGCTGGACCAGTGTCAACAAGTTCACCTGAAGCAGACATAGTAACACAATGATGATGAGCCAATCAGCCCAATTAGGAAGCAGATATCAACTGTACCTACAATTCCACTCACAAGCAAGGATTCATTCTTCTACAAGCTCACTCTAGATGATGAACAGTCAAGTCCGCTTCATATATCTGACTAATGAGTGCAAATTTGCTAGCCGACACAGTTCAGAATGAGATACTGAGTGACTGCAATATAGATACCAACTCGGTCCCAATGAAGATCAAGTACAAACATTGAATGTATACTGAATATGTGCAAATCTTAATGCCACCAACCTCACCCTGAGGTCAAACTAGGGGATTACTGGATGCCCTACCAGACAATGCCACAGTGGAGATGTATACCAAACAGCATACCATAGTGAATGCCAAATAACCCTACCAAATGACTTGTACCAAGAACTGGTGCACAGAGACCCTACCTAATACCAGATTACCAGACAATACCAAGATGCATAAGATAAGTTTATGATCCTATTTGGGTGACAGATATCAGTTCGCATACTATAGTCAGTAGTCAAGATCAAATATTGGAGATGCTGCAATTGATTGAGCCACACTGGGCAAGAGGTCAATTAACCATGGAGCCCTAGCAAAATGAAGCAATGACAAGTACGTTGATCATGCAGTCTGGAGACAAGTTCTGATACTTCCAGAGCGAGATGGCGATGATCGAGGTTGAGAAACAATAACACCAGAGGTTGTGGTTGGAAATTAATAACTATGACATCTTCATTTGAGGTCGGGACATATGCTCAGAATTATGCAGAAGAAGCGAAAGCCACAACTGAATTATGCTCCACATCACTAGAATTTCAATTACAATCCGAAATCATGATTACCCTGCTACCAACCGACGATCAACAATCAACATAATGGAGCAGTCATAGTCAGAGCAGTGAATTATTATCAAGAGTCAGATAGTTGTCTGTGACGTAACAAGTCTCACCAACAAGTCAAAAGCTGACAGGAAGGCACTCTGCAGAAACAGATACTGAGAAGTCGACCGAGATGTGTAACAATAATTAAGGAAAGATTCAACTGAAGCCCCCCAGCAACAGCAACCACAAAGTTGACAAGGTGGTCACCGAAGTGAACATCAATTCAAGATTACTGAGTTAAGGATAATTAATGATAACTATTGACAGCAAGATTTGCTCTACAGAGCATGTGGATGCACTACACAGAGCTCGCTAGTGCGCTTGAACTTGGTAAAAATGACTATCTTAGAGAAGCTGAGATATTAGATGTTGATGATTGAGATGTGACTACACAAAATGGAATTGACATACCTGATCGATAATGACCGAATGTTAGAACCGATGCCGGCAGCAGAAGCACCCTTCAATGCCTTATCCTGAGTGGAATCCAAACTGGCCTGATGATTCTAAAAATAATGGAAACCACGGTATCTGGCCGATGGGAATTGATTGTCAAAGGAGTATGGCGTCAGAGGAGTATGGTGTCAGTTCAGAAGTGGAGATATGCAGGATGGGATAACGTTGGAATGTTTACTTCCTTCTCTCTTCTCCTCTTCTGTTCTCTGGATCTCAGCATGGTAATAATGGTGTCAGCGGTGATTTTCACCTGTTCTTGATCAAAGTTAAGTGCAAGTGGGGTATTCCCAGTGGGCTGGATCTGCAGAATAGTTGCTCTGAGCGGTACGGAGTTGGTGTGGGACATAAGGGCGTGTAAAATCGTGTATGTGGAATAGTTATTTGATTGCTCCCTTTTTGTTTTATATCTTTCCTACGCTTGTATGGGGTAATGCAGCCCAGGAGGTCTGCACCTAAAGAGTGGGATAATGTAATGGCACAGCTGCATGTGACATGTCCAGGGCTGGGTGACACCCTTTTGATCTAGCCGGCTTGCCACAATGTTCAGATCTTGAGTAAAAATCATACAGAGACATCTACATATAGTAATACTCGTATTCATGTATTCAAGTGTATTCTGCCAATCACCATGTTGAGTGATTCCGGGCCAGACATGCCTGTATTCTCCTTTACATTCATGTAAACGGGGTTGAAAATTGTATTACCACAAAATGATTGCCATTTCAGGTGCACCTGATTTGAGCCAGACAGGCGGCAACCAACTGGTTGGATGCTGATCAACAGTGGGTAAAAGAGCAATTGCATCATGAAATCTATCATGTATCACCAGTTGAATGCAACTTTCTTGATAAATAATTGCAGCATTATGAGTGACAACAATTGGAGGAAGTAGGGACTATGGCAACTGGTCCCAGAAGCAGATTTGTGGCAAATCTTGCGGGAATAAGAACTGCTGCAGAAATGGATGTTCATGGGGTGGCAAACATGTCTGTCGACAAGGGTGTGGAATTTCAGATTTGAATACTTGATGCTGGGACTGAATCCACCATCTGGACTGTCACTCTTATGGATTGAATTGTGAATCAGGTGTACAGACAGATGTATCATATTACTTTGAATGAGAAGATGTGGTTCAAATGTAATTCTCCATCTGCTGAATTGAGTTTGAAGCTTGGTGGGAGGAATTCAGCATTCAGGAGTGCTGGAAAACCATTTCGATATCCAAAGATACATGTGGTAAATCATGAATCAGAGTCAATTCAGCAAGTGGATTCTGGCAATAATTGTGCCGCTGATATTTCTGAATGTCTACATATCGGCAATGCGAAAGAGGGATATCAATCTAACAACAATGTCAATCACATTTGACAGATGCTTAAGCGTAATGACTGGAGTACTGGTCTTCACTATATGGAGGAGACTCTGTTGTATGTTATCCTTCAACTCTAGTACAACATTGACACTGCAAAAGCTTTCAACCTGCTGTCCGCTACTGATAAACAGCGAAACACATGTACAGACCATCTTTTGCCCCATTTGCATTGTCCGGAAGAGCAAGTATTTAACCCCATATCTCAACAGGTATATTTTTCGAGAGAAACCCATGTCCATAGCAAGTGTGGAAGAATCAAATTGACCACCCTCACTGATCCATTGGTAGATTTCGGAATTCCCAACTGTGAGCAGCTATTCCATCCCAAATTGAAAATGACTGGGAACATGAAGTTAGTTGACTGGTGCCCGGATATGATCAGACAGTACCCATAGAGAGCATTGGTATTACACTTCAGAATGGGCAGCTATACTACCATCATTCATTTCACTGCCCTACTTCCATTGAGTATTTGGGACCTCAATGTGAGATAGAATATATCAATGCCAACCAAGGGATCATGGCTGAATCTCATAACATCTGGGTCCAATAATTGGAAAGTGACCTTGATAACATCTTCCAAGACCAAGTTCCTTCTTGTCCTGTATTATACTTTATCTGGACTACACCAAATCTGATCCTCCAATCTCAGCAGCACCTGCCAGCCAGAAAATGATATTGACCATTTCTACAAAGTGCAAGAAGAATCCACAATGGTGATTATATCCTCAAGCTCAAGAATATGTGGTGGTGATTCAAACACAGTAAAAATATTTCCATGGTTGGGATGATTATGTTGATGAGTTCATTGGGATTGTCAAACAGAGTAATATGATGCTTACTGTACCAGTTGTAGTAATTGTTGGACTGGCACATCGGGTGCAAGAGCATGCTGCATCAGGTAGAATCGATAATGTATGGCTTGTAAATTACCATGGGGATTTAGATACCTGTTGAACTGTATATTAATTAGAATGCCTAAATTAAGGTATGCAGGAGTAAAATAGTTAATTGAATGGTACTGTTTCATTGAGATACTATAATAATCACATCCAGAGAGTATGGCAAAAGATTCAATATCATCGGAATAGTCTTAGGGATGTGGTCGATGGTTCCAATAGCTCTGAAACTTGAACATCCGAATAGTTTTTTTCTGTAGCATTCTGAAAACTACTATATGCTCTTGAGGATGGTCTTGTATTGTGTTCCACAACTGTTGGAGCAGTGAGGTGCACCCAAGCAGTTGTCTCACAGGTCCTGAGAGAACACCTCCTTGCATTCAGCCAATCTAGAAGGAACTAGAACTATCTCGAGCAATTGGTGTGGCTGTTCAGCATTGCTGTGTTGTTTAGTTATCACTTCTAAACCATTTTACATTTTGGTAATGTAACTTGCTACTAACTGTGATGTTAAACTGGGGAACATCAGCAAAATTAGTTTTTGTCACTGGGAGTGTGTGGGATTTGTCAGACCTGACACCCAAAATGGTCAAGTCTAGAAGTTGACAGGATGGACACAGTGACATTCAGGTAGACCTTCAAGAGCGGGCGACAAATCTGGGAGTTGACAGGACCAAGGCAGTGATTTCACCTCTGCAAAATGTAGTTTAGTCACTGGGAGCCTACAGGATTGGCTGAGTGGATGTTGAGCGTAAACTTAGAAGCATTAATTTCAGGAGAGAATCAGACCCTTGGAGGGCATTCCAGGCAGGCTTGGGAGTAACTGGGATCTCTGATGACTGGTACAGGAGTACTATAGGAGTGATTGTGATAAGTTTGGGAATATGTCAGAGCGCCTGAGAAAACTTTGGGTGCACCTGGGAGTGTCGCCAAACTGATGTGGAAATCACAAGCAAACTCTGAGAGATGCCTGGGTTTTATGGATATTTATAGAGAGGACTGCAGGGGTTATCTGAGACTCTGGATGTACGCAAGCAATTGATTTCCCTCAATGGCAAACATGATGCATGGATTATTTTTCATTATCACTTCTGAATCATACTAGCTATCATTTCTTCAACATTGTATTTGTAGCCCCACTGCATTAAGGTACCAAAGAAGAAGACAACAGATTCAAAAATAAATGCAGGTACGCCGAAACAGTAACCCAACTAAGTGATCAAATGATATCAATCAACCATGGTGTCAATATCATCCACGCCATTTCCCATCTCTGCAGGGCTGACAAACGCAGGAACTCACCATTCATCAACAGTGTAATGAAGCCAGACGTGCTCCTTAAATTTGCGAATGATGTGTACCTGGCCAGCGGATGAGATTGACTTTCAAATGTTGTTTGGCTCGATTGGTAATATCACACAAAGGTGCAACGAGATGTTCATTAGCTGCGAATCTACATAGGCCTTTGAATGGCAATGATACATTCGGATAAAGAACGGGAGCAACCACCAGGACAACAGGAGCGCCTGATGGGGAGTACTGTGTGGAAAAGAGGAGTACACAGAAGGTGTTGGAGGAGCGCAGAATGAAAAAGAGCGCCAAATCGAGACTAAGGAGTGCCAATGGGGATTGAGGAACACCAAAATTCGGGGTAAGGAGTGTGGAATGAATTGAGGCGGGCCAATCCAGGCAGAGGAGCACCAATGTGGATTGAGGAATGCTGTCCCAGCCAAGGAGTGCCGAGAAAGGGGGGTTACGGAATGCAGAAGTCATTATAGAAGCAACAATCTGGACTGAGGTGAACCGGTGGGAATTGAGGATCTCCCATGCCAAGCTGAGGACATGTAGTCAGAGGGGTATAGAGCACGGAATGAACAAGTGGAACACTAACACAGGCAGACAAGCACCGACAGGGACTGAGGAGTGCTATCCCCGTGGAGGCATGCCGAAAAGGCAGGGGGGGCATGCAGTGCAGAATTCAATATAGGAGCAACAATCCAGACCAAAGTGCAGTGGTGGGATGTGAGGAGCTCCCATCCGAAGCTGAGGAGTGTGGAATGGGGGGCATAGAGTGCGAAATAAAATTGTGCAGTGCCAATGCAGACAGAGAGCATTAAGGAGAGCCTATCCCAGCCGAGGAGTGCTGAAAGAGGAGGAATTGAATGTGGAATCAAATTGAAGATCGTCAATCGAGGCTGAGGAGCACTGACGGAGATTGGGTAGCGCCAATCGTAGCGGAGTTGCACCGAAGGGTGGGTATCAAGCGGCCCATGAATGTTGATTGGTGACTGCAGCGGCTTCTGTAGTGATGTTTATTACAGGGAATGGGCAAAATGTACCTTGATATTCATCTTGAGAAAACAATACTGCGGTCGTCTTTCCACTGGCATATTCTGATAGCGCACAATGATTAGCCGCTGCTGCCAGCGCTAAAGTGTGTGGAACAAGAGGTTTGAAATACTGGGATGTCGTAGGCTGGCACCCCAAGCTATTGGTCGTGAAGAGAAATTGATGGTTAATTAGATCAAGCACTTGCATTGGGGTGAACCATGATTTCTTATTATTCATGACCTTTGAGAAATACGCATCATTAAAGAGGAGCTCCTTAACCTGGATCTGAAGCTGAGTCTCAAAGTCCCGACCCAACCAGTATCAGCAGATATCCTCTTGACGTGCCCCACCGGTCGACACCCCCTGAATGTTACTTATCTTAAGTTTTAAGCATTCATATTTTGGAGTGTAGTCAATATCGTATATCTGATATATGAGCATTTAACAGAATGCATGACTTACAGCATCTTGTGTGTATGGATCAATTATGAGAGATGGACCAGCAGGCAATTGACACACAGATAGTGTCCTTACAGGAGCACCTGCTAATCCCCACTGACAATCCTGAGCCTCAGTGGCTAGTTTCCAAGCTTCTTTAACCATTGAGTTCTGGTCATTGGATACTATTGGCGAAGGAGTCATCATGAATGCAATAGCCTGCATGATTGTGTTTGTTATTCCAAAAGTAACCTTTTGGCTTTGGGGAACATTCCAATCTCCACTGGTCTTGCATTTTAGAACATTAAGGTCTCCACTAGACTTGCATAGTGGCAGTGCCTGGGTGGATAGTGCACTGTCAGATTGGGTTGATTTGTTGAGGAGGGTTGACATTTGGCGTTAGAGTAGTGGTGGTGCCAGTGTGCCAGCTGGATTTCGGGAATATGGAAGCGGAGGGCGTGCAATGACACTATCGGCACGGCTCCATTTCTTTTGCAGAGGAACCTGTGTAGTTCAAAATAACTTGTTCTGGTGCACCTGGCCTAGAAACAGCACCACCTGTGGGTAATTCAAATCATGTTCTTCGATGTCCGATGATGAGGTGGACTCTCCAGTGTCCTCACTTTCGTCATCAACAATCTCCTGATTGGTACCAACATCCTGCATCATGAAACAAATCGGCGACATTAGTAATCTGTAATACAACGCACAATGGCAGATGATTGGCAAGCAGACATTTGATCGACAGTGAAGATTTGCTGCTTTCTTGAATGTGAGTGCTCTCTCAAGGTGTGCTTCTTGATTCTGCTGTGAATAGTCATTCCTCTCCTGGCTGGGCATTGATTCCATCTATGGTAATGAAGTTAGAAAGTTGGGGAATGTGGGAGATAGTGTATAAGCAGTAAATATAGGATTAAGTGCAATGGGATAATGGGAAGAATGGTGCAACAAATTCCACATAGTCGAGAAGGATTGAATTCGAGAGCTGCTTTGAAGGGTGCATGAGATATGACATCAATGGTTCATATATATGTTGATGACAGCAGTTCAGTGTAGCGATATAAGATATTGTCAGGTGCACCAACATTGATGGATTCCTTGTCAGGTTTGCCAGAAAAGATGCATTCTTAATGCTGAATGTCAGCACCTCTTATCAACAACACTCTGTATGGATGCAAGAATTGGAGGTTGGCTAAAGCCAACGAACATAGAATAGACCCAGACGGACTGGAAGAAAACTTGTGACATTAACCAACCCTTGGTGCTGGCCAAATAGAGCACTGAGATCCTGAATGACAACATGTGCCCCTGCATATGACACCTCCAAAAGTGGTAATTTTGCATGAATGTTCGAGCATTTGAGGTGACCGCATGGTATAGAATCGGCACAGCATTCAGAATGTGCAGAATTCCATAGATTTGTGACCTTGAGAGTGACGGCTGAGTTGCACAGTTTCATGCTGAGTTAGTCATTAATCGAGGAGAAATATGAATCTCCATATGTGGTATAACCACCTGAAGAACACCTATCTTGATGATATTCTATTGTATTATGATGCTGAAGGTAAGTTAGTGGTCAATAAGGCAATAATGTGAGCCTAACTTCCCTTTGATGAGTTGATCTGGGCCGTGTCTGCTGAATATCCTTCACAACAATGTTGCAATTCATGGAGGGGAGAGAGTATTTGGTACACAAAGGAGAGATACAGGTGTGGAAACAGGATGGTGAGGTATGATACATGATTCAAGGGTGATCATATTGATTCAAGCACTCGTCATTGCCAAGATTGCTAACAATTGGGTCATATATACTCACTCATGTTCTCATTTTGCACCTAATATCAAGTTGGTTGCAAACTGTTAATTCTCATATTTATTATGAGTCTCACCACTACAATATTGTCTTAAAATACATGTTGGGGTTGAATGCTATATACTACAATGGTATGAATGCATAGTGAGACATCATCTCACAGCAGGAAGAGGAATGATGATTTCATGCATTCAGTTTCGGCAATTGAGGAGCACCAAAGTTTACATGGTTGTGGTTTGATCTAATGCCTGGGCATTGCAAGCTAGCCTCGCTCTCACAGATAATTGCACTCTTTGAAGAGGTTTCATCCTAAATGGAGCATTCAAGATTCTCTTTTTCGAACATCTCTCTTGATGGAAATTAGTTCACATGATATATTATCTGACACAACTTGTGGCGGACCAAATTTACATTTAGTCAGAATTGAGTAATGTCTGCATTCAACGCATTCAGAACTCAGGCCTCTGGGAGGAAGTGTGGTACATGGGTGTGCAGGAGTTGCCTACCATCTTACAGAGTCACTGAACGCAATCTGCCTTTTGAGATACACGGTCTCCAGCTCTAGCTCTTTGACAGAGCATGAACTGGCAGAAGCTCTATTAGGATTTGGAAGCATAGGTCCAAACATACTACTAAGTGAATATTGAGTTAAGTGAGGTTACTAATTTGCCAGGTCTGTGCATGTATGATTCAGTTGTGCACGCCTACTTTCCTCCAATGGACAGTTGACATGGAGTCGACAGCTCAGGGCATGTTAGCAGCTGCAGTCATATACCGCACTAGCATAGATTTATATATTCACAGAGGCTGAGCGGGATGAGCTGCCTGTACCAAAATGTGATGTGTCTTGATAGATGACAATCTCTGTGGACAGTGTCCACTGATTCAACGTCGAAGAAAACATGTTAAGAATGAAGCAACGCAATATACAATGTGCACTACAGACTGGGATACGTACTCTTAGGTGGCTTATTTGTCACTCTTGAGACATGCCTCAGCTGGAAAGATACATCGACAATGAGTCACAGCTTGTCAAAGTTGGCGACATACATAACTGAGAACCTCATTCTGGACTGGATTGCAGATCTCAGTTGTGCCTGAACTTCAGTCATAGGCCAAGAAATAAATGGCAGCATACGCTGCGGCTTAGCCATAATTACCCCAGCCATGTCTTGGCATCAGACACTCTGCGATGCAGATCTGAGATTGGCGCACACTTCAACAATATGCCAGCATATGCTGCGGCTTTGCTATGAATAAGTGAGGCCATGTCTCATATTCTGACACAGGTACTCAATATCACCTATACTGACTTGATTGCCAAATGTGATTGTCAAATATGCTGTGCTGGATCTGTCATAAAGTGACTGAAGACATATACTGAGGACTCTCTAGTGCACCTGAACTTGGATCATATGCGAACAGATGTTGCGGCATTGCCACGAATCAGCAAGCCTGTGCCTCATATTCTGACACAGCAACTCCATATCGCCTTGACTGACTTCATCGCCAAATGGGATTGTGACGTATGCAGCACTGGATCTGTCGCAATGAGATTCATTATAGATGCTGAGGTTTCTCCAGCGTACCTGAAGGTGGTTCAAATCATGCATTTTTCATTCATTTGACTTCAGAATGTGTACATGGCCCTAGGTGTCCGGTACACCTCGAATTCACAACTTATTAATGATTCAAAGTGCTTAGCTGCATCATGGTCATATTTGACTACTGCCATGTATCATGAGATTGACCTGCTGGGATCGTGTAATGTAGCTTATCAATTGACTTTATTTCATATTGGTCATTATGAATAATCAAGAATGCCAATGAAATCCCCCTCTTACAATTCCAATATCAGATCATTGATTTACTTCAAAATAACAGAAAGAAAAGATTGCTTTATACACTATAGGGTGTTACAAACGACTTTTTTGACTATTCATGTCAGTTAAGAAGATTATGTTAGATAAATGTCTAACGAGGCATACCTTGATGATGTGTGCTAACATTCTCAGATGATTATCCATCAGACTGAAACATGTCTTCATGCTCGGTCAGCTGCTTTGTATGGTCCTCACAAGACTCCAGAATCCGGTATATCATGGATGTGGTAATGTTCAGTCGACCCATCAATATATTCAGCACATTCTTTAGCACAATTCCAGAGTGTTGGTGGTGATCACCGGCGCCGTCATGAGAGTCACCAGGACATGTATTCAGTAACCATGCGTGTCGTACTCTGTGTTGCCCTAGCCAGATAACTCTTGCAAATGCCTACCACTGCTCCTTCAATACTGCCAACTTCTGAGTTCCTATGGCATGGTTTGGTGCTGTAAGATTTAGGCCTCTCCCGCCCACTTTGGGTGTAGTTATCAATTCAGAGGGATTTCATGAATTCTGGAAAGTGATCCGCATTTCAGTGCATTCATCATTGCCGATTTCTGCATACATGTGGAATATACCCACATGATGCACACAATACTTGGTCAACCCCCACTTCAAATGATGAACTTGGCGAGGAAGGGGACAAATAGCGCCGCCTGTTGTTGGGGAGGTGCACTGGGGAGTGCATCTTCATTTGTGTTTTGTTCTAGAAGGAGCATCTGTCATGATTAGTAGTGTTTGTCAGGTTTGGGATACTCCTCAGCTTCATTGAGAAGTAGTGGCAGAAATGTCTCTCTCCAACATCAGACAATCGGACAATCCAGCTTGGTATTGAGTGGCCATTCATTGTACCATGGTCGCGAAACATCATTGCGATGCTCGGTGTCTCCCACCACTGCTGAAAAACATGCTCGCAGCTCACTAAGTATTCTCCACGCTCCTCAAGGACCCTGTGTTGTGTATGTCTCCCACAGAGTCTTCAGTTTTGTTTGCTCATCCTCAGGCCACTCGAGATTGTGGAAATGTGCCGATTCCATTAGTATGCAAAGTACTGGTTTTAAATTGGCTAGGTTGGATTCCGACCACCTCCTAATTGTTGAAAGTTTTGCAGTCTGTATCATCCTGTGTGCCGCATGGGGTGGAGCATCTACATCTTCTGTCCGGATAGCGTGCAACAAACTCTTCACAGCAGAATACAATGCCCCTGCACCATGCTACTCCATCTCTGTATCATCCTCTGGATAATCCGGGGCACCTGAGAACGGCCACATCATTTGATAAAACCAGTCGTAGAGTGAATGGAATACCAGCGTAGCCTTGACATGAAGTTTGAATCCAATTCTCGCCTTTATCGCAATTTGCCACCGCACACTGTTTTCAATCCTGTACCAATTGGACTAATCAAAAATCCCAAAACTCCATGGACAGTGTGAGAGTTGGCCATTGCTGGATGGTTTTGCTCTGGATGTTAAGGTATGATGTACAACCAGGTGGATATTCCATCAGTGTTTTGGCTCATCATTACTCGTGTTCCAATCCTTGTTATTCAGAGTAGCGTTTTCCGCCTGCAACAAGTTCAACAGAGTGAAATCGGTTCAATATGTCCTGTCATCGATATCACTCTTGAATGTTTCTGCCACTCCGGGCATTTTGACCACTAGGCAGGATAGTTATTCTGTGCCATATTCACCCACTCTTCAAGGGCATTGCCCCACCAAATTGACAGCGGCGACCCAATAACAACCTTCTCAGTGAACAATTTGCATATCATAGCCACAGCCACCAAGGTACACATCTTGCCAAGATCCGTTTCATCAGCCGGCAGCGCTCCTGGCAAATTTCGATCCCAAACCCATCTCCCCACCAAGAGCCATATGGCACAAACCTGGTGCACCACAAACTTTGTTCCGGGCAGGCCGGGAATTGAATACTTGTTGTTAGAGACTTGGTCTGCTTTCGATTAGCGAATCGGATGGGCATTCAGCAACCTGACCACCTCATCAAGACACTTATATTCAAATTCATTGTTGATTGTATTGAGAACACTATTGAATACTGAACTGCTATTACCTGGATAGAGGACCTCCTCACCATCCTCCACTTGCTCCTGAACTACCCTTGTGCCTTTGTTTGTTTTCATTTCATCCTCAATGATCTCATTCAGTTGCTCCAATGTAAGCTCAGCAGATAGGGTCATACTCTGGCCATCTTGAAATTCAATGCAATGTTAGGTACTTCACAGGGAAACCACCATTCGAATGAATATATATGGATGGAATATAATCAATTCTATTCTTTCAATCGGAACTTACATTAATACAAGTATTATTCTCTTGCCCACCATCCTCCTCTCCCTCCTCTCTTCCACCCTCTTCAGAACCTTCCAAAGTTTCTGTATAATGAATAGTTGTTGCACACATCCAACCTCAACAGGGCTAGCGGGGATTTCCTTCACTGCTCTAGTCATGCACTCAGCAACCTCCTGCCCTGTAGCTCTCTGAATTTCGATCAAAAATATTTTTGGATTGTGTTCAAGTTTCAACTTCAATGAGTTTCAAAGGCAACAGTTGAAAGAAATCTGGCCATATATGTGGTCAATTATCCTTTACCAGTGTGTATATTATCCCATATACTCTTTGTCCAATGTGTTCTGCCCCAAGGTGTACTTGAACATCGATGTTAAAATGGATGGCTCTTTCGGGCCTCCATTTCGGTGGATGAAATCAATCAGCTCCACTCAGTGCCTCCCAGTTGTATATGAGGCTTGGAGTTATTTGTGGTATATGATGATATTGTTCCAATTCGACACCCAGCGAATCACAACCATGAACATCTCATTCGGTTGGTGTAAGACATTACTTCTTTCATTTTGGCAATGCACTCGGTTAAATCTGTTGTGGGTTGCATTTCTCCTCGCCTTCCCTATTTCATTGCCTCCCGAATTTTGCTTGCGCATTTCTTCTCAATCATCTCAACCCACTGTTACTTAATCCATTCAACATTATCAAAAGTAACCAACAGCAGCCAGTTCTCTAATGTCGCTGATAAATCTGCAACAGCTGTCACCCAGTGCAGGGGTCCATCTCGAAGCTGTTTCAAATGGTTCTGCCCTCAGACTATGGACTGATGATCCTTCTCTAGAAACCCAGTCACCCATACTTTCTTCCACTTGTTGAACACCATGTAGTTCACCTACCCCATCCTTTTGGCAAATTGCTTCAAGCAGAATTCAGATTGCTTCAGAGTGATTGGTGGTTTGCTTTCTGCACCGCCCAAGTCTGATGACTCATCGCTCTGGTCATCTGCATCATACGCGTCATGGGAAACCTCCGGCAATGGGGGCAAGCCCGCGATACCTGAAACATGTGTTTTCCCTGGTTCTGCTGGCGGATGCAATCTGTTGGTGGGGAGGGTGATGGGGGTCTCCCACATGCGCTGGAAGGCAGTTCCGGTGGAGGATTGGAGCAGGACGATGTTGGCCGATTGACTGGATTGTTAGCCGATGGTCCTGGAGGCACTCTTCATGCACCTGGAGATGACAGCCCTTGCCCTTGAATCTGTGGAGGGGGGAACATTTGAGAGCCACCATTACCACCTTGGTGGACGTCATATTCTTGCCACTGTGGCCCATAACTTGGATATCCTGGGTTTGCACTGGTGGTTGGGTACTAACTATGTCTTGTGTTGAATGGAGAATGGTGATGAAACTGCGGAGTGCCTGGAAATGGCTGTTGTGAAGGCAGGTAACCATACCCATGTGGCAGATGATATTGATTGGTTTGTTTCCCAAATTGACTGTCTTGCCAGTGGCAGTTCATGAACTATTATCCAATGATTCTGAATAGTCTTCATGGCGTGGTTACTTGCCAAACAGGCTATCCTGTGGAGACAGATTCGCTGTTATCGGGGGAGATCCATTCGTTGTCATGTTCTGTTATCAAAGATTGTGGTATGCTAATATTGATGCGAGATGTGATAGAGAATGAATCATAGTATGGCAAAGTATATTGCAGGTAGTGGTGACATTCGGCAGAATGAATGGCTTCCGATATCCCATTTGGTTGTCACGATCTGTGGTGGAACAGTACACCTTTGACACATGAAACTAACCAGGCTGAGAAAACGAAACCTCAATCACACACACCCTGCCTTTCTTTGTTATATGCTCAAATTCATATAGTAGGACATTGGATAGCTGCTCACCTTTGTATGCTTCCATGACCTTACAGGTCATAGATGTTATTTGATATTATATCTGCGGGAACCCAACAAGAGCTATATCTAGTATGAAGGTTAGTACAACTCAGAATATTACACATCAGTTGTATGTGCATGACCTTTCAATCTCATTCAATATGATGGCTGTGAGTTGTGCAGCAACAGTGCTTGCTTCCTATTGAGCTCCTGGTCCAAACATCATTATTCTCCTCAGAATCCACACTCCAGTCAAGGATCGTTACTGAAGCAACTATCCCACCAGCTTATCTGTTCTCGATGATTATTGTGAGGGCATACAGCTAGCTCGGAAACTCACCTATTCATTGTATTACAATGGTCTACTGTCATTAACAGCTGCTCAGTGGCTTGAGCATAGGTATATCTCAAAATTCCGCAATGAGATTGTAAAAGGCCCATCATCATCATTGAAGTGATCACAAAAGAACCCTTCTCTGCTCTGCGAATGACTATCAGAAGACGATGTGCATGCTGATTCTGCGAGATATAATATATATGTTCTGGTTTATCCAGAACGCTGAACGTAAGGTGACTGTATTCTACCCCTCCCTCGCATTTGGCGAGGTGCTATGCTGCTGTGAATGTGATATGCTCACCTGAGTTAGCTTGCTTTCAGACTACAATCTCTGCAGCTCAAAATCCCCCCCTAAAGCATCATTGAGATTCTTCCAAATACATGTTAACTGACCATCTCTTGAATATGGTCAACCCTTGCCAGAAACATGTTATGTGCTATATCTGCAAGAAGAAGTGATTCAACGACAACTGACTTGATGCTCACTCTCATGAATCTGACCCAACATTGATACATGATGGGCTATTACCTAATGGAATTATACCACTTGCAGGCTGGGATTGACCCTAGCCATGATGGTTCAACTTCAGTCAGTGCACCTGAATGGCCATTGATGAGCTAGTATACAAACAATCAACTTATAGACAAAGTACCAGATGTACCTCCACCTGAAGATACACCTGACAAAGAAACCATAGACCCCCAAAAGCCTGACTTGACATATACACCCAATCCAATAATGGCAAAGGCTCGTAGGCAGGGAGTTGGGGTGGATAATGGGCGGGGAGACCATATGGCTAAGTCACTGGATTGTACAACAAGCATTGCAAGTTCTCAGAACAATGGAATCCATGGCATTCAATTCAGCCAGCACAAAGCTTTCAACAGGTTCGATCATCTAGCCAGCAAACGAAAACTGCCATTGATCAACATCTGAGGCATGGACTGGACAACTTCATAATTGAATCATTCGAAGCAGCGGATGCCCTGCAAAAGCTCCTCTCTCAACTCAATTTCAGGTTCTGTGATGATCATTTAATTGGAGATTATTCACATATCTTCAGATCATTGTACTACCTGGATATTTTCAAATGTATATAGTACCATTTTGCACATTTCCCATGTCAGGCGCACCTCAATTTTCAACTGGTCCGCCTTACACAGTTTGAACATTGCTGAATATACAGCGAGGTTGACACGGGTGATTGGTGGTAGGATACGCAACTTCAGTATCCTGCTGGAGTGATGATTGGCCCACTCATTTGTGCATCTGACAAGACTCTCTTGACCAATTTTTCAGGCGATCACCATGCCTGGCCACTGTATCTCACAATTGGTACCATTTGAAAAGATATCCACCAGACAACTAAAAAGTGCGCCAGGATTCTTGTTGGGCTGGTCCCCTATCCCCTGAAAGGCGCAACAGAAACTGATGAGGTATGGTATTCTGCTGTTGGAACTGTGCTGTCCCCACACCGCAATCTTGATATTAGTGGTCCCAGCTTGAAATGGCATCGTGCCTATGGAATCCCCAGAAAATGTTATTCTACTTGGCAGCCCTGGTCGGGGTTTATCCAAACCTGGTCATGGTTGCTCAAGTCTCGTATAACTCATGCCCAATGTGCGAAATTCCCGAAGGTGCATCATTGGGGCATTCGCCTTTTGGACAATTCAATAACTCAAGAGATCAGCACATGTACTTGGAGCTTCTGGACGAAACTAATATTAATGCTCAGCACACTCCTGGTGTTCATCCACTCCCAAACCAGTGCGGGCAATACCCTCTCTGCAATGTCTATCGACATTGGCAGCCTGATGAAATGCATCAACTGCTATTGGGTGTAGTTGAAGATCTATTACACTGGCTGCTGAAATAGGTGAAAGCTAGAAATGACAACGATGAATTTGACAATCATTTCACATCGGCACCATGATATCCAGGCCTCCAGCTCTTTTCTAAACCATTCGATTTGTTGAGAAGCAGCTCCTGGCAGGGAAAAGCGATTGAGGGCACGATCAGAATACTGGCAGCAGATTCCGCTCCAATTCTTAACTGCTCCAGGAAAGGCTGGAAAACTGCAGCCAAAACAGCTTCTAATGACTTGGTAATGGGAGCTGTGCAGGTATCATATTCATTCTCTCGACTTGTGAGCCATCAAAATTACTCTGATCCATCCTTCACAGCATACAATGATGCACTCAAGAAATGTTACATGAAGAAGGGTACTTTTCGGGAGCAGAAAATGTCGAACTCTGCTAAGGCCAAAGTGGATCAACAATTGGCAACAGAATCCCATCAGTTACAACAACAAAAGATTCATAAATTCCATGCTGCAATGGAGGTTCAGGTGTACGGGGCTGAAACAGATACTACAACAAAAAGAACGCAATTTCTGGTGTGCCTGAATACAGCCAGACAAGCAGCAACCAAATGGTCAGATGCTGATCAGTAGAGGGCAAAAGAGTGATTGATGCGCCAAATCCATCAGCTGACACCTGCTAAATGCAAGCTGTTTGATAACTTATATCAACATCATGAGCAACATCTATTGCAGGAAGTTGGGACTGAGGCTGCCAGTCGCTGATGCAGACTTGCCAAAACACTTACTCAAATCAGAACTGCTGCTGCTAAAGACACTGATGGAGTGGCAAACATGACTGCCGACGAGTGTGTGGACTTTCAGGTTGCGGTATTCAATGCTGAGACTGAAGCCACCACCTGGAGTATCGCTGATACGGACCGCATTGTGAATCAGCAGCAGAGAGAGATGTATGGTATCACATTGAATGAGCAGATAGGGTTCAGCAGGGAATTCTCCATCAGCTTAGTTGAGTTTGAAGCTTGGTGACAGGCAATTGCTGTTCACAAGCTCTGGAAAACAATCCAACAGCATGTAATACATTTCAGAAATCCAAAGACGCATCATGTGAGATATATATCAGAGTGAATTTGGCAAATGGGTTCTGGTGACAATTTCACCAATGACATTTTTGAACCACTACATATCAGCAAAGTGAAAGAGGCATATCAATCTACCAACAAAGTCAATTACATTTGATAGATGCTGAAGCACAAGGACTGCTGTACCGGTCTTCACTATCTGAAGGATACACTGTCTCATCTTGCCCATCAAGGCTGGTACGATATTGATTGTGCAATACTTTTCAACATACTATCTGCTAACGATCAATGGTGTAATTCTCTCTAAGCTCATCCTTTATGCGTTCAACATTGTCAGGAAGAGCCATTTTTCCACCCAGTATCACAACAGATACATCCTGAGAGAGAAACTCATGTGCGCAGGGCATGCAGAAGTATCGAATTAACCTCATTCAGAGATCCATCCGAAGATATCGGAATTCTCCACTTTGGACCGCTATTGTGTGCAATGATTCAACAGGGCTGGGGAGACAAAATAAGTGGATTGTTGCTCAGATATGATCAGAATGTACCCATATACAGTATCTTTATTAAACTCTAGAATGGGCTGTTTTACTACCATCAAACATTTCACTGCCCTACATCTGTTGAGTGTCTGAGACTTGATTGCAATGTAGAATATACCAATGCCAACCAAGGGATCATGCCTGAATCTCATAACATCAGGGTGCAAAATATAGAAAGTGACCTCAATAACACCTTCCCAGGTCAGGTTCCTTCTTATCCTGGATTATACTCTAGCTGTACTCCCCCGGATGAGATCTTCCTTTTTCAGGAGTGCCGGCCCACTGGAAAAACAATATTGACCGTTTCTAAGAGGTGGAAGAAGACTCAATAATGCATATTATGTCCTCAAGATCAAGAATATGTGGTAATGATTCCAACAAAGTACAAAGATCTGCATCATTGGGCTGATTGTGCAGACTGGTTAATCCAGTTTGTCCAACAGACTGATAAGATGCATATTGTAGCTGTCAGAGCAATTGTTGAACTGGTACATTTGGTGTGAGAGAATGCTGCATCAGATAGAACCGTTAGCATATGGTATGAAAATAATCACCTGCATTTAGAAACCTACTGCATTGAATATTAAGTTACAAGGCCTGAATTGAGGTATGCAGGAGCAAGATAGTTACTCGAATTGTATTATTTGACATAATCATTACAATAATCCCTCCCACAGAGTATGGCTCCTGGTTTGATGTGCACCGCAGTACTCTTGGAGACCTAGCAAATACTCCCAATCGCTCCGAACTTTGCACATTCAAATTGTTCAATTTTGTTGCATTTTGAAGATATCTATACACTCTTCAGGATATGAATGTATTCTGTTCCACAACTTCTGGCGCATTGAGGTGCACTGGCGAAGTAGTCTCGCAGCACCTGAGAGCACATTGCTTTACATTCAGCCTATGTGGCAGCATCTGGAAGCATCTGGAAGCATCAGTGTGGCTGCTCAGAGTTGCTACATTGTTCAGTTATAACTTCCAAACCATTTAACATTTTCCAGGTGCAGGTGCATCTGGGAGTAATGGTGAGAAATCAGTGATGATACAGGAGAATTGAAGACCATTGGAGTAGCTGCTGGCAAAGTACACTACAGGTTTGGGGGCATGTCATATCACTGTCATGCTGACCAGGGAATATAACATATTCTGGAGGTATGCTGCTGGTGCACCTGGACATTGAACTTACTGTTCATGGTGAAATAATTTTGAAATATTTTCTTCTTTGTGTATTTTAATTTTTGAATCTACATATCTGTCTAATGATCTATACACAGAGTTCTAGGCTGGCTGCAGGTGGTACACAAGGGATGTTGACATTGCCCTTGGAAATAGTCAGTCACTGACTGTAGAGATACACTTTGAGAGTGTAATCTGGCAAACCCAGAGATGCACATGGCCGTAATAATTTAGTGAACTTATGGATGCACAGTGAGATTATGACTAGGTCAATTGACCCATGCACTATGAAGGCTATTATCAGGTAAACGTACAGATACACTTGGAGGCCATAATCAGGTATGTTTAGAAATACACTTGAAAGCTGTGATTAATACAGTTTGCAGAGGCACATGCAGTCCATAATCAAACATGTGTGCTGAGATACTTGAACCTAGTGATTGAGGGATATTGAGTATATAGGTGGAGGTGGTTGAGCTGGAGGTGGTTAATAGGGAAGGAGATGCAATGGAAGCTAAGACTACAATTGTTAGTTAACTACCAATACTGGGAATGTGACAACATTACACTTTGCCTTTGATGAGCTGGTTACATTCAGTGGTTAACTTGGATTATTGACGGATGAGAATCCAAGAAACTGGTGGCGAGTGGATGACAGTCAATTGTGGGTAGATGCTGTAATAATGTGTTAACTCATGATCATAATGTTGGATTGGAGAGGGGACTGAGCTATTGTGACATTTGCTTGTAGTGGTAGAGTAATGAACCAGAACGCAAGAGATATGGATGAAGATGAGAACAAAATGGGAGGATATGAGGGGATATAGGAAATCAGAAGTATTACCTAGTCCTTGTATCTTTACCCTCAGAATTGGGTGTTCTACCTGCCATATTAGGAATGATAACTTGACGTACATCTGAAATTCTCTTCAGTTCCTGTTGCTCAGAATAATTCCCCAATCTCCATCAACAAAATGTTAATCAGTCCTGAAGCCACACATGAACCTCCCAGACACTGTGGTCTACCTTACCAGTACTTCTTAGTAATTCCAATTGCTCCCAGGCCCCACTGGAGCCAAGCAAACCGCTCTCAGACTGTGGATAAGTATTCGCAGGTGCTACTGAAAGCAGCTACTGTTATGGAGGTGCATTCGGGATGCTACAATATTTTACTTACAGCATAGTCAAATTCGGAAGCAGCTGAAATCTCTGTCCATGTCTGTGGGAGACTTTGAACTTGGTGCAATATTCTCGCACCAGTGGTACTTAGGGTTCCATAACCACAAGGCATTTTGTGTATCATACTCATCTTTGTTACAATCACAAGATTCACAACACCATCATATGGCATGTAATGTCTGCCTGAGTATTCCAACATACATACATAAGGTCAATCTGGCCACGGACAGTACTTGAGCACAATTTCTGAAGCACCTGGAGATGTCCATTGAGAAAACATACAGATGCAGTTGGAGGATGTGATTGCAGGAGGTTAAACATGAACTTGGAAGCAATGATTGGGCGAGATTGGAGATGGACTTCAAGCGAGATATTGAGTGAACTGAGAGATGCACTTGGCATCAATTATCTTGTGAAAACAGATATGCACTTCGAGGCCTTTATCGAGCGACTTTGGAGATTCATTTGGGGACCATTTTCAAGAAACCTTGCAGGCCATAATTGAGCGAGGTTGAAGATGCACTTGGTGGCCACAATCAAGCAAACTCACAGGCTGTGACCGAGCGAGATCGAATAATCAATTTGTGGCCATGCTAATGCAAACCGTGAGGGTATACACGAGCGAGTTTGGAGACATAGTTGTAAGCCATGATCATGCAAACATGGTTGCTGTGATCCAGCGAGTTTGGCAATGCACTTGGAGACCATGGTCATGCAAACTTTGAGCTCATCATGGTGTGAGTTGAGAGATACCCTGGGAGGCCATGATTGGGCGAGTTGGAGATGCACTTGGATACTATGATTCTGAGAAATTGGAGATACACTTGGAGACTGAGACCATGCAAACTGAGAGATGCACTTTTAGGCAGCAATTGAGTGAAATTGAAGCGTTGGTTGAAGGTGATTGATCTCAAGGCGGTAGATCGAGACGGTGACTTGATGGGAGGTGGGAATATATTCAATGGTTAACTCGTAATCATGGACATGTAGAGAGTTGTGTTCAACACAGTCTGTCAAGAGATGAGAGATCACAGATGAGAAATGAGAATTGAGAAATGAGAAATGAGAGATGAGGTATAAGACACTGGCTGCGAGTAGGGGAGTGTCAGTCTTGGGATCGTGCAGTACTTGGTCTATGCAGGATACGGTGTATGCTGTGGTTGGTGGAAACTCAAAATTATTGTATGTACTGATTGAGAAGGCTGACTTGACTTCATGTTCTTAGGTGATGGTAGAGTTGAGGACCAGAAAGAGAGAGATGAGAGGAGATGGGGGAAATCATCATGAGAAACTGGGAGTTTACAGAATTTCTTGTGCACACAGTGTATGATTCCTGATACGACAAGTGCTGCTTCCAATCCAGTGGGTATGAACTTCAACACCAGGCCATCTCAACCAAGTTAGGCTAGTCACACCTCTGATTTGGCATATCCTCTTGTATCCTGCATATCGTTTCCATCTTGATCCCCCATCCCTCTTTCTTGTCCACAACTCTACCATATTTCAGAATACAAAGTTAAGGCATCCCTATCTATTTGCGCATGCTGTAATCATGAGTTAACACTGAGTACAGCATACACCATGTGATGTATACACCAAGTACAGCATACACCAAGTACAGCATACACCAAGTACAGCATACACTCAGTACAGCATCCACCCAAGGTTGTCTGTCTTCCCTTCATTCTCATGATTACAAGTTGACCTCTGCATGTAGCTTGAGCTTCGCGCATGCCGCCGTATGGATAGTGTTAGCACTGGGTCTGGGTAACCGGTCAGCGGTCCGGGTTTGGACCGCAATATCAAGTTGGTTCAATTGCAGACCCATCCAAAAACCTGACCTGCTGCTTCTGGGCATGCCAAACCTGAGCCTGTCCCCATCAACCTGCTGGTATTGCTGGCTTTGGCTAGACCTGTCGGTTTCAATGCCCAGTTCTGCGTTTCAGGTTTCAATATGTATTGTCACATTCAGATAAGCTGCTGCGAATCCCAAAATATTGACTTGGGTACATAGCTGTCTTTTTCGATGTATTGGCTACCTGAATGATCAACATGATCTCAGACATGCTCGCTACCCCATCCTCGAAATGAGCGTCAACAGAGCATCAATGATTGTTGGTCATGTATTTTGGGTAATCTGGTCGGCAATATGTTGCAGACAGCCATAAATGAAATATTGGCCGCCATTATAAGAAAGAAAGGAAGAGAAATGCTCCCTGCCCCATCTTGCAAATGAGCGTCAATGGAGCATCAACGATTCGTGGTGTTGCATGATGGTCAATCACTGCTTGTTGTGGCCGTGATTGTTCATGTACATCATTTTGACTGTTTTTTGTATGCTAAATGGCTCATGAACACTCAGTGGTAGGTGTGTGAATAAAAGAAGTTGTTACTGTCCCGGAGGCTGTCACAGGAATATCCCCTGCTCCTCTGTCTATATAGGCTGCCAACTCCATGTTTATGGATGTTTATGATCAAGTGTCACTCACTCTACCAAAGATGCCAAACCAAAAATTGATGATGCTCCGTTGATGCTCAGTTTCAAGATGGGGCATGGAGGGTAGTGCTATCGCGTTTGCCTATACAGGTTGCCAAAAATTCCTTTATGACTGTATACAACCTATCGCCCGTCAGATTTCCCAGGATGCAAGACCAACAATCTTTGACACTTGGTTGACGCCCATTTGCAAGATGGGGCAGGGACGGTATCGGTATCTCTTTTGCCTATATACGAGGCCAGAAATCGCTCTATGACTGTATGCCACCTATTGCCCGTCAGATTACCCAGGATGCAAGAACAAAAATTGTTGAGGCTCCATTGATGCTCATTTTCAGGATGGTGTAGGGTGCATGTCCCTATAATTTTTGCCTATCAAGGTGGCCAATACTTCAATTATGTATAACCATGACCAAATAAATGCTTAATTACCACACTTACATGAACTGAAATGGTTGACATTCTGTTTACGCTCATTTTGCCACATGCATATCCTCAATATGCAATCAGTCGATTTGGCATAGTATATTATTCACAATGTTTTGGCAGCCTTTATATTGTTTTCGCTGATTTACTCCTTGATCACTACATTGTCCTTTAATAATACATATAAATATATCCTTCAAAATACACTTTACAGTGTCTGCTAATTGTAGGTAATAATACACTGAAAAATCCCATTCCTTTCAATCAATGCTGGTCCTCACTGGCAGGTTCGCTCAATAGGCTGCTCTTGTCTTCAAAATAAATGTTAGCTGCATTACCACACAGCAGATAGTGTACTAACCAGTGGATATTCCTTCATCGGTCAGCATATCTGGATCATAATCATTATCGTGCTGACTATCCTGGGCATCCCCTTCAATATTGGAAAATTGAGCTTTGGAAAGTGGAGCATGGGAATACACATATCCGGGAGACAAATGGTGGATTCCCGAACTTTCAGTTTCCTCATTGACACTAGGTAGCGCAGGTGGCGTTCCGGGCAGAGATGGTGTCGGTTCTGGTGTAGGCTGTCTCTGTCGGTTGGGCGGAGGTGCACCCATTCCTGTGCGCCTTCCACGTGCCTGCCAAATCATTGCAGCGCCATATTGGCACAGATGGCATCCGTTTGAGTGATTTTGCCGAAGCATAGCCGGGCGTCTTTGTATCGCAGCAGTCACCTGTTGATGCCCTGGATACTAAGCTCCCCGCTTCATCACTTCTCGGACGTCAGGGTGAGGTGTCTTCACGAGGAATTGCATTTCCTCTATTACCGTGTGTGAACATCCTCCTGTAGCGATTTTGCCTGTATTCAAGGCCAGGCACATGTCGGACTGTTCCACCTGGACCCAACCTCCTTGCCTTGCCATAGTACCAGATATGTTGAAAACCTACAACAAAATAGTTGCTGCCTCTAACCATGAGATTCGGCTACTACCTCAAGCAGATATGCTTCAGTAGTCTCCTCATGGGTGATTAAAGCCTGTTTGTTCCACACTCGGGGATGCTTATCACGAAATTGATCCTCAAAAATCCCAGCGCTGACAACTTCATCATGTTCAATTTCGCAGACTGCGTAAACAAATTCCTTTGTTGACCATTGAGGTATCCCATTGCAGGCAGCAATAAATTGGTCACGTACTTCTCACTGTATAGCTGCTGTACACACTATGGTTTGTTGAAGGCCGTTTACAGAGATATGGAGATACGTACATTCAATTGCACACTGCTTCTTTTGTTGCTGCTTCCGGTTTTACGGACGATTTCTGAATGGGTATCCTGAGTCATGTTTTCAGTGGCTGCATTGGCAGCTTCGCAGTGGACTAACTGGTGTCTGCATTGTCGCTGTGTGTGAGGGAGTGCCAGATTGGATGAAGCTCCCATCGATTGGCTCGATTCAGATCCGCTCACACCCAGCTGAGGCATTTCTTTTGGCATGATTTGGGGTGGTTGAATCGGAGTGGAAGATGATAACGAAAAGTTTGAAGTCTTGACAAATATAAAGTTAGCTTCTGGTCAAAGTGGAATAAGTAACAGCCAACTTGCACGATCTACTCATGATGAATCCTACTGCGGATAGCTGCACATTGCAGGGATTTGACACTATCCCGTGATTTGCAGTAAGTCGGTCTGTTGTCATTTGTTCGTGTACAATGTTAAATACAGGTTTTGAACAGCCAAAATCTTTTGATTGTCAGTAAGTAACAGGTAATTCTTCATGGGAAAGGATGTCTGGTGATGTTTGTCTCAAGAAATCCCCAGGATTGTATATGAATCTGAGGCTAAACATCATGTCATGTTGTACGATTAGCATTAGTGTTACAATTCTACTGACAGCCAAGATGCAGACTTTGCTTTGTTCAAGTTGATCAAATGTACCAACCTAGACATGAATGACACAGTTTGCCGCTATATCGTCCATATCTTGCAATATCCAACATCTCGCCCAACAACATTGTCAACACAAAGTACCAGGGTGAAAGCTCCAAAAACAACTTTTTGTTGCTTTTGGTGAGGAAATATGGCAAATCTACGAAGTATTCCACACAACGACATCATCAGGCAAAAGATAGCACGATCGGCTAAGAAGTAGAATGAGTCGTAGCCCTTGGGGGTTGCACAGCTTGCGATCGAGAAAGAAGCTTGTGGAGGAGAAACTAAGAGACACACAGGGTCTAGCAACCAAGAGAAAGAGAACTGGATCGAGGATTATGTTGAGAAAGCAACCGCTGTGGCAAGCAAGCGAGTTGAAGACGCAGAGACAGCGATTAAGCATGAGCAGCAACAGATGAGAAATGCTGAAAACACGGGTTCGACAATCAGAGAGCTCGACAAACTTTGAGGAGATGATGATTACTATTCGAGACGGTCTGAGTGATGTGGCTCGTTCCATGGATGAGGAGGATGGGGATGATGAGCATGGAGAAGATCCAGAGCTGGGCAAGCTGAGCGAAGATGACGAACCCGGCTAGGTGGTGGGCACAATATCCAAAGCTGTACAGCAGGGCATGGGGAGATTTCGGCAGATGCAGATGAAGCATGGCAAATTGACACAGCTGGGATGGGGGGATGCAGCCGACTAGTTCTGTGAATGTGATATGAAGTACGGGACAACTGTATTGAAGGTTCCAGCAGTCGGTTATGTACAAACAGACGAAGTAGCAGCAGCGCCTGCTCCAACAACATTTGGAGAGCTAATGGTGTCTGTTAATATTGTCGCCAGAAAATCGCAAATGTAGCAAGTGACTTCTCGACCAGGAAGTTGTTGTATGAGGTTACGTTCAGGAAGCCATATGGGAACAAACTCATATGGTCTCATGTACTCGGCATGGAGCTGGATTCATCACCGAGCAAGAAATCCAAGCCTGTCGAATCCTTCAGCTGTCACCCCTGCATATTGCCTCCTGAGCTAATCACCATAGAGAAATCAGATTCGGACAAAGAGATGGTGACGGCTTGAGCGTCACCGGAACAATACATAGCCAACTTGTGATTTTTGATGTTATATCTATTAGAAAAGTTATTCCTGTACCAATTTTACTAAGTGTCAGCATTTTCTAGATTTCAGTTACCAAATTGTGAGACAAGATAATTTGACTGTGCATGTGCAAGGGTTGTGCGCGCCATGCGAATGAACTAGACTTCGAATCAGGCTGTAAGACTACCAATGAAACCAATATCGTCTGGCCTATTTGTATTAAGTGAGAAAGCACAAACTAAATTAGTGTCAAAATTTACTAACAAAATTTAAGTGAGTGATGTCATACCAGTTATAGAAGGAGCGGTCAGTGCTCAATACGAATTTGTCTGAATGATGACTGTCATGCTGCATTGATTCTTCCATCCAACTACCTAACTCCCCATACACACCTGGTTCACATGGTTGAGATTTTGGAAATTCATTATGGTACGTCATGGAAATTGCGGAGAAGGAGCTGGACATGGAAAGGTAAAGAAATCAGGATATATTGATCAAATACTAGTGGAGATATATACATGCTGTGAATTGACGGCCGAAAGCGCGGGAATGTAATTACACCACACCATCCATCACACAGATAATGTGGGTAGTGGTTGATTGCAAATTGAGAGGCCGCATAGCATCTGCATGCAACCGATAATACACAGAAACGCTATATTGGCAGTCAATTATGACTATAAGATTCGTGGCATACAATGACTGAGAGTACATTGACTGTTTCGATGTGTTTAATGCGAACATCAAAGGAATGTGAAGATTTTTAGTCTTACACATTTGTCGATCTAAGGGCTGCATTGTGACATCCTTCGAAAGTAAATATATTGGATGGCGTTATAGCTACAACGCTAAGCGACACACTTGTTGCCCCATCCTAAAAATGAGCTTAAATGGAGCATCAATGTTTTTTGGCGTTGCTTGGTGGATGATCTAAGGGCTGAGTGAGCCCGTTAACCCATAATTGAACTATCGGCCATCTTTCTTGGCAAAAATGAATGCGACAATATAGTTAGCATGTCCTAGAAATGAGCAACAACGGAGCGTCAACAATTTTTGGGCTTGCATCATGCATAATCCAGGTGCTGTGTGACCACAGTAACCTATAATCGAACTATCAGCCACCTTTCTAGGCAACAATGCTTACGATGACATCTGTGCCATGCCCTAAACACGACCGTCAATGAAGCGTCGACCGAGCATTAATGGAGCATGAAACTGTTTCGTCTTGAATCTTGCATAATCCAATTGCTGTGCATCAACATTAACCCATATTTAAAGGATTGCCCACCATTATGGGCACAAATGCTATTCACAATACTGGTACCACCTCCTCAAACTAAGCATCAGTGGAGTGGCACTAGTTTTTGTGGGGCACAGCAAGATTCACAGCAATGAACTGCCTTGCGTCATTCCCAAATTGAGTTTTTAAAGGTCAGCCTTTTCAATATGTCTTTGTATTCAACTTCTCAACTATGCATGCAATGTCTCACACGTCTTACTTTTGCCTTGCATGTAGCTCAACAGTCAATAATTAAGAATCAGCGTTCTACTTTAAAATTATGCAACATTTGACAGTCTCTCAACTCGAATTATGCAGATTTGGAATTCCTACCACCATGTCAGATTGCCAATCTCTAAATACCTTGTTGGTAGGGGTTGTGATATCGTCCAGAAATGAATGTGTCCTTTTCACGATTTGTGCGACCTTGGTTTGCACATCATACTTGATACTTGGCGGGATTCTATGAATGTGGGCTCAAAGCATGCAATTGCCTGGAATAATTCTATACATGCGCCTTCATGGCAATTCTGTTTGTATTGCAGGATTGAGGAGACCAGCTGCCCTGGAATCGTACGTATCGTTTGTCATCAAGTTCTTCGCCATTCATCAGAACATGCGACTAGTTCAATGCGGCAACAGTTACTGGCAAATACCGACATTGCAAAATAAATTGAATTAACAGGATCAGAAGTGTCTGAATTGACAAGTACAACCGTTAACGAGACTGCTTTGGCCATATTGAAGAGACAAGGCAGTCGAGGAAATACAATAGTAAGCTCGCAGAAGAAGTCCAAATTCGACAGTTAGATCTGATCGGTTCAAATCGAATTGACAGACACTATGCTCCAAACTGGCTGCAAAGGAATTCCTTACTGCCAAATTTCACCATGGCACCTGGAATCGCCACCTCATGTTAGGATATGTTTCAGCTCATATTCCATGTGACGTGATATCAAACCTCGAGCTACGACGGTCATGTAATGCAATACACAGTGACCAGGTGCTTCCATCAGCCATCACCCTTTGCAACATTTGCCGGATAGAAAATACACTGACATTGGATGCCATTGAGAAACAATTGCCATCAAGAAAGAAAGTTAGCCTAGGTTTGGAAGGGTGGACATCAACGAACAAATTTGCCATACTGTCGGTCATAGATTACAATATCAATTGGAATTGGCCATTAGGAGAAGTGCAACTTGTTTTCAATGAGGTTGATAGCCTGCTCTTTTGCGATTTCGAAAGCTGATTAAGAATAATAGGTCAAAGGTCAATATACTGGAGCAAGGCTATCCATGAATTTGAATGCAGTTCTCAATCGTCTAGAACTTAACAACGGCCGCTTGCTTGGACTTACGACTGATAATGCTTCCTAATATCACTCAATGACTCGGGAACTACAATCCACCCTTGAGCCGTTCGGAATCTAGTGGCCTGCAATGAGAACGCACATTGCATGCATGGCGCAGGTCATTCAGCGTGCGTTGGGTGCATTCATGAGGAATCTCGGTGAAGAAGGCCGCACCAAGTCTTAGGAAACCCATGAGCGCGATCAGCAATTTGTTGAGAATGAAAACACAGACATAGGGAAAAGTCAAAGACTGGAAAGAGAGGGCAATGCTAGAATCAACAGGGTGTCAGCCATGAGACCAGGTTTAGCAAAGATAATTGACAAAGTATGTATTTCAAGACATTTTGAAAGACCTGAAAGTGACCTTGATATGGCAGAGAATACTTGCTGTGTTGATTACGCTGACACATGGTTGTTGAAACGAGTTCATTGAATGTCAAAAAGCCAAAGTACGAATTTCAGTACGACCTATCATGGATGTGAAGACATGCTGGAATTGGACACTGGAGTTGCTTGAGCAAGCCTACCGATTACGAGAATTCACCTGCAAGTGGCTCAAGAATCCAAAATACAGTGATTACTGGCCACTCTCCACAATACGGGATGAATGGACAATCATCAAGTACGTCTTAGCAGTGGTAAGGCCATTCCGATACTGGACCCTGTGGATGTCAAAATGGGATACAGTAACTCTGCATCACATTATCACTGTCTACAATGACATGATTGATCATATAAATAGCTTTATGCAAGCTTTACCAAAGAAGGAGACTCAATGGAAGGAAGACATATGTTTCCCCGTGAAGTGAACATGACAGAAGATATCTCAATATTATGCCGATATAATTCCAGTGAGCGGGATGCTTCTAATTTCAGCATATATCGTTGGTCACTTCTGGATGGTGCGATTATTTCGGAAGTACGACAACAGAATAGATATTCAACCTGGGGATGAGACATCTTATACTACCTGATACCAAGAGGTGTTTCGGAACTATGTGGAGAACGAATAGTATGCCAAACATCGACGAATGTCCGTCATTAAAACCGAAAATGTCCCAGGCAGTAATCTTTTCCCCTCTGCAATGGCTTCTTGATTTGGTAAATCTTCTTTTGATCCATATAATTTGTCCAGCGATGATGAAGAATACTTATCCCCTGAATACATGGATGAAATGACAACCGAAGGAAGCAACTGCTCAGAACGCTTATTGACCGCCGGAAGGGTCCATTTGAATTCACTGCCAGAAGCACGAAGAACCTGGGGGCAACTGAATCCCAATCTCAATGATTACAACTACGACCCCATCGAATTTAGCAGTACATTTTGAGTAACAAATATCACCAACTGGTGGTGTCAATATGAGGATACGCACAAAATGTATGTCAAACTTTCCAATGTGGCATGCGACATATTCTCCACTATACCCCATGGTGCCGGAGTGGAGGCCAGTTTTTCCCTTGGGAGAGACGTTATTGGCTGGAGAAAGTCTAAAACTACAGGCGAGACCTTGTGCGAAATAGTCATAGAATGGCAGTTTGCTTGAGTCAATCACAGGACATTGGCAGGCAGTTACACATCAACGCATTCTAAAGGAAATGAAAATGACTTGAAATTGAATCAAGAGGCAGAGAAAAAGACATTGCACAGAATGGCCAAGGTCCAGGACTTTTTGGAGATGTGGCAGGGCAGCCAAAACATATGTGCTACACAGAAGGAATCTCACGCGCAAAACGAGCAAATGAAACCTATTTGATACATTTCAGATACCGAAGAGATCATCAATACATCCTGGTCAAACTTTCAACAGGATGGTGCAGCTGCATTTAAACTGTCAGAAAGATCACCATTGCCATCCACATTGTCTGCAAAGGACCACCCTGGATGACGAACTCAAATATTGAATGTCTCTCGGATGAAATGAATCAACCGTCATCCAGCCGAAAATGATTAGGAAAGTGCACCTGAAAGCATTCCTGACCCAAAATTTGCCTTGACTGGAATGGTGACTTGCATAATCCAAACACAAGTGATGATGACTGGGAGGCTGACAACGGATCCAATATTGAGATTGACAATGGCGTTGAGGCTCCGTCCAGCCCAGAGCACCAGGATGTTAGTGCCACTCCATATGCTCCCCAATTGATTCTGCCAACACAATGGTCACTGAATCAGGTTGACTAGGGGTTTTTGACGGTCACTGCAATGGAAACAATGAGGAATACAGGAAATAAGAAAAAGTTGGACAGAATGGGTCAATATGTTTTCACCAGGTTCTATATGTTGCTTGACTGAGAATGTCACTGAAAGTGAGATTATGGGAGAAGATTGAGCAGTCGCATGTGAATAGTTGTTCAAAAACAGAAATAAAGCGTGCGAAATGAATTATTGAACAAGGTATCTCAATTTGTGTAGAATCAGAGTGACCCATGCAAGAAGATTACTTGGTTCGGCTTTGCCAAAGTGCTGCGTCTCAATCTTGCTGAAACGCAACCAATAAGTTCAAATAATGAGTCATACAATTATGGATGGCCTCAGATATTGACTAGACAATAGATCACAATGAGTGTCAATGGAGCATCAATGATCATCGGTCTTGTAAGCAACGTAATTGTAAAGTGCATTGGTCACCATTTAGCATAACCGATGTTTTGGCTACCATTATATGCAAAACACCAAACGATACCGTCACAGCCCCATTCTGAAAATGAGCCTCAACCGAGTGTCAATGATTTTTGGCTTGGCTTCTTGGTTCATCTAAGTGTTGATTTGTGGTAATAATTTGTATAGGATGTATTGGCAGCCATTTCAGGAACAACAATGCCTGATATTTTTGTTACCCCATCATGAAAATGAGCGTCAACGGAGCATCAACAATTTTTAATACATTAAGTCAGGTAATTGAAAAGTGATCTGGCAGTGGTTAGCTCTAATGAATGTAATGGGAGTCTTTATAGGCAAAAGAGAAAGTGACATGGATATTGTCCCCTTCCGAAAATAAGCCTCAATAGAGCATCAATGATTTTTGGCTTTGCATCATGGGTTATCAAAGTGGCGATTAGTTGCAGACATCCATAAATGAGGCATTTGCCACCTTTAGGGGCCAAAACAATATGCGCACCCTCCCTACCGCATCCTGAGACTGAGCGTCAACGGCACCTCAATGATTTTTGGTCTTGCTGCATTGGTAATCCAAGTGTTGCTTTGGGGCAATAACTCATAAACAATGTAGTGGCGGCCTTTTCAGCCAACACAGTGCATGATAACTTCGTTACCCCATTTTGAAAATGAGCGTTAACAGAGCATCGACAATTTTTGGTCTTCAATATTGTGTGATCAAGGCATCAATTGGGTATTTGAACTCATAACTGAACCATAGACTGCCTTAGTAGTCAAAAATACAAATCACAATAGGAAAAGCATTGATTGCAAAATAATCGAGATCGCAACCTGTAGAGCATTTAAAATGTGATTGCTGGATGTTGAATAAGCAATTTTGATCAAACACTATTATCACACAGCAAAAGCAAGTGCATTATATGATTCTACAGATGGACCTGCTGGACAACCCACTGACAACCTGCCCGATTGAGACTGGTTGGGAGATTGCTATCGAACTGAACCCAAATTGAATGTTCAAGTGTATTGACGACCCGGACTGCCAATTGGGCGATGCTTCAGTTCTGATCCAGACCCGGACTCAAAGTGATGGTCCAGAACCGCTGCTAATACTACTTACGGATCAACCCTCATTAGCCATCTCTCCATTACAGCTCAAAGCTAAATTCACCTTCTGACGGTTGCAGGCTAACTGACCAATGGGGAGAGTCAGAGAACCTTGTGCACCTACAATCGACCGCCTCCAGATCGATCACCTCACAGTACTCCTCCAATCCCAATTGCTTCTGGTCTCCATGGGCATATCCAACCTCGCTTGATCACGGCCTGCAACTGCACACACTCATGGCCTCCAAGTCCATCTCCAAACTCATTCGATCACGGCTTCCATGTTCACATGATTACGGTGTCCAATTACATATCCAAACTCGCTCATTCATGGCATTCAATTGCAGCTCCAAACTTGCTCAATCCCAGCCTCCAAGTGTATCTCCACACTTGCTTGATCATGATGACCAAGTTTGCAGGAGTCTGGGTCGGAAGTGCATGTTCATACTTGCATGATCATGGCCTCCAAATGGATTTCTCAGTCTACACAATAATGACCTCCAAGTGTATGTGTGAGTTTACTTGATGGTCATCTGCTGGCGCGTCTTCAAATGTTCTCTCGCGCCACCCGCAGCCAGTTCAGATATACCATCTGCAGATGGATAGCTTTATAGCTGCATAGATGCATAGATGAGAATACAAGCTGAATACATGAGTTTTAAAAATTGTCTAACAATGAGTAGCAACTATTATTTCCAGGTGCACCTGCAGCATTCAACAAGAAGATGTTGTCTTTGCCAGACAGCTCAACAGTGATTCGAGGTGCTCACAGGCTTGTCATTGGTGCTCCCAGGTTTGTCGATGGTGCTCCGATGCTTGTCGCTGGTACTCCCAGGCTTTTGGTTGGCACTCCTAGGCTTGTCATTGGTGCTTGCAGTATTGTCCTTGGTGCTTCCAAGCTTGTCGTTGGCACTCCTAGGCTTGTTGTTGGCGCTCGTAGGCTTGTTTTTGGTGCTCCTAGGCTTGTTGTTGGTGCTCCTAGGCTCGTTGTTGGTGCTCCTAGACTTGTGGTTGGCTCACCCAGGATTGTCCTTGGCGCACCCAGGCTTGTATTTGGCACTCCCAGGCATCTAGTTCATGCTCCCAGGTTTGTTGTGAGTGCTCCCAGGTGGTATCCTGGTGGTCACCAGGCCTTCTATGTCCATGCAGATTGTTTGCCAGCGCTTCCAGGTGCTCCTGAAGCCCACTGCATTGGTCCAGTCAACTCTGGGATTTAACCACCCTGGGATTCTGGTCTGACAACTCCCAAACACTCTGAGACTCCCAGAGGCTGCCATTGACATAATTACATATTACTGATGTTATCTTGTATTTATCTCTCTTCTCTCTGATTCCCTTCCACTGCTCAACAATCGTAAGAGGACATGATGCTGAGTGATCTCTCTCTGTCTCCTCTGCCAGTTACATGTGTTGAAACTGAACATGGAATAAACCAACATCTACTATCTCCCACTTCCAACCTGGCTCTTATGCTTCAGCATACTGTATGGTACATTAGTCTCTTCAGTGTCACCATTAGGAGTTAACCAATGCATACATTCCCAGCTCGCAGTGTACCTCCCATCTGATCTCCCGCCTTATGACCAACAACATTCAATTACCCCTCCAATTTTGCCTGATCACTGTCTCCAATGTCCATCTCCAAAGTCACTCAATCATGGTCTCCAGTGCATTTCAACACTCACTCAATCAATTCCACCAAGTGCATCTTGATTTTTCCTCAGTAATGGCCCCCAAGTTCATCTCCTAACTGGCTCGATCACTGCCTCCCAGAACAATCTGATGCCTACAGAATAATGGTTGCCATGAATATCTCAATTTTCATTGATTATGGCTTGTAACAGTATTTCTACATTCCCCCGATCCCTGCCTGTGGCTGGATAGGACTGTATTGTGTATATCGGCCTCTGAGTGAGTCTCAAATCTGCCCTGATTACCACTTCTTGGTGCCCGTTTTGGTTCAATTGATCACCATCAGAAGCGGTTGCTCCAACTGGCCTCAAGTGCTGTTTGCAGCCATCTCACCCATTTGTACACATGGTGATTGACTTCAAATGATAATACATTCCATAGTATGATGTAGTAAATCATCCTGTGATTGTATAATCCAATGTATAATAAAGAAAAATACAATTGAAGAAATGGCATATTGTTATAGGATTAGTAGCCCCAATAACCATGGCTGCAAACATACATTACAAATTTCAAGGTCTCCTGCAGACCTGTACAGAGGTTACAGCTGCTCCAACATCGTATTATCCTATTAGTCAAATGTCACTGCATATTCTGTATCGCTCCATCAGTGCAGATAGTTCCAGGAGTACCTGAACATGGTTTTCCAGCATTTGAGTGTTCTGTGCAGAGCTACAAAGGGGGCCGCTGTGGTGACACAATGGAGCTAGAAGGCAGAGAGCCCTTCATCAACACTCCACTGCACCTCTGGTGGCAGCCAAAAGGAATTCATGACAACGAGCCGTGTTGGAGTGAGGAGCGTAGAACGAAGGTGGGATGATTTGATACTACCCGGCCCTGAGGCTCCACAGCATTGCGTGGATCTATGCAATCTCAGAAAGAGCAAGTGAGAACAAAAGCTGGGAAAGATGGAGTGTGGAATTCGTTGTATGATATGACGAGATGGTGGCGATCTACTCCAGGGACTCCCGAATATAAACTCCCCGTCGCTCAGTCTATCTTCGATCCCCCTGTATCTCCGTCTGCCCATGTCCCTCACTCAGTTATCATCATCCCTCTATCTCCGTCCACCTGCCACCGCTAAGTCCTCTGCCAAGCCGAGTGGCAGTGGTGGTGAGAAATGGGTGTTCCTGCCACAACTCCTGCCTGGCCCTGTTCGCGAAGCACAACTCTCCTCTTCCATTTCATATAACCTCGTACCCAAACTCGAAAGAACATCAGAATAATATATACCCAAACCTGAAAGAACCTTAGAATAGCATAAACCCAAAGGAACGACATAAACCCAAAGGAAAACCAGAAACCCAAAGGAAAACAATAAACCCAAAGGAAAATCATAAACACAAAGGAAAGAAAACACAAGGACTCTCACTCTTTGTGCACCCACTTTCTCCTGCCACACACCTTCTCTGCCTGTCTGTGTCCTTGATGACTTGCTAAGCACAAGATGTTGCCGAGCCGAATATGGAATCGATCTATACAGTCCCGCATCGCATATACCGCTGCTGAACATTGTCCCTGAGCCTCACTACACAACTCAGCGTCTTCCTGTACTCTGTATCAGAAGATAGGTATGGCTTTGTTCCCCATTTTGCTCTCGTGGTGTGCCAACATCTTTGGCTCATTGTCCGACATTCTCATGCATTCTGGGTTGAGGCCGAGTCATACTAGGAAGCAGCTCACATGTTTTTCATCCTCAGTGTCAGTGTTGGCGGAACTGCTACTTTCACTGCTAGGAGTGGCATGCCGGTCTGGCTTGGGGGGCCCTTCTACTGAGGATCGGTTGGCTTCTCTGTGGTTGTACCGGCCTCTCTCCCAGTGGGAGCCCGTGGGGTGGTACCGGCCTCTTTCCCGGTGGGAGCTGGCGGGGTTGAACCAGCAGCCTGCCCGGTGGGCGCCGATGGGATTGAACAGGGGTCTTTCTAGGTTGGCAGTGGCTGAATTGTACCGGTCTCTTCCTTGGTCAGAGTGGTGGTTCCATCCTCACATCCATTCTCGGCCAGGTCCATCTCAAGCCCTCCATCATTGCTCCCATCATTCGCCTTCTCCATTCCCTTGCTTGGTGGTGTTTGTGGTGCGAGCATCCTGCTCCTTTCAGGGGATGTAGGTGGAATGGGTGCCTCATGGTCGGCAGGCAGTACAGACGGTGACATGGTACGGAGTTGATTAGCGTGATGGCAGTCATCCATCCCAGGGTACTATCCATGTGGCATTACTAACGTCTGGTACCATTTCAAGCCCATAGCTTTGTAGTGGATTCCTTCCTGCCGCTGAGGGCAGCCATTATCTAACAACTTTTTAGCTTTGTTGATGTCGCAGGAAGTATACCACTTGTTCGCTTTTGACTTCCGACTTAGCTTGGTGAGATGGTTGATTACTGTATGATTGAGTCATCTCTTGGGTAATGAAGGATTCCGGGATGTTTGGTTGGCAATTGTGGCGAATTGCGTCCATTTCTCACTTGAGTCGCAGTCGCTTAGGATTTCCTGGAGTTCAGGATGGTGTTGCCAGTGGTCTCCCAGCTTCTTCGTTGCCTGTGTCTTCCTGTGCTGAGTAGAGTAATGTTGTTTTAACATCTCCCTTATGCTGCTGGTGCTGTTGAGAGCCTGAATGATGGCGCTGTATCCCTTGTATTTCAGCTTCTTCCAGTGAATGATTCTCTCCCCGAAGTTCAACCGCAAAACAACCTGTGCATTGCCACCATTGGCAATATGGCCAAAGAGATCATAGATCTCGAGTATGAAATTCACTTGGCTTGGGGGGTGAGTGCCAGGGTGGCGATCTCTACAGCTTCTTGCAGCGATCCGACAGGTCTTTTGCAGAAAATTTCTCTGCTGAGTTGTGATCGTGTCTCCAACGAAAGGGTCACTAGAGAGGGATCGCAAGCCACAGTAGAGACTTCCGTGCAGGCAGTTTACATAGTATCACCAGTCGTGGTGGTGGCTGTGGTAGTGGTGGTGGCTGTGGTAGTGGTGGTGGCTGTGGTAGTGGTGGTGGCTGTGGTAGTGGTGGTGGCTGTGGTAGTGGTGGTGGCTGTGGTAGTGGTGGTAGCTGTGGTGGTGGTGGTGGTGGTGGGTGCAGTAGTGGTTGCTGCAGTGGTTGCGGCTGTATAAGTAGTGGCAGTGGTGGGGGAGTCGAGGCTGGTAGCAGTGGTGGTAATAGTTAAGGACACTTCGAAATGCATCGCATCGCTGAGTGATGCTGCAATGTCGTCGAATGAGGGAAATTTCACGTTTGTCATTGGTCGTAGGTTATGGTTCAGATGGCAATATTGGGTACAGTCGTCGGTGTGCGAAAGGTGATGAACTGTATAGTCTGGTGGTTTTCCTTACTTAGAGCCATATGAGGTGGAAGCTCTGTATATACCTGGTGTGGTGCTTTGTGCCAAATACTTCTTTTTCCAGGCTCTATGTGGTTCCCAGTTTCCCTAGTATGGTCTTCTCTTATCTCTCCACAACGTTTCGCTTCTTGCCGTCCTATTTCTCTGGTTCCATTTGGTGGTTTGGCATATCTTGCTTGTCATTCCGGATGTGGGTTATGAATTTTCTGCGCACTCCTGCAATAGTCGTCCAGTCTGTCGTCTCAAGGTTACTTGAGGGTTTGGGGAGAATTGTAGGAATTGTTTGTGTAACATGGGTGCAACTGAGCCAATAGGAAGATTTCTTCCCCCTCCATCTCGCAAATCCACGCAATGGTGTGGTTTCAATATTCTCCCTCCATCTCGCATATCCACTGAAATGGGTGAGTTCTGTATCTTCCACTCTTTTCATTGTGGTCCATGCAATGAATCTCCTACCATCCCCTCTCGCCCCCCCCACAAACTGTCCCATCAGTGTTTGGATGGGTGGTCTGCAGGCACCAAATGTGCGGTGGACCACTTATCCACAATCTCCTTCCACCCCGCCATATCCTCTGCTCATACCCACAATCGTTTCTCCCGGTCTTTCCACTAAATCATATACATCCACATTCCGTCTGTGTATTTCCGGCCTGCTACTGCCTCCACCATAAATTCCTCAAATATGTCCACTTCCTCCTCTTTGCATGGTGTTAGCTGTACACATTTCAGTTGCATTGTGTACACCGTCATTCCGAGTGAAGACATTCTTGAGTCGACAACCAGCTATTCAGCCTGGGAGCTCTGCTCCATCTAGTTCTCCCAGTCGATAAGTCCCCAGCCTCTGGGCAATTTCTGTGACTTGTTGGGGTCCTCGCCACCTAGCATTCAGTTTGGTGCAATGGAACTGCTCTAACTTGGTTTCATGTATGAGATCCAAGTCACCAATTTGGAGATCTTCAGCTGGGAGGTCAGCTGCTTACTCAAAGTAACATTTGTTGGCATCTCTCGACTTCTTTAGGTTCTGTATGCCAGCATTGATATCTTCTCGCCGTCATTCCAGCAGTCTTGTGCTAGCCACTCCCAGTGATGCTGTATGGTAGTTACCTTCGGTCTAGTTGGGGGTATTCGAAGTGAAGTTCTGCAGCTTTATCGGATGTCCTGCAACTTGGCCAAACATAAGGTAGAATCACATATATCCGGTTCGATGCCTGATGGTGATCCTGTCGGCACAAAGCACTGCTGGTAGGTGGTCATGCCACAACTCTTTCATTTTGTCCAAGCGGAATGTGGGGCTTGGATAGTGCATCTGCAATCGGTCTGTATCCTCGTTCGAGCACACCATTTGCTGCGGCATGGTACAGGTTCGTGGCGATAATTCAGATATTGTAACACTTGAGGCGGATGTTTGTCCATTTTTTGGTCTTTGCACCACCATCCACTGCTACACTGTCGGCGGTCCCGAGCTGGCAAATTAACTTGTCGTGAAAGAAGTCAGGTACCTCTCCGGATGTGCCCTGTGTCAGTGGTCGTGCCTCTCACCAACCGCTGAGGTATTCCCTGGCTACCACTACTAGGTGATACCTATCCTCCATTCTGGGCATGTAGAAAATATCCATTCCCACTCAGTGCCATAGGTGACCAACAGTTAGGCTTTTCAGGGGTTCATCATACCGTAGTTGCACTCAGGTATCACACTGCAGGGGTGGTTTTACCCAGTCCTTGATGTCGGCATATAATTCGGGCCACCAGTACCGCTCCACTACCTTTGATAATGTTTTTTCTTTTCCACAGAGTTTGCTCAGTTTGTAAGTAGGATCCATTGGTTTCCTTTTGTGCTCTATGCTAACTAACACCTTTGCTGGAGATTCATTGGTTTTCCGCCCCTGGTAGAGTATTCCACCTGAAACTAGCTATTTCATGGCTTCCTGTCGAAACTGCTGCATTTCCTTTGGAGATTTTCCTTGCGGCCACCTCAGATTCCCCAGAAATTTGTGTATCTCCTTCCATCTCCCTTTGTATTCCTCCACTAGTCTCAACCCAACAAAGGGTTAGTATGCTCTCTCCTTCCTCCTGCATTCCAGCCCTCATTTCACCAGTATTCCCCATCAGTTTGGTTCAATTGTTTCCTCCAGATCATCCTCCTGTTCTGGCTCAGGCTCCCCTTCCCCTTGTGGCTGCTATGAGAGGCCATCAGGACCTCACATCTAGCACCCTGGGACGTGCTTAATGTCGCAATCGAACAGTTTTATCCATGCGATACAGTGGGTGATCAGTCCTCCTGGCAGGTTGTTTGCGGTCAAGTTTGGCTGATGCACCAATGTGTCAGCATCTCTTGCCATGAGGAATGTGACAGCATATACGTAGTTGCGAAATTTCTTAAGTGCTTTCTTCAGGCCACCTCACTCATGTTTCGGCATGTCATATCTTATGTAGGTGTGGATCCAGAGCCCCCATTGAGAGCGACATGCGTGCCAGTCCTCATTTTCGTCTTCCTGCTGCGAGATCGCTCCCCACCATTCTATGCTAGCATCAACTCCCACGACTATTTGCCCAGTTCCATCACTCATGTCTAATGTCTTTGACACAGGAGTGTTGCAGAGAGCCTCCATCAGGATTATCATAGCTTTCTTGGCCTCAGTTTCCCATTGAGATTTGATGTCCGTCCACAAGATTTGGAACGCAGGGCCAGCAACCATTGCAACCGTGGGGATCCATATTTGAGAGTATGTGCAAAGTCCTAAATATGCCCTGAACTCGGTACAGTTCAAGCACCAGGGCCAAATCCACACTTTGTTGACCTTTGACACTCGCAGCCACCTTGCTGCTTCCCCACAGCTAAACCCGACTATTTTTGCTCTGTTCCAGCACTGATCAGATTTCTCTCCGTACATGGTGGCTCCAGCTCTCTCCACATCGGCAACCACGTTATCCAGGTTGTGGAGGTGTTCCATAACAACTCTTCGAACTCCAGGTAGCCCTTCCACCTCCTCTTCTCCATGTCAACTCTTTGGACTATTCACTACAACATTGTTGACAAGGATTACCAGTAGTGATCGCAGGTGAGCTTTGAGTATTTTCCGAGATGCTCTGACAAATGCTGATTCTGAATTGGTAGCTCCCTATACCGGACTGGTCGGCTGATATATGCTCTGCAAAGCCTGGAAGGCCATATAGTCCCGGCGATCTGTGTGCAATATTTTTTTGTGGTACCCAGAGTGAATTTGTATCAGTGAAGAAATGGGCAGTCCGGCAAATGCTTCGGAAAATTCTTCGACATTTGGTGGTTTCGTGGTGTCTTCTATTCTATGTTGATTTGCACTCACCGCAGAGATGATGAAGATGTATTTCCCATTCTTCTGTCGAACTGGGATGTGACCATTCCTGTAGGGGCCCCAAGTGGGCTCGAATAGGCCCTGCTGAACCCTCACTTCAATCAGTCCAGTTTCCACAGGAATGACTTTCTTCGGTATGCAGAATATACGATCCCTCCAGACCTTGTTACTTGACACCATCCGGCTCAGATGGGATGGCTCGGCCACATTGCTGATTGTTCACAGCTCCGCCCAGGTCCAAGAGAAAATGTACTATCTATTTGATAGTGTACCCAGGAGGGCTTCCTGCTCTTTGGGCCATAATATGCCGCCTATCTGGAAGTCTTGTACACTCACTGGAGACAAACTTCCATCTCTGTCTCTGTGGGAGAACTTCGGGATAAACTACTTGTCCCAAGGGCCTGGTGTTGGGAAGGCCTGAGCAATAGCTCTTCCTCTCCAGTTCAGTCCAGCATCTGGTATACCTCCATCTGACGAGGGAACAGACTTCAATTGCTGGGTGACACAGTTCTAGCAGGCGCGGGCCGAGATTAATGTGGTGTTTACATCTTTGTTGCACTTCACCGAGTCAAGGTATGAGGAAATGGGTTGTATTTGACCAAGTTTGGGAGCAATGCCATTTTCGGAAACTCACACAAAAGTGGTGGATTCTCTCCCAGTTACCCTCATTTCCTTCACCCGAGCCTCCTCTCCTATTCACCACTCTTCTGCTACGATCCTCCTACCCCACTCTCCGACCAGCAGTCATTTTTCCTCTTTCGACTCATCCTCCCAATTTATGCCTCTTTCAATTAGTCTCCTCACCACCTTCAATAACCCCCCATTGTTGACTTACTGTTTCGCTTCTTCCTTGAATGTTTCCTGCTCTTCCCCAAGGTATAATTCTTCCAATTTCCCTGTAAGCGCCCTCTTTCTATCAACCAACTCCTTCTCTTTTCCTTTTTTACTATTCAAGCACTTCTGATTCCCATCTATCTTCCAAGTACTCTCCAACCTCTTCCCTTTGTGGTGTCCAGCCCTATCCTTTATAGTCATCCTTACTTTATGGTGCTGTATATGTTTCCCAAGCTGCTGGCTGATCTGTCCCTCCTGTCTTGCAGAAAGTTGGCAACGAATGCCACCGGGTGTGACCCATCGACACCGGAGAAGGCGATCTCGCAACCACCATCATGCAGGTTCCTCTCACACTTTCGAGCATAGGTTTCCAAGGGGTGGCCCAAGATAACCAGTTCGGATCCCGATTTTGCGAAAAAGATAGGCATGGTAGTGACGTCGCCATGGATGTTGACAAGCATGGACTCTGCCATCTTGCTCAAATCAGACCGATTGACATCGGCAGTGATCATTGTCCAGTCACAATGTTTCCACCCAGTGTTTAACTCTCAGGTGATATCTTCACTCCTTGGGCAGATCTCATATCCACCATTGATGAGCATACAAAGTTCATGCGCAGGCATCATTTCAAGGATGGTTACAGAGGCCCTGGCATCCTGGAAACCAGTATATCCAATGTGGTCTCTCAGGCTGGAGAAGGCAGAAACATGGGTGATTCCGATGCTCTTGGTTGTCGCTGGGGTCCTGGCAGTAACTCGTTAGTATGTGGTAACCAAGACCGTTGTAGCCTTTGGTAGCAGTCAAAAGGTCAATTCTTCTGTCTCTCTCTCCTGCCGGGCTAGAATTGTGTAATCGAGTTGGCTACCTCGGAGGACCGAGTAGTTTCCTGTGTCTGGGGCCGGTGCTCTCTTCTGTGGCACTTTCATATTCTTTGGGGTCTCTGGAGTTGTGTTTTCAATGGGGTCCGCCAGGGCCATTTGCTTGTGGAGTGCAACCGGTGCCCCGATCGTTCACTTTTCATGGTTACTAGCACCCGTTGAAACCTCTAGAACCTCTTTCCCTATACTTACCCCCTCATCATCACCCCTGGTCACCTTGTCCGTCCTGTTCCTGCTTTCATCCACAAGGGCATATACTCTCTCTGCACGTACCACAGCGGACCTTTTGTGTTGTCTCTTCGTTGCCTCAATGGTTGTTTCTCTCCTCCTCTGTTTTACTTTCCTCCTCTTCCTCCACTCTGCTGTCACCTTGCCTTTCTTGTTGCTTTTCATCCTAGTCGCGCAATTACTTGATACAGTATCAGTTTCTCTCTTCCTCACCTGTAGACCAGCCAAAGTAGTACCCATTGACTTCCGACTGCTGTCGGGCAATCCCTGAGTGAAACACGGTCACCTGAGCACTGGCCCTCTGAAACTGCTGAGATCTTGCAACATGCTGCAGCTGAGGCGGGTGTGGTGCAGTGATAGTGGCTACTCTCCCTCCCTTCTGCCCTGGTCGAGCTACTTCCCAGGTGTACTCCCCCATTGACAAAAACCTTCTCTCCAGTCCATATCATGATATCTCTCCTCCATTTCCTGCTCTTGATCCTGATGTTACTCTTCCACATTGATTGAGGTGGACAATACCTTCTTCGTGATTGATGTGCACTTTGGGACAGAATCTGGAGATGTGTCTGGGATCATCACCAGAGATACAGGGTCCTAATCATTGCTGTGGATACTGCTGGTATTCGGGTCCTGGTTGGTAGTAAGCGGTGCCCATTGGTGTATTTGGGGGTGGGTAGTTCATTGCCGTGTGCGATGGTGGATGGTCATCCTGGATCGGGTATGCTCTGGCAGTGTTGTAACCTCCGTATCTGGGCTCATTCACATTGCTCATCTGGAAGGTCCAGGCCACAAAGGCTTTCATGAAGTTGTCCATTTTGATGTGAATTGTGTCTTTGGCTTTAGTGATAGGAATTTTCTCTGTGGCTTGCGCTGGTGCCAGAGTCTCTTCACTGGGGCTTGCCGGAAGGTTCACCTCTACTGGCATCTGTGGTAGTACAACTCCAGTCGAGATTGAGTAAGGGGAGACTCCTAGCACCTCAAATGCTCTTTCCAAATCCAGGAGGGCAACAACATTGGCGGTAACACATATATGGAAGACACAGTTTCAGAGTTCGTCGTGTGTGAACGTCCAGGGGTCTCTAGAGTCGAGTTCGAGTTTCAACAAGGCTTTCGCTCTTAAGTCCCTTGGCAGGGCCCCAAGCGACATTTCCACCTCTGAGTACTCAGCCACGGCTCCCTTGTTGATCATAGTGCGGCTGATGTTGTTGTAGGCGAGGATAAATGCTTTCAGGCCAAATTCCCCACATTCCCGCTGGTCCTTGGAGAGTTACTCCAAGTACAATTTCATATACATATAGACTCGGCTAGTGGCGTGGCAGAAGGTGTCTTCCTGTCCGTCTTCCAGGAGCTTCCGATTCTTCACCAAATATCCGTTCATCATTTGGATCATCTGCTGGATTGTTTCTGAGCCGTAGTATGGAAAAGTTGCAACGATGTCTTCGGCTGCAGGGTTGGTCCCAGTGGGACACAAAAGGCTTTCTTAGGTTTCGATACACTTGGTAACTTGCACACCTCCGAAGACTGGAGCGCCCATTATTCCCAACAATGGCAATTGTTTCTGTTCCTGACTGATGGCGACGACCAAGGACTCGATGAATAGCCTGTGATCATACACATTGTTGGACGAGGCATTGGCGGGAGGCATGGCGCTGGCAGAAGGGTTGGTGCCGGAGGAATCGCTACAGCCACTGGAACCTGTGGCCGACGTAGATCTACTGTTTTCAGGTGACATTTCGATTCGTACTGTCTGTAGTGGTTTGGAGATGGGATGGTGGTTTAGGTGGTGTATTGGCAGCAATTGGTGACCTAAGTTCAATTGCTAGTTTGTGAGTTCTTGGAAGGGGAGTTGGGTTAATTGACATTCTTTTTGAGGTGTGCACTTTGTTTCGTTCTTTTCCTAGCCCAGCATTACCACCTCTCACAGTCTTGTCTCTTAGCTTCCTGTCATGTTGTCTATCTCTTGGGTTGTGTTCACTGTGACTTCTCCCCCCACGACTAGCAGTATTGTCATTGGCATCCTTCCTACTCCTACAATCATTGTCAATTCTTTTTCTAAGTATTCCTTCGGATTAGTGTCTTCCTTAGAATGGGAGAGGCATCCTGTGTTTTCGCGTCACATTGCATATCCTGGTATAAGGTCAGAGCTTGATCATCGTGGTGTGCCCCAGCTGCAACAGTGAGGGCTGTCATTGTGGTGTTTGGTCGGTGCCTACTGTCCCGGTGATAGGACTGTACCTTGTGTCCCAGTGTTAGTTCAGGGCCTCTCCTCCTGGTGTTGGGTTGGTCCCAAAGTCTTGGTGATCATACCAGTATGAGGTCAGCGGATTTCGGCCCCTCTGGAATGTCAGTGCCTTTCCATCCAGAATTCAGCTTGGTGGCTGTTTTCTTAGAGTGCGTAACAGTACAAGGTCAGTGCATTTCATCTGGTGTTCAGTCAGTGCAATTTCCTTGTAGTTCATCCTCGTATGAGGTCGGCGCCCTTTGTCAGGTGTTAGGTTGGCACAATGTCCTTGGTGATCATTCTGGTTAATATTACAAACGGTTCCAGACCGTCACTTCAGGTACAGGTCCAGATCCAAACCGAACATTTGCCAGATTGGCGGTCCAGGATGTCAATAAACCAGAACCATAAACCCAGGTCCGGTTCGATAGAACTCTCCCATCGCGTCTGGATTCAGCAGGTTGTCAGCGGGTTGCCCAGTGGGTCCATCTATAGATTCATATAACGCTTTTGATTTTGAAGATAAATAATAGCATCTTATCAGAATCGGCTATTCAACAAACAATGATACGTTTTTGCATGATTCTCAGTATGCAATATCGATCAATTTGGAATCCGTGTTTATCCTATGATATATTGTATTTTTCCCAATCCAGGCACTCAAGAATTGTGTTATGTGCTCGAAGAGCTGCGTGATGCCTTGATTGGCAAATATGCAACAATCAAAACTGTTGACGCTCCGTTGACGCTCATTTTCAGGATCTGGCAGGGAGCGTGTCGCTGTTGTTTTTGCCCCTAATAGCTGCCAATATCTCATCAATGGATGTCTCCAACCAATCGGAACTTAGATTACCCAAGATGGAAAGCTAAAAATCATTGACGCTTTGTTGACACTCATTCCCAGAATGGGGCAGTCACCATGTTGCTGTCTCTTTTGCCTATAACATCTGCCAATATGTCAGTGATGCTTAACAGAGACCAAATCACTGTTCAATTACGGTACTGACAAGACCAAAAATTGTTGACGCTCCTTTGACGTTCATTTTAATGTATTGTCGATTCAACATCTTCTGTGATCGATAGTTGTTTGCATAATGATTTCATTATATGGGTTCTCTTTGTGACAGATTGAGACCCGGTGAGTGGCAAAGCCGAGTGCAATAATATTCTTGCTCTGTTCGCTCTCATACTATGATAATTTGTATATCTTGCCAACAGATTCATTGCACCCGCAATACGTCTCTTTATCAACCGATATTCACAAGCGACTGCTCACCATTCACCCATAATATATCTCTAACCAAACCTCTCGGTCAAGCTACAAAAAGAAGCTTGTGAAACAGTGACGCATTCTGCCCTACCTTGTCTTGATCCGCATATTTTTCCTCGTTTCCATTGCATTGACCATCACCAACACCTTTTCAACCTGTCTCTTTGACTTCCATGTTGGCCGAATCAATCTGGGGACATCTGGTGTAGCACTCACATCCTGCTGCACTGGGATTTCCAGATCCTCAATGGCATTGTCTCGCTCAATATCAGATTCAATATCTGCCGTGCAATTATCTTCACTGTCATTGGGATTATCTGTGTCGCCATTCCAGTTAAGCCAATTTCTGGTGTTGAAAATGCTTTCAAGTGTGCTATCCTCATCACTTGCGACAGCATGACGGTTGAGTCGTCTGATTCGGCGGACATTCAATATTTGAGTTCGTCCTCCATCTAGGTCCTTTGCAGAGAATGCTTGTGGCAGAGGTGAGCTTTCGGACAATTTGAATGCCGCCACACAATCGTGTTGGAAGAGTGACCAGCATGCTTTGACCATCTCTTCCGTGTCCGAATAGTGTCCAATGGCAGTCATCTGCTTGATTTGAGCGCAAGATTTCTTTTATGTAGCACGTAAGTTCTGGCTGCCCTGCCACATCACCAAACAGTCATGCACCGTGGCCATTCTGTGCAATTTCATTCCTCCGGCTCTCACTTCATTTCGGAGTAGTTCTCTGTGTTCGACGTAACCAATGCTGGTTCATCGGCTGGCAATGTCCCATTACTGGCTCAAGCAAACTGCCTTACAACAACTTTTTACCGAAGGGTCTCACCTGAGGTTTTTGACTGCCTCCAGCCCATAACATCTCGCGCAAGGGAAACACTGGCAACCACTCCAACACCATGTGGTATGATAGAGATTATGTCGCGTGCCAGATTAGAGAGATCGGTATACTTTGATTGCGTTTCCTCTTGTTGGTGCAACCAGTTGGAGATGTCCAGTATCCAAAATATACTGCTAATATCCATTGGGTCGGAGTAGCAATCATCGAAATTTGGATTAGTATGCTGCCAATTCTTTAGTGCTGCGGGCAGTGGATTCAAATCGAGTCAGGCGGTGGTCAATCAGCATAATACGCGATCGCTTCGTCTGGGCGTAGTCTCAGCCACATTGTTAGGTGTTAAGTATTCTTCATCATCGCTGGACACATCATATGGATCTAAGAATGAATGCCCGGATACTGAAGCTGTTACGGACGGGAAGAGATTGTTGCTTGGTACCCTTCCAGGTCTATTGACCGGCATACGTCGATGTTTGACCTAGTATTCTTTCTCCACATACTTCAGAAATGCCTCTTGGTATTGGGAAGTATCAGATGTCTCGTCCTGAGGAATAATATCCAGTTCGTTGTCCTACTTCAGAAACCATCGCAACTTCCATTAAGGATCAAGGATATGCGCCGAAAATCAAGCATACCCATCATTGGAGTCACTTCAGTACAATATTTGGACATCTTCTGCCACACTAACTTTACAGCAAAGCACAAGTCTTCCTTCCATTCAGTCATCTTAGCGACAGCTTGCATAACGCCATCCATGTGATTGAACATGTCATTGGAGACTGCGATAACATGATGTAATGTGACCATATGCCTCTTCGACATCCACAGGGTCCAGGATTGGAATGGCCTCAAAACTTCCATCACCTGCTTGACAATGGTCGATTTGTCCTGAGTAGTGAAGAGTGGCCAGTAATAACTGATTGTGGGATTCTGGAGCCACCCACGGGCGATGTCTCGTAATCTGAACGCTCACTCAAGCAACTCCAGTGTCGAATTCCACCATGTTTTCACATCCATAATTGGTAGTACTGAGATTCGTACATGGGCTGTTTGGCAGTAAATGAACTCGTTTCGACGACCAGGTGTCAGCATAATCAATACCCCAAGCACTCTCTGCTATATGATAGTCGGTTTCAGGGTGTTCAACATATCTTGAAATACATTCTTTCTCAATTATCTTCGCCAAACCTGGTCTCATAGCCAACATTTTGTTGATTCGAGCATTGCCCTCTGTTTGAAGTCTGTGACTCTTCCTAATGTCTATGCTTGCATTCTCTCCAAATTGCTGATCACGCTCATGGGCTTCCCATGACTTGGTGCGGCTTGTTACACAGAGACTGCTCATGAATGCACCTAAAGCCAGCTGTATGACGTGTGCCATGCATGGAATGTGGTTCCTGAATGCAGGCCACTCGATTCCGGAAGCCTCAAGGGTTGATTGCGCCTCACCAGTCATCGAGTGATTTGAGTAAGCATTATCTGTCTCAATTCCCAGTAAACGGCCGTTGTTAAGCTTAAAACAATCAAGAATGTCCTTCAAATGTACGGCTAGCCTTGCTCCAGTATGTTGGATGTCAACCTATCATGCTTATTTAGATTTCGACGAAGGAGATGGATAGGTGATCAACTTCATCGAAATCCAGTTGAACTTCTCACAAAGCGCAATTTCGTTACCCGTAGCAAGCAATGACTGACATTATGGCTTGTTCGTTTGATGATGTGCATCCATCCAATACTGAAGTAAATTTGTTTGGTGACGGTAATTGCTTCTTGATTGCATCCACGGTCAGTCAGCAATCTCTCTGGGAAATGTCGCGAAGGGTCATGGCGGACGGCAGCACAAGGCCACATCTTGATGCTTTATATGACTGTCATAGCCCGAGATTTGATATAGTGTTCCATGGATTATGACCTGAAACAAATCCTAACATGAGGTAGCGATTCCACGTGTCTCGTTGAAATTCGGAAGTTTCACAGTCCCTAGCTGCCAATTTGGAGCCTTTTGTCTTTCAATTCAGTTAATAGAGATCAAACCTGAATATCGAATATGAATTTCATTTGCGAACTTACTAGTTTAATTCCTCGACTTCCTTGCCTCTTAAGGATGGCCAAAGCTGTATCGTCGACAATCAACCAAGTCAATTCCGTAACTTTCCACTCTGTTAATTCGTTTAACTTTGGGATGTGAACTTTTGCCAGCAAGTGTTTCCCCATTGAACTGGTCCTATGTGCTGAAGGATGGCGAAGAATTTCATGACAAACACTACCAATCATGCCAGGGATGCCGGTCTCCTCAAATCCACAGTGCAATCAAAATTGCCACAAAGGCAAATGTCTAGAATCATTCGAAGCACAAAGACCTTTCGAACCCACATTCATTCAAGCCCACCAAGCATGGAAGATGATGTGTAAAGTAAGGTCGCTCAAATCATGAATAAACAGATGATTATTTCTTGAGGAGATCATAACCTCTAGCAATGAGGTAATGAAAGATTTTGAAGCTAACGTTGCGGTAGGGAGTAGAAACGTAGGTAATTCGGCTTGAGTGACTACCAAAAGTACCGTTATAGGAATGTAGAATGCAGGTTCTTAAATATTGACTCTAGAGCTACAAACAAAGAAAGTCAGATCTGTGAGACATTGAATGTTGAAATATGTACTTTCTCAATTATCTTTGCTAAACCTGGTCACATAGCCGACACCTTGTTGATTCTAGCATTGCCTTCGTTTCGATGTCTTTGACTCTTCCTGATGTCTATGCTTTCATTCTCTCCAAATTGATGATCACGCTCATGGGCTTTCTAAGACTTGGTGGGGCCTTTTACACTGAGACTGCTCATGAATGCACCTAAAGCCAGCTGTATGGCTTGCGCCATGTACGATATGAGGTTCCACAATGCAGCCCACTCAATTCCGGACGTCTCGAGGGTTGATTGCAGCTCACGAGTCATCAAGTGATTTGAGGAAGCATTATCAGTCATAATTCGTAGCAAAGGGCCGTCTGTGGGCTCAAAATGATTAAGAACCTCCTTCAAATGTACGGCTAGCGTTGCTCCATTACGTTGACCGTTCACCTACCTACCTTAATTAGCCTTGGGAAAGGGAAAGGAATCGGTGATCAACTGCATCGGACGCAAGTTGTACTTCCTGCTATGCCCAGTTCGATCCACATAGTACACAATACTGGACATTATGGCTAGTTTGTTCGTTGATGTCCTCCAGTCCAATGCTACACTCACTTTATTTCCTGACAGCAATTGCTTCATCATTGCATCCAAGGTCAGTGAGTATTCCCTCCAGCGAGTGTTGGGAATAGTGGTGGAGGCAGAGGGCACTACTAGGTCACTGCGTAATGCTTTATAATACCGCCGTAGCTCAAGGTTTGATTTTGGGTTCCATACAATATGAGCCGAAACAAATCCTAACATGAGGTAGCGATTCCATGAGTCTTGGTGAAATTCAGAAGTTTCAAAGTCCTTAGCTGCCAGGTTGGAGTGTTTTGTCTGTCAATTCAGTTGATGTGAATCAAACCTGAATGTCGAATATGAATTTCCTTTGCAAACTTACTATTGCAATTTCTTGACATCCTTTTCACTTCAGGATGGCCAATGCTGTGTCATCGACCATTCAACTAGTCAATTCAGTAACTTTGGACTCTGTTAATTTGTTTCACCTTGTGATGTGAGCTTTTGCCCACTGGTGTTTCACCATTGCGCTGGTCCCATGATCTGATGGATGGCAAAGAACTTGAAGACAAATGATACATATGATGCCAGGGCTGCCGGTATCCTCAATTCCGCAGTGCAAATCAAATCGCCACAAAGCAGCATGGTCAGAATTATTCCAACCAACAGGACGTTTCGAGGCAAAATTCATTGAAGCCCACCAAGCATTGGAGATGATGTGTAAAGTAAGGTCACTCAAATCACGAATACAGACACATTCATTTTTGGAAGAGTTCATGAAATCCAGCAATAACGTATTTAGAGATTTTGAATCGAACATCACAGTAGGAATTGGAAAGCTGGATAACCCGACTTGCGAGACTGCGAAATGTTAGGTTATAGGAAAATAGAATGCGCGTTCCTAAATATTGACTCTACAGCTACAAGTAAAAACAGTCAGATCTGTGAGACATTGCATGCATATTTGTGAAGTTGTATACAAAGACACATTGAAAATACTGACCATGTCAAACTCAATTTAGGAGCAATGCAATGCAGTTGATAGTTGTGCAGCTTTCTGAGCCCCCACACAAATTGATGACGCTCCAGGGGCGATCCATAGTAGGAGGCGGTCGCGATATCGTCACTACCATTATTGCCCATCAATGCAGCCAATAGGTTGATTGTGGGTTAACGCCGTTCCATAGCCCTTAGATTATCCAAGATGCAAAACCAATAATCATTGAGGCTCTGTTGACACTCACTGTTTGGAGGTAGTAGCTATATTGTTGCTAGCAGTTTCGCCCATTGAGGCGGCCGATACATTGATTATGGCTCAATTCCGGTGAGCAGCGCTACAAGTATCCATGATAGAGGATCAAAAATCGTTGACACTCGGTTGACACTCATTTTCAGGAGGTAGTAGTGATATCATCTGTAGCAGTTTTGCACCTGAAGGCGGCTGATACTATGATTATGGGTAGACTCAGTTGAATTGTCCTTTGATTATCCAAGATGGAAGACTAAAAATTGTTGACACTCATTTTCAGGAAGTGGTGGCAATATCGTCAACACAATTTTTGCCCTTAAAGGCGGCCAACACTTCGATTATAGCTTAATGTCATTGCACAGCAGTGTGATTTTCCAAGATGCAAGAACAAGAATCGTTGATGCTCTATTGAGGCTCAATCTTCGCTGATATTAGTGATTTTGCCGTTACCATTTTTGGCTGTAAAGGTGGCCAATACTTCCATTATGTGTCACAGCGATGAAGGTTATTCCTTAGTATCAGAATCGGAAGCCCAAAAACCTTTGACGCATCATTGACGCTCATTTCCAGGATGGGGCAATGAGCATGTTACTTTCCTTTTTACCTATATAAATGGCCAATACAATCACTTTGGAAGGATGTGACAATGCAGCCCTTTGATTGCTGATAATGTAAGACCAAAAATCGTTGAAGCTCCATTGACGCTCACCTCAATGACATACAAACAGTCATTGGATGCCCAGCAATTGGATGCAAAAATGCATGCAGTCGTGGTTGGCCACCAATGAATCGTGTCTATGTATAAATATTCGCTTCGAAAAGCTTCGAAGCCTCTCAATTTCTCATCCACCACTAGACACATTACATGAGTGATAAATGACGTTGCCCTATCAGGTTACAGCACTTTCAGCTGGCAATTTACCGCATGTAGATCCAAACACCATTTTTTGATAAATATAGCCCGACTCCCTCACCTTTCTTCATCCAGCTCATTCTCCGTGATTTCCATGACCTACCATAAGCAATTTTCAAAATGTCAACCCTCTGCACCAGGTCTGTGCAGAGAGTTATGCTGTTGGATGCATAATCAAATGCAGCATGACCTGGCCCCGGGTCACATGTGACCATTAAATAATCCTGCTGTTTAGGTACAGACCTCCTGGGCTGCAAAATCCCTAGAAGAGAAAAAGAAAAGAAAGGGAAGGAAGCATTATACATTTTTGTGACATACGTACTTGGATGAAACCAAAAGTCCAGCTTCAAATTGGTGCCACTCAGGCAGACCTCTCGGCAGATCCCGTGCACAGGGAAACTCCACCTCCAGTTGTAGGTGGTAAAAATCTGTGCCAATGCCATTGATACTGGGCTAAAAACCAATCACTCGAGAAGAGAAGGAAATGGGAACAAGGTGTAAAACAATCATCCTATGTATGGAATTGTGCGAACGCATAAGTGCTGCAATGGATCCGTTCAGCTCTCAGTCACCTCTTGCCAGATCCGACACATGTGGAAATACCACCTGCTGTGGCAGGCAGTAAAAACCCATGCAAATGCCATTTGCTAGGGGCCAAAATCCCAGAAGAGAAACAGTAGAGAGAAACACAATTACGTCCAAATGTAATCCCATCTGTAAATCTCGACATCCTAACTCACGATGCAATGACCATCAATCTCGCAGCTCATATCTTGGCTTTGGTCTTTGTCGGAATCCTCACAGTGGTTGAGACGTTCCACTAATGACATGGCATCTGATGGGAGCTTCCCCTGCCCATATCGGTTGTAGTGTTCAGTGATCATTAATCATTGACATGACTTGCATCAGTGTAGGCAATATCTCACTCATTGACATCTAACATGTACACTTTTCAAAGGTGGTTATGCTTTACCAAGTTCAAGTGTGCTAGTGCTGTCTGAGCTCAGTGCAGTGCATCCCCATGCTCTATAGAGTAAATCTTGCAGCCTGTAGTCATCAGTACTAGGCAATCATTTTTCGAGGTCCTCTTCGGTGACCATCAACTCGACTCCCTGAGTGCACACTCTTCAATGGTGGCTTCAGTTGTTCCTCCATTAACATCTCAGTACATGTCTCAGTAGACTGCCTCCACCTGGGCTTTGGACTTGTAGGTTGGACTTGACTGGTCTGACATGGCTATCTACATTTTGAATATTTCTTGCTCCCACAATCACTTCTCCATCATAATGATTGTTGATTACCATCATGGCTCGGTAACAGTGTAATTGATATCGCTGTGTGACTCAACACGTAAATTAGTTAGGCTTTCACCTTCGTGGTAGCAACGTAGATTGTAGGCTTAGACCATCATTGCAATTGGCCATGTTAATGTTGGTGAAATAGTCAATCATCACGTAGATCTGGTCTTAACTTTGGACAACAATATGAGCATCCACTTCTTGAATCATAACTATGATTTGCATACAGCACTTGTGGTGACCACTCTGGGGTGGCACAATTGATGCCAATTGCATAAGACATGGGTGGCATATCATTAATCAATATGTAGCATGTAAGGATCACAGTAGGCGGTAATACTCACGATGATAGGATTCCACTTCTGCTCTTGGTAAGCGGCTTTGTACATTGCATTTGCAGATCTTACCATCTTGTGATTTGGCATTCAGTATCATCTCACTGCACTGTGTGTCAGTGTATGCCATTGGGATCATAGGTTCGGTCTGTTCTTGGTCGACTTCACAGTTGCCATCCTGGCAGGCAGCTTTGGTATAATATCCATTTGCTTCTCAGCAGTCATTTATAGGGCCACTGGTTTGGTAGTGTGGCATTCAGTGTGGTATGCCATTCAATGATGATTTTGATCATTTGGTTCACCGTTCGGCAAGCATCTCAAGCAGAGACTTGGTACAGTAGGGCTCCCAGTAATCCTCTCGTTTGATCTCTGTGTGAAGTCCTTTGGCAGTCATATCTGTCGATGTTAGAATAGAATCATGGTCTCTTGGTAGTGATGCCGAATGTCTCTTGTGATGCCATTCTGTAGGCTATTCGATTTGCTCAGTGGTCACATCTGGTTTTGTTCAGGACCACTTTGGTAGCTATATCACTGTGATTTAGTATCTCATTTGGAAGTGGTTTGGTAGCCATATTTTAGTCATGTGGTATCTTGTTCGGAACTGTGTCTGTAGCCATATAGTACTCATTGAATATCTCATGTGGAACTGTATTAGTAGCCAAATTGCAGTCAATGGTTATCTCATCCGGAACTGTGGTGATAGCCATGTTGCAGTCATTCATTCGTTAGTTTCGGGTGGATCAGACTGGTTTGACTTATCATCTGTATGCGGTATGTGTCGGTACACTTGACATGCATTTTATGCTACATACACTAATCGTCTCTAATTACACAGTGCACTCGCTCACTCTCATTTGGTTCTTGTTGTTGAATGATCAACCAGTGTACATACCATCTGTTAACTCGGTGCACTTATCATCGTTCTCTGAGTCCAGTGATCTATTATACCCTGTGACCACCCCTTTCTTGGATACAGATCTCCCCCGGGTGGAATTTATCGACCCAAGTGACCAGTCTTAACCCCTCTCCCTGACCTAGTCACCACTGGGGGTTGACTACTAACCCCTTTTCTCCCATTTCCATGCTCTATAGCATCCTCTAGGTCCAGCATATCACCAATATTTACAACAGAGTCCTCCTCCCCCCCATTCTCCACCTCATCACACTCCTTTCCACCCACCATATCTTCTTCCTCATTCTCCCAATCACTATGCACAATTACAGGTATCTTCTTTTCTGCATGTTTAGAGCTCTTTGACCCCTGTCCAGAGGATACTACCTTTGTTGAAGCCTTTTCTTGGCGTGTTTTGGCTTTGGCCATTTATTCTCTGTCCAGCCTCTCTCTCACTGCCTTGAGCTGAACCACATTGTCAGCTGTATACACATGAGCTTGACCAAGGTGGCGGCGGTCCTTTGCTGCTACTGCAGTGGTGTCCTTGTCCCCTGAGTGAAGTGTTCTCAGCATTTCTTCCCCTTATTCCATACCAGCATATACACTCTGAGCTTACCTTCGCAGCTGCGCTATAAGAGTCTTCAGCCTGACAGAGAATGATGATTGGTGAGTGACAGGGTGAAGTGCACTGCAGGCCAATGAGGTTACAGCTCTGGGCGGTCTGGGGGTTGTGCAGAGGAGTGGAGTGGGAGTGGCTGGCAGGATTCAAATCGAGTGATATTTCGTGACTGCCGAATAAATACCTTGTGTGGATTAACTGGCCAGATCCCAGTTGCCTCAAAGGCACTCAAGATGTTGTTCTTAGTATATGCTGCAGCTCTACTGGGTGTGACAAGTCTGTAGGAAAGAATTAGAGTGGGGTATAGAGTGATATAGCAGGTGGGCTTACTTATAAAACTATCCTTTCTTAATTGCATTCCCTCCTTTTGTAACCCATAAATCAAGCTCATTGCTATTGCACTGGGAAAGAGGACCAAACAGCCCAACATCTCGAGGTTTTAGCATGTGTGTAGAGTTTGCAGGAAGGCACGTAGGGTGGATATTACTTTTCAAGTAAAAATCAAAAAATTGCCATATTAGGTCAGAGCCATACCCATCAAGAATTAGAATACGTGGCTTGCCCTTTGCACTGGAATAGTTAGCATGAGCAGAAGGTCAATCTAATGGTACAAACATCTTAATTGTATATTTCTCAATGTTCTGTCCCACCCATTCCAGTCGCAATTGAATGTCCGTCCAGCCTTTAGTTGACCATGCAAATGTTGCTTCCTCATTATGTTTCACACCAGCATGCCATTCCTGTAGATGCTTTCCCCCGTTGTAGATATACATGGGTGGTATAACTCTACCATCTGCAGCAATACAATCTATAACTGTAACCATTGTGCATTGACCATCCTTGCTATAGCAGGGATTCTTTCTACCTTGGCGGTATATATCCTTCACTTTGAGAGCCTGACTAAGTTGAAAGCCCTTTTCATCCATATTGTAAATGTTTTCTGGTTGTGCATTGAGCTTTCTGATAAGTTTTCCCAGCTACTGTGACCAGTATTAGCATAAAATACATTTATAGACTTAAATGATATACCTTGCGAAAAGTCATATAAAATTTCAGTATCATTTGCATTAGCCCTTTGTCAGTCATGACATTGGCTTAACTTTGCAGTAATTGCAGGATGGTGGTTTTGAAAGCATGTCATCCAGTGCTTACCAAGTTGATGTCACCGATGTGGGAGTAGAAGGGACTTTGTAATTTCCTTAACCATCTTTGCTTGCAATGGATGTTCCAAGTTATCAAGAGTCTGACAAAACTTTACAATTGATTCCTCCTCTTCCAGAGTCAACTGCTGGTCTTTCTCATGTGCTGCACTCCTGGGCTGTGCCCCACTTAGTTAGTCTCGCAAGGTTCCTCATGGTATACCATATGTTGAAGCAGCAGCACGGATATATCGTTCAAGACCTCAGTGGTATGCATGTTTTCCTTCCCAAATATCATTCTCCCTGTCAGTCGCTGTATCTCTGCACTTCACTTGACCCATGGTTGCGTTGTGGTGGGGAGAGAGTAAATATTGAGTTTGTGTGCGGGGTAATTAAGCATCCCTGCTCCTGGCACATGTGTGCTTCTGTGTGTGATCGTTCCCTAGGTCATGCCCAGTTGCACCATAATGTATGTTAGTGGCTTTGTCTGCAGGTGCATTTGCAACAGCTAGCTATGTCTAATGATGAACATATCACACTGAGCTTCCTGCCAGCACATGTGGTACAGTAATTGCTATGCTAGGGGTTGTGAATCCGGTACAGTCATTTCCCTCTTTGAATGTTGTTGCTCTGCTGATGACCAATCTCATCTGGCTTGGTATGGATTATGAACCAGAACGGATTCATTGGGGTGTCGAATGTGTAGTTGTCAATTGCCATCGTAGTTATGCCACTTGCATTCACCAAGTCTGAGTTGGCATCGCCACCGGTATGTTATTCTCTGAAGTATAACTTCGTAAGTCAATTGGCATTGCATTCTCTGCCATACGGCTGCTCGATATAATCTGAAATACTAGTTGGGAATTTATTCGGTACAGTAAGGCTGCCAGTATGTATAGCTGCATATGGGCTTTCAATTGCTAGTCTTGTAGCATATCAACAAAAGTTAATATATTAAGAATGGCGGAATTTCACATAACCTTGTATGTACTGCAATAGTTAAAGGACTGATTGTCTTCCATCTCCGAGCACCTCAGGGATAGGCATATCTGCGCTCATCAGTTCAATTCCCATGGTCATAACAATACCTCATGTTCTCAATATAGTAGCCTTATGCAGCACTGTTGTCTTCTATATCTGGGACAATATCTGTTGCCCCAGCATCCAATTCTACAGAAATATTCGGTGCTTCTAAGTGCACTCACCCACTGTGAAGATTCATTCATCTGTGGGGATGTTTACTAAACTCCAAACCTCCACAGATTGGTATGGCTTGGAATCTACTGCATCTCTGTTAGCCACACAAATAAAAGAAAGGATGGAAGCTGTGGAAGGGAAAATCCAGGGGTCCAGATCGAAATGGTTGGCCACAATACGGCCAAGTTTGTTCATCCAAGTATTCCCTCGGTGTCTTGGTGAGCCGGTAGCATTCATTCAAGGTTCCCCTGTGGACCCCCTTCTGCTGCAACCACCATGGCTGCTCCCTGTTTGCCCATTCAGCATCAACCAGGGCTTGTCTGATCTCATCTTTGTGAGGTGACACCTTCCAACATTGTTGATGCTCCCAGCTGATTGGTGCCCTTGTTGATTTGGATGGCAGAGGCTACAATGACCTCATTACTAGCAACTACGTCATCAAATGTGGTGGCCCCCGAGATCTGGATATATACAGCTGGGGGTGGTTCAAAAGCAACATCATCCCCACTTCCATCTCCCAAGGGCAACAATGTGATAGGTTGCATACTTCCAGGATTTCCAACCACAGTCTGCAAACCAAACATCTGGCCTCTAGCCCAGTCACTGGGGATTCCTAGATTGAAACCAAGAAAGGGCAAGTATGAGATTGTAAGCCATCATAGGTACAATGATGACATCTGGCTCGTCAACCTGCATCTATGCTTCAATAGATAGGCACCAGAATGTCATTTTCCAACTATCTTACCCCAACATCATCCCTGGCTCTCAATATCCAAAGTAGCAATACCTGCTAGTTCTGACAATGGTCCAAGTTGCCCAAGCAGTCTTGGCACCATGTAAATACTAGTTGAGCCGCAATCAATAAGAGTTCAAATGCATTGCCTCTCTCTGTGAACATTGCGAACTTAGACGTCATGAACAGTTGCAGTTACAGATGGTTCGTGGACCATAGTTGTCCATAACGATTGTAATCTGCACAGTCATCATTGTCATCAGTCAGTCTGCGAATATGCACAGGTCTCCACTGTAACTGCACCTTATCCTGCAAAATATATTGCTGGTACGAGATCCCTTCGATCAAGAGAGAGCATCTTGTGATATATGTACTTCCTTTGTGGGGTAGGTGTCTCGGTAAGTGCACTTCAATTGTGCACATGTTCATGGCAGTTAAACTGCTTCCTTTGTAAACTTATCCTCCCGTGTAAGTGGGTTCCATCTTCCGTGTTGTCTGTCTCCGTAGTCTGGCTTGGCTCAAGGAGTATATCTGTCTCCAAGCGTTAGTGCAGCGCAGGGATACGCATATTGGGATTTGACGTTCGATATTCATATGGACTTTCCATGCTAGGGAAGGCGTCAATGTTACTCTAGATACCATCGCAATCCAGTGCAGTGGGTTTTCTTCAAGAGTGGGCTTTCAAAACCACATTCTGATCGATTCAAGACCCAGCTCTTTCAAATCTAGATCCACATACTAAATCTGGGCAATCTTGGTTGCGTTTCCTGACTCGCTCGCAGTTGTAGCCTTGGAGCATTCAGTGCCATTGTTGTACATACAGTTGAAAACGGTGATATAGTACGTCTCAATAGTAAGTTCAGTTCTGCTGTGCAACATTCTCCCCAGTGATTGTGTTCCAGCCAAGGGAGTGCTTCCAGCATGGGTTAAATCTCTGTAAGTGCACTTCGCTCATACAGATGTTCACAGTGGTAAGAGTGCTGCTTGGTTAGTCTAATTCTCCTAGGTATGTTTAAGTGGCCCTCAAATGCCTGCGCAGGTGGGCTTCTTGGAGATTGGTAGAGCTGTAGGTTGACAAGCCAATTGAAATTGGTGCATTTCACTCAATTAGAAGGAGTATTGGATTAACTTTGCTAACTCTTAAATCATCTCTCAACTTCGCCTTAGTTCTTAGTATTGCCGATTCAGCAGTAACATCCCACAACTAATTTTCAGTTCTCAGACTGATGATGGCACTCAACAGACATGTAGGAATGGAATTGTAACTCAGATATATCGATGATATGTGGTTTTGCTTATTTCAATTGTCAAATAGTCATATCCCGTACTCATGATCATCATTGTCTTCACTGTTAGTGACGCCTCATGTGCCAGTTGGTGTCTGAACTCTTCTCCACTGCCATATGAGGGCTCAATTGTATGACGAAACGACCAACATCCGTGCTCGCACTAATCATGTGTCACATTGTCTCGTTGTGAAGGTGGTGATGTGAATTGTTAACTATATTATGTGGTGCATCAGAAAAGAAGAATACTCGTGAAATCCAATGTCTGAAATGTATTCATTTGCTGGAACAGCAGATATAGTATAAGGGCATGGTTACCTTCATTCGGCCTCATAGGCAAACATATGGTATTTTCATGATTATGACTGCAAACGTGGATACATGTATTAGTAGATGTAGATGTACAGGTAAGATAATTGCTAGAGGCCTAAGTCTCATGGTTAGCCAACAATATACAATAGCTGTTACCTGGCTTTGGGTTATATTCCACTGTTACATGTTGAAACATCCATCTGAGAAGCTATATATCAAAGTCAATTCAGCAAATTGGTTCTAACAATGATCGTGCCACAGATGTATCCGAATAGCTAAATTATAGCATTGTAAACAATGTATATTGATCAGGCAAGCAGTTAATAATATGTAACAGATGCTCAACTGAAATGAATTGTATATCAGTCTTGTCTACAAACCAAAGCCACTGACATATCATACACCTCAAGAATAGTATGATATTGACTCTGCAATAGTTATCAACCTACTATCCACTACTTCAAACTTCCAAAATACATACAGAGTTCATCGTTTACATTTCCAGAATTGGGAGAACTAGCCTTCATTCCTCTCTGTATTAATGTAGAAGTACGATTTGAGAGAAACACATATCTATAAACTGTAAAGAGGTATTAAATTAACCCCACTTAGATATGTATAGGTAAGTTTCAAAAATTGCAATATCTGAAAACAATTCCACACACAAATTAAAGATGCCTGGTGATCCAATATTGCTGTATTGGTGTTTAGTCAATATCAGATGGTACTCATTCATACTATATGGATTAAACTCCAGCATTGCCTTTTGCATTACTATCAATGATTTTACAATTCTAGTTGGTTTCAGTATTTTACATTTGACTGCAGATACAATATATCCAGGCCAGCGAAGGCATAGCGTCTGAATTATATATCATCTGCAATCATGATATGGAAAGTGAAGAAAATAACCTTCATAACACCTTCCAAGGATGAGTTCTATTGTTTCCAGTTTTATACATCAGCTTGACGTATGGATCACATGATGTATTTTCATTAGTGCCTGCCTGCCATGACAATAGTATCTACCAGTCATACAAGGTTGATGACAACTCAACATTGGGTATTACATCCTCTGGAACAAGTGGATGGGGTGGGTTTTCAATTACACTACAAAGATCGGAATAGTTTGGCTGATTATTTGACAGGTTTAGCCAAAATGTCAATCAGACTAAAACAATGTGTATTCTAACGATCTGAGAAATAGTTCGACTGGCGCATTTCATGAAGAGAGATATTGGATTGAATATCATTTATGGTGTATAGCTTGTGACTATTCATGTGAATATAGGTACATATTGAACTGTATATTAATGTGAATGTCTAAGATGAGATATAGAGGAGTAAGATAGTTTATTGAATTGTAAAATTTGATATAAATATGATAATTATCACTCCAACAGAGTATGGCTCCTGGTTGAAGTGGCACAAGAATGGTCTTGGGGATAAGGCCTAGAGATGAAATTGCTCCAAATTTGAACAACCTAATGGCTTGATTCTGCACTATTTGAACGATTGGTATGCATACTTGGATATATTCTTCAATACTTGTCAACAACTTGAGAATAATTGTGAAGCAGCTGAAAGGAGTAATCGATGATCTGAGAGTACTTTGCACTGTTCTCAGTTTGTGTGAGAGTAGCTGGAAGGATTCAGAGGAATTGGTGTGGCTGTTCAGTATGACTAAATAATTCATTTAAATTAACCAAACAATATTTGAATTTGCTGTTATTGCCTAAACCAACTACAATTTCTTACAACATTAACTAATGTAAGGAAATGTGAATATATGGGATTGGGTATATCGAATCCATCTATTCTAGTATACGGGCTAGTTACCCAATAATGATAAAATTATCTTGCATGCAAGATTTCCAAGAGAATAGCAATACCCAACTCTTTAGAATTATTTAATGCTTGCCACATACACTGCCATAAGCAAAATGTATTCTTGTAACCAGGAGCCTCTGGGAGTCTTGGAGAATAGTCTGACAGGAACTGTACACTGGATTGATTTTGGAGTTGGTTGGAATGATATATCAGCTTGCAGAAGAACCTGGGAATACCGGCAACCAATCTGGATTGATATCAGACAAGCGGTGACAATATGTGTACCACATAGGAATCGCAGTTGCAATATTGAAAGCATGTTGAGCTACTGTATAGCGTCCTGGGAAAATATCATATTGTTTGGAAGTGCAACTAGTGTATCTTGAAATTGCAGTTACTACATATTATTATAACTATTTCAAACTCATGCATTAAGTTTCAATTCTCATCAATGTATCTGTGTATCTGGGTATTTATGCATCTATTGTGGGTAACTAGCCTCTCTGTACATATGGAAGTAAATGTTACTAATGATAGAGCAGACCACTGAATTAAACCAACTACTACGTGGGTATTGCCCAGATCCGCATTAATATTGCAAAGCCGCGCCTCCCTGTGACCAGAGCCATCACACTAAATCACAAACTGCTCCAATCATCTTCGAGAAACCTCTCAAACAACATAACACCCAGCTCAAAACACAATCATGCCTCCTATGTCTGATCCATGCTGCTTTCCTGTTTGCCTTTGGCCCCTCGCCGATCTCCTTCCAATACCGCTTCACTTTCACTCTTGCTTTTGCCATATTCTCCTCTGGCTGCCATGTGTTATCCTTCTTGTCCCAACCTTCCCATTTCAGTTCCTATTCCCCACTAGTTCCGCCAGAGAGTAGCCTGGGATATATAATTGATTTGACAACATGACTTGTTCATGCGTGGTTCATCGGTAACAGCAGAGGTGGCGGCTGCCAGGCAACCCGACCATCCTCCCTGCGGTCCATGTTGAGCAAGCTGATGTTAACTGTGTTGTAGATCATCATGTCATATGGGAGATCCACTTCAACAGTGTTCCAACATACCCTAATGATCATGAATGAGCCAATATAATAGTGTACCAGTGTGCATCACATAGGGTTGACATTGGGATATGTGATTGCCAAATCCTGTGTATCAAAAATACCTTCACACCAGCATTGATCATGGGGTTGATTGGATGTCATGACATGTTAGCCTAAGCTGTCTGTTAATCCTGAGCGTCACACTGTGTATCACTGGTGACTCCCAAAATGTACTGAAATGGTATAACAAATTTGAAGCCATGTAAGATGTTCGCAGTTTCATTTTCCTGCAGCAGTTGGATCTCTGCAATTTAGTGTAGCAGCACAGGTGATTCGTAGCCAAGATCAAGTTCAAAAAGGCATCTGCTTCATTGAACAGTGTACTGAGGAATTATAAGCATAGTCTGCAAATGGGAGCTAGTTGTCCCGGTTGGCTTAATTGTGAGTTGCGAAGCCATACAAATAGCACACGACCCGCTTGTGCAAGTTTTCAGAGAGACCATCCGTTTCTGGATGGAACACTGTAGACATTAGCATCTGCATCTGCAGAATTCTCGCAACCTGATTCCAGTAGTTTGCTGTGACAGGTACATCTTGGTCCAATTCATCCTCTTCAGCCTCCCAGTGTAGGCAGACAATGTTGAGGATGATGATTAGTTCACCGGCCGGGTCCTCGATTGTTGTCCTGCAGGCTCGCCAACAACCTATCTATGTTAAGTGGTTGACACACATTCCATAGCAGTCATGCCCAGTTCCCAAGATCAGCAGGTTGATTATGAATTCAATTCCCATTCATTGCCAACGGCCTCTGCCTGTAGGATGTGGCTATAGGAGGCCCATTGGCTTCAGGCTCCAGTGGTTAGTTTGATGGCACAAGTCACAGCCTGCAATGTATCTCCGGGTATTGCACCACAGTTTCTTCCAGATATAATGTTCATTTGTGTGGAAGTATGTTCAGTCAGCACTGAAGTATCCCCCTGCTGGAGTGTCGTGAACCTCCAGGACAATTCTTCACTGCATCAGATTCGGAATGCACAACTGTCCTCTCATCTCTCCTTTTCTGCCTTCCTCCTACTCTTTTGCACTGATGGTTATCTCAACCCCATCTTTGTCCTTTCCTTCTTCCTTCTTCACTTTTGCCCTTACAGATCTCTCCACCCCGTCTTTGTCCATTTTCTTTGTCCTTGCATTTTTTTCCACCTGTTTCTTCTCCAAATTACCAAATAACCACAGTAGGCCATTGTCTTCTAAATACAACCATTGTGCTGACACACATAATTTGAATTCCTTGGTAGATACATTAGATGGCGGAGGGCGGGGAATTGGTTTAGCCAAGCATTACCCAATTGGCCCCAACTATTTATCATCAGTGATGCCTGCATTGATGGCATCAATCTATTCTCCTGCCGGTGTCACTTCCAGTGCCATTAAATTGCATTGTGACGATCCGAAATCCGGGCAGTTAGACAATGCATCCGGGACCCAATTCTTGACACCCGGAAAGTGCTTGATCTCACAATCTAAGTACTGGAGGACCATGCAAATATCCATTGGAGATACAGTGAGGTGTGGTTGTGTAAGGATCTAACGCAAGATCGCATTGTCCTTGTGTACCAAAAATGGCTGCTCAGCTCCATATGGGTCGAATTTCGACTATATTATTACCTCTCAGATGCTCAATCATTCTCGGTGGTAAGCAGGGTATTATGTGTCCATATCACGTAATTTATGGCTGAAATATCCCTGTTCCTTCGCTGCTCTATCTTGTACCTGGGAGAACACCGCGCCAAATGCATATAGGCTAACATCAACATACAGACAATATTGAGCTTTGGGGTGTGGTAGAGCAAGGACTGGAGCATTGCAAAGTACCTTTTTGAGGGTGTTGAAAGAATGCTGGCATTGTCTCTCCCAGGTGAATGGAGGTCCCCATACTCTCCTTGGCTCTCCACATCGCCACCCAACATTCACCTCTCCACTTGGAGGGGTGCCAATCGCATACAACAGCATTCCAACATGAGTATTGTGTTCAATGAATTGTCTATTGTTACTGGTGATGCCCAGGGAGCCTCTGAGATCCTTACTAATTTCAGGTTGAGGCATATCCATGACCATATGGGTCTCATATTCCTGGATGTGGATGCGGTCCTTGTGAATGTCAAAGCTGCAAAAGTTGACTTTCTGACAATCCCAGGTGTATTATGCAAGTTTGGCCTTGAGACCATGTTCTGTTGGCAGGGTAAGTGCTTCTCAGACATGTATGATGGGTTCTGTCCAGATACGGCAGTCAATCATTGTATCTTCAAGGTATGTGACAATGAATTTGTGTTTCATTGGTTCCAAGATGCCATTCATCATGCGCATGAACTGGCTAAGTGTGTTCGCCAGGCCACGCGGCCGGACACACCACTCGTTCAAACCAAATTCAGTTGCCAAGGCTGTCTTCTGCCAGTCACCTGTGGCGATGCGAATTTGATCATAACCAGCAGCTGGGTCCAATTTTGTAAACCAACAGGAGCCATCCGTGGAGATGAGTCAGTCCTCGACATGTGGGAGAGAATGATAATCATTGATGGTTATGGCATTTACTGTGTGATAATCTGTAAACATATGCGGTGTACCGTCACACTTTGCAAACAATCATTCAGGTGAACTGACAATTGCTTCCAAGAGCTGAATCCAACCAGAGCGAATCACCTTCTCTAATTTGCCTCCGAAGTTCCTCTTCTACCCGTGGAGAGAAGAGGTATGGTGAGTAGAATTGAATTTTACCATTCGTGTTGGATTGAATCCCGAAATCTGCCAGTTTTTCTTTCGGCGAATGTGTATAGATTTGCTCACTGAAAGGCTCTGGATGTCTATCGACATCTCTTGATACTTACCCAGTAGTTCATCTCTCAGAAGTGTACTGCCATCACCACTGTGGTGCACATTGATCAAGAACGCCCATGTCAGCAGGCAGGAAGACACCTTTGTAAATTCCACCTTCCATATGAGGCGTATGTCCATGAAATTGGCCAGCTCCACTATTCCTTTGTCCACATCCCAGGGCTGTAGGCCATGCATCGAGTGTACTCGGCCTTCCGCTCTCTCCTCCCAGAGATTATCAGCTATCTACATTTCATTGCTGTCATGGTCAATTTGATATCAGGGGCATATATTATGCATCCATCTTGTGTCTAGTACGATTTCAAAGCGGTTTACATCATAGACCATAAAATCTACCCAATCGACATATAATGCACCAAGTCCTAGTTTCAAATGCACTCATTGCCATATCTCTATGCCATCCTTGGGGTTCACATTAGCCATCTCCACAATCATCCATCCCACCTCCTTTGTACCCAGGACTGCCCCTTGGCATTTTTGTTCATCAAGGGACTTCCAACCCACATAGTTCTCCAACGCACCATCATCCTTCCCTACCCTTGTCTGTTTGCTGCTCCAGTGCCCTCATTCAGTCTGTTAATGTATTTTTCCTTTGAACATTTGTATGTCGACAACTGAATCATCTAGTTGCTAACTTTCCAGTGTTGGTACTGTGTGACAACTGTGAATTGACTATCAGGCACCAATTTGCCACACCATGTTTGACGATACGGTACATGATGGTGCTTTTATGGGAGGTACAGCCATACACTACTGACATTCTTTGCATTTTCCCGCCTCACAGTCCAAGTCTGAGTAACTCTCCAACTCACCATCCACCTCACTGTCCCTCTCCTGCTTAGCCTATTTCACCTTGACATGCCGTCCACTCTCTTGTTGACCAGTTGGTGCGCCTCCCTTTATCTTGTCCTTGTGTGGGCGTCTAGACTTTACATTTAGAGCATCATTGTCAACCAACGCATGTTCAAGTAGCTTCTTCATTAAGTTGCAGTTTGGGCTATTGCGAGAGATATGACCATCCTGGCTACAGTGATACCAGGTTAAACTGTTGTCTCTGGCCGTGCCAGCTGTTCCAGTTGTACCACCATTCTTGCAGTCCATTGTCCTAGCTGAAACTTTCATGGTTGTGATAGCGTTTGTGCCAGAGGCACTTCCGGGTTGAGACTTGATGAGAGATGTGTCCAACACAGCAAGGAGCTCCATGCACTGCTCGAGGGTTGGAGTCCTGTTGTGCATGCCAACATTGCAGACCATGTCTTTATACAATTCCTGGTTGTTCAATTCAATCTCATACCCATTAGCATCCGCTACCATTTGGATTACCATGGGCTGGTGCAAGTCCAATTTCTAACTGAGGTGACAGAAATGCTCATTATACTTGGTAATGCATTCTTCCTTCATTTGTCACGGTTGCTCCCATATTCATTTGACCAGGTCGAAGGTGTTGGATGGAATATACTTAGCTATCAACTCCATGCAAAAGGTAGACCATTCGATGGGTGTACTCATTGGCAAACAGGGCATGGCCCAGACTGCTGCATCACGATTTAGCTGTCGCACTCGTTGCTCACCCCAACCCATTGTGCTGACCGATCCAATGGCTCAGGCTGCATTCTTGAACTGTAATTCCAAAGCAAAATGGAAAGCAGTGACATTGTCTAAGATTCATTTGTTCTTAGTACCTTGCAAGGTTAGATGACTTGACAAAGAAACCACAGCTTGCCGATGAGTCAAGTGGGCAGTTCGGAGGAGCTACGGAACCTGGATGAGCCCGGGATCGATTTGGCGGTATTGGGTGCTGGACTCGTATGCAATTGGTTAGTTATAAGTCATTGAATGACACTTTCAAATGCTCTCAACTCAGATTCAAGGCCGCTTTTCTACAACAATAGATTTTTGATTGCCAAAGCAGCATGTCATTCTGCAGCTGGAGCTGTGTGATGTCTGTGTGCTACGTTGCCTCCGGCTCTGACTTTCACTTGTTGAGTGATCTCTCCAACTTGGCAGAGAGATGTTTCGTAATCTGCAGCTCGTCCTCCATGTTCTCAACTTCTTGCTGAGTGGCCATTCACTCCTTCCTCGGGCCATCTTGGATGAGGTCAGCTCCCTCCCTGTCCTTGACTTTATTGTCCAAGCACTCATTGAGGTCAGGAATCTTGGCAAATGTCTCGGCTTGTTCATGGCTCTCTGAGAGGTTAGCATCAACAATCTCCAGTTGGATGTCCTCCATCGCCCTGATCAAGTTGATTGCTTGGTCAGGAAAGAGCATGGGGCTGTTATCGATGATATTCATTCCTATTGTGATGTATACGGTGGTGCAAACTGGAGTTGGTTATAACCCTGCGGTGGTTGAGGTCTTGAACCTGCTGCTTAACTTAGCTGACTCAGTGTTGTGGATTGTGTCCGTAAAACTAGCATCATTCATGTGGTGTGTGCCATGCGTCGCAGGAAGGGCTGTGAAGTTGGAGAACTTGTGCGATATCTCCAAGCCACTGGCAGTCCACCTGTTCGAAGATGCACCAAGTAAATTGGCCATCATGTGTTGTGTTTCACTAAATTCCGATGCTTGTGAGGCCATCAGAAGTCGAGTTGTCCTACTAATGTGGTTATATAGCCTCTCTCTGGGTATGGCAATGAATGTTACTGATAATTGAGCAGACCTTTTGTTAGAACTAGCTACTACACAAGCGTTCCGCAGAGCCACACAATTGCAGGAGAGCAGCACCTCAACTAGCCCAGAGCCGTCCACATATATCTATTCATATAGACAGAGTATATCTACATTAGTTGAAGGTAGTGCTTGAGTACAATCAGAGATGAATGTAAAGCTAGGATTGACTGAATATTGTTGGGATCTGAGGGGCATAATCAAGTGAGTTGGAGATACAATTGCAGGCCATAATCAATTAAACTTGGTAATGTACATGGAGCTAGTTATCATGGGAATTTGGAGATGCACTTGGAGGTATTAATAGGCGTATTTGGAGATGCACTTCGAGGTGGTAATTTGGGAAACATGGAAACGAACATATACCGATTAATTACGCAGGTTGTGCGTTATACTTGAAGTCTGCGATTGAGCAATATGTCAGATGAACTTGGATACCCTGACTTGAGCAAATTGCAGGTCCTAGACAAGTACACTTGGAGATGAAGTTGAGTGTTGTAACCAAGACAATATGAAGATGTACTGGTTGGCATTAATCGAGTGAACTTGTGGGAGCACTTGACTGGGATGCAGTGGAAAGTAGTGGACGAAGTGAACCATATAAACAATGCTATCAGTTGATTCATTGATTACTTCACAACTATTGGAATGTGAAAGTAGTTCACTGTATCTTAATGCTCTTGAAGACCTCTAGGTAGAAAATTGGTAGTCCATTAAATGGGTGGTGGTCAATCAGATGGATGGTATAATGGCAGCTGAATTACAATTGTTAAGTTAACTCACTAATGGTGAGAATGTAATGTAAGGTGACTTTATCTTTTGGTAACTAAAGAGCTGGCTGGAGGTAATCATTTAGTGGTTGATGTGTGATCCTGGGAATACAGTGAGAGTGGCTGAAAGCTAATGTCAGTCAATGTTAGGCAGTTGTTGTATTTAGAATCAACTGATGTTTTCAAAATGAAGAGGTATAGTAGGATAACTTAACATCCCATCAGCAAAATGTAAAATGGTTCGGAAGTCATAACTCAATGACTCAGCTGTTCTGAACAGCCACACCAATCCTTCCAGAAGCTCCCAGAAGCTCCCGAACAGGCTGAATGCAAAACAATGAACCTCTCAGATGCTCTGAGAGTACTTTCAGGTGCTCCTCAACGCTCCTGACGTAGCGGAACGGAATACAAGAATATTCTAAAGAATATGAAGTCATCTTCAGAATGCTATAAATTCATGCCGTTAAGGTGGTAAGATTTCGGAGCGGCTGGGACTACGACACTCGTCTGCAAGACGATTCCGGTGCACCTGTAGCCAGACTCTCCGGAAGTGATAATATATCATGTCTATCCCGAATAGTACATTTCGATAAACTATCTCACAGCTACACACCTGAATCAGCCATTCTCATCTAATTAATATACAGTCCAGTAGGTATCTAAATCAACATGATTATTTACAAGCCATACACTATCGATGCTGCCCGATGCAGCATTCTCCCGCACCAAATGTGCCAGGCCAACTATTGCTCCAATGGGTACAATATGCATCTTATTCGTTTGTTTGACAATCCGGATGAACCTGCCAACAGAATCAGCCCAACCATGAAGATCTTTGAACTTTGTTGGAATCACCTCCGCGTATTCTTGAGCTTGAGGACGTGATACCCATTGTTGAGTCATCTGGCACCTCTTGGAAAAGGTCGATAATGCTTTCCCAGCTGGCAGGCGCTCCTGAAATTGAAGAATCTGATTCGGTGGGGTCCAGCTGAAGAATAATACTGGAAACGAAAGAACTCGTCCTTGGAAGGTGTTATCGAGGTCATTCTCTTCACTTTGCGTATACTGGACCCACAAGTTATGAGATTCAGGCATGATCCCTTGGTTGGCATTGGTATATTCTACGTTGCAATCAAGTCCCAGACACTCAACAGAAGTAGGGTTGTGAAATGGTTGATGGTACTACAACAGCCCATTCTGGAGTTTAATAAATATACCGTCAAGGAGTACATTCTGATCGTATCCGAGCACGAGTCCACTAACTTCGTGTCCCCAGTCCTCTTCAATTTGCGAGTGGAATAGCTGTCCAAAGTTGGGAATTCCGAAGTCTTCTGATGCATCACTGAGTGAGGTTAATTTGATACTTCTGCACACTCCGCGGACATGCGTTTCTCTCAAATGATATAACTGCTGTGATACAGGGTGGATGATGGGCTCGTCCTCAATTGTTTGGAGACGTAAAAGATGGGCTCTGAGGGTACTTCGCCACTTATCGGTAGCGGACAGTAGGTTGAAAACTTTTGCCGAGTCAATATCATACCAGCCTTGGAGTGCAAGATATGATAGTGTCTCCTCCATATAGTCAAGACTGGTACACCGGTCATTGTGCTTGAGCATCTGTCGAATGTTATTGACTTTGTTGGTAGATCGATATGCCTCAGTCACGTTGGCGATATGTAGCCGTTCAGAAATATCAGTGGTGAAATTGTCACTGGAACCCATTCGCTGAATTGACTCTGAGATATGGCTCACAAGATGCATCTTTGGATATCTGAAATTTATTATGCATTGTTCAATGGATTTCTGGAGCGCCTGAAAGCCGATTGTCTCCCAACAAGCTCCAAACTCGGTCAAACGGATGGAGAATTCCGTCTTGAACTGCTTCTGTTCATTCGAAGTGATGCAATAAATCTCCCTCTCCAGCTAGTTAGTAACCCGCTCCATATCAGCCAAGCTCCAGGTGGTGGCTTCTGTCTCAGCATCAGATTGGCAAATCTGAAATTGCAGTCGCTTGTCGGCGGTCATGTTTGCTGCTCCATAAGCCTCGTCTTCCGCGGCAGCTTTCAATAGGGCAAGGTCTTTGGCGAATTTGCATCTGAGACCGGTTGCCTTGGTCCTGACTTCCTGCAATAGTTGTCGCTCATGACGTTCGAATAATTTATCGAAAAGCTTGCGTTCAGCAGGTGTCACTTGATGGATTTCGCGCTCCAATCACTCTATTGCCTTCTGACGATCAGCATCTGACCACGTTGGGCCGCTTGTCGGGCTCTGTTCAGGCACACCTGAAATTGCCTACGTTTGGTTGTGGAAACCTTTTCAGCCCCATACACTACAGCCTCCATTGCTGCATGAATTTTATGAATCTTTTGTTCGCGTAACAAATGGGATTCCCTTGCCAACAGGTCATCCACTTTGGCATTCGCAGAGCTCGACATTTTCTGTTTGCGAAAAAATACACTTCTTAATGTAAAATCGCATGAGTGCATCGTCCAGTGCTTTGAGGGATCGGTCCAAGTGATTTCGCTGGCTAACAAGTAGAGAGAATTCACATAATGCCCACACTGCTCCCATTACCATTTCATTAGAGACTGTTTCTGCTGCAGTTTTCCCGTCATCTTTGGAGCAGACAAGAATTGGAGCACAATGCACTGCCAGTGTTCTGATCATTCCACGGATCACTTTACCTTGCCAGGTGCCGCTTTTCAATGCATTCAATGGTTTATAGAAGTGCTGGAGACCGGGATATCGTGGCACCGATGTGAATCAATTGTCAAATTGATCCTTGACATTTCTAGGTTTCAGGTAATTGAGCAGCCAGTGCAATAAGTGTTTAACTAAACCCAGGAGCAGCTGATGCAATTCATCAGGCTGCCAAAGCCGATAGACATTGCAGAGAGGGTATTGCCAGAACTGGTTGCAGATTAGGTGGCCACCAAGAGTGTCCAGAGTATCAATATAATTGTCCTCCAGCAGGTCCGAGTAAACATGCTGGTCTCTTGAGTTATCGACTGGTCGAAAAGCAGAATGCCCCATCGGCGGACATTTAGGAATTTCACACATTAGGCATGAGCCATAAGAGACTTGAGCAATCATGACTTGTTCTGGATAATCCCCGACCAAGGCAGCCAAAAGAGGGTAACATTGTCGCTGGAATCCATCTGCACAATCCCATTTCAAGCCTGGGCCAGTGATGTCAAGATGCCTCAGGTGAGACAGCACAGTTCAAACTGCGGAATGCCATGCCTCGTCAATGTTTTTGGCACCTTTCGGGGGACATGGGATCAGCCCGACAAGAATCCAGCGGTGCTTTTTTGGTGTACAGCAGATATCATTTCGAATATTACCGATTGCGGGATACAGCGGCCAGGCATTCTGATCGCCTGGAAAATTGGTCAAGTGAGTCTTGTCGGATGCACATATGACTGGCACGATCGTCGCTCCGGCAGGAAGTTTATCTGGTGTCTCCCACCACCTATTGCCCGTGTTCATCTCACTGTAGATTCGACGACCCTTGCAGGCAACAAGGCGCACCAGTTCAAAATCGAGGTGCGCCTAAAATAGGAGATGTGCCAAAAGGAATTGGATACATTTGAAAATATCTCTGTAGAATAATGTTCCGAAGATATGTGAGTCATCTTCAATCCAACCATCATCGCCGAGCCCGAAATCGAGTTCAGAGTGCAGCTTTCGTAGGGCATCTGCCGATTGGAATGATTCGATTTTGAAGTTGTCCAGTCCACGCCTGAGATGTTGATCAATTCAGGTTTTCGTTTCCTGGCTGAACGACTGAGCCTGCCGAAAGTCGTCTGCGGACCGAACTAGATGCCATGGATTCCATTGTTCTGAGTACTTGCGATGCTTGATGTACGATCCAGTTGCTTTGCCATATGCTTTCCCCCCTGCATTTTCCAGTCCAACTACCTGCCTATGAGCCTTTTGCTTTGTTGGATCAGGGGTACAGGTGAGATCAGGCTTCTGAGGGTCGATAGGTTCTTCGTCAGGAGTATCTTCAGATGGTGGTGCACCTGGTATGTTGTCTATGAGTCGATCATTAATTGGCAGTTTGTCAATGACCATTCAGGTGCACCTACTGTAGTCAAACCATGATGGCTCAGGGTGATCCCAGCCGGCAGGTGGTAGAATCCCGTTGGGTAATAGCCCTTCATTCATCGATATTGGGTGATATTGTTGATAGTGAGCTTCCAGTCGGTTCATGTTGCATAATTTCATTTTGCAGATAAAGCATTTAACATGTTTCCAGCGAGTGTTGACCATATGTGAGAAACGCTATGTGTTCTGACGACTCTCGATGATGCTTTCGGGGGTATGGTTTGTTGCTGGATTTGAGCCTCAATGATATCGTTTCAAAGCGAGCTAACTCAGGTTAGGGTATCATTATCAAAGCCGCATCACACCACACCAAATTTAGAGGAGGGGTAAAACAAAGCCACCTCATGATCAGTTTTCTTCACAAACTAGGATAATATCTATCAAATCCCACACAATGATGTTGCACATTATCTACTGAAAATCGTTAGCAGAGATAGTTTCTTTTGTCATCACTGCGATCAACATCAGCAACAACTCTAGTTTCCATCAGAAACACCCGGGTATTCCAGACGGCTCTGATGACTCTGACGGAACCTCATACCCTCTGAAGGAGAATTACACGCTACCCGTCGCCGAGGCGACGGGTCGTGTTGCATACGTACCTCCTTTACTTTGTGGTGACGTTTACACACCATCAGAAGGACACGTGTGTTACACTCTTCGCAGGGGCTGCAGTTATGCTGAAGCCGTTTACACAACGCCTGGCGATGTTAAATCATAGCTACTACTTATCATTTCACGATTTTCAAAACTTATGCATTCAGTTTGTATTCTCATCTATGTATCTATGTATCTATATAGCTACCTATCTACACACGATATATCTGGACTGGCAGCACGCTGTGATCGTCAGCAATTCGAGGTGCGCCTGAGGATGACAATCAAGTGAACGTCCACCTCCGTTACCCCTGTATCTCCGTACACCTGCTGTCACTCATTAACGATGTACTTGGAGGCCATGATAGAGCAAGTTTGGAGATGCACTGGGAGGCCATGATCGAGCGAACTCAGAGATGCACCAGGAGGCCGTGATAAAGCGAGTTTGGAGATGCACTTGGAGACCGAGAATGAGTGAACTCAGAGATGCACAGAGAGGCCGTAATACAGAGAGTTTGGAGATGCACAGAGAGGCCGTGATTGAGCGAGTTTGGAGATGCACTTTGAGGCCGTGATTGAGCGAGGTTGGAGATGCAATTGGAGACCGAGATTGAGTGAACTCAGAGATGCACTGGGAGGCCGTGATCAAGCGAGTTTGGACATGCACTTGGAGGCCGAGATCGAGTGAACTCAGAGATGCACTCCGAGCTGTGATCGAGCCAGTTCAGAGATGCACATGCAGTAGGCTATGATCGAGGAAGATGAGAGGAGTACTTGGAGGTGGTTGATCTAGAGGCGGTCGATGGGAGGTGCGCCAGGTGCTGAGACTCTATTCATCGGTTAGTTAACTCGAAACCGTGGGAATGTAACGAGGTGACTTTACCTATGAATCTCTTATGGAGAACTGGCTGGTGGCAGTCGATCTGTAGGGAGGTACGCCGGAAGCTGAAGCTACATTCAGGGGTCAACCCGAAATCAAGAGAATGAAGGGACGACAGACAATCTTAGGTGTATGCTGTACTCAGTGTATGCTGCACTCGGCGTATGCTGCACTCGGCGTATGCTGCACTCGGCGTATGCTGCACTCGGCGTATGCTGCACTTGGCGTATGTTACACTCGGTGTTAACTCATGATGATGGCATGGAGAGATAGAGAGGGATGACTTAACTTTGTGTTCTTGCAATGATGGTAGAGTTGTGGACAATAAAGAGAGAGATGGGGAATGAAGATGAGAACGATATGGAGGATACGAGCGGAGCTGAGAAATCAGGGGTACGACTTGCCTGATTGGGTTTAGAAAAACTTGGATTGTTGTGATTTCCCGCCGGATCGGGACTTGTACCTGCCGTATTGAGGATGGTAAAATGACTCGCACACGAAATTCTCTTAAGTCCCAGTTTATGATGATTTCCCCCTCCTCCAATCTCTCTCTTTCTTGTGCTCAACTCTACCATCACCTAACAACACGAAGTTAAGTCATCCCTCTCTATCTCTCCATGCCATGATCATAACTTAACATCGAGTACAGCATACATCAAGTACAGCATCATCCCAAGATCGACAGTCTCCCGCTCCCAGCCAGTTTCCCATCTCTTGGCGGATGTTGTTGTACTCAACTCTCTACATTCCCACAATTACAAGTTAACCAATGAATAGAGTCTCAGCTGCCGTCGCGCCTCCCTCCAAATCGACCGCTTCCAAGAACCCCTCCAATCTCGCTCGATCATAGCCTGCAAGTGCATCTCCAACCTCGCTCCATCACGGCCTCCAAGTGCATTTCCAAACTCGCTCGATTACGGCCGTGGAGTGTATCACTGAGTTCATTTGATCCTGGACTCCAGGTGCATCTCTGAGTTCACTCGATCTTGGCCTCCAAGTGCATCTCGCAACTCGCTCGATCACGGCCTCCAAGTACATCGTTAATGAGCGAAGGCGGGTGTACGGAGATACATGGGTAACGGGAGTGGACTGAGCGACGGGGAGTACATATTCGGGAGACCCTGGGGTAGCTAGACATCATCTCATTTTCATCTCATTTGGATCCACGCAATTGCGTGGATTCTCATGGCCAGGTAGTATCATATCATCTCACTTTCTTCCTAGGCACCTCGAGCTAGAACCGTTCTTTCTCACGAATTCGGTTTGGATATCGCAAGAGGTGTGGCCGAATGTTGATGGTCGGCTCACAGCCGTCGATGTGTATGTATAAAGATACCTAAATAATGCATGCCATATTATGAGGTAGCGAATCCTGTGACTGTAACAAAGACGACTATGATAGACGAAATGCCTTGTGCTTATGGAACCCTGCGTGTGGCTTCAGGACCGATATACATTTTGCTGATGTACCCAATGGACCCATTTGGACGTATGGTCACAGTTGGCCACAACCCCACGGTGATCGTTTACAATGTGATACCAACAAAGCGATACGAAACAACAAAACCGCGATCGGAGGGTAGTATGCAACACGACGCACCCTATTGTGGCTGGGCGCGGAGTAGTTTGCCACTGGGGTGTCTCTGACGGCTCTGATGGAGCATGTGCACTCTGACGGAGCCATTCCGCCCGGACGGAAATGGATTTTGCTGATGACCTTTTAATACTTATCACCAGGTGCTACCACGATCGGCCTTATCGTATACTACGTCATTGCGGCAGTGTGTAGATCATGTCTACGCTCGAGCCTCAAGCAGTGCATGACATCAGCTTAATACAATAAATAGGTAAGTTTTCTAGGTGGCTGTATGCCCGCTCAATGATCATCGAGAACTGATAGGTTGGTAGGATGTTCACTTCAGTATCGATCCTTGACCAGTAGGTGGATCCCAAGGAGACAATGATGTTTACACAAGGAGCTGAAAAGGAAGCAATCACTGTTGCTGCTCGATGAACAGGCCTCATATTGAACGAGGTAGTAGGTCGTACACACACAGTAGGAGAGTAAAATGCCTAGTCATGCTAACCTTCCAACCGGATATAGTTCCTGTTGCTTTCCTGGATATATCATGTCATATCCCTTCTATGACCTTTACCATCATGAACCGAACAAAGGTGAGCTTCTATCCACAATCCTAGTATACGAGTTCGAGCATATAACAAAGAAAGGCAGGACGTGTGTGTTATGATTTCTTTTTCTCAGCCGGGTTTCATGGGGTCAATGGTGTAGTGAAACACCTCAGTTCATGACATATAAGATGGATATAAGAGGCCTTCATTCCGCTGAAGGTCACTGCTACCTTCAATATTCTCAACTATACTCCACTTCATTTGAAATCACCAATTGAATTGATTATTCGGTTCAGACCATCTTGTGTTCACATATGATGTCGACGAATGGATCTCCACTGAAGACAACCAATATGGCTCCACCGGGTGGCCTGTTCGGCTGACAACAACAACGCCCAGATGTCAATGTGCGAGCATCAGATAATAACGCTGGAAATGAACCGAACAAAGATATTCAATTCGGGCAACCCACGAATCAATTTCCTCCACCACCGGGGTATAGTTACCCGCCTTCGCAGCCTCCATTTCTCGGCGCTCCCCAGTTCTTCCACCATGCCCCATTCAACATGACACCAAGCTCACAACCAAGCTCTGGTGCGACCCAAGGATATGCGAGTTATGGGCCACCGTGGCAAGCATACGATTTCCCCCAAGGGGGTTATGGTGGAGCACAAATGTTCCCCCCTCAGCAATTCACCGGACAGAGGCCGTCATCTCCAGGCGCACCTCGAGTGCCTCCAGCACTGCCTGGAAACATTCCAGTCATTCGGCCGATCTCTTCCCCCTCAACGCTATACGGACAACTTCTAGGCGCGCCTGGGAGACTCCCCATTAGCCTCCCGACGAAATGATGTCAGCCGGCAGCGGAACCGTGCAGGGCAGATGTTGCAGGGATTGCAGACTTGCCCCCAATACCAGAGATTTCTTATGACGAATTCGATGCAGAGTATGAGCGCGTTGATTCGTCGGACTTGGGCGGGGCTGAAGGCAAAGCCCTAATCAGCTTGAAGCAAACGGAGTTCTTCTTGAACTAATTTGCCAAAAGGATGGGGCAGCCCAACTTTAGTGCATTCAACAAGTGGAAGAAAGTATGGGTGGCTGGGTTTCTCGAGAAGAAGCATCAGTCCATTGTCCCAGGACAGAACTGTTTGACACAGCAGCGACATGGACCCCTGCACTGGGAGATGGCGTTTGCAGATTTTTTGGAGACTTTCGAGGAGTGGCTGCCATTGAAAAACTTTGATAATGCCGAATGGATTCGGCCATAATGGGTTGAGATGTTTCCGAAGAATTGTGCAAGCAAGGTTCGGGAGGCGAGGAACAAGGGAAGGCGAGGCAACAAGCGACTGGCGACGGATTTGGGAGAGCGCGCGCGCAATACAGCGAGAGGTAATGTCCCAGTGTTGCCAAATACAACTTTCCTGGTTGTGATTTGTCAAGTGCCGAACTGCAACAATGACCCGACATCCAGCATGCAACTCCAAGCTTCGTACACTGATGTGAAGCACTGGGAGGAGCTGATTGATTTCATCGAAAAAAATTGTGGCCCGAAAGAACCATACTGTCTAACTGCGTTATTCGAATGCAACTTGACACAGGAAGACTTGGACGAAGAGTGTATGGGATTATACGCACTGGGGCAAATGATGAATGACCTTCTATATGGTCAGATATCATACAATAGTTCCCTTTCAAATGCCCTCAAGTTGAAACTGGGACACGATGTGCAACTATTTTTGGTAGACATCAAGGCAGCTACAGGGAAGGAGATTGCCAAGCACGTAATGAGACCTACCAAGGTAATCCTCGCTAGCCTTGTTACAGTAAGTTATGCCCGCTGCTACTCCGTATACTTAGACTTCGGCGGGATCTGATGAGAATGAAAGAGTGGTGGATGAGGAGACAGGTGGGAAAGAGATTGATAGTATTAATGTAAGTTCTGATTGAGTGAATAGAATTGATTATATACCACATATCATTGGGTCCAAATGCTTGTCTGTGAAAT